>WNFC01009115.1_pt1 | contig 13064 bp, 13 predicted proteins | sample 5400541 | NCBI WGS metagenome assembly WNFC01 (sample SAMN13153342, study PRJNA577476) | soil metagenome | isolation source: 120 cm saprolite under Douglas fir tree site 2 hole 2 replicate 1 | place: USA:California | collected 2015-04-18
CGCGTTGCCTATCAAGCGCGTCCAGACACGGGCAGACAAACGCTCACATTATGGCAGCGGACGCCGTCCACCGACAGTTGAACTGCCGGAAGAGGTGCACCTGACGCCGCGCATGTATCAGAAGCTGGTGCAGAAGATTGCCGGAAAGCCGGAAGAGCGCGTGCTCTCTTTCCTGATGTTGAGGTCCTTGAAGCAGGCGCGCTATTCGGAGGTGAATGAAGGGCACTTCGCGCTGGCCGCGCCATGCTATACGCACTTTACGTCGCCAATCCGGCGCTATCCTGATCTGATTGTCCATCGCATTCTGAAAGACGTGCTTCGCGGCGAAGGCCGTCCGGAACACGGCACCATGCCGGTCTATGGTGAGCACGCGTCGCCATGGTCGAAGCGCGGGCCGGGGAAATCAGGAAACCCAGCCGGTTCCAGGGCGTTGAAAGTGGTGGCCGGTTATACGGAAGAAAGACTGCACGAGGTGGCCGATTCTTCCAGCCAGGCGGAACGCGCGGCGGATGAAGCTGAACGCGAGCTCATGGAATGGAAGAAGCTTAAGTTCATGGAGCAGCGCATTGGTGAAGACTTTGATGGTCTGATTGTGAGTGTGACCAAGTATGGCTTCTTCGTTGAGCTGACGGACCTGTTTGTGGAAGGCCTGGTGCCGATTCCGACGCTCGAAGACGATCACTATACGTTTCGTGAGAACACGCGGCAAATTATCGGGGAGAGAACGCGCAAGACGTTTTCCATTGGCGATCGTGTGCGGGTGATTGTGGATCGGATTGATCACATGCAGCGCAAAATACAGTTCGCATTGCTGCAGGAGCGTCCGGCAAAAGTGAAGAAGCCGACGCCGGCAAAAACTAAATCGGAGACCAAAGATAAGAAGCCCGTGCAGAAGCCGAAAAAGAAGCGGAAGTAGTGTCAGCCATGTTGTAGCGGCCAATGTACGGTTCGCGTTGTTGCGCCGCCATGATTTTCTAGGCAGGCTGCCGCTTGGGTACAATAAAATCTGACTCGATTGAAAGAAGGAGATCCTCTGAAATGGCTCGTATGGTGAAATGCGCAAAGCTCGGACGCGAGCTGCCCGGCCTGGATGAACCGCCTTTTGATACGCCGCTGGGGCAGAAAATTTATGAGAGCGTCAGCGCTGAAGCCTGGCGCATGTGGGGTGAGCATTCCAAGATGCTGCTGAATGAATACCGGCTCCAACCCTGGAAACCCGAGGCACAACAATTCCTGGTGGAACAGATGGAGCAATTCCTGTTCGGGCAGGGGGCCGCGCTGCCTAAGGAATTTGTCCCACCTCCCAAATGAGCGGGCCAGCGGTTCGGGTGCGATATAAAAATAACCTTAGTTGTGTTTTCGCTATATCTTTCGGTAGTGCGGCCTCCCCTATAAGGGTAATTGGCTGCGCTCCCGGAATTCCTCAAGCACCTGGTGTGGGATTCCGCGGAGCCTTTTTTGCGAAATTTCTGATAATTCAACCCTGTTATAATCATTGAGACTTTTCGCTGCGCTAACCCCATTTTGTTAAACAGCAGCAGCTTCTTACGTCGGGACGTGGCTCAGCCTGGTAGAGCACTCGCTTGGGGTGCGAGGGGTCGGCAGTTCAAATCTGCCCGTCCCGACCAATCTTTCCTCCGCGAACATTGATTTTTTGGACTTCTAGTACGCTCTTGCGCGGGCCGACCCACGAAGCACCCCAAGTTGAATGCGACGAAGCGCAGCGGAGTCGCACGAACGAAAGATTTGCGAGGGGAGCGTCACGCCAGTGACGCAGTTCGGCAGGGGTAAATCTGCCCGTCCCGACCAATCTTTCCTTCGCAGACATTCAACATCCTCTTAAATTCTCTTCTTCGTGGGCCGACGCACGGAGCACCCCAAGTTGAATGCGACGAAGCGCAACGGAGTCGCACGAACAAAAGATTTGCGAGGGGATGTCAAAGGTCGGCAATGTTCTCACGGAGTCTCTAAAGTCCCTGACCCTTTTGGGAGCTTTAACGCAGGCATAAATGCCTGCTCCACCCAATTTCGCGCTGCCGCCGGGCAACCGTTCGCGAGTTTTCGTAGTCTGTTAAGAAGCATCCCAGAGAGGGTCGATCGTTGGAACGATTTCTGGTTGCGCATGAGCTTCAGTGCTGATGTGGCAAGCCAAGTGAGCAGAGTGTAATTTAGAGTCAGGATGAAGAACTGGACTACAGCCCTGCTTTTCCTGGCCAGGCCACGACTTGTATTGGCGGTCCAGGCAGGCAGGCCGAAGGACAGCTCCGTTGGCCCGATCCTCCCAAGAAAGCGCCGATGCGAGTGCGTCTCGTTGCCGTAGCTTTAGCTCTCCCGCGCTCTTCTTTCTTTTCCAGCTATGAGGTGTTCATTGCCGAAACGGAGGTTGGCGACGAGGAGTGGGGTCATCCCGTCAAGCTCGTCTTCACCTTCCTTCCGTATCAACCGCGGCTCTCAGAATCCGGCTTTGATTACTCGGTGGTTCACAAGGTCTTAGCCTCGCGAGATCCGGATTGCGACGAGACCGTCGCGCAGTTAACAGAGCGGAGCCTGCCCGATCGTCATGAGCCGTTGATCTATTCTCGCAACGTGCCCAGAGAGGATCTGGATCGCAGACGTAATCCTCTGCCGTGCTACGAAACGAATGCGGACGACTACATAAAGTCCAGCTTCGAGCCTGTCGCTCTGCCCCCGCCCCCGAAGCCACCTGAACCTGTCCTTAAGGTGCGTCCAAAACCCGAGATGACGCGTTGAGACTTCGCTATTGTCGCTTCGCTCCAACCCGCTTTGAGCGCGAGGCCTGAAGTTACATTTAAAGGCAAGCCGGCCTCGCCCTTACTCAATTCGTTTTTCCGAAACAGCACCGAAAGATCTTCGATCATCGTCAATCCATGGGAGCGTGGTCGGCTCTACGTTGTGATCGTCTATTGGCGGGAATTTACCCCAGATGGGGGCGGCTGCGCTTCACGATGATATTCCGGGACTAAAGTCCCTGACAATTTTTAGAGCCTTAACGCAGGCATAAATGCCTGCTCTACCCAGCGGGGCATAAAGAGTGCAGATGCGGGCGGCTGCGCGACAGGATGATGTTCCGGGACTAAAGTCCCTGACAATTTTTAGAGCCTTTGTGCAGGCGTAAATGCCTGCTCCACCCCGCGGCCGCTTCAGATTTTCTGGAGAGGCGGCAGCAAGTCCGACCTAGGCAGTGGCCGCCAATGGCCGCTCATCTGACTTTTTTGGCGGAGCCAGCGCGATCAAGGCTATACCGATGACGACGAGCGCAGCGACGGCCCAGAGAACTTCGCGTTCGTCCGCTTTCTGGAATGCCATCACCGACATGACGGCGGCATGCGCGAAACTCGACCATGCTGTGAAGGCGATCAGAGTGCGATTTGCCGATGGGTCACGCACCGCTATCAACAGGAAGATGCCGAGCGCGACATAGAGGCTGAGCATCATGTCATCGCTATACATCTTCTGATCCGCACGACGCAAAGAATCAACGATGGGATAAATGCCTGCCGTAAAAAGCAAGCCCACGAATACCAATACAATCTTGAGCGCACGTTCTCGCCACATGGTGTCCTCCAGTCATTTGGTCAAATCCGAAGACATAGACCCTTATTGACCAACAGCTAACCCACTTATTATGCGCCGATGGGGAACAGAGTCGGGCAGGATTATCCAAGACTCCGTTTAACAGCCACGGGTGTCCTAATGAGTCGACCCCAACGGTAAACTTTAGATTTGTTGTACGCTGGGCTGATCTGAGGCATAGTGAGACAGCCCTCAGGGGTGGTGGCTCAGTTCTTTGAAAAATGAGTGGTTTGGGCGGTTGTTCAGTTATTAATCGTTCGGGTTAGGCGTGCGAAAGCGCGCTTATCCCGAGATCAAGTCAAAAATACCTTTTGCCGCAGATGAACGCCGATTAACGCTGATTAGGATGGAAGCTGTCTCTTTTATGGGTGCGGCTGAATTGCAGAGCATCGCTTGCGATGTTTTGAGCTAAGTCCTTTAGACCTTGGGATGACTGGAATAAATGGGGAGGGGTACCCCCATTGAGATTGGGCAATTGAGTAATTTGGTAATCGGGTAAATGAAACCCGCCCGGTCTTACCGCGGATGCACGCGGATGATCGCGGATCAAGAAAACCTCTTTGCTGCTTTACCTCAGAGGCTCAAGCCTGTCTTTCCGGTTGCAAGGGCAGGCCTAAATGCCTGCTCAGTCCAGCCGGGCACAAAGAGTACAAATGGGTGCGGCCGCGTTCCACGAATCCCTTAAACACGACAGTCATCCCTGCAGGCTACTGCGCGTCGTGGAAAATCACGCCCATGGTGAAGCGCTGGCCTGAGCGAACACGGCTGACGCCGTGGCGCATTTTCACGCGATAGGTGCCGCGGGTGCCTTTCACAGGCCTGTCCCGCACGGGAAAGATGACGCCCATTCCCTGGTCAAGTGGAACAACTTCCACCCGTGACTGCATGCGGGGCCGTTGTTCGGTGAGCGTGAACTCACCGCCCGTAAATTCTGTGCCGGGCTGCGACAGCAGGATGGCGACCTGGAGCGGAAACACATGTTCGCCGTAAATATCCTGGTGCAGACAGTTGTAGTCACCCGGTTCGTACTTGAGGATCAGCGGTGTGGGTTTAGTCTGACCTGCTTTGTGGCAGCGGGCCCTGAACGCTTCATGTTCGTCAGGATAACGGACGCCAATACCCATCAGCTCATTCCAGCGATTGGCGATCTTTACCAAAAATGGGTAAAGCCTGTTGCGCAGCTCGGCGATGACCGCCGGAAGCGGATAAGCGAAGTATTTATATTCACCCCGGCCAAAGCCGTGGCGAGCCATTACGACACGAGAGCGATAGAGTTCCTCATTGTCATATCCGTTGATGAGTGTTTTGCATTGTTGTGGCGAAAGCAGAGGCCCTATGAGCGCGGTACCGTGGGAGTCGAGTTCCACATTGATGGCGTCCCAATCGAACGACTCGATCGGCCGAATGATGTCTGTCGGACTTTCTGTTTTTTCGATGTTGGTTATGTCGATCATGTGGACCTCTCGCCTTTTCCTGATGTGACTTCGCGTGGTTATGAAACAAAACTAGTTGATGGTTTCTGATGCCGCACTCCGTTTCTTGTTTTCAAAGTGGAGTTTGAACGGAAAGCTTGAACCCCGGGAATGGAGACACCAAGCAGCCGAGGGGCGCTCAAGCTTGTACTTAATGAGGTTAAGGCAAACACCCAGTAGTAACTTTGAACTGAGTTGTTGAACACCTCTGCCATGGGCGTAGAATTTGAGTGCCACTTGTCTAGCGTTCGCGAACAGGGCCCCGCAGCAGTAATAGAAGGTTGAATCACTTCAGGAGGCCGCCTTATGCGCAAAATGCTTTGCATGCTGGTATTCCTTTACCTGGCAACGATTGCCCTTGCTCAAGGTCCGCAATCCGCCAGCAGCGTTTGTGAAATTCACACCAACAAAATCAAGCCGGGCATGACGCAGCAGTACGAACAAGCCCGCACGCAACACATGGCTTGGCACAAGTCACAGAATGACGCGTGGTCCTGGGTCGTTTGGGAGGTAACGACCGGAGAACACACGGGCGACTACATCGTGGGCTCTTGCGGCCACGATTGGAAGGACTTTGATACCCGCGAGAAGTTCAATGTCGCCGACAGTGCCAATGCGAACTCCACCATGGGCCCGTCCCTGGCGGGCGAAACCATGGGGTACTATGTGCTCCGGAGCGACCTTATTCCGGCGCTGAGTCCAGGTCCGCCGCCGCCGTACCTGACAGTCATACACTTCTTTCTCAAGCCTGAGGGCGTCCCCGACTTTACTGACGCGGTGAAGAAAGTTGTTGCAGGCATGGCGAAGACAAACTATCCACAAACCCGCTCAAGCTGGTACATGCTGGCTAACGGCGGCCACGGGCCCGAATTCGTGCTGGTCACGGAGCGCAAGAGCATCTCTGAGTTGCAGGCTCCGACTAAAACGCTGGATCAGATGATGCAGGAGGCGTATGGCGCGCAGGGCGCCACCATGATGGCTGCATTGCGCAAGGCTGTCTACAGCACCAACAGTGAACTTTTGCATTTCCGCGCCGACTTGAGCTATATGCCTGCGACTGCTCCCAAACCGTAATCGGCCGCGAATTGCGCGAATGAACACCGGTCAAGCAATGCAGACCCTTCAATTCGCTGTGATTCGTGAAATTCGTGTGCATTCGCGGCCAGAAACGCGGGGCGAAGCGACGTGACGAAATCAAAGAATGGCTTAGCTTTCGGCGAAGGCCTTTAGCAGAATGACTTGGCGGCCCGCTGTACACTCAGCGGGCCTTTTATTCCGTAAACTTGCCGTCATGCTGATCTGCGGTCACCCTGCCAGAGATTCAATCGCCTTGACTGCTTCCTCGCTCAGCGACAGTTCACGGCTGGCGAGGTCTTGTGTCATGTGATCAGCACTGGCAGTCCCTGTTAAGGGAAGTATTCCGATCGTCCGGGCAAACGCGAACACAACCTGCGCCGCGGTGGCGTTGGCGGCCAGAGCAATTTTGGCGGCCATCGGATGACTTACCACTTCCGTGTTCGCCGTAAGCAATGAAAAGCCCTGATAGATGATCCCGTGCACACGGCAGAAGACGCGAACATGGCGGTCCCAGCCCAGACGTGCGTAACAGCGATTCTGCACGAAAGCAGGGACTTCATTGTGTATGGCGACCATCTGCTGAAGATGAAGCAGCGAAACATTGCTGACGCCGAGGAGACGTGTTCTTCCACGATCGCGTTGCTTCGCCATGGCTTCCCACACTTGCTGATCATCGGCCGTCCATTCATAGCCTGACGATGGGCCGTGCAGCACAAAGCTGTCTACGTAGTCAGTGCCGAGATGATCGAACGAACTGGTTAGCGATTGTTCCACCTGAGCGGCGAGACTTGCGGTGGGATCGTAAGGAAGGCGATGGTCCTGACCGCGTTGATAGGTAAACTTGGTTTGCAGAAAAAGATCAGCGCGGGTGACAATGCCTGCGCGATAAGCAGCCGCCAAACCCTCGCCGACACCGGCTTCAAAATAATGTCGCCGCTGGTTGGCCGAGTCGATGGCGCGAAACCCGCTGCGAACGGCCAGTTCGGTAAGGGCTGGTGTGCGGTCTTCTTTCCAGGCAGTACCATAGAAAAAATCGGGGAAAACGGGTTGTTCGGCGGGCATCGCGTTATTCTCGCACAGGCCGCCGAGGTGCTTGCATCACCAAAGCCCGTTCAAGGACGGTACAGATGAAAGTAATTCTCTTCGGCGCAACCGGCATGGTCGGACAAGGTGTCCTGCGGGAGTGTCTGCTTGATCCCGAAGTGGAAACTGTACTCGCCGTTGGGCGCAGTTCCACTGGGCAGCAGCACGCCAAGCTGCAAGAGATTCTTCACAAAGACCTGGAAGATCTTTCGCGAATCGAGAACAAGCTTTCTGGATACGACGCTTGCTTCTTCTGCCTCGGTGTCTCGTCGGCGGGACTGAACGAGCAGCAATATCGGCGCGTGACCTACGATCTCACGATTGCAGCGGCGAAAGTCCTGGTACGGCTCAACCCGGCGATGACCTTCATCTATGTTTCGGGTGCGGGGACAGACAGCACTGAGCGCGGACGGATGATGTGGGCGAGAGTGAAAGGCCAGACGGAAAATGCGCTGTTGCAGATGCCGTTCCGCGCGGCCTACATGTTTCGTCCGGCTTACATCCAGCCTCTGCATGGAATTAAAACCAGGACGCGATGGTATGCGGATTGTACGCCGTGATGGCGCCGCTCTTTCCACTGTGGAAAGTCCTATTGCCGAAGTATGTGACCACCACGGAGTGCGTTGGGCGCGCGATGCTCGAAGTCACCCGGCATGGTGCGGCAAAGCGCGTTTTGGAGAACCAGGACATCAATGCTATTTGTGCCGCGAGCCATCCTTGACCGCTGGCGCGACTAAGCTTTTCGCCCGGGCCTCTGAACCCGATGCCCATCGCTCCAAAAGTCAGGCAAAGCCCTGATTACTAATGTGCAACTTCGGTTCCAAATGGGTCGTATTTCCGATAAGATCGCTTAAACGTTAGAGACTTATCCAGATCCTCACCCAGTCGTACGCTAAAAGTTCAAGCATGAAACCAGCCGTGGCCTCAAAACACCGTGATACAACCGGTATGCGACCGCTGCCGGTGATCGCCTATTTTGCGGATGATGCCATCGCGTGCCGTTATTTCCTCAATGTGCATCGCTTCCGCCGGTCGACGTTTGAGGCTTTAGCCGGTGAGAGCCCGGAACTGGAACGGATCATTCTGGTTTCCAGTGAAGACCTGGTCGAGCAGCACTATCATGCGCTGCGTTTGCCGAACACGCGCGTGCTGGCTCTGACCAACATGCGCTTCAAAGATCCGCGCAATGATGGCGCGATCTACGCCTATCTCCCGATGGACGTGCCAGAGACCCTGCTGGACCGAATGGTGGACAACGCGCTCGACCACATTCATCTGGTGCACACGCGGCATGAGGTGAATCAACGGCTGGCCGGAGCGAGTCAAGAGATCCATGAGCTGAATCAGATTGGCGTGGCGTTGTCTTCTGAGCGAGATTCCGAACGTCTGCTGGAATTGATCCTCACCAAGTCGCGGGCATTCACCGGCAGTGATGCAGGCTCCATCTATCTGGTGGAAGAAGCCGAAAACGTGTTGCAGCAAGCGTCACCGTTAAATCCCGGAGTCGCAGAAACAAACGGCACTGAGGATGGGCAGGCAACGCCTGCGCGCGAAAATCATCCCCGCCGTTTGCGTTTCAAGCTCGCACAAAATGACACCGTAGCCGTGCCCTTTCGCGAAATCACCATGGAGGTGGATGAGCACTCCATTGCCGGTTACGTAGCCCAGACCGGAGAGATCGTCAATATAGAAGACGCGTACCGTTTGTCTAGTGACAGGCCCTTCACCATTAATCGCAAGTTCGACGAAGATTCCGGTTATCGCACGCGGTCTATTCTGGCCGTGCCGATTCGCAATCAGCAGGAAAAGATTCTGGGCGTGTTGCAACTCATTAATGCCAAGCGTGATTTCGCGGCTCCCCTCTCGTCGCAGGAGGACATAGACGAGCAGGTGATTGCTTTCACGGCGCGGCAGCAGGAAATAGTTTTGTCGCTGGCGAGCCAGGCGGCAGTCGCCATGGAAAACAGCCGGCTTTATGCTGATATTCAGCGGCTGTTTGAAGGCTTTGTCAGTGCTTCGGTCACCGCGATTGAAACGCGCGATCCTGCAACCTCTGGCCATTCGTTTCGCGTCGCCAACCTGACGTTGGCGCTGGCGGAGGCCGTGAACCGGCTCGATTCGGGCGTGTATGCCCCAGTCCGATTCTCGCGCGACCAGATGCGTGAAATCCGCTACGCCAGCCTGCTGCACGATTTCGGCAAAGTAGGCGTGCGCGAAGAGGTATTGGTAAAAGCCAAAAAACTCTACCCAGCGCAGATGGAACTCATCAAACAACGTTTCGGCTTTGTGCGCCGCACGCTGGAAAGCGAAGTTTTACAATCCAAGGTCAAGTACCTGCTGGAAAAAGGACGCGAAGAATATCTGGCATCCGTGCAGGGGTTGGATTCCGGACTGAAAGAAGATCTTCGCCATCTGGATGAATACCTTCAGGCCATCCTGTGGGCCAACGAGCCCACGGTGCTTCCCGAGGGCGATTTCGGTGAACTGCTGAAAATTGCCAACGTCACCTACACAGATCCTGATGGCCAGAAAAAGCCGTTGCTCAACCAGGAAGAGCTCAAACTGCTTTCCATCCGCCAGGGATCATTGGATGATGACGAACGTCAGCAGATTGAGGCACACGTGCTTCACACGGTCAGCTTCCTCCAGGCGATTCCCTGGACCAGTGAGCTGCGCAACATTCCTGAAATTGCCCGCGCGCACCATGAGAAGCTGAACGGCAGAGGCTACCCGTATAAACTTTCCGCGCCGGAAATTCCAGTGCAGGCCCGCATGATGACGATCGCCGATATCTTTGACGCGCTGGCTGCCGCCGACCGTCCTTACAAAAAAGCTGTGTCTGTTGACCGCGCTCTGGAGATCCTTGACCTCTCCGTAACCGATGGCGAGCTTGATCCTGATCTGGTTGCCATCTTCAAAGGGGCGCACATCTACCATCGCTGGAAAGTAGAACCTCTCTCCTATTAGGTTTCCCTGATTCCCTCCGGGCCGAATTGCAGCTAAGATAAGCTCACCGGACATTTCATGAAAGAGTTCTACATTTGCGATTGCAACCTCCACGAGAACCAGGTCATTACCTCTTCGTTCGTGGTGGTATCCAAGCAGGCCAAACCGAAAAAGAGCGGCGATCTCTATCTGGCGTTGACGCTGGCCGACCGCACCGGGCACATTGATGCCAAGATGTGGGACAACGTCCCCGATCACATCAACGTCTTTGAACAGGACGATTTCGTCAAAGTCCGCGGCCTGATCAATAAGTTCAATGGACGCTTCCAGCTCACCGTGCATAAGCTGCGGTCTATGGAAGAATCAGAAGTTGAGTTTGAAGATTATCTGCCGCGCACAACCAAAGACATCAATGGCCTGTGGCAGACTCTGTCCAATTACATTGATAGTTTTAAAGACCAGGATCTCAAGCGGCTGGTAAAGGCCTTCATGGCTGACCCGCAGATTGAGTTTGCGTACAAGAATGCGCCCGCGGCGAAAACGCTGCATCATGCGTTCATCGGCGGACTGCTGGACCACGTTGTGTCACTGTTTCAGCTCTGTGATCTTGCCTGCCGGAATTATCCTGAACAGATCAACCGCGATCTTCTTCTCACCGGCGCGTTCCTTCACGATATCGGCAAAGTGCATGAACTGAGCTTTTCCCGGTCATTCACATACACCACACGCGGACAGCTGCTCGGGCATATGATCATCGAGCTGGAAATGCTTCAGCAAAAGCTTGCTCAGGTGCCTGATTTCCCTGACGAATACAAGATTCTGCTGGAGCACCTCATCATCAGCCATCACGGCAAGTACGAGTTTGGCAGCCCCAAGCTCCCCATGTTTCCTGAAGCGCTCATGCTGCATTATCTTGATGACCTCGACTCCAAGATGGAAAGCATGCGCACGCAGTTTCTCCGCGATCCCGATACTGACTGGACGCCATACAATCACAGCCTGGAGCGGCCGCTGCTCAACTCCAAAAAGTTTCTAGAGAAGATTCATGCGTCTCCCGTTCATGAGTCAACTGGTGAACAAGGCAAACCTTCGGTCCCGGCGGAAAGCAATGGCAACGCAAACTCAGCCGCCGCAAGTTCCACGGCAAATACGCCGGTTGACAATCCAAGTGACGTTGTAACCAAACCTTAATCTCTCTTACTCCGTTCGGCCTTGCCTGTTGTGCAGTTGGAGTACACCGTCATCGGTGCATTGCCCCAGCAGTTCTGATCTGCTAGAAGTTGAGTAGCTCTGCTTTACTGGAAAGGGAAAAACCGTGAAATCTGCACGACTGCTTTGCCTGACGCCCCTGCTGGCTTTGTCTCTGGCGCTCGGATGCGCGAAATCAGATACACCCGCCACATCCACTGACAACTCTGCTGCGGGAGGCAATGCTGACTCCAGCTCAAACGCGAAAGCGGGCGGAGCGAAGTCCGAATCTCATAAGCCAGTCGCTGAGGTCGTTACCATCCCTGCGGGGACAGTGGTGCATGTGCGTCTGGGTGAAGCGCTTAGTTCCAATAATAGCCAGGCTGGCCAGGGATTCTCTGCAACCGTGGCCGAGCCTGTGACGGTTGGTGGCAAGCCCGTTGTCGCCGAAGGTGCTGAAGCCCATGGACAGGTGGTGGACGCAAAAAGCATGGGCCATTTCAAAGGCGGAGCACTACTTGAAGTTCGCCTTGATTCCATCACGATTAAAGGCCGGGCTCACGCCGTTCAGACAGCGGCCGTGGAACGCGTTACGCAAGGTAAAGGAAAACGTACCGCTGGATTTATTGGCGGTGGCGCGGGAGCCGGAGCTCTCATCGGCGCGCTCGCCGGAGGCGGCAAAGGAGCTGCTATCGGCGCCGCGGCTGGTGCAGGCGCAGGTACCGCCGGCGCTGCCTTCACCGGCAACAAGGAAATTGTTTTGCCTGCGGAAAGCACTCTTACTTTTAAACTGACGCAGCCAATCGAAGTTCGTTAATAAGGTCAGCTAACTTTTTATTTTCGTTTTCGGGAAGGGGACGCCTCGCGCGTCCCTTTTCTTTTCGCCTGAACTTAATTAAATTTCACACGGAAGACGATGTCGGCATCGAACGGTTCTGGTTTTCCATGGACCTTGTAGGGCTTGAATTGCCAGTAGCTCAACGATCCCTTCGCCGCATCGAACAGATCCACGTCTATCCCAAAAGTGTTCTCGATCTTGGTGATTCTGCCCTGCTCGTTAACGTAGGCTCGCACCTTAAATTCTGTTCCTTTTGCCCTGTTCGTCTTAGTAAAGATAGGATCAGATTTGGATGACGCCTGCTTTCTGGCCTCTGCGTCGGACAAGATGGGGACAGCGTTCTCGCTTGTCGTGTCGAATGTTAAAGTGAGTAACGTTTCCATCTGTACCGGAACTCCATCTCGAAGGAGCGGTTTGAAACGCCAGGCTTTGACTGCACTCTCAGCCTGCTCGGTGGCTAAATCATTGTCAGAATGAAGGGCCCGCGTCTCACGGACTTGGCCTTGCGAATCGACATACGCGATCAGGCTGAGCACTCCATTTGTCTTCCCATCGCGTACAGGTTTCCATGCAATGTCAGCGGAATTCAGCAAGCGGTCCAGAGCGTCATTTTTACGTAATCGGAGAGAATAGAAGCGCTCTCGTTCGGCTGTCGGCTTCTCGATGACGAACATGGAGTCGTCAATATTGCGCAGTTTGGAAAGTTCTTTCACCGTTGCTTCAATACTCAGACCAGGCCTTAAGTAAATTCTGACTTTGCGTGCTACTTGCTCATTGTCAAAATCAGCAGCCTCCATATAGTGGCTATTGAAATATGGAGACCGGATTGAATTCAGGAGCCGGAGGTGGTTGAAGCAAACCGTGGC
>WNFC01014296.1_pt1 | contig 13063 bp, 15 predicted proteins | sample 5400541 | NCBI WGS metagenome assembly WNFC01 (sample SAMN13153342, study PRJNA577476) | soil metagenome | isolation source: 120 cm saprolite under Douglas fir tree site 2 hole 2 replicate 1 | place: USA:California | collected 2015-04-18
CTTTCATTCCGAGATCAACGCCGTCTGGACCCGGCTGCTCGCTGACGCCCAGGAGCAGGTCAGGCGCGTCGGGGTGGAGATCGCCGCGCAGTTTCTTCCGCCCGAGGATCTCGAGCGCCTTCTCTCCCCCCTCGCCGGCGATCCTTCGGCCCTGGTGCGCGTCCAGATTGCCGGGGCCCTGGCAGATCTGGAACAGCTCTCGTGCCGCGAAGTGCTGCGAGCTCTCGTCCCGGATTCAGTCCCTTCGGTCCGTTTCGAAGCGGCCCGCGGTCTGGCGGCGATCGGCGATCCGGCGGGGATCGACGTTCTCATCGAAGCGCTCCAGACGGGCGAGCTGCGCTTTCGCGCCCTGGGCGCGCTGGCCACCCTGGGCGATCCCCGGGCCGTTCCGGCGATCCAGGCGCTGTTCAATCGCCTCTGGCTGCCGCCTTACGAGCGCACGCAAGCCGCGGGGGCCCTGGCCAAATTTGGAGATCAAGCCGCTGCGCTCCACCTGATTGAGCGAACGAGAGAACACCGAAGCGCGGATCGCGCTTTGGCGATCGAATTGAGCGGCGAGGTCAGGGCCCCCGGGGCCCTGGAGAGGCTCGAATCAATCCTGGCCGATGAAGAAGACGAGGACTCCTGCCGCGGCGCCGCGGCGCGGGGGTTGGGCCATCTCCGGGATAGGCGAGCCCTCCCTGGCTTGCTGCGGCTCCTTCAAGATTTGAAGCAGTCGGACGATCTTCGCCTGGATGCGGCCGAAGGAATCTGCCGACTCGGGGGTCGGGAAGCTCGAGCGCAGATCGAGTCTGCGCTCCATTCGCTCCAATCCGCGGAAGCGCAAGAAGAGGCCAGGGAGCTCCTCGAGGAATACGCATGAGGGTGGTCGATTCCCATTGCCACCTCGAGCGGCTGGAAGATGTCGCGGCGACGATGGAGCGCGCGAAGGCGGCGGGGGTGGTCCACGCGGTGGTCATCGGTCAATTCCGCGAGCCCGGCGATTTCGGAAATGCACTTGACGTGGCCCGTTCAGCTCCCGAGTTCTTTTCCCCCACGATGGGCATTCATCCCCACGATGCGGCGAAGGCGACGGAACAGGATGTAGAAACGCTCTCGGAGATCTGCCGCCGGCCGGAGGTGGTGGCGGTGGGAGAAGCGGGGCTCGATTTCTATTACGACCACTCGCCGCGCGACGTTCAGGCTTCGTTGTTTCGCAGGCAGTGCGCACTTGCCGTCGCGGTGGACAAGCCGCTGGTGGTCCATGTTCGCGATGCCCATCTCCGCTCTCACGAGATCCTTGTCGGCCAGGGCGTTCGCCGAGGCGTGATTCATTGCTTCACCGGTGACCTCAACGACGCCCGTCGATACCTCGACCTGGGCTTCTACCTATCGGTGTCTGGCATCCTCACCTACAAGAAGACCGAAGGTCTTCAAGAGGCCGTCCGCTTTGCGCCCCTGGAGAGCCTGATGGTGGAGACGGACAGCCCCTACCTCGCTCCAGTGCCATACCGCGGGAGGAAGAACGAGCCGGCCTACGTCACCGAGGTGGTCAAGAGACTCGCCGAGTTGAAAGGCCTGTCGGCCGAGGCGGTGGCGCTGGCCACTTCGCAGAACAGCGCCCGCCTCTTTGGATTTGAAATGCCTCCACCGACGGGGGCGTGAGCTTCCGGCCGCCTATCCCCGATCGTAGTGACGTTCGAGGAAATCGAAGACAAGATCCTTGGCAATAAGCGCGGGCCGCGTGTCGGCGATTCGCGTGCCCGGGGGGGCATCTGCTCTAAAGAACCCATGCGGCGCCTGATTGTAGACTTCCCATTCGAAGATCTTTCCGCGGGCGACCATCTCCCGCGCCGTCTCCGCCGACCTTCCGGTGATGCTCGTCGGTGAGCCATTGTCGAGTCCGCCGTAGAGCCCCAGCACCGGTGCCTGGATGGCGTCGAGGTCATCCAGCGGCGGGGTGCTGCCGTAGAAGACGACCGCGGCCCAGAGGTCGGGATTTCGCGTTGCGAAGGTAAACGAGCGCGCGCCACCCCAGCAAAACCCGACCGACGCAATGTGGGTGGGATCCACGTCGGATCGCTGACTCAAGAAGATGAATCCGTCGCGCAGCTTGTCCTGCTCATCATCGGGAACGACGGCGGTGCCCGTTCGAATGGTGTCCAGCATCCACTGAGCGTGCTTCCCATCGGGAAGCGCCCCTCCGCCCTCGGGGAAATGGGGCGCCAGGGCGAGATAGCCGTTGCGGGCGAAAAGCCGGGCGACGTCCTTCGCGAATTCGGAGAGCCCGAAGATCTCATGGATGACGATCATCGCGGGGAAGGGTCCCTCTCCCACCGGCTTCGCCAGGTACGCGTCGACGTCCCCATCGCTGCTCGGGTAGGTGAGATCCATCGTTTCGATCTTCGCGCCTTCGGCCTGTGCCTCGCGAACCAGTCCGGGATCGAATCCGAGCTTGCGCAACACGTGCCCTGCCGCGACGATGCCCCCGGCGGCAAGGACGACTCGTTGAATGAACTCCCTGCGGTTGACTTGTCCTTTCCGGAATCCCTCCGAAAGCTTCTCAAGTGACTTATCCATGCTGTGCCCCCAATTGGTTGGAAAACGCCGAACGTAGAGCGAAGAAAACGCTCCGCGCAAGGCCGGAGCTTCGCCACTGTCGCTTTCGTCAGGTCACCGACAGGACCTGGGCCAGGATTGGCGCTTTGACGCCCCGAGCCAAGGGGCGCCCAAAGCGGCTACTCTTCCGAACTTTGCCCCTCTTCGGGCGGGAGGGTAGCGGAAGCAGGGGGCTCGGCAGCGATCTCGCTCAGCGGCTTGAAGGTGACTTCCTTCGGGAGCGATGGCTCCCTGCGCGGCTCGTCCCGGGCTGCTTCGTGCCTGGATTCGTGAGCCGAGGGCAACGGCCCACTGCCCCTGCGCCGGTCTGCTCCATTGCGACGGCGAGGCTTTGCGTCCACCGGTGCTTTGTTGCGAACGGTCGGAGTCGGGCCCTTCCACAGCTGCCGGTCGTAGAGCCTGGAGCGCTCGGTCCACCGCTCGTTTGGATCCTTTGCCATCAGCTCCAGCCAGGCGTTTACCTGCGTATCCATGAGGACGATGCTCTGGAGCAGGAGCGCCTCCAAGGTCATCGGCGGCTTCGGGGATCCGCGCTCAGGCGAGCCCAGGTGCGAAAGCACCAGATGGGTCAGGTGATGTTCCAGAGCGCGAGGAAAGCCCGGAATTTGCGACGCCTTCTCGTGGATCGCCTGCGCCGTCATGACCGGGTGTCCGACCAATCGGGCTTCGTCGCTCGATTCCGAGAGGTCCCGCACCTTCCCGATATCGTGGAGCAGAGCGCCGGCCAGCAGCAAGTCGCGATCCACCATGGGGTAGTGCTCGGCGAGCCGATTGGCGAGCTTCATCATCGAAACCAGGCGCTCGGCCGAGGCCCCACTGCCACCGTGCGGACCTGCCTTTGCGGTTGGATGCTGCAACCCTTCGATGACCTGAGGGTCGTCCAGGAAGGCGAGGAGCAGTGCTTTCACATGAGGATCATGCACCTTGGCAACGGTTTCGCGGATTTGACCGAGGACCCGCTTCCCATCGTGAGTTAGGTGTGGAGGCTCGAACTCCTTCGGGTCGATCGGCTCCGGATCCAACCGCTCCAGTGTGGAGATCAGAATCTGTAGCTTGCCGTGGAAGGTGATCACTTCACCTTGAACCAGGACATAATCGCCCACTGCAAACTGGGCCTCGAGCTGCTCGATGCCGTCGAAGATCCGCGCGTCGATGTCTCCGGTCTTGTCGGCGAGCATGAGAACCAGAAAGGTCTTGCCGGTTCGGCCAACGTTTCGGGCCTTGCGCGTGACCAGAAAGACGGTCTGCACCCGTTCTTTTTCTTCGAGATCTCTGACGTAGACCTTGCGCACTTTTTCGAGGCGAAGCTCTTGCGCTGGGGGTGTGTTGTGCTCCCGGCCCGGGGGAGGGTCCACGGGTGCGGTCGGCTCTGAGACATTCCCGGTGTTTTCGTTCATCGTCATAAGACTATGGCTCGGTCTCGTCCGGGGCTTTCACTTCGACAGCCTTCGCTGCGGCCGGCCCGGCCTTGGGGGGAGGAGGCTTTGGACGCTCGTCGGGTAGCAGCTCGAAGTCATCTATCTTCCCCAGCTTCTTCATGTACTCCAGGCCGTAAGTTAAGGCATCCTCGCGAGAGTCGGCCCGGATCTTGATGCACAGGGGCACGGGCCAATTCTTGAATGGTTCGGCCGTCTTGATTCGCCGCCCATCCGGAACCGGGTAGACTTCCAGCGACCAGTTGTCGGCCAGGTCCTGAACCACTCGAACGTTGTACTTGCTGCCTGCGACTGTTGCGGACGCCATCGGTTTTGAATGCTCCTGCGGCTCACGGCCGACTGCGCTTAAAAGCCTTGTAGGTCGCGCCGCGGAAGCCAGGATGATCGCAATCACGATCCAAGCCGACTGGGTTCCTCCCCAAACCGCATCTCCACGGCGCCGCGCTTGAGCCAACACCGGGAACGAGGACGCCTTGCGCCATTTGCTCGTGCCTTCCTCTCGGATCTCATCATCGCCGTCGACGAGACCGTTCAGCCAGGCGCGCTCAACTTCGCCGAAGCTGGTGTAGGTCAACTCTCCTTCTGGGGTTCGCACCGTGTATCGCATATCAGGCTCATAGCTCGGACAAACCGTCCAAAGGGCTTTCCTTGGTGCGCAGGTTAGTACGCACCTGCATCCAGGCGTTGCGGGGCAAGGCGCGTAGCGGGTTGCGCAGTTGAGGTGCCGTAGGTGCTACCTGGCTGACGACGTAAGTACGCGCAAGGGATGGAATTCCACCCCGGCGCGCCTCCCTGGCACGTGGGTTGTATAAGCACCGGGTCTGCAGCGATTGGACGGTCACGGTTGGGAGGTCAGAGAATGAGTACCGATCACAAAGGCACGAAGATTCTCGCTCGCACCTTCTTTAATCAACTTCGCGCCGGTGGCTATACCCCAAACCAAATCATCGGGATCGCAACTGAGCTGATCGATCTCGTAGCCAGCGAGATTCGTGAGTCGGACAAGGCTCTGCCTGCTCTCGAGGAAGATGATTTGAGCTCGCAAGAAGTCTCCGTATAAATAAATCCCGTGTCACCGTGGCTTGCTTGAAGAGGCAATCCGCCGTCTCAGCCTCGCGCTGTCCCCGGCGACGATGAGCAAGCCAAACGTCATGCTGCTGAAAACGTAGCTGGTCGACCAGCTTGCCAGTACGGCAAGAAGGCCGCACCCGATGAGAAACAGACCGGCGTCAACGGCCGGCGGCCTGGGGACGTCCATCATCAGCAGCGCACAGGTGGCCGCCACCGGAATGCCGAGAAGGACCTGCCGGCGAACCTCCGGGCCATGGGAGGTTACCGCTTCCCAATTGTGGACCAGAATCGCCGCGAAAATGACGGCCGTGCCGATGGCCAGAACGAGGACGCCGGCCGCGGCCGCGTCCTTGCTGCTGCGGGCGTTCTCATGGACCTCCTGCACTGCCAGGTCGACCAGGTGCTCGAGGGCGCTGTTGAGAATCTCGGCGAAGAACATGAAGAGCACGCAGAAGATCAGGGTCACCTTCTCCGCGAGGCCCAAGGGGATGCCGCTGCCGACCAGGCTGACCAGAACCGCGGCAGTCACGTGAATGCGCATGTTGCGCTGCTCGACAACGGTGTGAATCAATCCGCTCCAGGCGTGAACCACCGATTGCCAAAGGCCCCGTCCCCGCGACGGAAAACGGGGCGGAGGAATGTCCGTTCGGATCTGTCTGGCCGGAAGCTGCCCCATGATCTGCCGTGTTGGCGAGCAGGAGCTATCACGCTTTAGGCGTGGATGCTAAGCGAGCGCGGGAATGCGGTTAGCATACGTCATCGCCAGCTATCTGCTGTTCTGGATCGCCTTGCCCTTCCTGTGCATCCACCGGAAGACGCGCAAGGGGTTTCTCCAGCGCATCGGCTTCTACGCCGAAGGCACGTTTCCGCGAAGCAGAGGCGGCCCAAGGGTCTGGCTGCATGGGGCGAGTGCGGGCGACCTCCAGGCGCTCTCGCCGATGATTCTGGAGCTTCGCGCTCGATTTCCCGACTGTGTGATTGTCCTTTCGACGACAACCAACACCGGCTACATGATGGCGAGCGAGCGATTGGCTTCCCACATCGACGCCCTGGTCTACGGGCCCTACGATCTCTGGGGCGCCACCCGGCGCGCCGCCCGGGCGATCGAGCCGGATCTGCTCGTGCTGGAGTACACCGAAATCTGGCCGAACCTGATTCGCGCTTGCAAAGATCGCGGGGCCCGGGTTGCCTTGGTCAACGGCCGCTTCTCCCCGGTCCATCTGGGTCGATATCGAATGCTCTTTTCGATCATTGGCAACCCGCTGCGGGAGATCGATCTGTTCTTGATGAGAGAGGACGAAGAGGCGGAAAGAGTGCTGGGCCTCGGGGCGCCGCTGGAGCGGGTCTGGGTGACCGGTAACACCAAGTTCGACGCGCTCGCGCCGGGGAGCACTCCTGCTCCGGAAGACGACGAGCTCCGCGCGGCTCTCGCGCTTCCCCGCGGCGCGCCGGTACTGATCGCCGGCAGCACCCACGAGGGCGAGGAGGAGGAGCTCATCGCCGTGTACCGCCGCTTGCTCCAGGATCACCCGGACCTGCGCCTGGTGATCGCGCCGCGCTACATCGACAGGGCGGCGCGCATTGTCGCCCTGGTGCGCGAGGCGGGTCTGTCGGTGGGGTTGCGGTCGGAGGGCAACCATTCGCACGGTCAGGTGGTCGTTCTCGACACCATCGGCGAGCTCTCGCGGGCCTACCGGTTGGCAACCCTGGTATTCGTGGGCGGCTCCTTCACGACGCGAGGGGGGCAGAACATCCTCGAGCCCGCGGCGCAGGGGCGACCTGTGCTCTTCGGCCCGCATATGGAGAATTTCCACGACAGCGTGCAGGTGCTCGTTGGACGGGGCGGGATCCAGGTCAACGATCCCGACCACCTCCATCGGGTCTTGGCGGATCTTCTGGCGCGCGCCGAAACGGTCGCCTCTCTGGGGGAGCTTGCCCAGGCCGCCGTTCGTCAGGTCTCCGGCGCGAGCAAGCGCAACGCGGATCATCTCGAACGGCTGCTCAATGGCAAGCGACCTTAGCGCTTTGGGGTCCTGGGAGAGCATCTGGTATCCGAATCACCCCGAAGGCTGGCTTCGCCGGGCGGCGCTGTCTCCCTTGAGCCTGCCGGCGTTGCTCTTTCGGGCCGGGGTGGGGTGTCGCAATGCCGCCTACTCCCGGGGGTGGCTGAGCGCCATCGGCGTCGAAGAGGCATCGGTGATCTCGATTGGCAACCTGAACGTGGGCGGGACCGGCAAGACGCCGGCGGTGATCTACCTGGCGAATCTGCTCGCCGACGGTGGACGCCGGGTCGCGGTCCTATCGCGAGGCTACGGGCGAAAGAGTCGAGGCGTGGTGCGGCTCACCGCCGCCGAAGAAATGGCAGCGGAGACCTCGGGAGATGAGCCGTTGCTGATTGCTCGCCGTTGCCCCAAGGCGGTCGTTTGGGTGGGCGACGATCGCGTCGAGCTTGCCCGGCGCGCGCGCCGCGAGGATGGAATCGATCTGTTACTTCTCGACGATGGGATGCAGTACCGAAGGCTGCGCAGGGATCTGGAGATCGCGGTGGTCGACGAGGCGGTGGGCTTGGGAAATGGAAAGCTTCTTCCGCGCGGACCCTTGCGAGAGCCCGCCGCCGCATTGGCCCGAGCGGACCTTCTCTGGATCCGCACCAGCGGGGAAAAGTCGTTTCAAGCCGAAGGGCGTGCCATCGTCCGGGCCAGATATGCTCCCAGCGCCGCTCTTTCGCCGGCGGGGGACGAACAACCTCCCACCGCGATCCGCGATCGCCCGGTCTATGCTTTTGCCGGAGTGGCCCGGCCGACCAGCTTCCTGCGAACGCTGCGCGAATTGTCAGCCAAGGTGGTGGGCGCCCGGTTCTTCCCCGACCATCACCGGTTCAGCGACGAAGAGCTCCAGGGCCTGCTCGATGAAGCAAAAGCCCTGAAAGTGGAGAAGTTGATCACCACCGAGAAGGATCGCGTGCGGTTGCCGAAATGGTTTCCAGCCTGGGCGATCCGGATCGACGTTGAGATCGTGGAAGGGGCCGATATCCTGTCCCAGAGGCTCGCCATCTTGTAAGAATCGATCCGGATGAGCTCGACCGCCAAAGTTCAGGCCATTCCCACGCTGGTGGATGTGGCGCAGGTGTTTCCGAAGAGGCGATTGCTGGTGGTGGGCAACCTCGTCGCCGACCACTACATCTACGGTCAGACCGATCGGGTCAGCCGCGAAGCGCCGGTTTTGATCGTTCGCTACGAAAGCTCGGAGGTGAAGCTCGGCGGCGCCGCCAATGCCGCCGCGAACGCGCGAAGCCTGGGAGGACAGGTGCTGGTCGTCGGGGCTCTGGGCGCCGACGAGATGGGGGAGGAGCTTCGACGTCAATTCAAGGGCGCCGGGATCAAGCTCCTCGCCGTCCGCTCGAAAAAGCTTCAGACCGAGACGAAGACGCGGATCCTCGCCGGCGGGGTGAATACCACGCGACAGCAGATGCTGCGGCTGGACCGGGGCGGGGGCGAGCTGGCGAGTCGACAAAGTCTGAAGCTCGCCCGCCTCACCGCGGAGGCGGCCAAGAACGCGGACGCGGTGGTCGTCTCCGACTATTCCGTCGGCGCTCTGGGCGAAGAGTGCAGGGAGGTCCTGCGCCAACTGGCCTCGAACGGCATGCCGGTGTGCGTCGACTCTCGCTTCCAGCTGCGATCGTTCACCGGGGTGACCGTCTGCAAGCCGAACGAACCCGAGCTGGAAAGCCTCGTTCGCCGGACGCTGAAGACCGAGCGGGACCTGATCCAGGCGGGTCGCTCGGCGTTGAAGATGCTGGGGTGCCAGGCCCTGCTCGTCACCCGGGGTCGAAATGGAATCGCCGTCTTTGACCGCGAGGGCCGCGCCGAGCTGATCCCGGCCTACGGTCCCGAGGAGGCGGTCGATGTGACCGGCGCGGGAGACACCGTGATCGCCGCTTTCACCTTGGCGCTCAGCGCCGGCGCAAGCACGCTGGATGCCGCTCGAATCGCCAACGTGGCGGCGGGTCTGGTGGTGCAGAAGCAGGGTACCGCGACAGTTCCCCGCGCCGAGCTCATCCGCGAGCTCTCCCGGGTCAAGGCGTGAATGCGGCCGGAAAAATAGCTGCCCTCGACAGGGTTGCAGAACGGCTCCGCGCCGAGCGGGCCAACGGTCGGCGGATCGTGCTGGCAAACGGAGTTTTTGACCTGCTCCATGTGGGTCACGTGCGCTACCTCGAGGCGGCCAAACACCTGGGCGACATTCTGGTCGTTGCTGTCAATTCCGATCGCTCCGCCCGCCTTTCCAAGGGCGCTGGGCGCCCGGTCGTTCCGGAGAGGGAGCGCGCCGAGTTGATCGGCGCCCTGGGGTGCGTGGACCAGGTCCTCATCTTCGATGAGCCCGACGTGCGAGCGGTGATTCGGGCCCTGCGTCCCGAGGTTCACGCGAAGGGAACGGACTACACCCCGCTCACGGTTCCGGAGCGGACCGAAGTAGAGTCGTACGGCGGCAGGGTCGAGATCGTGGGTGACCCGAAGCGACACAGCAGCACGGAGCTGATCAACCGGACAACAACCCTGCACCGGAGCACGCCCTGAAAGCACTCTGCCCAAGCGGTGCCGGTGCAAGCACGCGGTGGAGGAGATGGTGCTAAACGCGCAGCTGAAACAGATCCTGGTCTGCCCGAAGTGCAAGGGCGAGCTCGAATTCCATGAAGAGAAAAACGAGATTCACTGCCGGCCCTGCGCTCTGATCTACGCGATCGAAGATGACATTCCGGTCATGTTGGTGGACGCCGCGCGCCGCCTGGATGAGAAGGTGAGGTAGCGGCCTCGCCAGCCTTTTGACGCTGGGCGGTTCCGTCGGGCGAAAGAAGCTGCCGCGCGAATTGCGACACCTCCGCGCGCACCGCGGAATCGAAGTCTGACCCGCCCTCCAGCGCCGAGGTCAAATCGACCATTCGGTGAGGCGGGTAGCCGTATCCCCACCGCCGCGGATCCATCCTCAAGAAAAATGCCAGCGTCGGTGTTCCAACGGCGACGGAAAGGTGCATTGGCCCGGTGTTGTTGCAGACAGTCAGCACCGCCGATTCGATCAGCGCCGCCAGCTCGTCAATGTCCGTTTCCGGAGCCACCACGCTCTCGGGCGCGAGCTCGGCGATGGTTTTCGCGAGGCCCGCTTCGCCCGGACCCCAGGTGACCACGGCGCGAAGACCCAGGGCAGTCAGGGCTTGAACCGCGGCGGCAAACGCCGTCGCCGGTACCCTTCTCCAATCGAGGCGTCCGCCGGGATTGACCACGGCATAGGGAGTTGCGCGCAACTGGCCAAGCAGCGGCTGCAACGAGGGTGTCGGTCGCGGGCGCCGGAAGGAAAGGCGGACCGGGCCGGCCGTGCTCGCCAGAGGCGAGAGGAGATGCACCCGTTGCTCGAGCTCATTGCAGCCTCCCGGCAGGGCGCTCACCGCGACCGAGTACACTCCCGCGACCGGCCACGCCGAGGGACCGATGATCACTGCGAGCGGACCGATGAGCCGGGACACCAGAGCGGAACGCACCGACGGATCCGTCCAATTGGTGCAGTCCACGATCGCGTCATACCTCTCTCGCCGCAGCGCGCGGATCCCGGGCGCCAGCGGGCCGAGGAAAAGACGGCGCGCGTCGAAGGGGATGATCCGATGTACTTGAGGATGGTCTTTGAGTACCCGCGCCGCCTTCGCGTGGACCAGGGCATCCACCTTCGCGCCCGCGATCGCGTCCTTGATGATCCCGAACAGCGGCGTCATCAATAAGACTTCTCCGAGACGGTCGTCGATCCGGACCAGAAGAATCCTCTTCGCATGCGTCAGCTCGCCCGCGCTCTTTTGCCGCCCGGGGCGCCGCAACAGGCGCGCGGCGACCAGCGCCAGCACCGTCTTCGCCATCCGTTCGAGGCGCTTGAGGACTGTCATTGCGGCGCAGCTTATAGGAGCGCGCTCACGATGGGGCCAAGCGTCGCTACTGCTTGACCTTGGGGTGAAAAGCCCCTAGCAAGCAAGAGTGCTCAGAAGCATGACGGGGTTCGGCGCCGGGCAGGCCACGGTTGACGCGGAGGAGCTTTCCGTCGAGGTCCGATCCTGGAATCACAAGTTCTGTGAGGTCAAGGTGCGGCTTCCGCGCGAGCTGGCTTCGCTCGAACCGGGCATTGTCAAGGCGGTCAAGGAGCGCGTCGCGCGAGGCAGCGTGGAGGTCTTCATCAAGCGCCACCGCCTCGGCGAAAGTGGGGGCGCCCCGGCGGTGGACATTGCGCTGGCGCGCGAATATTTCGCCGCGCTGAGCAGCCTGGCCGCGGAGCTGCGGCTCGCCGGCGAGGTTCGGATGCAGGACATCGCCGCTCAGCCCGGGGTGATCAGCGTGAAGGAACGCGAGGTCGATCTGGCCAAAGCGTCCAAAGCGGTGGAGACATCCCTGGTTCACGCCCTCGATCGGCTCACCGAGATGAGGGAGCTGGAGGGACAGGCGATCGAAACCGACCTCCGGGCGCGGCTCAGCTTGATCCAGGAGCTCGCCAGCCAGGTGAAAGCGCTCGGGCCCAGGGTGCTTGCCGAGTATCAACAGCGACTGTCCGAACGCGTCGCCGAGCTTGCGCGCGGAGTCGTCATCGACCCTCAACGCCTGGCGCAGGAGATCGCTTTTTTCGCCGAGCGTTCCGACATCGCCGAGGAGATCACCCGGCTGTTCTCCCACCTGGACCAGTTTCGCAGACTCTCCCAGGCGCCAGAGCCCTCGGGCCGGAAGATGGAGTTTCTGGTGCAGGAGATGAACCGGGAGGTCAATACCGCTGGATCGAAGAGCCAACATCCGGAGATCTCCTCGCGCGTCGTGGCGATGAAGGCCGAGCTTGAGCGGGTTCGCGAACAGGTTCAAAACGTGGAATGACCCAGACGCGCGTCAGTCCTGGTCTGTTGCTGGTTCTCTCCGCGCCCTCCGGGGCTGGGAAAACGAGTCTCGCGCTTCGCCTGATGAAGGAGATGGCGGAAGCGGTTTTCTCCGTCAGCTACACCACTCGCCCGCCGCGCGGAGGGGAGAAAAATGGGGAGCACTACCATTTCGTCGACGCATTGACCTTTCAGAAAAAGATCGATCTCGGCGACTTCGTGGAATGGGCCGAGGTTCACGGCCACTTCTACGGGAGCCCGCAGGCGAGCGTCGAGCGGGTTCGCGCCTCCGGAGGAATCGCCGTCTTCGACATCGACGTCCAGGGCGGCAATGCGATCAAGCGCAAGTGCCCGGACACCGTCTCGGTGTTCGTTCTTCCCCCGTCGATCGAAGAGCTGGAGCGGAGGCTTCGCGAACGCAGGACCGAGACCGAGGACACCCTCCGCGGCCGGCTGCTGGCCGCTCGCTCGGAGATCGAGCGGGGAGTCGCGTCCTACGACTACATCATCGTCAACGACGACTTTGAACGCGCCTTCGGAGATCTCGTATCGGTGATCCGCGCCGAACGGTGCCGCCGCGAACGCGTGGATCTCACCAAAGTGAAGCTCGACCGCTCCTGATTTTCATTTGACAACGCACCCTTACGCGCTATCGTCCTCAACCCACGTCGCACAGCGAGGGCGGGAAGCTAAGCTGCCGTGCGAGCCGATGTGGGAGAGTCGAAAAAAAGAGCACGAAAGCAGTTGTGCCCGATCGGCGTTCGGGGATAGAAGGCGATCGTTGGCGTCCCCCGTTCTCTGAAGTCTGAAGCACGCGGGGAGCGATCATCGAAGGTCAAAGGCGACCTCCGACGATTATTGACAGGGCCTTTCGGGTCACATATAAGCCTCGGCCCCTTCGACGAAGGGACAGAGCAAGAAAACGGGCCGTCGTAGGCCCTGCTCGGTCTTTGAAAACCAAATAGCAAGTCCAAGAAGATTGCGGAAACCGCAGTCAAATTTCTTGAGAGCGTTCACCGCGTTAAAAGCGCGGAGAATTATCTCTGAACACCGCACGAGAGGCAGC
>WNFC01012070.1_pt1 | contig 13062 bp, 13 predicted proteins | sample 5400541 | NCBI WGS metagenome assembly WNFC01 (sample SAMN13153342, study PRJNA577476) | soil metagenome | isolation source: 120 cm saprolite under Douglas fir tree site 2 hole 2 replicate 1 | place: USA:California | collected 2015-04-18
ACAACCAGCCGCCCTGCTCCTGAAAGGTATGGGAACCCGTGATGCGGGTCACCCAACCCTGGAACCCATGCTTCGGGTGTCGTCACAAGGAATGAGAGTGTTGTCAGAGCCATGAGTATCAGTAGAAAGCTGCCCACTGCGGAGACCTGGGGCCATATTGGGTAGAGCGCGATCATGATTCCGAGAGAGACGATAATGACGCCCAGGCCATAGGAAACCGGATATGTCCCATTCGATTCGTTCCACTGTTGATTCGCAGGAACCACCTGGCCTTCCTTATTCATGTGTTGGCGGTATTCAGGTGCCGGGTGATGATAAAGAAAGCTCATGAAGGGGCTATTCGCCACCAAAGGAACAATGCCGTCCGCTTCGTAGCTAGCAAATTTCAAGCCACCAATCCAGACGAGGACGATGACCAACCCCAGCCGCAACATACCCATGCCAAAGCGATCGAGACTAGCCGCTTTGATGTAGAGGCGTCTTATTCCGGAAACGCTTGACTGCAGTGATTCAGTTGTATATGTTGCGGAATATACGGATTCGGTCGCCACAACTCTGTCTCCTAATCAGCGGGTGTTCCACTGAGCGCCTGCTGAGCATTTCTCAGCCCTTCCAACGCGAACCGCGGATGACAGTGCAGAAGTTCATGCGCTGGAACTTTGGATCCTTGTCCGCCAGGACATCTGCCTTCACATTGCCGAATGTTGTCTCAGGCCTGTGCTTGATGCCGTTGTAAAAGGCCTGGATGATGTCTTCTTTAAAGTGCTCGGTGCGCGGATACGCGGCGACAAGCGCTTCGCGATCAGCGTCGGAGAATTCCGAGTAGGCGATTCCGAGAACATCCATCTCGACACCGTTGGTCAAGAGCGCAACCACCGGATGCATGTACTGAGGAATTCCCGGCGTAGTGTGTAGTGCAATCGCTGTCCACACAGTATCGATCTCCCGCTGAGAGATATTGTGCCGGCGCAGGAACGCTCGCGCACAGTTTGCACCATCCACTTCGAACCGATCCGACTTACTCCTATACTGCGGAGTCAATCCCATGTCATGGAACATCGCGGCCATGTAAAGCAGCTCGGGATCGAAGCTCAATCCCGCTCTTTTCCCTGCAAGCGAGCCAAAATAATACACACGAGTCGAGTGGTTGAACAGCAACGAAGACTCGGTGTCACGCACCAGCTCCGTGGCTTCTCGAGCAAGTTTACTGTCGGGGACCGTCACCCCTGAGATCGAGGTTGCTTCTTTCGCGTCTCTTGTTGTTGCAGACATATTTGAATCTCCTTTCAAATGTAGTGCATGTTCTGTTCCAAACTCCGTTTAGCGAGCAGTAACCGCGAAGGACTCGCTATTTGTGTTATTCACTTGTTCTCTTTTGTCGTTGGCAGCACACCGACGGACGCAGTAGATCGGAATCTGGTTCAATTCCGAGGAGCGACTGCGATCCTGTGATTCCACCTGCCTGGAAGCTTCACCGTTTCCTCAACCAATCGCCTCGCGGGACCCCGTCGGCTCATCCACAAATTCCCTCGACGATGTCGTTTTTCTGTATGCGTTAGATCGAGAAGGCTTCAGTGGTCCACTGATGGACTTGGTGTGTCGAACTAGGGACTTGGTGTCGAAAGATGGACTCGAAAAAGTGAACTTCGGGTCAACCGGTGGACGGCGAGGAAGAATGGGTAGGACGATCTGCGCTCGCAAAACCTGGACGCAACTGCTTGCCAACGAAGTGAAGCGACCGGGAACGCAGATGCGGACGGTTACGGTTCAGGCCAACTTCTCTTATCAGACGAGCTTTGGGTCGAAGGGACCGGTTGCGTACGAGACTCTGCTGCTCGACTCGATGCGTGGCGATGCAACGCTATTTACGCGTCGAGACGAAGTAGTGGCGGAGTAGCGCATCATTTCGCCGATTGAAGAAGCGTGGGCGCATTTACCGGCGCCGGACTTCCCCAACTATGCCGCGGGCAGCGAAGCACCAACCTCGTGGCATGAACTGCTCGAAATCGGTGGCAATGCCGCAGCCGACTGACGTGTGGCAATGGGGCGGTGCACTAAACAATGACAGGGGAACTCTAGTTCATCAGAACCCCGAGGTATCCGCGTAAATGCAGTCGCGCCCGGTGTGAATCGACACGGACGTCGAATTTTACGAAGAGCGAGGCAGGTCGGGAGGTGACGCTTGGAATGCAGGCATTGAAGCGGATCGGCAAACCGGAAGATTTTGCGGATGTAGTCGCGTTCTTGGCGTCAGACGGAGCCCGATGGATCACGGAAGCGAGCATTCCGGTGGACGGTGGGTCGAAGCTTTAAGGACCTGGCATCTTGCCAACGAATTGGAGGAAATGAAAGATGAGTGAGAAGATCGAATCGAAAAATAAAGCTCTTGTTCTAGAAGCCTTCGACACGCTGTTCAACAAGCGTGACTATGCAGCCGCTGAGCGTTTCTGGTCGCCTGACTACATTCAACACAGCGCTCATATACGCACCTGGTCGTGAGGGTCTGTTCAATCTCTCAAGAGCATCCCACCAACGTTGAAGTACGAACCGGGAACGATCGTGGCTGAGGGAGACCTCGTGATCGTGCACGGGCGACTTAGTGGTTTCGGTGCTCCTGTGAATTGGATTGCCGCGGATATTGTGCGCATTCAAAACGGAATCCTTGTCGACCTCGGTTATATTGACAGGAAGGAGGATCCAATCTTTAATTCGGGACAGCGACAATCCCGGAAATGCAGGGAGGTGAGTCGTCATGCGGATGCGAGTTGGAAACCGAATACGATTTTGCACCACGCTTTTGATAGGGTTGGCTGCGCTGACTCTCGCTGGCTGGGTCGCGAAAGAAACGAGTTGGCAGTTGGGAGCGGCAGCGAAAGCATCGGCGCAAACGCCAGCGAATCCACCACCTATTCCCGCTGCTGGTCCGTTGGCCGAGCCCAAGTCCCTTAAGCAAGTGGGTGTGCCAGTCGAGGCCACTCGTGCGGCGGTTCCGGCGGACAATCCGCAGACACGTGAGAAAGTCGCCCTGGGCCGGAAACTTTTCTTCGACGGCCGCCTGTCAATCGATGGAACCGTTGCTTGCAGTACCTGCCACGATCCAGCACGCGCTTTCACCGACGGGAGACCCGTCTCGATCGGCGTCAAAGGCCGCGTCGGCCAGCGCAACTCGCCGACTGTTCTGAACGCGCTCCACAACAAGACGCAGTTCTGGGATGGCCGTGTGAAGACGCTCGAGGAGCAAGCGGCGCTTCCCATCGCCAATCCGAGTGAAATGGGACAGCCCAGCCTGGATGCCGCCGCGGCCCAGATCGCGGCCTTGCCTGAATACCAGCAGGCCTTTCGGAGCGTCTTCGGCCGCCCGCCCAGCGGCCCCGACCTGGTGCGTGCCATCGCGTCCTACGAGCGAACCCAGTTTTCATTCGATTCCCCATTTGATAACTTCATCGCTGGCGATAAGAATGCAATCAGTGAGTCTGTCAAGCGAGGCTGGGAGCTCTTCAATACCCGTGCCCGCTGTAATAAATGCCATGCCTTAAGCGAGAAAAAGCGGGACGCTACATACTTCACAGACAACGACTTTCACAACATCGGCATAGGCATCATTCGACACAATGTGGTCGCGCTGGCGTGTCAGGCTGAATCACTAATCAATTCGGGCAATGCGACGGCGATCGATCACGCGGCCATTCAGACGGACATGTCCGCCCTTGGCCGCTTTCTGATCACCAAGAAAGATGCTGACATCGCATCCTTCAAGACTCCGGACCTGCGCAACGTGCTCATCACGGCGCCTTACTTTCACGATGGCTCGCAAGCGACGCTGTGGGACGTAATGGATCATTACAACAAGGGCGATGGAATAAACGATCCCTATCTCGATGAAGATATGCAGCCACTTGCCCTAAGCGAGGGAGAGATCGATGACGTTGTCGCTCTCCTCGCGACGCTGACGAGCGCGCAGTACACGGAGCAAGGCGTCAAGGAACTGGCACGGCAACGCGAACTCGCCCGCACCAATCGACCGCAGCGCGACACAGCTCGGGCTTTCGGTCCGAAACCGACTCAGCCTAAGCCATCCCGTTCTTGTGTTGACACGCAACCCAAGGCGCAACCGAAATGAGAACTCCTCCAGAACCTTGGAGATATCGATCCAATGGCATTCAACTCGGACGTAAGCTGGGCGAACCGTGCAGCCAAAGCGGTCTTCCTGATCCGCATTCTTGTTGGCTGGGTGTTCCTTTCCGAGGGCGTTCAGAAATTTCTGTTCCCCGATGCCTTGGGAGTTGGACGGTTTATAAAGATCGGTATCCCTTGGCCGCAGGTCATGGCTCCTTTTGTCGGTGTCGTCGAGATTGTTTGCGGAGCGTTGCTGTTGATCGGGCTGCTGACGCGGCTCGCCGCGATTCCTCTTCTCATCGACATTTGCGTTGCCTTGTACTCGACCAAGATTGTCACGCTCGCTAAGAATAGGATTTGGAGCACGCTGCATGAAGCCCGAACCGATGTGAGCATGCTGCTTGGTCTGATTTTTCTTCTTTTGGTGGGCGGCGGAGCGTTATCGCTCGACGCGGCTTTTCCTCAAAAGACTCAATCCACCTGATGGATTGATCGGGCAGTAGGAATTGTCAAAGGGAGTGGTGATTCAGGGTGCTGTGATATGGAAACAGCCAAGGGAAACGCAGCAAAACTCGCTTTCCAATTTGTCCTGATTATCGGAATCGTCAACTTTTTCGCAGACATGACCTACGAAGGAGCCCGAGCCATCATCGGACCCTTTCTTGGTTCTCTTGGCGCAAGCGCCACCATCGTCGGTTTCGTCGCCGGTTTCGGCGAGATGGTGGGCTACGGCCTTCGGTCAATCTCCGGATACTTCGCCGACAAGACACACAAATATTGGGCCGTCACTTTTGCTGGATATGCGATAAACATGCTGGCGGTACCTGCGCTGGCTCTGGCCGGAAGCTGGCCCCTCGCCGCAGCACTGGTTGTTGCCGAGCGAACAGGGCGCGCGATCCGCCGTCCAGCCGTGGAGGGGATGCTCTCTCATGCAGGTAAATCCATCGGACAGGGTTGGGTGTTCGGCCTAAACGAGGCTCTGGATCAGACCGGCGCGACGCTCGGGCCGCTGATTACTGCTTTGGTCTTGTACCGGCATGGTACCTATCATCACGCCTTTGCAGTGCTGTTGATCTCAGCACTACTGTGCCTTGCCGTGCTTTTCGTTGCCTGGTTCCTTCACCGCCGACCGCATGAGATGGAGGAAGAATCCCCGCGAGCTTTGTCCAGCAAGGGCTTCACGAAAGCCTATTGGCTCTACATTGTCGCTGGAGCATTGATCGCCGCTGGCTTCGCTGATTTCTCTCTGATCGCATTTCATTTCCAAAAAACTGCAACCGTCCCGCAGGGTCTTGTTCCTGTTTTCTATGCAGTAGCGATGGCCACAGGCGCGGTGGCATCCCTCGTTCTTGGAAAATTGTTGGACAAGCTGGGCCTGCCCATACTTCTTGTTGCCTTTGGCGTTCCGGCTTTTTTTGCGCCATTGGTTTTCCTGCGTGGAAGCACACTCGAACTCGTTGGGCTGATTCTTTGGGGAATCGGGATGGGAGCGCAGGATTCCTGCCTCAAAGCGGTGCTGTCCGCCGTTGTTCCTTCCGAAAAGCGCAGCACCGCCTTTGGCATTTTTGACACTGGCTTCGGCGTTGCGTGGTTTGCAGGCAGTGCGATTATGGGATTGCTTTACGACAAATCCATTCCAGCTCTGGTTGCATTCTCCGTGGCACTGCAGATCCTTGCGCTGCCTGTTCTTGCGTTCGGCAAAAAAGAGGAAGCATCGAAGTAAAGTCCTGTGTAAGGAGTTCAGCGTGCCGCCTGGAAGAGTGCTACCGGGTTACCGGACGTGTCGTCCAGTAGGATTTCGGATCCGGTTGCCGAGAGCGAACTAGGCGAGTCTGAGTTCTACCGCTTGCCCAGTCGGGCGTCGACGTGAGCTTCAGCGTGCGTTTTTGAACGGGACTTAAGCACCAGCTCAAAATGTGCCGCGCATTTCCGTCATCATATTCGCCTGGAGAAATCCTTCGATTCACTGTGAAGCTAAAGGCCACGATGAACCCCTGGTGAGGGTTGCCATTCAAGGGTTTACAAAAGTTCCAAACTGGGATGATTGAGCAGGAATGAGACGGTTGAAGCACCACTGTATGAGATTGAAAACATTCAGCACGACAACCTAATCCCTTTTACGGGACCAGGGGGTCGGAGGTTCAAATCCTCTCTCCCCGCACCATTCTTGATTTTCTTGCCCGCTGCAAGATCTGGTCGAAAGGTTTTCCGTAGGGTAGGATAAACACTTGCACCACTCAAAAACCGCTCAACCGCAAAGCGCTCCTCCAATATGCTCGTCAGTGGATTAAGTAAGGAGCGGTCGGCCAATACCGCCCCATAAGCTAAAACGACTCGGAGAACCGCGCCTCCAGGAACCCACCCAGCTTGGCAGTGGCCTTAAACTGCGGAATTGGGTCCAGTTCCTTGAATGCAGAGGTGAACGCGTTTGATAGGCTCCACATCGTTCGCGGTTCGAACTCCTCATGCTGCGGATTGAAATACCGTTCGTGTACTCTCCGGGCAAGGTGTTTCGGGACGTCCAGATCGCCTTCGATGAACGCCCGATAGATCGTCAGCTTTGCCGCCTCCGTAGACAGTTGTTGCGCTCGCCAATGTTCGACCTGTTGCCGCAGTGGATCAAAATTCCGTTGCATTCGGTCCACGCCGATCGAGAGGGCGTCCTCGAGCGAGAAATGCTTCGAGTGTTTTGCTAAGACAGGGCTGTAATCTCCGCGAAAAGCGAGATTGTGACACACAAATACTCGCAGGCCGACTGTGCATGCCAGCCGGAATCGCTTGTTGTTCGCATTCCGAATCCCAATCGCAAATCGGCATCCCTCGAAACCGGTTTCTAAATCGAGAACACCGAACATCTCCATCGCGTCGGTCGACACAGCGAACTCCTCGCCCACCACACCGATGTGGCGGTGGCTTAACGTTTCCACTAGGGTCTCTACAACCGCTGCGTGCGGGATTGGAATATGGGTTTCTGTTGCAGGCGGCGTTGGCAGCTTCACCAGTTCCGCCCGCGTGATCTTGCCCGTGCATGAAATAAGCGTGCTTGTTTCTGACATTGTGGTTCTCCTCTCAAGGTTAAATTCACTTCCCTGACAAACCTCAGGCTTGATCGCAGCCACGCCGGTCTCTCAGCCTCCCCGCGGAGGCTTCTATGACAACCATTCGAGCTGCGTTCTACGCGCGTGTCTCCGGCGAACAGCAGGCGGCCGCGCACACCATCGAAAGTCAAATTGCTGCGCTCAGTGACCGTGCTGAGAGTGACGGCACGCCTGTTCCGCCGAAGCGGCAGTTTGTCGATGACGGGTATAGCGGTGCCACGCTCATTCGCCCAGCCTTGGATCGGTTGCGAGATCTGGTGAGCCTCGGGGCGATCGATCGCATCTATGTCCACTCGCCAGACCGGCTAGCCCGCAACTATGCGTACCAAGTGCTGCTCCTCGACGAATGGCGCCGACGCGGCGTCGAGTTGGTGTTTTTGAACCGGCCACTCGGTCAAAGCCCGGAAGATGATTTGCTGCTCCAGGTTCAAGGAATCGTCGCTGAATATGAGAGAGCCAAGATCATGGAGCGGAGTCGACGAGGCAAGAAACATGCTGCCCAGCGCGGATCGCTTAACGTGATGTCCGGGGCGCCGTTCGGATATCGTTATGTGTCTGTCCTCGAAGGCGGCGGTCAAGCGCGATTTGAGCCAGTTGCTGAACAAGCGCGGGTAATTCAGCAGATCTTCTCGTGGATCGGCCTCGACCGCTGCAGCCTAGCCGAAGTCTGCCGTCGGCTTCAGGAGGCCGGTACGCCGACCTCCACTGGCAAGCGAATCTGGTCCCGTGAGGCTGTGTGGCACATTCTCCAGAACCCCGCGTATCAGGGCCAAGCGGCATACGGAAAGACACACATGATGCCACGCGGAAGGAAGTCCCGACTACGGGCAGCGCGCGGGCGGCCATCCGAGCCTCGGCGAAGCAACGCGCCAGCCCCAACCGACCCAAAGGAATGGGTGTTTGTTCCCGTTCCCGCCTTGGTCGACGAAGCACTCTTTCGCGCAGCCCACGCACAACTCGCGGAAAACAGAAGCCGCGCTCGGCAAGGGCGACGCAGGCCCGGTTACCTGCTACAAGGACTGACTTGCTGCGCACAATGTGGATATGCCTACTACGGCAAGACGATCCGGCAACTGGGGGCTGGCCGCCAAATGAGAGACTTCGTCTACTATCGATGCAGCGGTGCTGATGGATACCGGTTTGGTGGCGAGCGGATTTGCAGCAACCCTCAGGTCCAGGGCGCATTTCTGGAAACGTCAGCGTGGCGCGAGGTCTCCAATCTTCTCATGAACCCTGAGAGGCTCGAACTGGAGCACCAGGAACGCAGCAAACCGGGGACCCTGTTAGACAATCTCGAGACTTTAAGATCGCAGAGAACCAAGCTACAGCATGCGATGGAAAGGCTGATCGACAGCTTCACCGAAGGTTTGATTGAAAAAGACCAATTCACACCGCGGATGGCTCGGACCAAGAGTCGAATTAGTGATCTTGATGCCAAAATCAAAGCGGGTGCCGGCGACGTCGATCAACTGCAACACCTTCGACTTGCAACGAGCCGGCTTCGTGAGCTAGCAGGAGCCATTGGACCAGAGTTGGCAAGCGCTGACTGGCATCGCCGACGAGAGATTATCCGGACGCTCGTGCAGCGAATCGACATAGACACAGAGGTCATCAAGATCATTTTCCGCATAACAAAGAACACCCGAGGCTCGGGTTCGGACTCTATCGCGATCACATTGCCGCGGCCCTAAACGATTTCGACACCCTGCCGGACGCTTTTTGTTTTGGAAGACTTGCGCAGAGAATTATTGCTGTCAGCATTGATTTCACGGTTCTGGTGCCTCCTCGGAGTATTGCTTTGTCCCGAGAGGCTTTGCTCTGAGGCGGACTAACTATTGCCACATTGTTACAGGGGTGAAGACACTGGAAATAGCCAAGGTATCGGGAAGCTCCGGCAGGCACGACTTTCTACCGGTGCATGCTTGGTACTTTCCCTGCAAGAGCCGTTCGAAGTTGGGCACCCTGCCCAAAGAGCCCTTTCGGAATCACCGCGGAATCAAGCTCATACCTCCAGGTGGGTTCCCTGACAGTGACCGTTGGCCAGTTGCTCGGGTTTCACGGCGGACGATGGCCCGAATAAACTTGTTTCTTCCCTGCGTCGCGTCAGACAGGAGAATATTTTGAAGATGAAGCAACGCAGATCATACAGATAATGTGGTATGAAAAGACCTGCGAAGCACCTTGACCTTTACAGGCACGGGATGCCACACTGTTCGGTACGAAGGAAGGACACAGATCGGAAGTGTCGGCCCAGTGCTCTCGGGCGTCGATGATTGTGTTCTTCCTGAGCGGGCATCGTACAATAAACGTACAATGGATGTGGGATTGTGGGTCATTTGGGCCTTTGGGCCGCAACGGAAATGAATAACTTACGTATTATCAACACTATACGTTAGTTCAAATCCCCCTAGTTCAAATCCCCCTTCCGCACAATCAACTCTTTTATAATCAATTAGATAGAAGCATGTTTTTGGAATCGTACGTTTTTGGAATCGTACAATGATCGTACAACGTTTCCACCCTCGGAGTATCATCTGTTGTTAACTAGCTGCCCAAGGTCCTCAAGCGAAGCTACCCGCAGGTCTGATGTTGGGAGTGTGGATATCCCGCTCCGGGGCTAGACTCCAACCCCAGCACCTCTTGTTTCTAGCGGCTTGTTTTCAATGAATTCGTGATTTACGCAGCTCTGGTCTAAAGATCGAGCATTATCCATGTTGGCGCATGGTCGCGGGCGTTTACCTGCCCGCGCGCCCATCGGCCTACACCACCGTCCACGAGCCGGTCCGACACCCTCGTCGAGAGCGAAAGTAATCGAGTCGCATGCCTTTGTCCTTCGGCCACCGATCATATTTGTAATCCCAGAATGTCCAGAGCGGCCCGTCCGGATGTAGCCTCCGGATCGCGTCGGTCCAGCCTTGAGCCAGCAAGCGCGCAAGGGCTTGGCGGCTTTCGGGTTGGAGCAACGCGTTATTATCCAACGATCGAGTCGGATAGATGTCCTGCGGTGTCGGCACGACGTTGTAGTCACCGGCCAATACCACGGGGGCGCGGCTCGCCATGAGTTCGGCGGCATGGGCAATGAGGCGCTCAAGCCAGGCTAACTAACTTGTAGTTGAATTTCGGTCCAGGCTGCGGATTCCCGTTGGAGAGGTAGATGGAAGTGATCAGGACAGTGTCAGGGCCGGTGATAAAGGGAGCCATTTTCGCCGGTTGGGGCCGGAGCCAGTGATCCACCAGAGAGAGCCCCGGTCGACGGAGACGGCAGTAAGAACTCTACAGCAGTTTCTAAATTGCCTTGCACGCGTAAGCATGCTTCACGTATAACCCGTGCGAGAAAACCAGTTTGGAATCCTTCTCTACACATTTGTTCTACGACAGCGCCAAGGGTCTGCTTGGGCTCAGGCAGGAGGGAAACGCCGGAATCGGTGTCGTGTTTGTCAGGTGAACCAATTTGAAGTTGTCAGGGCACCAAGTCTGTGAGGCTTCTCGGACTACTCCCATGGGATCACGCTCAGGCCAACAGACCTGCGTGCTCGGGAGAAATAGCCCACACAGCGCGGAGAAATTTTTACCTGCTCACTCAATCGGTCAAGACAGATTCGACGCAACGGGAATTCCGCACGACGGGCTGGAATGGACGGCGCGGGAGGATCATGTTGTGAACTGAGTTGGCGCTGGGACACAAAAATCGCAAATTTCGACTGCTCACGCTCCGGTGTAGCGGCGCTCGCAGCAGTGTGTGCCCGGACAATCGGCAAGCAAAGTGGCTCACCTCAAAACCGGCCAAACTGGCTCCCTTTTGCGTCGGCGCTAACAATCAGGACTCCCTGAACAGCCGCTTCGATGTAGCGGGCTTGGTGATCTTCAGGATTCCCCGGCAAGCTTGCGCAGGTCAGCACGGGAGTGTGCTTTCGCGCGAGAATGGCCACGCCGTTCCAGGAACGCTCCCCTGCCAAGAGGTTATCCAGCCGCTTATTGATGTTGTTAATGTTGAAGGTCGCGACTCTCACCAAGTCCCTCTCTGCCCCGGGCACCTTGACGTAAGGTGCACATCGTGGTATTACTTTAAGGAAATTGTAATGGAGGCACCATGGAATCTGCAATCACGGTCAAGGGTCAGGCGACGATCCCGAAGGCTATTCGCGAACATCTGCGGTTGAGGCCGGGAGATCGAGTCAAGTTCTTCGTGCATCCTGATGGCAGTGTGGTCCTCTTGCCGAAAGTCCGCGCGTCGGCCTTACGAGGCATCATCAAATCGCGGCGCCGGCGGCCGGTGGCCATCGCGGAGATGACTGAGGCCGCTGCTAAAGGTGCCGCCGGCGCCGCGCCGCGCGCGCGACATCGATGATCGGGCTCGACACCAACATTCTCGTCCGTTTCCTTACCCAAGACGACCCGATTCAATCGCCAAGGGCGACGGAGATAATCGAACGCCGACTAACTGAGGAAAACCCCGGCTTTGTCAGCATCGTGGCGATGGTCGAGACCGTGTGGGTGCTCGACCGTGCCTACCGGCTAGCCGCCAATGAAATCGCTGCGGCTGTCGAGCTCATGCTTCAGACCGATGTGCTCGTGGTGGAAAACGAGCAGGAGGTTTTCAGCGCCATGATTGCACTCAAAGAAGGACAGGGCTCATTCGCCGACGCTGTCATTGCAGCGCTCGGCACGAGAGCGGGTTGTTCCTGCACCTTGACATTCGACCAGAAGGCGTTGCGGCTTTCGGGTTTTGAGTTTCCTTGAGTCGCCTGCGCAGAATCTGCCGGCCAACACGATTGGGATTCGCGCGCTCCGAGAGGCCTTGAAACGCAAAGCGTCACTCGTCCGAGGCGTGGTGTTGCACAGCGGCAAATCACGTCCGCTTGACACCGACGATATTGCGCTGCCATGGGGATGGTTGGTTCCCGAACCGCGATAACCTGCGGTCTGGCGCGGATCGGGCCATGGTCTTCTCCAGCTCGGAGCAAGCGAAGTCGGAGTCGCACTCCCCCCGGTCTTCTCCTATTGGCGAGAATTCGGGGCGCGCTACGTGACAGCGCTCTGCACTCGGCCGGACGGTGAAGCCCGCTCCACAACAACGCATAATCCATCGCCGCCCGATGCGGAACTGGCTTGGCTGGCTCTCGCGGCGCCCCCGATGACTGGGGCGGAGTACCTGACGGCAAGTGTTCTCCAGTCTCTCTGGCAAGAACTGCATATCGCTTTTGGGCTGGAGTTATCCGAATCGAAGTGCGGCGTTCAGGAGTTTTTGAAACGCTGCAACGCCGCGTGGAATCTTGTCGGCCGCGTGCACTTCAACCTCGCCGAGAACCGCAAGGACGACGCTGCCCCATTTGCTTTTCTCGCGACGTACACCACTCGACTGTCGGCCCACGCCAAGGCGCAACATCTTCCGCTAGGGCAGGCTCTCGGCGAATATGCGGGCGCGGCCAACAAGGATCGCCTGCTGTCGCTGCTTCTCCCCGTTCAGCGAGCCTCGGAAAGCTGCGCGTGGCTGAAAGCCATGGTCGATGCCGGCGAGATCTTTCACCCCTTGCGGTGGAGGCCGTGCGAGGCCATGCAGCTTCTGCGAGATGTTCCGCAACTGGAGAGTGCGGGCGTCGTGGTGCGAATGCCAGCGACCTGGCAGGCCAACCGACCTCCGCGCCCGCAGGTAACGGCTAAGGTTGGGGATAAGTTGCTGTCGGGTGTGGGCCAGGATGCGCTGCTCGATTTTCGCATGGACGTCACGCTCGACGGCGAAACATTGACCCCTGCCGAGGTCCGCGAGTTGTTGGCTAAGTCGGATGGGCTCGCGCTGGTTCGAGGGCGTTGGGTGGAAGTTGACCGGGAGCGGTTGAGCCGAATGATG
>WNFC01012220.1_pt1 | contig 13060 bp, 7 predicted proteins | sample 5400541 | NCBI WGS metagenome assembly WNFC01 (sample SAMN13153342, study PRJNA577476) | soil metagenome | isolation source: 120 cm saprolite under Douglas fir tree site 2 hole 2 replicate 1 | place: USA:California | collected 2015-04-18
GTCTTAGACGACGAGACCGCCGTTGCAACGATGATTTGCAAGCAGCTTACAATGATCGGCATGGAGGCTTGCCAATTCAGCGTTCTGCCTAAATTTTTGACGGCGCTCCGAGTCTCCCGGCCTAAACTAGTGGTGCTGGATCTGGCGCTTGGACAATCAGATGCCGTCGAGGTGATCCAAAAGCTGGATGCGCTCAAATTCACGGGAAGAGTTTTGCTCGTCAGTGGTCGCGATGAGCGCACATTGAGCGAAATCGAGAAGATCGGTCGCTCACATGGGCTGCACATGCTGCAGTCGCTTCAGAAGCCCTTTCGCGCTTCCGAATTGAGGGACAGGTTGCTCCAGCAACCGGAGCCTGTCGTGCCTAAGAATTCGAAACCGGTTCCGCAAGCTCGCGCCAAGCCGCAGATCGATCTCGCAGATGCGCTTCGGGAAGACTGGCTCGAAATATGGTATCAGCCAAAAATCGATCTCAAGTCGCTCACAGTTCGCGGCGCAGAGGCGTTGATCCGAGCTAAGCACCCGATTCATGGGATAATTGCGCCGATAGATCTATTGCCCCCGGCGGGAGACCCACTTTACCAACCTTTATCCTTATTTGTTCTCCGCCGCACGATGGAGGACTGGGCCCTGTTTGCCGAACGAGGTTTCCCGCTCAAACTGGCGATCAACGCACCAGCCTCGGTTATTTGTTCGCCAGGCTTCGTTGATTGTATTCGCCGGACGATCCCATCCGATCAATCGTTTCCTGGCCTCATCATCGAAATAACAGAGGATGAAATTATCCGAGATCCCGTAGGGATCGGCGAGATCATGACACAATTGAGACTCTACAACACAACGATTTCGATCGACGATTTTGGTTCGGCGCACTCATCACTGTCACGTGTGAAGGATTTGCCTTTTAGCGAGATCAAGCTTGATCGCAGCTTTGTCACCGGCTGTGCTTCTGACGCCCTCAAACGTGGTCTTTGCCAAACAGTCGTGGATCTCGCCCATCGTTTCGAAGCTTCGGCATGCGCCGAGGGCGTAGAGACGATAGATGATCTGAGATGTCTAGTTGATCTTGGCTTTGACACCGCGCAGGGGTTCTTATTCGCAAAACCGATGCCTCGAAAAGATTTCTGCGACTTGCTTCTATCGCGGCAATCCGCACCTTTGCCTCCGGTCGAACTCCAACAACCCGTAAAAAATTCAAACCAACGTGCTTAGCGGCAGCTGACGGGCTGATAAGTCGTTGGGTTCCGGAAGCCCTTTGGGTCGTATTGCGACGTATGGGTTGATTGTCGATCGCGAGGTACCACCGTTGTCACTCGATCTAAATACAAAAACCAAATTCGATCCCGCATTCCCTGTTGACCGTTGGCATAATCCCATTTTCAGCCGGTTGGCGTGGTTACACCCATCCAATTGGTCGGTTTTCTCTCCCACGAACCTTTTAAACGGAGGGAGCAATGGGATCGTAGACGCCGATAAACGGGCCTTCGTCGCCAGCGCGCCGGCAGGTCCTGTGCAGAAACGGCTGGCGCTTTCCGTCGTAATTATTTCGGCGCTTATCTTTCTCAGTCTGCTTCCGTTCGTGCGCACGCCGCTTGCCAAGATGCCGGCATTTATCGCCTCCTATGAAGCAGCGCTTGCCGTTATCGACCTGATCACCGCTGTCTTGTTGTTCAGCCAGTTCACAAGATTACGCTCTCGCGCACTGTTGGCATTGGCATGTGGATACTTGTTCGACACTCTCATCATTATCGCTCATGCACTTACGTTTCCGGGCGTGTTTTCAGAAACTGGCCTCCTTTCGGCCGGTAGTCAGACCACCGCTTGGCTTTACGTATTCTGGCACGGCGGCTTTCCAGTTTTTATTCTGGCATATGCTTTGCTACGCAACGCTGAAGGCGCAATTGATGAAGTGCGAGGCGGCACAAGCAAAGCATTGGCGTTATCCATTGCGTTTGTTTGCGCGAGCGTCTTTATCCTGGCGCTCTTCTCGACAGTGGGAATGGAGTTCCTCCCAATCCTCATTCGGGGAGGGGACTTTTCCCTTCTGATAACGACGGGTGCGAGTCCTACAATCTGGATACTAAGCCTCGTGGCACTGGTAATTCTTTGTCGACACCGGCAGCCCTCGGTCCTCGATCTATGGCTCAGGGTAGTTATGTTCTCTTGGCTGCTTGATGTTGCGCTATCCGCAGTTGTCAGTTCTTCGCGATTTGATCTCGGGTGGTACGCGGGGCGCAGCTATGGTCTGACAGCTGCGAGCTTTGTTCTTGTCGTTCTTTTGTTAGAAACCAACGGCCTTCAAAGCAAGCTCGCTGCTGCCCGGGCTCGACTTGCTGCCAGTGCGCGCGACCTTGAACTCCGGGTTAAAGAGCGCACCCGGGAGCTCGTGCAATCGAATGCGGAGCTGAAGGTTCAAATTTCGGAGCGCGAACAAGTGGAAAAGAAACTAGAAAGGACCCGCGCGTTCTTTGACGCAATCATAGAGAGCCTGCCTTCCATGCTGTTGGTGAAGACCGCCTCAGATGGAAAGATTGTTCTTGTAAATCGCGCTGCAGAAAATTTGCTCGGCTATGACCGAAGCGAAATGATCGGCAAGACTGCCATTGATCTGGTGCCGAAGCAGGATGCAGAATCCATTTTACGCCAAGACAAGCAAGCTCTGTTATTGGGTAAGGCTGTTGAAGACGAATATACACTGACGACCCGCAAGCTAGGGGTCCGTCGGTTACGAATGAAGAAACTTCCTCTGCTCGATGAACAGGGAATGCAAAAATACGTTGTAGCGTTCGCCGAAGATGTCACTGTCCAACGACAGATTGAAGAAGAGCTGCGTCAGGCTCAAAAGATGGAGGCGGTTGGCCATTTGACTGGCGGTCTTGCACACGATTTTAATAATCTTCTTGCTGTGATAATCGGAAATCTGGATGTCATGGCCGAATTGGTCCCCGGCGCGCCAGAACAGGCAGAACTAACCGCAGCGGCTTTGGAAGCTGCTCTAAGTGGAGCAGAGCTCACACGCCGATTGCTTGCCTTCGCGCGGCGACAGCCGTTGCAACCTGAAAAGGTGGATGCGAACGCCCTGATTGCTGGGATCACGAAGTTACTGGCTCGCACTCTTGGCGAGAATGTTAAAATCAAACTTGATCTGGACCCAACGATAAAACCAATTTTTGTCGATCGTGTGCAACTGGAAACTGCGATCACTAACCTGGCAAACAATGCCCGAGATGCAATGCCTGCGGGCGGTCAATTGATAATAAACACTCGCAATGGATATTTGGATCGGGACTATGTTGCGAAACATACGGAGGTTGAGCCGGGGGACTACGTGACGATTGAAATCAGCGATACAGGGCAAGGCATGACGCCCGAAATAGCTGAGCACATTTTCGAACCCTTTTACACGACGAAGGGCGTCGGTAAGGGAACAGGCTTGGGCCTGAGCATGGTGTTTGGATTCATAAAACAGTCCGCAGGTCATATCAATGTTTACAGTGAGCCCGGACGAGGCACTACATTCCGTCTGTATTTGCGACCGGTGCAAGCGAGTTTATCAGAGAGACTTGTGGAAGCGCCCCCATTGCAGCCTCAATACAGCAATGAAGAAACTATTCTTGTAGTGGAGGATAACTCGAGCCTGCGGGCGGTGGCCGTAAAGCAGCTGGCGGGCATCGGCTTTAGAGTGCTTGAGGTGGAAAATGCTCAAAAGGCTCTGGACGTGCTGGAGGGCGAGCCAAACATAGATTTGATCTTCACAGACGTTGTGCTTCCCGGGGATATGGATGGTTACGCGCTCGCTCGCACGCTCAAGGAGAGGTATCCCCGTCCAAAGATCTTATTGACCTCCGGCTTCCCGGGTATGAGATTCAATGGGTCGGAGCTCGCCGAGAGATTGCCACTTCTTAGCAAGCCTTACCGAAAGGAGGATTTGATCCGAATGGTGCGGGACGTATTGGACGAGCGATCAGCCGACGGTGTTAGCTGAGCTGCTCGCGCTTGCCGACGTGGTGATCGAATGAAGCTTCTAATTGCGGCGCATGAGTCCGTTTCTGACACACATTTTCGACTTTGCGAGATCGTCTGACCTGGTCCGTAAACGGGGTCTAAAACGGACGATGACCAGCCGTTGTTTACAGAGCTCGAAACACGCTGCCCGTGAAAAAAGAGTGTAGAGGTCGCCGTTCAATTGCTTACAGAAGGAGTTGATGATCCGCATTCCCTTTGCCCTCTGCGGATCGAATCCGGCTGGCAAACCCGCACCTTCGTCGCGCACCACGATACGAAACTTGGGCTCTGCCGCTGATGCCACCCTGACCGTTAGCTTGCCGCCAGTCTCATCTTTGTAGGCGTATTTGACGGCGTTGGTAATGAGTTCATTGACGATCAAGGCGCAAGAAATGGCGCGGTCCGTGCTTAACTCGATTCCTGTTTGGATTTCAGTGGTAATTTGGAAGGTCGGCAAACTTACAGCCAGATCTTTGCAAACCGCTTCGATGAAGTTACCAACATCCATCCGTTCGATGTTGGATGCGTGCGATAGCAAATCATGAGCCCTTGCCACGGCAGTTACCCGATTCGAGGCTTCCTCCAAATATTGCGTGAGGGCTGGATCACTGACGTCACTTGCTTGCAGCCGAAGCATGCTGCCGACGATTGTGAGGCTGTTTTGTATGCGGTGGTTCATCTCTTTCAAAAGATACTGATGGCGTTCTAACGCGTTTTTCAAATGTTGCTCCTGACGCTCGCGTTCGATTGCCATGCCGAGAAGATTTGCCGCGCCCTGCAAAAATGCCAGATCTTGCTCAACGAATTTCTCCTCAGACCGGCTATCGACCTCGAGCACCCCGTACGGCTTTCCGTCTCCTTGCAGAATCACGTTCATTGCGCGGTGGATGCCATGCTGTCGCAGAAGCTCCGGCGTTCGAAACCGCTGTTCATTTTCGAGATGGTTCGAGATCACAGGTTTCCCTGTTCTCAAGGCAAATCCAGCGGGCGATTCCAAATCGGCTCCGACACTCACGACGCCCACGATCCCATCATCCCATCCGACTCCCGCGCGAATCAGAAGCCTGCCCTCTGACGGAACATATTCGAGAATTTTGGAGAATTCAGCGCGTAAGCCCTCCGCCGTAAGGCGGGCGGTATCGGCGAGGAGCTTGTCAAAAGAAGACCCCTGGAGAGTGCTCACCCCAAGTTCAGCCAATATCTCTTGCTGGCGAATTCGTTGCTGCAGCGCGCGCAACGTCAAAACAATCGTATCACCGCTCGGTTGCTCCTCGACGATCGGAGAAGAGGAGGGATCTTCTGGAGGAGCCATAAATCACTACACTTTCTAAATCGGCTCGGAGGCTCGGGAACCACGTTGCCTGTGAATTACCTCATCCGGAACCCAAGGGCCACTCTGATCGCTCGTTCTTCCGGCCAATCGCAACAAAAAATAGCGCATCACGTTTCGGCAGAAGCGGGACGGCATCTTTTGGAACGGGCTGTAGAATTCCGAAACTCTGCAGCAGATATCTCGAATGTGAAGCGCGTTCACTTCAGACGGTTACGTGTTTGGTCACGACGTCGGCTCCAGCTTGCAGAGCATGCTGAAACTCACGATGCAATCGAATCCGTTGATCCAACTTTAGTGTCAAAAGCCATCGTTCGTGATGCTGGCCGTAAGCATACCTGTCTCCGACGTCGGCACAAGATCACTATTCTCGTTGGCACGTAGCGAGTCGTCAAAGTTGAAACTGGAGATCATTTTAAAAATTGAGAAGCATTCCGAAAGCCACATTGTTGAATTGGCCGATGGCTCGAGGTGGAGCATCCTCCCTGGAGATATGGATTTCGCCTTTGTTTGGCTTCCCGAGACAGACTTGGCGGGTCTGCAAAATAGATGATCCGCTCACCACTCATCTTCTAAGAAACGAGTCTGACGGATCACACAAGTCAGGGTCATTCGATACAATGACACGTGGGAAGTGCCCGCCGTTAAGGGCGCTATGAAGAAGGGTTAGTCGATGCCGACACAGTCGAGATCGGCAGCGTTAGACTCCGCTTGTTAGGTATCGACGCTCCTGAGACCGATCAGGTCTGTCTCAATAAGAAGGCAGAGCGCTGGTCTTGCGGCATTTCCGCTCGAGATGAATTAGTTGGACATGCTGGAAAGGTCACCTGGACCTGCCGTGGCACCGCCAAAGATCGCTTCGGCCGCTTGCTGGCAAAATGTGAGGCCAAGGGCGAGGACATTCAAAGATGGAGGGTGAGAAACGGATGGGCTATGGCGTTTGTCCGATACTCCCATGCTTATACAAGTGATGAGGCGGAAGCACGTGAAGCCAAGGCCGGTTTGTGGTCCGGCGCATTTATCGCGCCTTGGGATTGGCGCAACCGGAACAAGAAGACAGAGATCTTGGGGGCAGTTAAAGTCCCTGCTGGCGCGCAAGAGAAATTGCTCTCGTCGGTCTCATCAGCAAGAGCCCCTTCGCCTGGCTGCGACATCAAAGGCAACGTCAACCGCAGTGGAAAATGCATCTACCACCAACCCGGCGGCCGTTGGTATGCAAAGATCAACATGGAGTTAAACGGCAAGCGATGGTTCTGCTCAGTTAAAGAAGCTGAAGCCGCCGGCTGCCGAGCTACGAGGCGCTAAAGGTTAGGCGGCTAACAAGCCGCTCGGGGGACCATTATTAGTAGCAGCCACGTAGGCAAGGGTCATACAGATCAGAGGAAATGCCTCTGGCAAAACAAGGCCGGTGCGGGGAAGGCAAAACCCAAGTGGAACTCTGAAATGTTCCGCTTAAATGGCCCCCAAGAGACCAAGCAATTGTTCCGCATTATTGCTCGCTTCGGTCCACCGGTTTCCAGCTGGGGGGTAGGCAACGGAATTTCATCTAACTCACCGTCGATCGTATAAGTCATGCAAATTCAAACCGATTTCTTGAGAAGCCAATTTGCTGCAGCTGGTGAACAGTTGAACGAGCTAACTACCGGCGCCGTTTCGGCGGCAAAGGATGCTCACGACAAACAATAAGTGTGGGTGATGAAATCGACTGATGCGTAGGATCGAGAAAGGCCTGAGTCGGCGCAATAACGCGCCAACGAACGAGGGTGTGGCGTCGCAGGCTAAAATTGTCATCATTCAAGGCTTTGAACCGGCGGCGCTGCTCCCGTCTGTTCGGGTGACGACGAGAGTTTAGGTGGTGCTGAGGGTAGCGTCACTATCAGCGTGCTAAAACAGATTCTCGATCGACACAAATGGAGACTTCGCTGGAAGACCCTAAAGAGGCTGGATCTAAAATCGATCCCGATGCAGCATCAGTTGATGGTCGTGTTACGCCGGGCCAGATTCGCGATTCGTTTAGGACCCTCGCACGACAAATCCTTATCTTTTTACGAACAATGATAGGGCATGTTGGACGTCGTGGACAGATTTGGTGGAGAGATCAGCGAGAGGTTCTTCAAGCAACCGGCGCTTCCCTCAGAGGTCGATGGCCGGGATTAAAAGCCAGCTTACGATCAGGGACAACAAACGCTGGCCGGCCAAATCTCAATCTGAAATCTCATTTCGAAGCTTGGCAAGATGGCACGCCTTCGAGGCAAAAACGGTGCGGGGGCCTGCCTTCGATAAAATTTCGTGCGAAGTATCTTGCGTCTTTCGCGTTTGGGTTGGCGCTTCTTGTTGTATTTATCCTGTACAGCATTGCGACGCTGCCCCTCACTGGTGGCCTTCAAGTCGAAGCCACCCAAAGCGCTTTGACGTTCGAAGGTGCCCAGGGCGACGTTTTCGCCACCCGCGGCGTATTCAAAGGAGACAAGCTGACGGCTGCGGATCTGTCGCCGCATTTGGCCCAAGCGATTATCTCGATCGAAGATCGAAGGTTCTGCCAACACCACGGCGTCGATCTTTGGGGAATATTGCGGGCCGGCTGGCGGAATTCTCAGGCTGGCAGTACGCGGGAGGGCGGAAGTACCATAACACAACAGCTTGCACGCCTGATGTTTCTTACCCCGGAACGGACTTTCCGCCGAAAGGTCCAGGAAGCGCTTCTTGCAATCTGGCTGGAAAGCCAACTCAAGAAAGAAGACATCCTCCTGCGATATCTGAACACGGCTTATTTCGGAGCCGGCGCCTACGGCGTGGACGCCGCTGCCAGGATATTTCGGGAAGAAGGCCAGCGAACTCGGCCTAAGCGAGGCTGCCATGCTGGCTGGGCTGGTGCGCGCGCCGTCGCAGCTCGCGCCAACTCGCAACTTCGGCGGAGCCAAGGAGCGGCAGGAAATCGTCCTGCAAACCATGGTGGAAACCAAAGCCATAACCGCCGCAGAGGCGGAAACCGCTCGCGCACAACCCGTCAAACTGCGAACACCCCCGGAATCACCGCCTGGCAGCAATTATTTTGTCGATATGGTCGCCGGCGACGTCCGGCGGTTTCTGGGCTCGTCATCGGGTGACCTGACGCTTCGCACGACGTTGAATCTGGAGTTGCAGCGGCTCGCCGAGGGAGTCATCGAGCGCCGATTAGAGGCAGAGGGTTCAAAGAAAAATGTCTCGCAAGCATCTCTCGTCGCTCTCGGCAGAGACGGTGCAATTCTGGCGATGGTTGGTGGTTGCGATTATGAAGCCAGTCAATTCAATCGCGTCACTCAAGCAAAGCGGCAGGCGGGATCCCTGTTCAAGCTTTTCGTATACTTGACCGCGCTGCAACGGGGTTACACGCCCCAGTCTGTCGTGGTCGATAGGCCAACTCAGATCGGGGAATGGGAGCCGCAAAACTACAGTGGGGGCTTTCGCGGCAGCATGACGCTGCGCAATGCGTTTATACATTCCATCAATACAATCGCCGCTCAATTAGGCGAAGAAGTCGGTATCCCCGCTGTCATCGAAACTGCGAAGCGCATGGGTGTGCAGTTGCCGGCCGTGTCGAGCCTGGCGCTCGGTTCAGCCGAGGTTACGTTGTTAGAGATGACGAGAGCGTTCGGCGCTGTCGCAGCGGGAGTTGAAACGATCGAACCATATTCGGTTCGCTCGATCACAGGCAATTCTCAACAGGCGCTTTACACCAAAGCCGGCGTTGGGACCGAGGTCGCGGGCCAGCTAGGCGCCAGCCGAGCCATGATGTTCGATCTGCTGCAGGGGGTCGTGAGCGAGGGAACCGGGAAGGCGGCGCGCATTCCAAATATCCCGGTTGCTGGAAAGACCGGCACCACCCAGGAATATCGCGACGCATGGTTCATCGGATTTACTGCAGATGTCGGAGTGTGGGTGGGAAATGACGACAACACCCCGATGAACAGGGTCGTCGGCGGTGATCTCCCCGCCAACATCTGGCACGATTTTGTCGGTCGCGCTCAGCCCATCGTTTCCAAGACGTCCCCACAGCTGGCAAGGCGGAATACCGACATTCTCAATCCGGTGAGTACGCCAAGCCCATCCACTCCCACCGCCAGCCTTCCGGTTGTGGCCAGCTCAGACGCAGGCGCCAGAGGTGCTGCAGATGTGCTCGATACGGCGACGCTGGCTATCCGCGGTAGAAAAATCCAGCTGGAGGGCATTCTCGGCGACGATGATCGTCGCGCGGTCCGTTGCTTGCTGCTGAAGACGAAGCCAGATCGGCCCGGCTTGGAATTTGGCGACACATGTAACTCACGACCGCAGCCTTCTCCGATTGCAGCTCTCGTTATTCGTGGTCGATTGGGTTACTTTCGCCCAGCGTCAATGCTCGTGGGCAAGAAAAAGGCGGCTCGCGTGAGCCGCCTTTGCCTCTTGTTAGTCGATTTCTTCGATGATTCGCCGTTCCTGGGGCTCGACTACATAGGTTCGATTTTCCCGGTGAATATAGCGATAGTCCCGAAGGGCAGGCGATTCGCGATATACTTCCTCTGGGAAAGCCTCGATTTCTACCGTGTCTGGGACGCGCTCGCCCCTGCGAAGCTCCGTCCTGACAGCGCTTCCAGTCGTGCGGACTTCAGTTCGGGGTCGCGATGCGTGCTTTTTGATGACCTCACGGTCCCTTTCGGAAAACGTAACCTTGCGCGGGGCCGGCGAAGGCGCGGTGGCGGTTGCTGCGCCGGACCGCGGAAGTACAGTGACGATCTTTAAAGTCGAGGGCTCCACGATTACAATTTCATCGCGCACCACAAAGAAGCTGTAGCCACGGTACTGTGGCACGACTTCCACAACGTCGGCTGGCAAAGTTTCGATCCGAACATCATGCGGAACGACGGTGCCGACGGACAATGAAAAGTTACGTTGGTCAAGGGTTGAACATTCAATCGGGCAACCGATTGGCTAATGCGCGTGCGCTGTTGGTCGGTGATGGTGACCGGCGCGTTAACGTTGGTGCTAGACGTCTGCGCGGTGTTATTGGCATTCGTCCCGCCATTCGGCGCTTGTTGGGCCTGATTATTGGCGGGCGCCGGATCATTGGTTTGCGCCTCAGCAGGTGCATTAGCTGGATTATTAGTTTGGGCCTGAGCGGGTCCGCTGGTGCTGTTGGTCTGCGCAGCCGGGCTCGAGTTGCTGCTCGACGGAGAAGACTGGCTGGTCGTAGTGCTTGTGGCCGGCGTCTGTGTCTGCGCCGAAGAATTAATCGAGGTTGAGGGTGCAGTTTGGGCGGACGGGGCCGTCGAGGGCGTATGTGTCTGAGTTTGCGCGGACGGGTTAGTGTTGGTTGACGACGAACCGCGCGGCGCCTGCGCGAACGCTGCGGTTCCCAAAATGAGCCCGAGGGCCGTTGTAGTCACCAATAAACGTTTAGTCATTTTGCGCTCCTTCAACAGAACTAAAGTGGAATAATAACCGTCGGTAACCAGCCCGGTTCCGTCCGAATCCGGCAATGGTAAGTTCCTCTTCCGAGAGACGGGAATTCCGTGAGCATTCTCGCTTGTATTTCAAACCTTCGCACTTGGGGACGCTGCAAGTTTCGTTTTTGCGTGAATGCTATTTGTGACGTGTCAGCGAGTTGCAAATCGGCGGGACTTTTTGCGGGCGCCCTGCTTCACGCCGTTCGCTGCTACCAGCGAAAGCCGTCTCAGCAGCTTTCGTGGTTGCTCCCATCTCCGCGCAGCGGATTCTTCTCAGGCCATTTGAGCCACTGGCCTCATTCCGCGGGGTCTGGTATTGGCATCGACAGCAAGTTGGACTTGATATGGCGCGGCCGGCCCATCAAGACTGGTTGGAAGAATACGGCAGCAGCCAAAGTGCAAAGCAGCGCCAAGGCCATCATTTTTCCCATGCTGGACATGCCGGGATAATTTGATGACCACATGCTTCCAAATGCAACCGCGTTGGTCATCGCACTGAAGATTACAGCGCGGGTCAGGGTTGATTGCAGTAGACCGCTATTTCCGGAACGCCACGCTATAATATTCCGCTCGAACTTTCAAGCGAATGCAGCAGCAATAAACCTTCATCCGTTATCTGCAAGCCGGCATCATCCCGCAATACCAATCCGGATTGAAAAATGTCGATGTCGCCAAGCGCAGTGAAGCGTTTCAGCTGCTCGGTCTGATCCCCGCTTGCGATAATGATCCCGACTTCGCGCCTGACTTCACCGAGTGTGGCACGCCTCTCGGAGCATTTGGCTAAGACGTTTAGAATCGCCAATTTGAAATTCACGCTACCCTCGCGAATCCAAGAATAGTGCCCTGACAGAAAACGGATCCTTCGCAGCTCTGTGCCATGTTGGTCGCTTAATGCATGACGTTAATTGCCGGCAACGGATCGACGACCGCGGCGGCTTTCGGCTGCTCAACCTTGGCGAGGGGCGAGTTCGTCTGGAAGCTGCCAAGAATGCAGCAATGATGATTGCTACCGGAATCAGACCCAGCCGGAGATAATGAAAATCCGGATTTGAAAGTCGACCAACCGATCGCTTCCAATCCGGCGGCAACATTGGAAAAAGCTTCCGTCGCAATAGCGGCATCCCGAGCAGGTAGCTCGCGCAATCATCTAAGCCTTTCGTGGACTATAGCAGTTTAAGATTACTGCACCAAAGTCGCTTTCTGCGGTATTCATGGCTGACCAGATATACATCCCGCGGTACGCGCTGCCACCGCCTTTGATCGTGCGCCTTTTTCGCCTCGCTGCGTTCCGGAATCCCGAATTCTACGCCTGTGTGTACCGAAAACCTTATCCGAGTTGATGACGTGATGGAATCGCCTAAGCTGGCGGACCTCGAGAATCGTCACCTTTTTGGGTGTGGCTAACGATCGGGTTGATGGCTGTCGGCAGCGCCGCATATGCATGGATCGGCTTGAGCTTGATACGCCCGAGCGCAAAGACGCTTGGGTAAGAGACTTCATCGCGCGTGCTCACGTGTGAATTTTTTCATGAATAAATTTCGCCCGATTGGACGAGGGTTAAGCACCCGGCGGACGCGATCTTACTACCCCCAAACCCACGACATCTTGAACGGTTCAAAGGGGTCAAGAGATTTTTCTCCGGCCTCTTGCCAAGGGGGTGAACTCACGGTTTTGATAGCTGCTTTCCTAGCGACCACGCCTGATCGGACGAAACTTCGGATCGGCTTTCGCTCAAAAAGAATCGGATTAAATTATGCCGCAATTTCAATAACATACGTGTTCGCAGTTTTGTTCTGATTGGCGCGCCAAATTTCTACCATTCAGCGATCGCGACAGCGTTTGCTGCAACGGCGGCAGCAGATGATGGCCGGCTGAGTGTGAAATTGACTGCGCTCGCTGTCCAAGCGGGCCGGGGCAATCGCGGGCCGGGGGCGCATTTGACCTCGCCCACACACGGTTCATCGCTCCCGCAGGGTCTCCTGCTTGTACCTCAGCAGCGGGGAAAGCAGATAACTCATGATCCGGCGTGACCCCGTCTTGATCTCCACCGTGACCGCCATGCCGGGCGACAGATTGACGGGGTTGTTCTCCACCTGCATCTGCGTGCGGTCCAGCGAGACCCGCGCGGCATAGGCAAGCTCCTGCCCTTTTGGCTCGCTTGTGCTGCGCTCCGCATTCTGGTGCTCGGCCGCTTTATCCTGCGCCGTGTCGCGTGTAATGGCGTCCTGTGACACGCTCACCACTTGGCCGTGCAGCAGGCCGTACC
>WNFC01007888.1_pt1 | contig 13058 bp, 17 predicted proteins | sample 5400541 | NCBI WGS metagenome assembly WNFC01 (sample SAMN13153342, study PRJNA577476) | soil metagenome | isolation source: 120 cm saprolite under Douglas fir tree site 2 hole 2 replicate 1 | place: USA:California | collected 2015-04-18
GGGACAGGGCGTCCTGGAGGGCGTGATGACGCGAGGGCCCTCGGCGGCGCTTGCGCTGCCGAGCTTCAGGACGGGCGAGCTCGCTCGCGCGTCCGTCTGCCCTTGCCGACGGATCCGCGCGCGCTTGGACGTCGCCTAATGACGAACGTCGGAGGACAGGCCGTCCTGGAGGGCGTGATGATGCGAGGCCCGTCGAACTGGGCCGTCGCCGTCCGCAAGCCGGACGGAGACATTGCGGAGGTACACCAGCCGATCAAGTCGCCGATGGCGCGGCATCTGATCTTCCGGCTCCCCGTGATCCGCGGCGTGATTGCGCTCGGCGAGTCGCTGGCAATCGGCTTTCGCGCGCTGGCCATCTCCGCGAACTACGCGGCGGTTGCTGAGGCGGAGGAGGGCGAAGAGAGTGAAGAAGTCGCAACCGAGCTGACGCGCGCGCAGCTCTTCTTCGCTTTCGCGATTGCGATCGGATTCGCCGTTCTGCTGTTCAAGGTTTCGCCGGCGCTGATCACGGACTGGATCGGGATCAAGCGCACGGGTTGGTTCGTCCTCGTCGAGGGCGGCATCCGCGTGACGATCTTCGTCCTTTACCTCTCGGTGATCTCCCTCTTCCCAGATCTGCGGCGCGTCTTCCAGTACCACGCCGCGGAGCACAAGGCGATCAACGCGTACGAAGCCGGGGAGGAGCTGAAGCCCGAGATCGTCCAGCGCTTTAGCCAGATCCATCCCCGCTGCGGCACCGCCTTCCTGCTCTGGGTGATGGTGATCGCGATCTTCGTGTTCGCGTTCTTCGGCCGCCCCCACTGGTACTGGCTGGTCGCGACCCGGATTCTCTTGCTGCCGGTGATTGCAGGAATCGCCTATGAGCTGATCCGCTTCGCCGGCAAGCATCAGGACAACCGGATCCTGATGTCCCTGCTGGCACCCGGGATGTGGCTGCAGCGGCTGACGACGCGCGAGCCGTCGCTCGACCAGATCGAGGTCTCGATCCGCGCGCTGAAGGAAGTCCTGTTGCTCGAGTCGACGGACCCGAACGCGCGCAAAGTCGAAGTGATGGCGTAGGCTCGCGCGCGCGTGTAACAGGAAGAGACGGAAGGGAGAAATCAGTGGCGACCGATCGCAAGGCAGAAGTGACATGGCGCGGAGACCTCCTGAGCGGCGGCGGCCGCGTCGAATCCGTCACGAGCCGCGCGCTGGGCGGGCTGGACGTGAGCTGGCCGGCCCGCACGGAAGAGCCGAGCGGCCTGACGAGCCCGGAAGAGCTGATCGCGGCCGCGCACGCGACGTGTTTCTCGATGGCGTTCTCGAGCGGGCTGGCAAAGGAAGGCCATGCCCCGGAAGAGCTGAAGACGTCGGCCACCGTCACGTTCCAGCCGGGCGAGGGCATCACGAAGATCGCGCTCGATGTCGCCGGGCGAGTCCCGGGAATGGACGAAGACGCTTTCAAGCAGGTAGCGGAGCAGGCGAAGGAGAACTGCCCGGTCTCGAAAGCACTCGCCGGCGTCCCGGAAATCAGCCTGACCGCGCGCCTCCAGAGTTAACCTAGCCCGGCGATGGCCGGCAACCTGGAACCGCTGCTCGACGAGCTCGAACGCTCGTACCACGAGGCGCAGGAGCGCATGTCCGACCCTGCCGTCTACAACGACCATCGCGAGGCGGCCGGGGCAGGCCGAAAGCTGAAGGAGCTCGAAGGCCCCTACCGGCTCGCCCAGCGCTGGCGCGAAGCCCGCGCCGACCTGGACGACGCGCTCGATGACAACGATCTGCGCGAGCTCGTGGCGGAGCTCCAGGAACGGTTGCTCTCGCTCGAAGAGGAGCTGAAGTTCGCGCTGGTCGAGACCGATCCGGCCGACAGCAAGGACGTCATCATCGAGATCCGTCAGGGAGTCGGCGGGGACGAGGCCGCTTTGTGGGCCGCCGATCTCCACCGCGCGTTGACGCGCTACGCGGAACGCCGGGGCTTCACCGTCGAGCACCTCGGTTCGAGCCCGAACGAAGCAGGCGGCTTCAAGGAGATCACCTTCGGGATCAAGGGAGAGGGCGCCTATTCAGTGTTCAAGTGGGAGGGCGGGACGCACCGCGTCCAGCGCGTGCCGGAAACGGAATCGCAGGGGCGGATCCACACGTCGACTGCGACGGTTGCGGTGATGCCGGAGGCCGAGGAGGTCGAGGTCGAAGTCGATCCGAACGACCTGAAGATCGACGTCTACCGATCGACGGGCCCCGGCGGACAGAGCGTGAACACGACCGACTCGGCTGTTCGCATCACACACCTGCCGACCGGCCTGGTCGTGGCGATGCAGGACGAGAAGAGCCAACTGCAGAATCGGCAGAAGGCATTGCGCGTCCTGCGCGCGCGCCTCTACGAGCACGAGCGCGAGAAGCAGCGCGCAGAGCTCGATGCGACCCGGCGCTCGCAGATCGGCTCCGGCGAGCGTGCCGAGAAGATCCGCACCTACAACTATCCCGAGAACCGCGTCACCGATCATCGGATCAAGCTCACCGTGTACCAGCTCGACAAGGTCCTCCAGGGAGAGCTCGGCGAGTTCACCGAGGCGCTCGGCGCGGAGGAGCGCCGGCGCGCACTCGAGCAGTGACGGTCGCAGAAGCCCTACGGCTCGCCGAAGAACGGCTTGATGAGGCGGGCGTCGACACCCCACGGGTCGATGCCGAGTTGCTCCTCGCGCACGTCCTCGGAACCTCGCGCACCGGCGTAAACGAACGCGGCGACCAGCGGGTGCCGGACGAGTTCGACTCGCTGCTCGAGCGCCGGAGGCAGCGTGAGCCCCTCGCTTACGTCCTCGGGGAGTGGGGTTTTCGCAGGCTCGTGCTGACCACGGACGCGCGTGCCCTCGTGCCGCGTCCCGAGACGGAGGTCGTCGTCGAGCGCTGCCTCGCTCTGCTCCGCGACGAGGCCGAGCCGCGCGTTCTCGATCTCGGCACCGGCTCGGGTGCGATCGCCCTCGCGATCGCGGATGAGCGCCCCGACGCCCGGGTAACGGCCGTCGATTCGGCGTCGGCTGCCGTCGCGCTGGCGCGCGAAAACGCCGAGCGGCTCGATCTGCACGTGGAGGTTCGAGAAGGCGACCTCGAAGCCGCGGCTGAGGGCTGGGATCTCGTCGTCTCGAACCCACCGTACGTCTCGCCCGACGACTGGGACTCGCTGCAACCGGAGATCCGCGACTGGGAGCCTCGGGACGCGCTCGTCGGCGAAGGTCTCCACGAGGAGATCGCCAGACTTGCGAGCACCCGCTTGCTCGTGTTCGAGGTCGGGGACGGACAGGCTGACCACGTCGCCGACGCCTTGGCCTCCCTCGGCTACGCGGACATCACGATCACTCCCGACCTGGCCGAGGAGGACCGCGTGGTCGAGGGACGACGATGACCGACGCCGTTCAGGCCGTGCGCGACGGCAGGCCGGTCGTCATGCCGTTCGACACGGTGTACGGGCTCGCCGCAGACCCTCATCGTGAGGAGCCGACGCAGCGTCTCTACGAGTTGAAGGGCAGAGATCAGTCGGAGCCGAGCGCGCTCGTCGCCCGCGACCTCGACCACCTGATGGAGTGCGTGCCGGAGCTCAAGGGCCGGGTCGAGTCGGTTGCGCGGTTGCTGCTGCCGGGCCCGGTCACGCTCGTCCTCCCGAATCCGTCCCACCGATTTCGCTGGCTGACAGGGACGAATCCGGACGCGATCGGCGTGCGTGTTCCCGACTTCGCCGGCCCGGGCGCCGAGGTCCTCGCCCGCGTGGGGGCTCTGGTCGCTACCAGCGCAAATCATCCCGGTGGGGAGGATCCGAGGCGGCTCGACGAGGTGCCCGAGGACATCCGCCTGGGCGCAGCCGCTCTCGTGGACGGCGGCGACCTCCCCGGCAGCCCGTCGACCGTGATCGACCTGACTGGCGAGGCGCCGCGGATTCTTCGCGAGGGAGCGCTCCCCGCCGACGAAGCTCTGCGTCGACTGGACGCGGCAGTACGATCAAGATGACCCCAGGGAGAGGAGAGCAATGGCCGTCGCGCAGCAGACCTTCCAGCAGCTGACCACTGCCGGCCTCGACCAACTCGACCCGGAGATCGCCGATCTGCTGGGCCGCGAACTCGAGCGCCAGCGGAACCAGATCGAGCTCATCGCCTCGGAAAACTTCACGTGGCCGGCGATCATGGAGGCGATCGGCTCGACGCCGACCAACAAGTACGCCGAGGGTTATCCGGGCAAGCGCTATTACGGCGGCTGCGAGGTCGTCGACGAGATCGAGCAGCTCGCGATCGACCGCGCGAAAGAGCTCTTCGGCGCAGACCACGCGAACGTCCAGCCGCATGCCGGCGCGCAGACCAACATGGCGGTCTACATGGCTGTGTTGCAGCCGGGCGACACGATCCTCTCGCTCGAGCTCGCGCACGGTGGGCACCTGACGCACGGGCTCAAGGTCAACTTCTCCGGCCGGCTCTACACAATCGCCCATTACGGCGTGTCCCGAGAGACGAATGTCGTCGACTACGACGAGGTGCTTGCGAAGGCGCGTGAAGCGCGGCCGAAGCTGATCGTCTGCGGCGGCTCGGCGTACCCACGCACGGTCGACACGGCGAAGTTCCGCGAGATCGCCGATGAGGTCGGCGCGTTGCTGCTCTGCGACATGGCCCACTTCGCGGGCCTCGTCGCCGCAGGCCTCCACCCGAACCCGATGGAGCACTGCGACTTCGTCACCTCGACCACGCACAAGACCCTGGCCGGCCCGCGCTCGGGCTTCGTCCTCTGCACGGCAGAGCACGCACAGGCCGTCGACCGCGCCGTCTTCCCCGGCATGCAGGGCGGCCCCCTCGAGCACACGATCGCCGCCAAGGCAACATGTTTCAAGATCGCCGCGACGGAGGCGTTCCACGACTACCAGTCGCAGGTGCGGCGCAATGCAGACACCCTCTCGGAGACGCTGATGGAGGGTGGGCTGGACGTCCTCACGGGCGGCACCGACACCCACCTTCTCCAGCTCGACCTGCGGTCCACGCACTGGACCGGCAAGGACGCGGAGGAGCGACTACACGACGTGAAGTTGACGGTGAACCGCAACACCGTTCCGTTCGACGAGCGACCGCCGACGGTCGCGAGCGGCATCAGGATCGGGACACCGGCGGCCACGATGCGCGGTATGGACGACGGCGACTTCGGCGAGATCGGCCGCATCATCGTCGAGGCGCTCGGCGAGTCTCCCGACCTCGAGCGGCTGCGTTCCCGTACCGAAGCGCTGTGCGCGAAGCGTCCGCTCTACCCGGGGTTCCGCGGTTGGACCACCTACGTGACGCAGTGACGGTGGCGGCAACCCGTACCGGCAGTGTCGTCGAGGTCAAGCACCCGCTCGTCCAGCACAAGCTCTCGTACCTTCGCGACAAGAACACGCCGACGGTCCACTTCCGCAAGCTCGTCAACGAGATCACACTGCTCCTGACCTACGAGGCGACGAAGGACTTGCCGACCGAGGACGTCGAAGTCGAGACGCCGCTCGAGGTCGGACGCTTCCCGCACATCAGCGGGAAGAAAGTCGCCGTGTGTCCGATCCTGCGCGCCGGCGTCGGCATGCTCGACGGAGTGCTCTCGCTCATCTCGAGCGCGCGGGTCGGCTTCATCGGCATGTACCGAGACGAGGAGACGCTCGAGCCGATCGAGTACTACGCGAAGCTTCCGGCCGACGTCGCCGAACGCGACGTCATCCTTCTCGACCCGATGCTCGCCACCGGCAACTCGACCGCCGCTGCGATCAGGACCGTGAAGGACGCGGGCGCGACGTCCGTACGCCTGATTGCGATCATCGCGGCGCCGGAAGGGATCGAGAGGATCATGCGCGACCATCCCGACGTCCAGATCGTCGTGGCGGCAATCGACCGTGGTCTGAACGAGCGCGGGTTCATCGTGCCCGGTCTCGGGGACGCCGGCGACAGGCTCTACGGCACGAAGTAGCGATGCTGCGCACCCTCGCGGACCACCTGGAGATCGTCTGGGGTGCGCTGCTCGCAGCGGCGATCGTCGTCCTGCTGACGCCGGCGGTCGGCGGAATGGCCCGGTTGCTCGGCGCCGTTGACCGTCCGGAGGGTCGGCGCCTGAACCGCAGCACCGTGCCCCGGCTGGGAGGCCTCGCGCTTTTCTTCGGAGTCTTCGTTCCGGCGCTCGCGTTTCTCGATCTCTCACGCGAAGCGCGCGGATTATTGCTCGGTGCCGCAGTCGCGACGACGGTCGGCGCGATCGACGACTTTCGCGGATTGCGCTGGTGGGAGAAGCTCGGCGGCCAGTTGGTGGCGGCTGCGATCCCGGTCGGGTCCGGGATCTGGGTGCACCGGTTCACGTTCCCGATTCTCGGCGTCCACTCGCTGCCGGATTGGGTCGGCATGCCGCTGTCCGTGCTCTGGATCGTCGCGATCATGAACATGGTCAACTTCCTCGACGGCCTCGACGGGCTCGCCGCGGGGGTCTCGGCGATTTCCGCTTTCACCTTCACGCTGATCGCGCTCTCTCTGCCGCGGCCGGAGATCCAGGCCGCTTTGCTGTCCGCGATCGTCCTTGGCGCGGCCGTCGGCTTCCTCCGCCACAACGTCTATCCGGCGCGGATCTTCATGGGCGATTCCGGTGCATTACTCCTCGGGTTCGTCCTCGCCACCGTGCCGTTGCAGGGCCTGCTAAAGACGGCTTCGATCGTGACTCTCTTCTTCCCATTGCTGGTCCTCGCGGTGCCGATCCTCGACACGTCGTTCGTCGTCGCGAAGCGGCTGAAGTACAGGCAGCCGGTCTACGTCGCAGACCGGCAGCACCTGCATCACCGCTTCGTGAACATCGGCTTCTCGCAGCGGCGCGCAGCCGGTTACATCTGGCTGTGGTGCGGGACGCTTGCCGCCACTGCCCTGGCCCTCCGCTTCATCCGCCCTCACCAGCACGGCGTCTGGCACCCGTGGCGGACGATCGTCGTCTCCGCCTTCGGGCTGGTTGCCCTGGCCGCCTCCGTGTACATGGTGTACCTGCTCGAAATCGTCAAGCTCGCGAACCCGATGATGAAACGGCGAGAGGAGCAGGCTCGCGACGAAAAACGCAAGTCGGCGTAGTACAAAGTCTGCGGTTTTTGGCTGTTTCAAGCGGTATCGCGTTGTCACAAACTTGGTATGCTCCGGCCAGATGGAGCCCAAGGACCGCCCTTCTGCTCAGTACGCCGAAGCTGGAGGTGTCTTGGTCGGAGTGCTTTTTGCCTCGGTGGCCCTGGGCCTGTTGTTGGGCTGGCTGGCCGGCTCAGCGGGAATTGGACTCCTCATCGGCGCGGTGATCGGGATTCCGCTCTCCACCTACACGGTCTACTGGCGCTATCGGGACAGCTTTTGACGATGCGCTCGAGCCTGCTCACGACGCCCCGACCCGAGCCCGGTCACCTCCTGCCGGCCCTGGCCGGATCACTCGTCATCCTCCTTGCGCTCCCGTTGTTCCTGATCCTCGGCTGGAGGATTTCCGCCTGGGCGATCGCCGCGGTCCTGTGGCTCGGCATCCACGCCCTCGACTTCATACTGCGGCGTGCGAGGAAGGACACGGGTAACCTCGCGGCCTCCGGAATGCAGGCGTTCGGGTTGCTCTTCAAGACTTTGGGACTTCTAGTGGTCCTCTTCGCGGTCGCGGCTGCGAACCCGCACCTCGCGCTCGCTGCTGCAATCGTCTACGCACTCGCCTACACGATGGAGCTCGGCCTCTCGATGTTCGCCTACTTCGGAGCCGGGTCGTGAAGGCCCGGCTGCTCGGCATCGCGTTCGTTGCGCTTGCGTTTCCGCAGGCTGCCTTTGCGCGCGGCCAGTTCGATCCGACCAAGGAGTTCGCGCAGCACGACTGGGTTCCGATCCACCTCGGTCCGTTCGACCTCTCGATCACGAAGGCCGTCGCCTATCTCATGCTCGGGACCGTCCTGACGATCCTGCTCGGGATCGGCCTCATGCGTGTTCGCCTGGGCGTGCAGCCCGGAGTTCGGCAGACGATCGGCGAGCAGATCTACGAGGTCGCGCAGACGCAGATCGCCGAGCAGGGTTTGCCGTCGAAGGCGATCCATCGGTGGTTCCCGTACGTCGCCTCGCTCTTTCTCTTCATCTTCGTCGTCAACCTGCTGGGCTTCATCCCGCTCCCGCTGACCGGGGAGACCTGGCACGGAATCCCCGTCTGGGGCATCTATGCGGCCACGAGCTCCATCTCGGTCACACTTGCGCTCGCCTTGCTGACGTTCGTCTTCACGCACGTCGAGGGGATCCGCTGGAACGGGCCGGTCCGGTACTTCAAGAGTTGGATCCCGGACGCACCGAAGGTACTGCTCGGGCTGATCGTCCCGCTCGAGGTCCTCGGTCAGTTCATGCGGCTGATCTCGTTGAGCGTCCGACTTTTCGCCAACATGCTGGCCGGGCACATCCTGATCCTGACCTTCCTCGGGCTCATTTTCATCTTCCAGTCCTGGGCGCTCTTGTTCGTTCTCGCTCCGGCGACGCTGTTCTACGTCTTCGAGGTCGTGATCGTCGTCGGCATCCAGGCGTTCATCTTCGCCGCTCTGTCCGCCATCTACATCGGCTCGGCAATCGAGCCTCAGCATTAAGGAGGAATGACGTGAACACTCTGCTCGCGGCAACGTCGGGCGACGTGACGAAAGCTGGGAAGGCGATCGGTCTCGCGCTCGGCGTCGGTCTCGGTGCGCTCGGCGCCGGCATCGGCATCGGCAACATCTTTTCCTCGATGATTCAGTCCGTTGCGCGCCAGCCGGAGCTGCGAGGCGAGCTGACGGGGATCCAGTGGCTCGGCTTCGCGCTGACCGAGGCAGTCGTCTTCTACGGCCTCCTCGGCTCGATCCTCGCGTACGTCCTGGTCTGATGCTGGTCGCTGCGAATCCGCTGATCGAGGTCCGACTCGGACTAATGGTCTGGACCATCGTCTGCTTCGGCATCACGTTCTACATCCTCAAGCGATTCGCTTTTGGACAGATCCAGAAGATCATCGACGAGCGGCGCGAGCGCATCCGTCGCTCGATCGAGGAAGCGGAGAAGGCGCGGAACGAAGCTCGACGACTTCTCGAGGAGCATCGAACGCTGATCGGCCAGGCGAGGGGCCAGTCCGAGCAGATCCTCTCGGAGGCGCGCAAGGTCGCCGAGTCGATGGCGCGCCGTGTCAAGGAAGAGACGGAGGCCGACCGCCAGCGCCGGCTCGAAGAAACGAAACGGCAGATCGAGGCCGAGACGCAGCGCGCGCTGGAGCAGATTCGCACGGAGGTGGCCGAGCTGACGCTCATTGCCACCACGAAGGTGACCGGCAAGGTTCTCGAGGACGCCGACCACAAGCGCCTGATCGACGAGGCGATCCGCGACCTCGACTTCTCGGTCCTGGAGCAGGAGGGTTGACATAGCCGCCGTCCACCGCAGATACGCGCAGGCGCTCTTCGACGCCGCGAAGGAGAACGGCCGGTTGCAGGCGGTCTACGGGGAGTTGAGCGACTTCGCCGCAGCCGTGAGCGACGTCCCGGAGCTGCGGAGCGCATTGCGAAACCCCGAGCTCGATCCGGCCACGAAGGCCGACCTCGTCGACGCCCTCATCGGGGGTGCCGACCAGCTGGTTCGGAACTTCCTCCGCCTCACGGCGGAGAAAGGCCGCATCGCCGACATCGAAGAGATCGCGCGCGAGTTCGATCGCCTGATGGCCGCGGAGGAGCGCAGGTTGAACGTCGAGCTGACCACGGCTTTGCAGCTCTCGGACGACGATGCGCGCGGGCTCGCGCAGCAGATCGAGGAGGCTTCGGGCCGCAAGATCGAGATCTCGCGGAAGGTCGACCCGGCGCTCATCGGCGGCTTGATCCTGCAAATAGGGTCCAGGCGGGTTGATGCCAGCGTCCGAGGGCGCATCGAACGTTTGCGCCGGGAACTCGTCTCAACTCGATGATGAAGCTGCGCGCCCTCGCCGTTCTCCTGCTCACGACGATGCTGGTCGCAGGCTGCGGGTCGAAGAGCAAGTCGTCGACGCCGCCGCCGACGACGGTGCCGAACGTGCCGCTGGCGGCGCAGACCGCCGATCAGTGGGCTCACCGCGTCGTCGACTGGTTCCTGCGCCCGCTGAACCCGGATCTCCTGGTCGTCGGGAACTTCGCCAATTCGCAAGTGCGCTTCTACATCGAGACCCAGAACCAGCAAGCGATCCAGACGATCTACACGCGCATGAACGATCTCCAGCGCTGCGGCGATCACCTGACACGTGCTGGCCCGCCCCCGCCGGGCGATCAGCAGCTCACGCAAATCGACAGGCATTTCCATCAGGCCTGCGCGGCGTACGCAAAGGTTGGTGCGACCTTGACGCAGGCGACGAGGTTGCTGAGCTCCGGCAAACAGGACAAGGTCGCGCAGGGCGAGCGGACTCTCAACGGGATCGGGATCACCACGCGCAACGCGGCGGTCGAGCTTACCGCCGGAGTCAAGATCGCCCAGGGGCGCGGGGAATTCCGCCGCGCCGGCCTCAAGCCATCCGTCTGACGATGAAAGGAAACCAGTGAAGCTTCGTCCCGAAGAGATCACCTCGATTCTCAAGGACCGCATCGAGCACTACGACGTCGAGACCGACCTCTCGGAGGTCGGGACCGTCCTGCAGGTGGGTGACGGCATCGCCCGTGCGTACGGCCTCGAGAACGCGGTCGCGTTGGAGATGCTCGAGTTCGAACACGGTGTTGTCGGCCTTGCCTTCAACCTCGAAGAGGACGACGTCGGCACCGCGCTCTTCGGTGAGTGGCAGCACGTCAAGGAGGGCGAGCCCGTCAGGCGCACCGGCAAGGTCGCGAGCGTCCCTGTCGGAGAGGCGCTTCTCGGCCGTGTCGTCGACCCGCTCGGTAATCCACTCGACGGCGGCGGGCCGATCGCGACGTCCGAAACGCGATTGCTCGAGTTCAAGGCCCCGGGTGTCGTCGCGAGACAACCGGTCAAGGAGCCGCTCCTCACCGGGATCAAGGCGATCGACGCGATGACGAACGTCGGGCGTGGCCAGCGGGAGCTGATCATCGGCGACCGCCAGACCGGCAAGACGACGATCGGGATCGACACGATCTTGAACCAGAAGGACACGGACGTGAAGTGCATCTATGTCGCGATCGGGCAGAAGGCCTCGACCGTGGCGCAGGTGTACGAGCTCTTTCGCGATCGCGGCGCGATGGAGTACACGACGATCGTGTCGGCGGCGGCACAGGAAGCCGCCCCGATCAAGTGGATGGCGCCGTTCGCCGGCTGCGCGATGGGGGAGCACTTCCTCTACAACGAAGGGCACGCGCTCGTGATCTACGACGACCTGTCGAAGCACGCGGACGCGTACCGGCAGCTGTCGCTGCTGCTGCGCCGGCCGCCGGGCCGCGAAGCCTTCCCGGGCGACGTCTTCTATCTCCACTCGCGGCTCCTCGAGCGCGCCTGCAAGCTTTCGGACGCGAACGGCGGCGGCTCATTGACCGCCCTGCCGATCGTCGAGACCCAGGCGGGCGACGTCGCGGCGTACATCCCCACGAACGTGATCTCGATCACGGACGGTCAGATCTACCTCGAGTCCGACCTCTTCTTCTCGGGCGTGCGGCCGGCGATCAACGTCGGCATCTCCGTCTCACGGGTCGGCAGCTCGGCGCAGACGAAGGCGATGAAGAAGGTCGCCGGCCGTCTCCGCCTCGATCTCTCGCAGTACCGTGAGCTGGAGGCATTCGCCCAGTTCGGCTCCGACGACGTCCCGGTGAACGACGTGCCGCGGTTCGTTGAAGAGCTCATCGAGCATCTGCGTGCGGAAAGCTCGATCCTCCAGGAGATCAGGGAAAGCGGTGACCTGCCCGACGAGGTCGCTGCGCGGCTCGGCGAGGAGATCAACAAGGTCCTGCAGTCCTTCCACGTCGAGGGAGCAGACTCGCTCGTCGGCTAGCCATGGCCACCGTCCAGGACATCAAGCGGCGCGTCAGGTCGGTCCGCAACACACGGAAGATCACGCGCGCGCTGGAGCTCGTCGCCGCAGCGAAGCTGAAGCGCGCACAGTCGCGCATCGAAGACATGCGCCCCTACGCCGATCGCATGCTCGAGCTCATGGCCGGCACCGCGCGCGCGAGCTCGTCGGTACGCGGGCTGCCCCTCCTGCAGAAGCACGACCAGGAGGAAACGGTTGCGATCGTTCCGCTCACCGGAGACCGCGGCCTCGCGGGGGCGTTCAACTCGCAGATCCTCCGGCGGGCACTGGCGCTGGAGCGGCAGCTCCGCGGTGAGGGCAAAGAGGCCCGCTGGGTCGGAGTCGGGCGGCGCGGGGTCGGCTCGCTTCGTTTCCGGCGGCTCGAGCTTGCCGGAGAGTTCACGGGGTTCACCGACCAACCTCGCTACAGGGACGCCCAGGCGATCGCGCACCGCGTGGCCGAGCTCTACACCGAAGGAGAAGTCGACCGGGTCACCGTCGTCTACAACCACTTCGAGTCGGCCCTGGCCCAGAAGGTCACGGTGCAGGATCTCCTGCCCCTCTCCGCGGACCTCCTCGAGACCGGCGACGAGGAACGTGAGGACGACGCGCTGCGAGGTGACTTCATCTTCGAGCCCGAGCCCGAGCAGATCCTCGAGCGGTTGCTGCCCGTCTACATCGAGACGGAGCTTTACCGGGCCTTGCTGGAATCGGCGGCTTCGGAGCACGGGGCCCGCATGACCGCCATGCGCAATGCCTCCAAGAACGCGGGAGAGCTGATCGACACGCTCACCCTCGCCATGAACCGGGCTCGGCAGGCCGAGATCACGCAGGAGATCCTGGAAGTCGTGGCCGGCGCGGACGCCCAGTCAGGCTAACCCGGGGCTAACAAAACGCCCCACAGGGCGTCTGAACCGGGACAAGGGCAAGCCCCCCTTATGGCAGACTACCGCGTCCGCTGGCAGCGGACTGCGGTGGAGGAGGTATGGGAGTGCGGAGACACGCTTCGCGCTTCGACCGAACGGAGGGACGTAGATGCATCGAAGTCATTTCCGGCTCGTGCTCGGCGTGCTTGTTGCCGTGACGAGTCTCATCGTCGCCGGAGCCGCCGGCGGCGCGTCGAAGAG
>WNFC01006312.1_pt1 | contig 13056 bp, 13 predicted proteins | sample 5400541 | NCBI WGS metagenome assembly WNFC01 (sample SAMN13153342, study PRJNA577476) | soil metagenome | isolation source: 120 cm saprolite under Douglas fir tree site 2 hole 2 replicate 1 | place: USA:California | collected 2015-04-18
CGTGCGATCTACGGCAGGACCGCGCACTACGCACGTCCTCAACTCGGAGGCCCACCGCTCCAACTCGCGTAGCCACTGGGTGATAACGGCCGCCGGCACTACGACCAGACAGGTCGAAATAAGCCCACGGTGGGCCAGCAGCCGGATGGCGGCGATAGCCTGGATTGTCTTCCCAAGCCCCATCTCGTCCGCCAGGAGCAGGCGATCGCGGTCGAACAGGATCCTGATCCCCGTCAGCTGAAAAGCCATCAAGTCGGCGGGCCACTCGAACGGGCCCGATCGTGAGAGCGAGGCCTCAAGCGGCGGCTGGAGAACGCTGAGGAGGCGCGCTCTCAGGTCGAGCGTCTCGGCAGCGGACCTGGCCCCAGGCACGATCAGACAGCGGGCTTCGGGAGCCGGCTGCAGACACGTCGAGCGTCCGCTAGAAGTGTTGATCACGGCCTGGATCAGATGGCGCGCGGAGGCGGCGCGTGGCGACCTGAGCCAGGGCAGGCGGGAAGCCACCAATTCGTGGCCAAGGGGTCGCCAGCCGATGCGGGTCATTGATCCGTTTCCGCCGCCAGCGCCTCCTGGAGGCCCGCCGGAATCCTCTCGAACGGTTCCAGCAGGAGGCCACGCCTGGCAAGTGAATCCAGGAGCCTACGCGCAGGCGATTGTGGGTCCGGAGGGCCCGGACGCCAGAACAGGTGGATGGCTGGCTCAGCAGCCAGTTCCGCTACTTCCCCCTGGTCGAGCCCTGCCGCGTCGGCCTCGGCCGCCAGTCGGCAGACGGGCAACAGGACCTCCAGCTCGTCGCGGAACAGGTCGGGCGGGACTTCCCGCGCCAGGCACAACAGCAGCAGCGGAGTTCGCTGACTGGCCTGGAACAGGCTGGTCGTCAGGCTCCGAAGGCCGCCGCGCTCCGCTTCCCCGGCCCGCCAGAGAGCGCCACTGGGGACCTGGACGGTGCTGAATGCGAATTCCACCGGCTCGCCCCTGGCGTTGATCTGCAGGAGCCCTGCGAGCCGCTCGGACCTGGCGCGTCCGGGCGTCACTCGCAAATACGCCGCGGTGCCGCCAGCTTCCAGTTCGGCAGCATCACGAAACGGGACGGTCATCTAGAAATCTTCGTCGTCTCGCGCGGGCTCGGCGGGCCGCTCCAGGTCCGGCTGCTCCTCGAGGTTCGGCCGGTAGTCCCGCATCTCGATGTCGGGGCGGTATTCAGGATCCAGGCGCATCAGGTCCCAGTGGGTGATCCAGCGGCGTACGTACTGGCGCATGCGGACTGATCGCTCGCCGAGGTCTGGACGACTATCGGGCGGCATCCAGTCGTAGGCGGTCTCGTAGAGATCGCGAATCTTGTCATACGTTCGCAGGAGTGCAGACTCGTCCTGCGGTACGAGGTCCATGCGTGCGCTCGAAGAAGGACGGAGCAGATCCATGCCGGCCCGCGCCGCGGGCATCAACTCCGGCAGGCGGTCTGCAAGTCGCTGTGGGATCCGCTCCTGATCACGCCGATCTTCGAAGAGGACGGTCGCCAGGTCATTCGTGCCGGCGGCCACGGTGTAGAGGCCGGGGGACGCCTCCCCCGGAGCGTAGCCGAGGAGTCGGGCGAGCGTGGCGTAGGACTGCGCCCGAGCACGGAGCGAGAAGGCCGCGACCAGTTCGAGCTCGTCGAGCAGCAGCACCCAGCCGGAGTAGCCCACGCCGGCCAGCAGCTCGGCGGCAAACCGAAATCTCGGGAGGGCCAGATCGGCAATCCGCCGCTGTTTAAGTTGCATTGGAAGGCCGAGCACCTTCAAGCTGCGGCGCGTTTCAGCCAGGTCGAGTTTCTCGCCACGCCAGAAGGCGAGCATCTTGCTCATGATCTCAGCGTCCTTGACCCGCTCGTGGACGAGCAGCGAGGCCTGAAACAGCGGGTCGAAGTCCGACTGCGGGTCCTGAATGCGCTGGTACATCTCCGCATAGCTAGCCGAATCCGGGCGCAGTCGGAGCGCGACCTCCTCGAGACCACCGACGATCTTTGGTAGCCGAAGCGAATGCATCGCTGTGCGGAAGATTCGGTGCGGCTGGCTGAGCGGCGCCTCTTTGCTGATGACGACCTTGCTGACTGCAAAGTTCTGTTCGAGGGCGATATGTTGCAGCCAATCGAGCAGGTGGGATTTGCCGGCCCCGAAGTCACCACCGATCAGCAGGCCCGAGAGCTGGCGTCCGCCACGTCGCGCGGCATCGACCTGGCCGAGGTCGTCGACGAATCTCTTCTCCACCGCTCGCTGATCGGTGCCCAGGTGTCGCACGGCATCTCGGTTGGGAACGCCGGCCCTGAGTGCTTCGATCGCGCGGCGTTGCGTCAGGTCCATGACGAGGCGATCCTCACCATGGGCGCGTGAGGGTTGCTGCGCCGCCGGTCTCGAACGTCGTCGGTCAAGCGCTGTTCCAGCGCAGAGTAAGCACGCATGCCACGCCGGTCGTCCTGAACGAATTCGGGCCCGGTGAGGAAACAGATGGCGACGCCGTACATCTCGTCGGTGCCGTCAATGCACTGCCGCATCATCTCGTACGTGTCCATTACTGCCGCCTGACTGGGCGGCCGCATCTCGGTCCCGTCCGGCCCCGTACTCGGCCTCCGTGAGGCAAACCGGGAGACGTCGACGACGATCAGGAGCCCTGATCTCCCCGCGTGGCGAACCCACTGACCCAATGAGGCGAACATGGAGCGCGCGTTGTAGCGATTGATGCGCTCGAAAATCATGGCCGAGCGCAAGGTGCGAACACTTTTGAGGTCACCCCTGAGCCAATCCACGACGCGCACCGCGGACTCCGTCAGAAGGTCATCGCGTTCGACAGCGGCACGGCAGATCTGGTTCATCGCCACCCGGAAATCGCGCGCCATCGTGTATTCCTTGATGACGGAGTTGGTCAATAACTGCTGGACGGTGATTCTCACCTGGCCGACGTCGATCGAGTTGGCCGCGGCAACCTCGTCCACGACCGGATCGCCGTCTGGCATCGCGTAGCCGTGCGATTGCAGAGCACCGCGCATAAAGTCGCGCGCCAGGCGGAGCCAGTCGATCTGCTTCGCCACTTCATTGAACAGCCGGTCCATGTAGTAGACCCGCTGCACCGTCTGGTCGACGAATGCGGTCAGGAGACCATTGCGGTCGGCTACCGCCGAGAGCCTGCGCGCCAGCTCTGTCGCCATCTCGGGCTCCGCAACCAGGACCTTGGTGGCGGCGCCACCCTCTCGAACAAAAGACGCTAGATAGTCGCGTTCGAAGATGTCGAGCCACTCCTGCGGCCCGATCTCCAGCTCATTCATCAGCTAGCCGTCTGGAATCGAATGGTGGAGTAGAGTTTTTCCTCACCCTCCCTCGTTGCGAAGCGGATACCCTTGCCACCCCGTGTCGAGGTGCTCGACGGCAGGTCGAATCGGTGGTTCGTCCTGGTAACGTGCGGGCCTGACAGATCGAGCCGGTACACGTCCATGACGAAATCGTCGAGCGAGTACTCCCTGGCAGATCCAGGTAGCAGCGTCAGCGCGGCATGAATTTCTCTAAGCGACATAGAGTGCCCAAGCGCACCTTTGGTCAGATGCAGGTAGGCCTGCTCGATAGCGTTCAGGATGGGCTCCAGGTTCCCCTGCTGCGGCTTCCTCTGGGCGGCTTTCAGAATCTCGGCGACATGCGATGGCCGGACCCGCGCGTCCTTCTTCTTGCCGATGCGGACGGCGAGGTCGCGGACCTCGACGCGGACGATGTATGGATAGCTATAGAGCCGGCCGTCGAGGACCCGCGCACCGCCGACACCTAGCTCCGCGGCCGTTGCTCGCAGCTCGTCGAGGTACTGGTCCGAGGCCAAATAGTCCTCGCCTGAAAAGGCCCACGAGGTCTCCGCACGTTGCAGGTCACGCTCGTAGCCCACGGCCGAGTCACCGGCGGCCTCGAGCAGGCGCTTCAGGTCACGCAGATTCCCATCGCGCGCGGCATCTTGCGCCTTCTTGAGCGCTTGAGTAGCAGCCTTCAGGGACCTCGCCGCTTCGGCCAGCCGGGCGTCGAGCGCTCCGAGCGCTGGCTCGAGGCGTTCACCGACTGAATCCACTCCGGCGGGCGGCTGCATGGCGCTGCGCGATGGTACAACGCCTCACCAGCGGCTCCAGGCGGCGCTGATTTCCAGGACGCGTTGAACGGCGTCCCCACCAAGCGGGCCGCGCTCGGCGTACTTGATCGCTTCTTCGAGCTGGGCCAGGGTCGAGTAGCCAACCAGGACCGTTGAGACGCCTGGCTTGGACAGGCCAAAGCGGATCGCCAGCTCGACAGGGCCTTCCAGGCCCATCTCGCGGGCGAGGCTAGCTGCGCTCTGGGCACGCTCGAGGTCGGCCGCGTACGAGCCGCCGCTGACCAGGTTGCCGCCGGGGTCGCCAGCGTTGGGCGACCGTAGCGGCACAGCGGCCGCGGCGCCGGCAGCCAGGACGCGAATGACGATGACCGCCCGCCCCGCGCGAGCGGCAGTGTCGATCAAACCGTGGAAGTCCTGCTGACCGCCGGCGTGGCCGACAAAGCCGGCGCTCGGGTTGAGGACATTGAAATACGTTTGGACCGATTCGAACGGCTCGGCCCGCACTACTTCTTGAACCGCGGCGGTATCGCCCAGGCCGGTAAATCCGACGTGGCGCGCCAGGCCGGCTTGCACAACGTCCTGGAGGCCGCGCGCAACGTCACTCAGAGCTGTGTCCAGGTCCAGCAACTGAGGGTCGGAGCTGACGAGGGCAATCGGATTGTGCAGATTCAGCAGATCCACGTCATTCCGCCCGAGGCGCTTCAGACTTGCCTCGATCGACGCCCGCACCGCCTCAACCGGTTTTTGGAGCTCCGCGGGCCGCAGGCGGACCTTCGTGCCGACCACGACGCGCGACCATGCGCCCAGGTCGCGCATGACCTGGCCCAGGTGCTCTTCCGACAGGCCATCGCCGTACGACGCCGCCGTGTCGAAGTAGGTGATGCCGGCATCGAGCGCGCGCGACACCGCCTGGCGCTGCTCGGTCGCGTCGCCGCGCACCATCAACCCACCGACCGCGCCACAGCCGAATCCCAGCGCGGACACTTGCAGCCCGGTGTTGCCCAGAGGACGCTGCTCCATTCGATCTACCCCGCTATCTGGGCCGACAACGCATAGTCATCGGCAAAATCCCACGTGCGCAGCCGACCGGGAGCCAGGCGGATGACAACCATCGCGTCCACGAGCTGATGTACGTATGCCTTCGCCTGCTCTGGCCCGAGGTAGCGAACCGCGATGCGCCGAAAGGTGTCCTGCGCCACCTGGTTGTCGCGCTCGATGGTTGGCTCGCAGCTCACTTCGATGCCTCTGAACGGAGGGTCGTTATCCGCCACCACGGCCGCCGCCTGCCCACGCTGCTCGATGTGCCGTAGTTTGATATCGCCGACGCCGGTGACGATGCTGAATCCACCATCGCGCCACTCGTGCCAAACCGGCGACAGCAGGACGGTGCCGTCGCGGCGATAGGTTGCCAGCGTGGCGTTGAAGGGTCGCTCCAGGAGGTCGCCGAGTTCTTCGACCGACAGATTCTTGCGCACAACGCGCCATCCTATACCGACGGCGCCTGAAAGCCGGCGCCGGGCCACGGCCCCGGCGATGACAGCGGCAGGTCGTGCCACTGTATGCGCCGGTCGTACACCCGAAAACCGCGCCCCTGGTAGTTGGCCAGAGCCGTCGGTCCGTCCAGGCTGCACGTATGGACCCACACACGTCGGGCGCCGTGCTGCCAGGCGCGTTCAACACCAACACTTAGCAGGTAGCCACCCAACCGCTGCGCTGTAAAGCGTGGCAAAAGCCCAAAGTACGCTACTTCGACGTTGTCGTCGGGCTGGGCCTCGAGCTCGATATAGCCAGCCGGGGTTCCTGAGACGTGCAGCAGCAGGGTTTCGACCGCGGAGCGGTCCAGGTATTCGAGCCATTGCGCATAGTCCCAACTCAGCCGGTCCAGCCAGTACCAGTGCCCACCGACAGCGGTGTACAAGAATCGGCTCAGCTCGGGCGACGGGATTGCCGCATGTTCGACGCGCACATCCGCGCGTGGGCACGCCACGGCCCGCAGCTCGTCTGGATGACGCATCTCCAGGTACCACGTGGTGACTTCGACACGCACCTGATTCCTCTTCGGCAGCTATTCGAGGGTTCGGCCGGGCTGTTGTTGGTAGAGCTCGACCAGCTCGTTGAGGGTCGTGGCGTCTTCGGGCCGCTTGTCGGCGTCGCGGAAGCGGATGACGCGGGGGAAGCGGAGGGCGTAGCCGGCGGTGTGGTTGGGGGATTTGGTGATCTCGTCGGCGAGCACCTCTAACACGATCTTTGGCTCGACCCACACGCTGGGGGTGATCGTCGAACGGACCCGCGCGGGGCGCTCTTCGGACCTGAATGGCGCGGCTCGTTCGCCTACTTCCCGCCACTGTTCGTCGCCAAGACCAGTGCCAATCTTCGTGACCGTCACGAACTCGTCGGCGTCCTTGTCGTAGACGCCGACCAGCAGGGCTCCCACGCCGAGCTCGGCGCGCTTTCCGCGGCCAAGAAAGTAGCCGAGCATGACGCAGTCGATGGTGTCTTCGAGTGCCCCGCGCGAGTGTTTTTTCAACTTGACCCAGTTGAAGTTGCGTGCACCGGCTTGATAGGGCGAGTCCACGCGTTTGACCACCAGGCCTTCCAGGCCACGTTCAAGGGCGTTCTCGAACAGCGTCTCCAGCTTGTCGGGGTCATCCAGGACTTCGCCGCGCTCAGCTTGGAGTACCTCGGTGCCCTTGACCGTCGACATCATGGTGGCGATGCGCTGATCGAGCGGCTGATCCAGCAGCGCTTCACCGTTGAGGTACATGATGTCGAAGACCATCGCTTTGATCGGTAGCTCGGCTTGTAGCTCGCCGATGCCGTGTTTGCGCCGGCGGCGGGTCGTCTCCTGAAAAGGCAGGAACTCTTCAGACAGCGGGTTGAACGCCAGCGCTTCGGCATCCAGGATCGCCGTTTCGGCCTGGACCTGGTTGAGCACCCCGTCCACCAGCTCGGGAAACATCGAGGTCATCGATTCCAGGCTGCGCGAGAACAACCGCACCTGCTCGCCCGGCGGGCGGCGCCGGTCGAGGTGGAGCTGGACCCGCACACCGTCGAACTTGAGCTGGGCGTGCGCGCTCCCCCCGAGCTTGTCCAGTAGGCTCGGCACATCGGGCAGACGTTCGGCCAGTTGCGGGCGAATCGGCCGACCGACCACCACCTGCAGTGCCTTCACGCCGTCGAGCCCCTGGGTCCACAGCGTTTCGCCGAGCAAGCCGAGGTCCGATGTGCGGTTGTAGGCATCTTCGAGCACCAACTGATCGGCCTTAGTCCCGCCGAGCCGCGCCTGGTTGATGGCGGCTAGCACAGTGGCATCGCCCACACCGAGTCGACTGGTCCCCAGCGGGATGCGCACCAGGTGTTTCCCGGAAATCGGGTCGAGTCCGGCGAGGAGGTTGGTCAGTCCGGCGACTTTGGCATCGGCGCTGCCGGCGCCGCTCAGGCCAGCGACCGCGCGCAGCTCGGCGAAAACAGCGCGGACCGGCCGATCCGCGCCCGCGCCAGCCTTGCCGGCGGCCTCGGCCAGCTCGGCCGTGACCAGGCCTACATCGCCCGCGGCGGCATCTTTCTGGTGGACTTCGGCTTGGGCGACGCCGAACGCCTGCGACACCGCTTTTTCGATCGATCGCTCGCCCAAGCCGAACTCGACCGGCTCGTACAACGGTGCAACCCGACCCTGCAGCAGGTACAGCACTTCGGCGATTTCGTCGGCCTCGACCAGTCCGAGCAGCTCCGCCAGCAGCGTCGTCAGCTGCTTGCGACTGGACGTGTGCTCCAGTTGCTCAAAGCACTGGGCGAGTACGGCAAAGCTCAGCATTGACGGCCCTATGTTAGGTGCTGCGCGATGGACGGGCCGAGGACGGCCGCTGACTCGGCCGCTGGTTCGTGGTGCGTTGTGCGCAGCGGCCGCTTCGGTATCAGCAGCGCCGCGACGAGCACGGCGACGCCGGCCAGAGTCGGCAGCAGGAACGCCTGTTGGACAATCCCGCCAACTGCTTCGCCGAGACCGGCTTCGGTCACGCCGGTGCCGACGATCGCGCCCGCCAGGGCGGTGCTGACCGACGCGCCGACCTGTCTGCACAGCGAAAACAGGCCCACCCCTGCGCCAAGTTGCTTGCGTCCGAGATCATTCTGGTACGAGATCATGAAGGTCGGGCCGCCAAAGCCGGTGCCCGCACTGGCGATCAGGAAGGCGGTGACGACCCACGCGCGATCGGCCGCCGGTGGCAGCAGGAGCAGCATCGCCGCGCCAGTCACCTGAAAGATGCCTGCCAACAGGCTGGTCAGGCCATACCGCCCGGTGCGCGCCATGATCTGCCCCGCGAGCACCGAGCTCAGCGGCCCAAGCACAATGCCCGGGGTCAGCAGGGCACCGGCTTCGGTCGCGCTGGCACCGAGAACCAGTTGGAGGCGGAGCGGCACCAGCAGAATCAGTCCAAACCAGACCATGCTGTTGCCGGACGATGCGACCAGACTCAACGCGCGCGTGGCGCTCCGGAGCAGGTTGGCCGGAATCACCGGGTCGGCCGCGACGCGTTCGGCACGCACCAGCAGCCACGCCGACACCATCGCCACCGCGATCAGCCCCAGAATTTCGAACGAGGTCCAGCCGAACTCGCGACCGCCCCACGTGCACACCAGCAATACTGCGACCACCATCACCGTGCTCCACCCGGCGCCAGGCCAGTCGAGGACCGGGCGTGCTTCGGTGGGCGACCGCCGCGAGAGTCCATAGACCAGGGCGGCCACCGTCGCGATGCACAGGGGAACGTTCAATAAGAAGATCCAACGCCACGAAAAGTTGTCGGCCAGGAAGCCGCCTACCGATGGCCCCACCGCGCTGGCGGTCGCGAAACCGATGCTGTTGATGACCTGCCAGCGCGCGCGCTCGCGCGGCGGAAACATGTCGCTCATGACGATCAAGCTGCTGGTCTGAATTGCGCCCGCCCCGACACCCTGCAGACCGCGAAACGCGACGAGCTGCGGCAGACTGCCCGCAACACCGCACAGTAGCGAGGCAATCGAAAAGAGTCCCACCGAGACGAGGAACACCGCGCGGCGACCGAACAGGTCGGCCAGCTTGCCCACCACCGCGACGGTTGCCGTCGCGCCGACGAAGTACGCGGTGAACACCCACCCGAGCAGCGTTGCGCCGGGCAGCGTGGCCAGGATGTGCGGCAGCGCCGTCGACACGACGGTCTGGTCCAACGCTGAGAGCATGGCGACCATCGATAGAGCCGCTAGCGACGCCACGTCCTTGCGCGTCAGCACCATCAGGCGGCGTCCGCGGGCAGCATACGGTTGAGGATAGGGGCCGTCGTCCTGGCTTGAGTGTGGACGGTGGTACGGCTGGCTCCGCTACGATGCCGACCGATGGTCACCTTGTCGGAGGTCCGTGACGCGGCTGAGCGCATTCGGCCGTTCGTCGTGCGCACTCCGCTCGAGCGGTCGGTCGGGCTATCGGCGCTGTACGGCACTGACGTGTGGCTCAAGTTCGAGTGCTTTCAGACCACCGGGTCGTTCAAGCTGCGCGGGGCGCTGAATGCCTTGCTGACGATGTCCGAGCAACAACGCCAGAACGGCGTGGTGACGGCCTCGGCGGGAAATCACGGGTTGGGCGTGGCGCGCGCGGCGGCGGTGGTGGATGTTCCAGCGACGGTCGTCGTCCCGGAAACGGCCTCGCCGGCCAAGGTTGACGCGTTGCGCCACTCGGGGGCCGAGTTGCTGCTGAGCGGCGCAACTTACGATGACGCGGAGTCGGCCGCGATGCGCACGGCGAGCGAACGTGGGCTGCCGTTTATCTCGGCCTACAACGACGCGGCCGTGGTCGCCGGCGGCGGGACGATCGCCCTGGAAGTGATCGAAGACCTGCCGTCTGCGCGGATCATGGTGGTCCCGGCTGGTGGTGGCGGACTGATCGGCGGCATCGGCGTCGCGGCGCACGGGCTCGACCCTGAGATCGCGCTTTACGGCGCGCAATCGGTGGCTTCGCCGGCGCTACACGCGGCCCTGCAGGCTGGCGCCCGGGTGCCCGTCGACGTGCTGCCGTCGCTGGCCGATGGGCTATCGGGCAACGTCGAAGCGGGCAGCATCACCCTGGACCTCCTGCAGGAGCACGTGCGCGAGGTGCCGTTGGTCACAGAGTTGGACATCGTCGAGGCGATGCGGTGGCTGCTCGAGCACGAGCACGTGCTCGTCGAGGGCTCAGCGGCGGTCGGCGTGGCGGCCTGGTTACGCCAACTTCTGCCGCCAGGTGGGCCGACGGTCATCGTCTTGACGGGGCGAAACGTCGCTGCCGAGGTGCTGCGACAATACGTCCTGGCGTAGCCAGGAACCAAGGAGCGTCACAGCATGGCGTTGTTCGAGTACCGCGCGTACGTGGCTGTCCCCGGCAAACTACCGGCGTTGCATCGTCGTTTTGAGACGATGACCCTGGGGCATTTCAAGCGGCACGGCATTGGTGTCGTGGGCTTCTGGGATGTGCTTGTCGGGACAAGCAACGAGCTGCACTACATCTTGCGCTTCGACGATATGGCGCATCGCGACAAAGCCTGGGGGGCCTTCCAGGCGGACGAAGCCTGGCTGCGCGATCGCGCCGAAACCGAACGCGACGGCCCACTGGTGGCCCAGGTCCGCAACCAGTTCTGGCGGGCGACCGACTATTCGCCATTGAAGTAACGAAGCTTTAGCTAACTCCTAACAACGCGCGTAGGGGCGCCTTAACGAACGGCGGGCAAACTAGGCCCTGTCCCCATTACCCGCCGGAGCCGCCCCACATGCTGCAGCCCTCGATCCGCACGTTTGTGCTAGCCGACCTCAAGTGCTACATGTGCGGTGCGACAGCGGGCTCAATCGAGCGCGAGCGGGGCAGCTCGACGCCGCGCGTGGCCATCGAACGCGGCGGCCACATACGCAGCATCGGCTCCTGGGAGACCTCGAAGTTGCGCTGTCCGCGCTGCGGGGGATCGGTCTATGTCGATCAGGTTGAGATCGTCGATCGGCGCACTGAGCCGCTGGAGTGGGACGACGAGGGCCCGCGGCGCGGACGGCCGCCCAAATGGCTCGTCGAGCAGCGCCGCCGCAGGAGCGAGCGTCGAGTCGAGTAATCGCCGTCCACGCGGTTGCGCACCCGGTTGAGGTCAGCGAGCGCGCGCCAGATCGTTGCTGGACTGGCCACGTGACTGCGTGCATCGTCAGTCGAACGGTGGTGTTTGACTGGGACTTCGATCACGTGGAACCCGAGTCGGCGCGCCCTGACCAACAACTCCGTATAGAAGGTGGTCGTGCCGCGTGAGCGCATGCCGACGCGCTGCCAGACGTTCTGACGGAACAGCTTGAAGGCGCAATTGACGTCGCGCGCAGTGGGTCCAAACATCAGGTTGATCAGCACGTTCCAGCCCCAACCATCCAGTCGTTGGCTGATGCTGTCTACGCGTTTCGGTCGATAGCCGATCGCCAGATCGGCGCCGTGCTCGATTGCCTCCAGGAGGTGGTTCAGCTCGCGCACGTCGTACTGCCCGTCAGCCGAGGTGACAAAAATCAGATCGTAGGCAGCGGATCCAAAGGCAGTCGAAAGCGCTGACGCCTGGTCCGCAAAGTGCCCTTCGAACAAGCGCAGCGGCAGATGCGGAAAGCGGACACGTAGCTCCGCCAGAGTGTCGGTCACCCTTCGGCTGGAGGCTACCTCAACCAGGACGATCTCAAAGTTGCCGACGACCAGGCCGTCGAGGACAGCCGCCAGGTCGAGGATGGCTGCGTCGAGCTCAGCCTGCCCAGGCGGGGCAAACACGACAGCCGAAATGCCGGGCTGGATGTCAAGCTGCTCACCTGGGTCCACGAGTGCCACGCAGGCCAGTATCCCAAGTGTTTACTAAGGCGCTGCTAAGCCAGCGACAGAAGTTTGTAAGGCCTGGTTACGCGTGTTCGAAAATAGTCGCAATACCCTGGCCGACGCCGATGCACATCGTGACCAGTGCGTAACGCACAGCGGTGCGTCGGAGCTGCATCGAGGCCGTGCCGGCCAATCGCGCGCCCGAAGCACCCAACGGGTGGCCCAGAGCGATAGCCCCACCATTGGGATTCACCCGTTGCTCATCACGCCAATCCACGCCCAGGTCTTCGAGCGACGCGATGACCTGGCTGGCGAAGGCCTCGTTGACCTCGACGATCGCCATGTCATCGACGTTCAGCTCGGCGCGCGCGAGTGCCTTACGGGATGCGGGGATCGGGCCCAGACCCATCTCGTCCGGCTTGACGCCGGCCACGGCGGTGCTCACGATGCGCGCCAGTGGCTCGAGACCCAATGCCCGCGCACGCTCGGCGGTGGTCACCAGCAGTGCCGCGGCGCCATCGTTGATCCCGGACGAGTTGCCGGCGGTCACCGTTCCCTCTCTCGCGAATGCCGGCCTGAGTTTTCCGAGAGCTTCGGCGGTCGTTGTTGGCCGGGGGTGCTCGTCTCTGTCGACGATCCGCGGTTCGGCCTTGGGTTGCGGCACCGCCACTGGTGTGATCTCTTCGCCGAGCCGGCCGCTGTCGATGGCTCGACCTGTCTTCTGCTGGCTGAGCAGCGCCAGAGCATCCTGGTCCTGGCGCGAGACGCCGCGCCGCTCGGCGACGTTTTCGGCGGTCTGGCCGAGGGCATCGGTGTGGCCAGCGGCCTCGAGGTCGGCATGTGGGAAACGCCAGCCCAACGTCGAATCGGCCATCGGCGGCACGCCGCGTGGATAGGCGACATCGGGCTTGAGCATGACCAGCGGAGCGCGAGTCATGCTTTCGACTCCGCCGGCGATGAAGACGTCGCCCTGTCCGCTCCAGATGGCCTGCGCCGCCGCATTGATGGCCTGCAACCCCGAGCCACACAGGCGATTGACGGTCTGGCCGGGCACGTCGACGGGCAAGCCGGCGAGCAACAGCGCCATTCGCGCGACGTTGCGGTTGTCCTCGCCGGCCTGATTGGCGCAGCCG
>WNFC01006313.1_pt1 | contig 13056 bp, 15 predicted proteins | sample 5400541 | NCBI WGS metagenome assembly WNFC01 (sample SAMN13153342, study PRJNA577476) | soil metagenome | isolation source: 120 cm saprolite under Douglas fir tree site 2 hole 2 replicate 1 | place: USA:California | collected 2015-04-18
CTGGGCCGTCGATGCAGTTGCGCTGCTGCTGCCGCGGCTTGATGCGGTGACACGCACGGGGTGGCTGCTCTATGGCCCGCCGGAGGCCGAGGCCTACGCGGCCGCACTCGCCGGGCTGATGCTGTACACGGGGCTTCTGATCGCGGCCGGTCTGTTCGATTTTCATCGGCGCAACCTGTGAATCGCGACGAGCGAACACTCGCCTCCGTGCCGTCATGGGTATGGCTCGCGCTCGGGCTCAGTCTCGCTGCGCAGCTGGCCTGGCAAAGCACGCGCCAGCCCGCGCCGCCGGCGGCCGCGGATCTTCCGCCGCCGCCGCCGGTACAGGCGCTGCGCCTGGCGAGCTTCGGCGAGCCGGAGGCGACCGCGCGTCTCGTCATGTTGTACGTCCAGGCTTTCGACCTGGGCGGAGGAAACGCACTCGCCTACAAGAACCTGGATTACCGCCGGCTTACCGGCTGGCTGCGCGCGATCCTCGAGCTCGATCCTCGCAGTGAGTATCCGCTGTTTCTCGCGGCGCGCGTTTATGCCGAAGTCCCCGACGAGGCGCGTAGTCGCATCGTGCTGGAATTCGTATACCAGGAGTTTTTCAAGGATCCCAACCGGCGCTGGCCGTGGCTTGCCCACGCCGCGGTCCTTGCCAAGCACCGGCTGGGGGACCTGGCGCTTGCGCGCCGGTACGCCGCGGCGATCGACCACTACACGACTTCGGAGGACGTCCCGCTGTGGGCCAAGCAGATGGAGATCTTCATCCTCGAGGACCTGAACGAGCTGGAGGCGGCGAAGATCATGATCGGCGGGCTGCTCGCAAAAGGGGCCATCCGCGATCCCGCCGAGGCCCGCTTCCTCAAGGAGCGACTCAACGAGCTGGAGGGGCGTATCGCTCGGGGGACGAAAAGATAGAAAGTGTCGACGGACCGACGCTGTTGTCGGAAATTCGACGCCGTTGCCTCGTAAATTGATGTTCTGGCCGCTTTTTTAACCCATTTTTGCGTGGCATGAATGTTGCGGGTAGGCTGTCGCCTGGACGGTCCAGGGGAGATTGGCTATGAAGAGCAGACAGCAGGGCTTCACGCTGGTGGAAATCGCGATCGTGCTGGTGATCATCGGGCTGCTGCTGGGCGGCATCCTGAAGGGGCAGGAAATGATCACCCAGGCGAAGATCAAGAACGTGATCGCGGATTTCTCCGGCGTCTCGGCGGCCTACCACGGCTACCAGGACCGCTACCGCGCCATTCCGGGCGACGATCCGAACGCCGCGACGCGCTGGACAGTGGGTCCGGCGGTCAGCGGCAACGGCAACGGCGTCGTCGCAGGCCTCTATAACAGCGCCACGGCGACGGACGAGTCGCGGTTGTGGTGGGATCACCTGCGCCGCGCCGGCTTCGTTTCAGGCAGCGGCACGAACCAGCCCTTCAACGCAGTCACCGGCCTGATCGGCGTGCAGACCGGCAACGGCTCGGGCGCCCCGGTGCTGGGGGCCGACGCCGCCGGCACGGGCGGATTCTCCGGGCTCATCATCTGCTCGGCCAACCTGCCCGACAAGATCGCGATTGCCGTCGACACGCAGATGGACGACGGCCAACGCCTGTCCGGCTCCGTGCGCGGTCAGCTGCAGGCGGCGCCCAACCCCGCGATCGTCCAAGACGCCACCTCCGCGCCCGCAGGCGGCGGCGCCAACTACGCAGAAACCGGCACCAACACCTACGTCCTCTGCCGCGCGTTCTAGCCGCGCAGCAGCCGCGCTTCCGCGGCGGCGAGCGATTCGGGATCGCCGAGAAGCACGACCACATCCCCTGCTTGCAAGGCACCCGCCTCTGCCGCGGTCAGCTTGCTGCGTGCCCCCCGCCTGCGCACGGCCCTCACCTGCACGCCTAACGCGTCGAGCCCGAGTTGCGCGAGCGACCTGCCGAGGGCCTGGGCGCGCTCATCGAGCGTGACGGAGTGCAGGCGCGCAAGCGCCTCCCCGTCGCCCTCGAGCTCGTCGCCGCTGCCGTGGAACAGGCCGCGCAGCAGCTGATACTGCTCGCCGCGCACCTGGCTCATGCGGCGCATGACGCGGCTGAGCGGAACGCCGACGAGCACCAGCGTGTGCGAAGCCAGCATGACGCCCGACTCGAACGCCTCGGGCACGACTTCGGAGGCGCCGGCCGCGGTAAGGCGCGGAATATCGTCCTCGTCGCGCGCGCGCACGATCACCGGCACGGCGGGATTCAATGCGTGGATGTGGGCGAGCACGCGCACCGCGGCATCGACGTCGGCGAACGTCACTACCACGCCCGCTGCCCGCGCGATGCCGGCTGCGACCAGCGCTTCGCGACGCGAGCTGTCGGCGAAAACCACCGCGTCGCCGGCGAGCGCCGCCTCGCGCACGCGCTCCGCATCGAGATCGAGCGCAACGTAACGGACGCCTTCGGCGTCGAGCAGCCGCGCAAGGCGCTGCCCGTTGCGCCCGTAGCCCAGGACGATGACATGACGCTCGACCTCGATCGACTGCGCCGCGATGCGATGCAGCTCGAGCGAGCGCAGCATCCACTCCGCGCCCGACAGGCGCATGACGATGCGATCGCTCGCCGCGATGAGGAACGGCGTCGCGAGCATCGAAAGAATCATGGCGGCGAGCAGGCCCTGCAGCACGGGCTCGGGCACCACCCGCGTCGATGCGGTGAGCGACAGCAGCACGAAGCCGAATTCTCCCGCTTGAGCCAGCGCGATCCCGACGCGCAACGCGGTGCCCGGGGCGCTGCCGAACGCGGACGAAAGCAGCGCGATGAGCGCGAACTTCGCGCCGACGAGCAGCACGAACAGCAGCATCACCAGCGGAAACTCGCCAAGCACCAGGCGCAGATCGAGCATCATGCCGACCGTGACGAAGAACAGCCCGAGCAGAACATCGCGGAAGGGCTTGATGTCCTCCTCGACCTGGAAGCGAAACTCGGTCTCGGAGATCAGCATCCCGGCGAGAAACGCCCCCAGCACGAGAGACAGGCCCGCGAGGCCGGTGACGAAGGCGAGCAGCAGCGTCACGAGCAGCACGTTCAGAACGAACAGCTCGTTCGAGCGGCGGCGCGCGACGATCCCCAGCCAGGCGCGCATCAGCTTCGGACCGACGGTGATCACCACCGCGAGCGCCAGCACCGCCTTGCCGAGGGCGAAGGCGACCGCCGTACCGAGCGCGTCGGCGGGCTGGCCCAGCGCGGGGATCAGCACCAGCAGCGGAACCACCGCGAGGTCCTGGAACAGCAGCATGCCGATGACCTGGCGGCCGTGCGCCGTGTCGAGCTCGAGCCGCTCGGCGAGCAGCTTGGAGACGATCGCGGTCGAGGACATCGCGGCGATGCCGCCGAGGGCGAGCCCCGCCTGCCACGAGGCGCCGGCGGCAAGCGCGGCGGCGAGCGCAAGCGCTATCGTCGCGGCCACCTGGGCAAGGCCGAGCCCGAACACCGCGCGACGCATGGCGAGGAGCTTCGGCAAGCTGAATTCGAGCCCGATCGAGAACATCAGGAACACCACGCCGAACTGCGCGAGCCGGCGGGTTTCCTCGATGTCGGAGACCAGCCCCAGCGCGTGCGGGCCCAAGGCGAGGCCGCTCACCAGATAGCCGATCATCGGCGGCAGCTGCAGGCTTCTGCAGACCGCCACCGCGAGCACGCTGCTCGCGAGCAGCACGAGCACCGATTGGAGGGAAACGACCGCGGAATCCATGGGCTATACTTCCCCGCAATGATAAAGGCCGCGCCGAAAAAACGGCTGGACAGCGCACCGGGTGCGCTTGAACTCGCTCGACGGGTGCTTTCCATCGAGGCCGACGCGGTGCGGGGGCTGATCGAGCGCATCGACGAGCGGTTCCTCGCCGCCGTGTCGCTGATCCAGGGGCGCCGTGGCCGCGTCATCGTCAGCGGGATCGGCAAGTCGGGTCACATCGCGCGCAAGATCGCCTCCACGCTGTCGAGCACCGGAACGCCCGCCTACTTCGTGCATCCCGCGGAGGCGAGTCACGGCGATCTCGGAATGATCGAGAGCGGCGACGTGTTCGTTGCCATATCGTATTCTGGCTCGAGCGAGGAGCTGCTCGAGATCGTTCCGCTGGTGAAGCGACGCGGCGCAAAATTGATCGCCATGACAGGACACGCGGATTCGGCGCTCGCGCGCGAAGCGGACGTGCATCTCGACGCCGCGGTCGAGCAGGAAGCCTGCCCCCACAATCTCGCGCCGACGGCGAGCACCACGGCGGCCCTCGCGCTGGGGGACGCGCTCGCCGTCACGCTTCTCAGCGCGCGCGGCTTTTCGGCGGACGATTTCGCGCGCAGCCATCCCCGCGGCCGGCTGCCCCGCCAGGCGCTGGTGCACGTTGCCGACGTCATGCGCCGCGGCAATGACATGCCGTGCGTCAAGAACGGCGTGCCGGCCATGCAAGCGGTGGTTGAAATGTCCCGCAGCCGCATGGGGATGACCGCGGTAGTGGACGAAGCTGGACGCGTGCGCGGCATCTTCACCGACGGCGATCTGCGTCGCTCGCTGGAGAAAGGCGCCGACTTCCATGCCACCGCCGTCGATAGCCTCATGACGACCGGGCCCAAAACCATCCGCGCGGAGGCGCTGGCGGTCGAGGCCGTGCAGCTGATGGAGCGGCACAAGGTCAACCAGCTGCTGGTGGTCGACGAGCGCGAGCGGCTGGTCGGCGCGCTCAACATGCACGACCTGTTCCGCGCCAAAGTCATCTGAAGCAGGCATGCCTCATTCCGTCCCCGACGCGCTGGAACGGGCGCGGCGCATCCGCCTCATGATCCTCGACGTCGACGGCGTGCTGACCGACGGCACGCTCTGGTACGGCGCGCGCGGAATCGAGGAAATGAAGAGCTTCCACTCGTTCGACGGCCTCGGCGTCCAGATGCTGCGGCAGAGCGGCGTGCACCCGGCGCTTCTTTCCGGGCGCACGTCGACCGGCGTGGCGGCGCGGGCGGTCGAGCTCGGCATCGAGCACGTGCTGCAGGGCATCGGCGATAAGCTCGCCGCGTATCGCTCGCTCATCGAACGCCTGGGCCTCACCCCGGAGCAGACCGGCTACATGGGCGACGACCTCGTCGACATTCCGGTGCTCGCGCGCTGCGGCTTCGCCTGCGCCCCCAGCGAATCGCCCGAGGAGGTGCGCAAGCGGGCGCACTATGTTTGCGCGGCGCCGGCGGGACGCGGCGCGGTGCGCGAGGTCTGCGAGTTCGTGATGCGCGCGCAAGGAACCATGGACCGCGTGCTGCAGGAGTACCTGAAGTGAGGTTCTCGAACACGCGGCTGTTCCCGCTCGCGCTGATGCTGGCGCTCGCGCTGCTGACCTTCTACCTGGAGCGCGCGGTGCGCGAGGAAGAGCCGCATGCGCCGCTGCGCCGCCACGACCCCGACTACATGGTGTCGAACTTCATGACCACCACGTACAACCGCGACGGCGTCGCCGAGGCGATGATGTCGGCGACGCGGATGGTACATTACCCTGACGACGACTCGACCGAGCTGCTGGCTCCGCGCATGGTGCAGACCAGGCCCGCCGAGCCGCGCATCACGCTAAGCGCCGAGCGCGGTGCATTGTCGCGCGACGGCGAGGAGGTTTTCCTCTATGACAACGTCGTGCTGGTGCGCGAAGCCATGGCCGAGCGCCCCGAAGCGCGAATGACCACCAGCTTCCTGCACATCGTGCGCGACCGCTCTCTCGTGCGCACCGACCGCGAGGTCACGATCGTCGAGGACCGTAGCTCGTTGAGCGGCCGCGGCATGGAGTACAACACCGAGTCGCGCCAGTTCACCCTGAACGCCGATGTGCGGGGGCGTTTCGAGCCGAAGAAGGGGCCATGAAGCGCGTCTGGCTGGCGGCAATTCTTTCGGCGGCGTGCGTCGCCTGGGCCGAAAAGGCGGACAAGGACAAACCGACGCAGATCGAAGCAACCCGCATGAGCGCCGACGACACGCGACGCATGAATATCTTCGAGGGCAACGTGGTGCTCACCAAGGGGACCATCCTGGTGCGCGCCGAGCGCATCGTCGTGCGCCAGGATGCCGAGGGTTATCAATCCTCGACCGCCACCGGCAACCCGGTGCGTTTCCGGCAGCGGCAGGATCCGAAGGAAGGCAAGGAAGGCGCCTGGGTCGACGGCGAGGCCCTGCGCATCGAGATCGACGACCGCAACAGCAAGATCGAGCTGTTCGAAAACGCGCGCGTCAACCGCGACGGCGACGAGGTGGCGGGCAACTACATCCTGGTCGACCAGCGCTCCGATTTCTTCTCGGTCAGCGCCGGCAAGGGGTCGAGCGGCGGGCGCGTGCGCGCAGTGATCCAGCCGAAGATCAGCCCGGCCGATGCGGAAAAAAAATGAAAGCCCATGAGCGCACCGGGCTGAGCCAGCTGCGCTCGCAGCGTCTGCGCAAGCGCTACAAGTCGCGCACCGTGGTGCAGGACGTCTCGCTCGATGTCTCCAGCGGCGAGGTGGTGGGACTGCTCGGCCCCAACGGCGCGGGCAAGACGACCTGCTTCTACATGATCGTCGGGCTGATACCGGTCGACGCCGGCAGCATCCACCTCGACACCACCGAGCTCACGCACCTGCCGATCCACCGCCGCGCGCGGCTGGGCATCTCCTACCTGCCGCAGGAGAATTCGGTGTTCCGGCGCCTCACGGTGGAAGAAAACGTGCAGGCCATCCTCGAGCTGCAGGGACTCCAGCCGGGCGAGATCGAGCCGCGCCTCGCCGAGCTGCTGAAGGACCTCAACATCGCGCATCTGCGCAAGCACGCCGCGATCTCGCTTTCGGGCGGCGAGCGCCGCCGCCTCGAGATCGCGCGCGCCCTCGCCACCAAGCCTGCCTTCATCCTGCTCGACGAGCCGTTCGCCGGCGTCGACCCGATCGCCGTGCTCGACATTCAGCGCATCATCAGGTTCCTCAAGGAACGCGGCATCGGCGTCCTGATCACCGATCATAACGTGCGCGAGACCCTGGGCATCTGCGACCGCGCCTACATCATCAACGAAGGCGCGGTGCTCGCCTCGGGGCATCCCGAGGAGATTGTTTATAATGACAACGTGCGCCGTGTTTACCTCGGCGAGAACTTCCGGATGTAGCCTCGCTGTCTCCACGGTATGACGGCACACTCCCCACGATGAAGCCGTCCCTGCAGTTCCGACTCTCGCAGCACCTCACGCTAACTCCGCAGCTGCAGCAGTCTATCCGCCTGCTGCAGCTGTCGACGGTCGAGCTCAACCAGGAGATCGACCGCATGCTGATGGAGAACCCGGCGCTCGAGCGCGAGGATGCCGAAGGCGAGCCCGGGGCCGCGGCACCCGCGCCTGCGCCGGCGGGCGGCTCGAGCACGAGCAGCAGCACCGAACCCGCCACCCCCGACGCCGACTGGTCGGTGGATATCGCCTCCAGCTGGCGCGGGCCGGATGACGATGACGAAGGCGACCGTAGCTTTACCGCGCCGGACACGCCGACGCTGCGCGATCACTTGCGCGGCCAGCTCTCGCTCACCAATCTCGGCGATCGCGACCGCGTCTTCGTCCAGCTGCTGATCGACGCCCTCGACGAAGACGGCTATCTGACCCAGCCGCTCGAGGAAATCGCGGCGCTGCTGCCCGCCGAAGCCGAAGCCGCTTTCGAGGAGCTCGGCATCGCGCTCAGGCACCTGCAGAACCTCGAGCCCGCCGGCGTGGGCGCGCGCTCCCCCGGGGAGTGCCTGGCGCTGCAGCTGCGCATCATGCCCGATGAGCCGGCGCGCCGCCTCGCGCTCGACATCGTGGAAAAACATCTGGAGCTGCTTGCGAGCCGCGATTACACGCGCCTCAAGAACCTCACCGGCGCCGGCGAGGAGGCGCTGCGCGCGGCGCAGCGCCTGATCCAGGCGCTCAATCCCCGCCCGGGCGCCGCCTACGCCAAGGTGGAGACGCGCTACGTGATTCCCGACGTCATCGTGCGCAAGCAGCGCAGCGTCTGGCGCGCGAGCCTCAATCCCGACGCCATGCCGCGCCTGCGCATCAACCGCCTGTACGCCGAGCTCGCGGCGGGAGCACGCAACAGCGGCGCCGCCATCGCCTCCCAGCTGCAGGAAGCGCGCTGGCTGATCAAGAACGTGCAGCAGCGCTTCGACACCATCCTGCGCGTATCGCAGGCGATCGTCGACCAGCAGCGCCATTTCCTCGAGCACGGCGAAGTCGCGATGCGGCCGCTGGTGCTGCGCGAGATTGCGCAGACGCTCGGGCTCCATGAAAGCACCATCTCGCGCGTCACCACGCAGAAGTACATGGCCACGCCGCGCGGCACTTTCGAGCTCAAGTATTTCTTCGGCAGCCACGTCGCCACCGAGGCCGGTGGCGCCGCGTCCTCGACCGCGATCCGCGCGCTGATCAAGCAGCTGGTCGCCGCCGAGGACGCGAAAGCCCCGCTTTCGGACGCGCGCATCTCTCAGATCCTCGGCGAACAAGGCATCGTGGTGGCGCGCCGCACGATTGCAAAATATCGTGAGGCACTGCAGATCCCGCCTGTCAATCAAAGAAAATCCCTGTAGAGGAGAAGCGCGTATAATCCGCGCGCTCCAATGAGTCTCGTCGCCAATCTTCTGCGCGCCGACCACATCGTGCTCGACCTGCAGGTGTCGAGCAAGAAACGGCTGTTCGAGCAGGCCGGCCTGCTGTTCGAGAACCATCACGGCCTCGCGCGCAGCCTGGTCTTCGACAGCCTGTTCGCGCGCGAGCGCCTCGGCTCAACCGGGCTCGGCCAGGGGGTAGCGATTCCCCATGGCCGCATCAAGGGACTGAAGGAGGCGCTGGGCGCGTTCCTGCGGCCCGCGCAGCCGGTGCCCTTCGACGCCCCCGACGGCAATCCCGTTAGCCTGGTATTCGTGCTGCTGGTTCCCGAAAAGGCGACCGAGAAGCACCTGCAGATCCTTTCCGAGCTCGCGCAGATGTTCAGTGACAAAGCGCTGCGCGAAGCGATGAGCGGGGCGCCGGACGCCGGTGCCCTTCACCAGCTGATCACCGCGTGGCAACCGGATGCTGCAGGTCAACGTCGCGCGGCTGCATGACGACAACCGCGAGGCGCTGTCGCTCGCCTGGATCGCCGGGCGCGAAGGCGGCACCGCGGTGCGGCGCGAGGCAGCCAAGGCCGCCTCGCTGATCGGTCACCTCAACCTCACCCACCCCAACAGCATCCAGGTCGTCGGCGCCTACGAGGCCGGCACGCTTGCCGGCTTCGTCGAGCGGCTGTTCGAGTTCGCGCCCGCAGCGGTGATCATCGCCGACGGTGTCACGCCGCCGCCGCAGCTGCTCGACGCCGCGGCGAGGACCCACACGCCGCTCTTTACCTCGCCGCTGCCGGCCGCGCGCGTGATCGACAAGCTGGCACGCTATCTTGCCAAGGCGCTCGCCGAGAGCACCGAGCGGCACGGCGTTTTCATGGACGTGCTCGGCCTTGGCGTGCTGATCACCGGCGAGTCGGGCGTGGGCAAGAGCGAGCTCGGCCTCGAGCTCATCAGCCGCGGGCACGGCCTGGTGGCCGACGACGTCGTGGAGATCTCGCGCATCGCCGCCAACACGCTCGAGGGTCGCTGCCCGCCGATGCTGAGGGATTTCCTCGAAGTGAGGGGCCTGGGGCTGCTCAACATCCGTACCATCTTCGGCGAGACCGCCGTGCGCCCGAAGATGAAGCTTAAGCTGATCGCGCATCTCGAGAAGCCCCGCCCCGAAGGGCGCGATCCCGGCGAGCGCCTGCCGCTTGCCGATCTATGGGAGGACATTCTCGGCGTGACGGTGCGCAAGGTCATCATCCCGGTCGCCGCCGGCCGCAACCTCGCGGTGCTGGTCGAGGCCGCGGTGCGCAACCACATCCTCAAGCTGCGCGGCGTCGACTCGACCGCCGAGTTCCTGGCGCGACAGAAACGGGAGCTCGACGACAGCGAGAGCGAAGGCGAAAAGTAGGTGCAGCTCATCCTGGTGAGCGGGCTGTCCGGCTCCGGCAAGAGCATTGCGCTCAACGTGCTCGAGGACAGCGGCTACTACTGTGTCGACAACCTGCCAGCGACGCTGCTGCTCGAGGTGGTGGACTTTCTGGCCGAGGCAGGCCACGATCGGGCCGCCGTGAGCGTCGACGCAAGAAGCGCCGCCGTCGCCGCGCTGCCCGAAAACATCGCCAAGCTGCGCGGCCGCGGAGTCGACTGCCGGGTGCTGTACCTCGAGGCGAATTCTCCGACGCTGCTACGGCGCTTCTCCGAGACGCGGCGCCGTCACCCGCTCGCCGGCTCTGATCTGACGCTTTCCGAGGCGATCGGGCGCGAGCGCACACTCCTGGCCGGTGTTGCGGCGCTCGCGCATCGCATCGATACAAGCGAGTTGCAGCCGCGCGTGCTGCAGAACTGGATAAGGGAACTGCTCGCCCTCGACGCGGGGTCGCTCACGCTGCTTTTCGAGTCGTTCGCGTACCGCGACGGCATTCCGCTCGACGCCGACTGGGTGCTCGACTGCCGCATGCTGCCCAACCCGCACTACGATCCGCAGTTGCGACCTTTTACCGGTCGCGACAGCGCCGTGGCCGAGTACCTGGGCAGCGACGCCGCCGTCCAGCGCTGGCTGGAGGACGTGCGGGCGCTGCTGTCGCGCTGGCTGCCGGCGATCGCCCGGGAGAACCGCAGCTACGTTACCGTGGCCATCGGCTGCACCGGCGGCCGTCACCGCTCCGTCTACCTCGCCGAGCGGCTCGCCGAGGCGTTTCGTGTGCAGTGGCGCGTCCTGGTGCGCCATCGCGGCCTGGCTCGCGAAGGCGCGCAAGCGTAATGCAGGACTTCGCGCTTTTCCCCCTGAACACGGTGCTCTTTCCCGGCGGCTGCCTGCCGTTGCGGATCTTCGAGCAGCGCTACATGGAAATGGCGAAGGCTTGCTTGCGCGACGACACGCCCTTCGGCGTATGCCTGATCCGCGATGGCGCGGAAGTCGGCGCGCCGGCGACTCCGGTGGAGATCGGCTGCCTCGCCCGTATCGCCGCCTGGGACATGCCGCAACTCGGCATGCTGCATATCATCGCCCGCGGCGAGCGGCGCTTTCGCATCCTCGGGCGGCGAGTCGAGCCCAACGGCCTCGCGCACGCCTCGATCGAAATGCTTCCCGACGATACCGACGCGCCGGTGCCGGAACAGTGCAAGTCCTGCGTGCGCCTGCTCGAGCGCGTGATCGCGCAGCAGGGCGATGGGCTCTTCGAGCCGCCGCACCGGTTCGATTCCAGCGCCTGGGTAAGTGCGCGCCTCGCCGAAATCCTTCCGCTTCCGCTTTCGGCGAAGCAGGAGCTGTTCGAACTGACCGACGCTCGCGCGCGGCTGGAGCGCCTCAACAATCTCCTGGGGAGATAGCATGAAACGCAATCTCGTCTGCGCCTTCGCAGCAATCGCGACCTCGGCCTGCGCGCCGGACTCGGTGACGCCGGCCGGAAAATTGCCGCCGCTTACGGATCCTGCTGAGGCACGGGAAGTGGTGCTTATCCGCCCTCGCGCCTTCATTGCCGAAGAGACGAGTTTTTATATCAACGTCAACAAGGACGACATCGCACCGATCCGATCAGGTCAGCACACGCGGCTCAAGCTGCCGGCTGGCGAGCACCGCGTCGCGATTCGCTGTTATTCCTCCTTGTCAGGCTGGCAGGAGACCGCGATCACCCAGCGCGTCGTCGCAGGCCAAGCCGCGTATCTTGCAATGGCTCCGCACAGGGACTGCGTCAGCGTCGAACCGGTGTCCGAGAGCGAAGGCAGGAAATTGCTTTCGCGAACCGTCTTCATGCAGGTTCTCCACTAAAATACCGTAGGGGTCGGAACCATAACAATGGCGCTTTCGCACCGAAACTATGCCAAAGTCCGGGTCGTAGCGCCGGTGGGACGTCTCGACCACGACAACTGCGAAGCCTTCAGGAACGACCTCGCCCCCCACCTCGACGCCTGTCTGCGCGAGGGCCAGGCGCTGATCTTCGATCTGTCCCGCCTCGAGTATGTGTCCAGCGCCGGGTTGCGCTGCCTGATGCTTGCCGCCAGGCAGGCCGTCAGCCGCAGCGGCCGCCTGGTGATCGCCTCCCTGCAGCCGCTGGTCGCCGAAATTTTCCAGATCAGCCGCTTCAACCTCGTTTTCGACGTCTTCCCAACGATGCGCGAGGCGCTGGCTTCGGTTTCGTCCGAGGCGGTCGAAGCTTTCGAACGCGGCTGATCGGGGATGCGCGTCCGCTTCTGGGGCACGCGCGGTTCGATGCCGGTGGCGCTGACCGCCGCCGACGTCCGGGACAAGCTGGCCCAGGCCCTGGTCGCGGCCGGCGGCCGGCGTTTCGAGTCGTTCGGCGCGGCCTGCGACTTTGCGCAGCGCGAGCTGCCGTTCGCGCTCACGCATACCTTCGGCGGCCACTCGTCGTGTGTCGAGCTGGAGACCGGCAGCCATGAATATTTCGTGTGCGACATGGGGAGCGGAGCACGGCCCTTCGGCGCTCACGTGCTGGCGCGACAGGGCGGCCGGCCGGCGACGGTGAACGTGTTCATGTCGCACGTCCACTGGGATCACATCATGGGCTTTCCCTTCTTCGGACCCGCCTATGTGCCGGGGACGAGAATCCGCGTCCACGGCTGTCACGACATCCTGGAGCAGGCGCTCCGGCTGCAGCAGGCGCCGCCTTGTTTCCCGGTACCGTTCGACCAGCTCGCCGCGAAGATCGAATTCGTGAAGCTCGTGCCTGGCGAGACCTACCGGGCCGGCAGCGTAAGCGTGACGCCCAAGATCCAGCGCCATTCGGGAGATTCCTACGGCTATCGGTTTGAGGCGGGCGGCAAAGCACTCGTCTACACCACCGACTCCGAGCACAAGCTCGAGAACCGCGGCGAGGCCGAGGCCTTCGTCGCCTTCTTCCGGGACGCCGACCTCGTCGTGTTCGACGCCATGTACTCGCTCGCCGAGGTGGCCTCGGTGAAGGCTGACTGGGGCCATTCCAGCAACATCGTCGGGGTCGAGCTCTGCCAGATGGCCGGCGTCAAGCACCTGGTGCTGTTCCACCACGAGCC
>WNFC01009002.1_pt1 | contig 13056 bp, 11 predicted proteins | sample 5400541 | NCBI WGS metagenome assembly WNFC01 (sample SAMN13153342, study PRJNA577476) | soil metagenome | isolation source: 120 cm saprolite under Douglas fir tree site 2 hole 2 replicate 1 | place: USA:California | collected 2015-04-18
TGGCCACGGCCAGGTCCGGCAGCCCGTCGCCGTTGAAGTCGCCTACCGCGACGGAGGTAGGGCCGCTCCCGGCCGCGAAGCTTCGGGCGGCCTGGAAGCTGCCATCGCCGTTGCTCAAAGGCACCGAGACGTTGTCAGAAATGGAGTTGGTCACGGCCAGGTCCGGCAGCCCGTCGCCGTTGAAGTCGCCCACCGCAACGGAAGTTGGGAGGTTCCCCACCCCGAAGCTTCGCGCGGCCTGGAAGCTCCCATCGCCGTCGCCTAAGAGCACCGAGACGTTGTTGTCATACTCGTAGTTGTTGTTGACCACGGCCAGGTCCGGCAGCCCGTCGCGATTGAAGTCGCCCACCGCGATGGAGGTAGGGCCGCTCCCGGCGGCGAAGCTTCGCGCGGTCTGGAAGCTCCCATCGCCGTTGCCCAAGAGCACCGAGACGTTGTTGGTATAGTAGTTGGCCACGGCCAGGTCCGGCACCCCGTCGCCGTTGAAGTCGCCTACCGCAACGGAAATAGGCGCGCGTGCTACCCCTACCACGACGCCCAACCGAAACGTCCCATCTCCGTAACCGAGGAAGAGCCTGAACGCGTCGCCCTCGTAAAAGGTGTACCCTCCCTCTCCGTCGTCCACGAAATAGCCATTATTGACAACCACCAGGTCAGATGCGCCATCACCGTTGAAGTCAGCTACAGCAATGGCAGCGGGAGTATCGCCAGCAGCGATTGTTTGAGCCGCCGTGAAGCCTCCGTCGCCTGTGCCGAGTAAGATAGAAATTGAACCATTGCGGAAGTACGGAGATGAGCCTGCGTTGGCCACGGCCAGGTCCGGCACCCCGTCGCCGTTGAAGTCGCCCACTGCGACGGAGGTAGGGCCGCTCCCGGCCGCGAAGCTTCGCGCGGCCTGGAAGCTTCCATCGCCGTGGCCCAAGAGCACCGAGACGTTGTTGGAGCTGGAGTTGGCCACGGCCAGGTCCGGCAGCCCGTCGCCATTGAAGTCGCCCACTGCAACGGACCTAGGATTGGTCCCCACCCCGAAGCTTCGCGCGGCCTGGAAGCTCCCGTCGCCGTAGCCCAAGAGCACCGAGACGTTGTTGGAACTGGCGTTGGCCACGGCCAGGTCCGGCACTCCGTCGCCGTTGAAGTCGCCCACCGCAACGGAAGAAGGGCGGCTTCCGGCGTCAAAATCCCGGCGCGCGACAAAAGATACATCCTGCGCCTGGGCTGCGACGGCGATCACAACACCGGACACCGCCAGCGCTCCACAGAGCACGGCCCTAATCTTGTTCGGAGTTGCCATGCTACCCTCCCAGAGACAGAAAGGCTCCCTGCGACGGATACCTTTGAACGCGATGCTCGAGGAATCCCCACCCAGAGTCAAGCGGGAATTGGCAGCAGCAAACCCATTGCTGCTTCCATATTCAAAATTGTCACACCGGCGCTGCCCGCAACGGCGAGCGGATCCTGAGGGAAAGGGGAAAGTGATACCCAATGGAGATAAGCCCACCACGGACAACAAGCGACCGATCAGATGCGCGGCGTGTCCAGCGTTCGGCGAGTCGTCCACGAAGGACAAAATCTTCAACCCTTTGCACGAGACTCGACCGCTGGCAGTTCTGCGATTGCCGGCGACCCTGATTTTATCGGTCCACCAAATTTCGATCAGCGCGGTGAGGGCTTCCCGCGCGTAGTTGACGGCCCCAATAAGCGCTACGAAGTGCAAGTTGGATAGCAGCTCGCGCCCCCGGCGATGAGATCAAGTTCCAGGCACGTCGGCGACTTCAGTGGTGACAGCCTGGTAGGGGCGAGCGGTGTGCACGCAGCTAAAGCCTTTGCCGCGTCGCGACGTAGATATCACGAGGCCCGTAGCCCCCCGGACGATCTGAGTCGAAGAACAGCATGGTACCATCGTCAGATATATAGGGTGATGATTCGCCCCATTCCGTATTAATTACCGGGCCGAGATTTACTGGGCTAGACCAGGCGTCATAAACCGTTTCCCGCGTCGACACCCATAGGTCTCTGCCGCCGAAGCCTGGTCTCATTGAAGACCAGATGATTTCAAGTCCATCGCGACGAATCGACGGTTTTCCATCACCATATGTGCTGTTTAGCTCGTATTCGTTGGAAGCGAATCCGAACAAGCCATCAGGTCGCAATCGGCTTGCGTAGATGCCCCAAAACGGTGTCGGTCTTATGCTGTCAAAGTAGAGAGTAGTCTCGCCCGCAATTGGGTCCTCAAATATGCTCGGACCACCTTCGTTAAATTCTGAGTTCAATCTGCAACCAAGATGCGCGGGAAGGCCCCAGCCGAAGTCATCTGTCGCATTGTCGCGCGTCGACACCCATACGTCCCGATCTCCCGGTCCACCGCATGCTCCAGTTCGGGCAGTAATGAAGTATAAGCGGAGTCCATCGGGCGAAAAGTTCGGTCCTCCTTCAAAGCCCGGAGTGTTGATATTTGGGCCGAGATTCCTTGGCTCTTCCCAGGGAGCGCCCAAGCCCATGCGCTGTGAGACGTAGATATCCGACTCACCGTAGCCACCTGGACGCTCAGAGCGAAAATATAGGCTCAACCCGTTGGGCGCCAATGCGGGAGTGGCGTCATTGATGCCCGAATTTACCACCGGCCCTAGATTCACGGGTGGAGACCATTCCGAGAATGTACCAAGCCCTTCAGCATTTGCATTACCAATGACCAGGGCTAATAAAGGCCAAACGAATCCTCGCGTCTTCATCATCGTTACCTCCCCCTGAGCACTTCAATCGGATCTTTGGTGAATTGCTGACGACTGCCGGTCCTGGCGATGATCTGATTGCTTTCTGGCGCCGCTTTACGTAGACGGTCGCACGACAGGTAAACGGATCGTCGCCACCCGTTGCGAATACGACCCTTCCGTCCGGCAGAGAAACGCCCGAGTTGAAGGATGTTCGGGTCGATTCCATGGGCGCCGTCTAGTCCCATCCGGCGTTACTCGATCGAGCACGACAGAACAACGCTAAGAAGGACTCTCATGATTTCCCCCTCACAGCAGATAAATTCCATCTACCTCATCAAGGCGATCAGGTCAACTGGCAGTTGACCGTGCCACGACCGAGAGAGCGGCCCTAACCTTCGGCGCCGTCTGGTTTCGCGAGCGCAGCATGTTCAGCGCGTACTAAGAGCTTGGTACCGTTGCCGTCGCCTCGGCGATCAGCTCGGCAAAATTGCATCGTTCCCTCGCCGTCGGCTGCCTGGGTTGTGTGTCTCTCTTCGGGATGAAGAGAGCCCGCGTTGGGGTGATCAACACGTCGGCTGTTGTTGTGCCTGTTGTTGGGACCAAATGCGACAAGGCCGTAGTCGATGTTCTCGGCCATTAGATTGGTCCTCCCTCGCGGGAATGGTAGCCATCGACGAGGATTGGTCCGCGAACCGCCTCCGGCGTGTCGAATTCATCAAGACGATGAAACGAGATTCTGCTCATGCGATGTCGAGAGCGGGCAAGGTGCAAACGACGAAAACCAAGAAGTAGGCAAACGATGGCTGGTACTGCCGAGACGTTTGGGATGCGGATCGTGGGGCCGCTACTGTCCAGCGATCAGGTCCGGGTGCGGACCCTTGGCACCTGACCTGACTCCGTTCGCCTCCAAGAGCCGTTGGTACTCCTGGTAAAGCGCCTCCCAGATGGCCTCCTGCTTGAACTTGGATAAAACGCGCTCCCTCCCAGCCCGGCCATGCTTGCGCCGCAACTCGGGGTCGCGCAGGTACATCCCCACCGCGTCCGCCAGCGCCTTGGCGTCGCGCACCGGGACGAGCGTGGCGGTCACACCATCATCAACGGCGTCTACACAGCCGGGGATGCGGGTGGCGACGACTGGCAGCTCCATGGCGGCTGCCTCGAGGGGAACGACGGGCAGGCCTTCCCGGTAGCTGGGCAGAACGACGATGTCCATCGCTGCGTAGAAAGGCGCGACGTCCTGGATCCACCCCGTCAGGTGAATCCGTGAATCAGTGCGCAGCACCTCCCGCACCTCCGGCGGCACCGGGTCCTGGGGCTCGAATTCGCCGACCATCAGGAGGTGGAGGGTGGGGAGCTCGTCGCGCAACCGCGCCCACGCCGTCACCAGTTCCACCACGCCCTTGCTGCGAACCAATCGGCCAAGAAACCCGACCACGGAGGCGTCCGCAGGGATTCCGTAGCTCGAGCGGATGTTGGCGCGTCCCTCGGCCCCCGCCGACGGATTGAACTTTTCCCGGGCGTCCACTCCGTTGACGCTGCCTCCCAGAAGGACGCGGACCTTCTCTGCCGGACAGAGGCCTTCGGCCACAGCCACCTGCCGAACGGAGTCGCTCACGCAAAGGACCTGGTGGGACAGAGCGCACGCTACCTTTTCGGTCCATCGGAGCAGCTGCCGCTTGAGCCCGGTGGCGGTCATCAGAGGCAGTCCATGGATGTGATAGATGCGGACCGGCACCCGGGCAAGCCAAGCGCTGATCATCCCGAGCAATCCTCCCTTGGGGGTATGGGATTGGACGATCTGCGGTCGCGACAGGCGGAGTCTGCGCCACAGCCGCCCGAGCGCCACCAGATCTCGAAGCGGCGTGATCCGGCGCGTCATCGCCACGCCATGCACGCGGATCTTTTCGAGAGCGCCGAAGCGGTCGAGATCCTTGCCGGGCGAAGCGATCGCCTCGACCTCCAGCTTCCGGTCCTTCATATAGCCCACCTGCCCCGAAAAGAAGGGGAGCATTTCCGGCACGGTGGTGATGTGAATGAGTTTCGTCACTCTAAACTGTCATCAAGTATTGCCATTGATAACACGAGTTTCGATAGCGCTGGCGCTACTTTGTCCCGGCGCGATCGTTGATGTCGAGACGGACCCCCGCTTGACTCTCTACCTTTGCGAATTTAGGGTCCTCGAGCGGAGGTTCCCCCGGTGCTGAGCGCCGTCACTTTCGATCCAGCAAAGCCCGAGGCGGCTGCCGCCGCGGTCCTCGAGGCGTGGAACCGCGCGCTCATCGTTCACCTCCAGGCCGCGGGTCCGATCCGGGACGTGCGCGCGACCTTCGACGCGCTCCTTCCCTTCATCGGCACGCCGCGCCCTCTTGCGGAGGACGTGCGCGCCGGCGGCCGCGAGGCCCAGCGCACCGGTCAGCTCTGGTCGGAGGTCCGCTTCGATCCGTCGTTCCCCGACGCGTACCGGCACTCGAAGAATGCGCAGCCGCTGCACATCGACGGCTCTTACGTCGCCGCTTTGCCGAACGCGGCACTGATGTGCTGCGTACAGAACGCCGCCCGGGGCGGCGAGACGGTCTTCATCTCCGGCGATGACCTCGTCGCCGCGCTCCGCGACGAGCGGCCGGATCTGCTCGAGGCACTGACGGGCACTCCGATGCCCCACGAGCGCAGCGGCGACCGGCGCGTTCGGCCGGTGATCCGGCGGCAGGGCGACGAGTGGCTTCTCAACTGGAACTACTACTGCGTGTCGAAAGAGTGCGGACCAAAAGTCATGGCGCTGCGGGAGGCCTTCTTCAGCTTCCTGCGCGACTCCAAGCGCGTCCGCGAAGCGCTGGTCGAGGTCAAGCTCAAGCCAGGCGACGGCGTGGTGTGGAAAGACGAGCGTGTCCTCCACGGCCGCAACGCTTTCCTGGCGAACGAAATCGCGGAGCGCTTTCTCTGGAAGTGCGCGCTCGATGTCGGGGTCTTTCCCTGACGGCGATGCGGGCGCGCCGCTTCGGTGCTTCGTCGGTCGAGCTGAGCCCACTGACGTTCGGCACGATGCGTCTGGATGAGCGACGGCTGGATGATGCCGCGTGCGAGCTCCTCATCGGCGAATCCCTCGCGCGGGGGGTTACCACGTTCCACTCCTCGAGCGAGTACCCGGCGTTCGGGCGGTTCTGCGGGCTCGTGCGGCACCTCCGCGCCGAGCGACGCAAAATGCAGCACATCGTCAAGCTGGCCGAGCCTCACTTTGGCGACGCCGCGTTCGAAGAAGGTCGGCTACGGGCTAAGGTCGATGCGTACCTCGCCGCTCTTGCCGCCCCGCGAATCGATATCGTCCAATGGATGTGGCGTGGCGATCTGAAACAGGAGCAGGAACGCCTGGCTGGTTTCGCGAGGCAGCGGGAGGCGATTCAAGCGGCGTTCGACGCTCTGCGCAGGGAAGGGAAGATCGGCGCGGTGGCGACATTTCCGTATACGACCGGGTTCGCGGATGCGATGCTGTCGGCGCATTTCGGGGACGGGCTCGCGGTGTACCTGAATCCGATCGAGCAGGAGATGCGGGGCCAGGTCGAGCGCGCCGCGTCGATGGGCGCGGGCGTCATCGCGATCCGCCCGCTTGCGGCGGGCCAGGCGGCAGCGGCGGGCATCGCTGCCGCGACGTGCCTTCAGGAGGTCCTTGGCCGAGAGGGCGTAAGCACGGCCGTCGTCACCTACTCATCGCCCGAGCACCTGGACGAGTTGGTGCGGGCCGTTCCCGCGGTCAAGGACCGGAGCGCCAGCGCCCCAGCATCGGGACCCGTCGGGCGGTGGCGCCGGCCGCCGCCTTCGCGCTCTTGACCTGGGTCGCCCTCGGAGTCGATCTGCCCGATTCGCGCCGCCGCTTCGTCCGGCTGGCGTAGTCCAAATGCAGAGCTGCTACCTTGGCCATCCTTGTCATTGCGGCGTCGCTCCTCACCGATTAGGGTACCGTCCTTCCGATTCGGGGGAGCATGGACGCTCAGAACAATGACGCGGTTGCTCCGCCAGACGTGGCGGTTGCCCGACCGCGCCCGATTGACCGCGCCCTTCACCTTTTCGCCGACGTTCGCCGCGGCGAGGGTTGGATTGCCATTCTGCTGACGTTGAACGTCTTCCTTCTTCTGACCGCTTATTACCTTCTCAAAGTCGCGCGCGAGCCGCTGATTCTGGTGAGTGGAGCCGAGACGAAATCATACGCGGCGGCCGGACAGGCCCTGGCGCTCATTCCGGTGTTGAAGCTCTATGACGCGCTGGCGCGCCGCGTCGGCCGGATGAAGCTGATCTCGACGGTGTCGCTGTTCTTCTGCTTCAACCTGCTTGTCTTTGTTCTTCTTTCCCGGCTGCAGGTTCCGTTGGGAGTCGCCTTCTATCTGTGGGTCGGGGTCTTCAGCGTGATGGTGGTGGCGCAGTTCTGGAGCTTCGCCAATGACATCTATACTCCCGAGCAGGGCAAGCGACTCTTCGCCATCCTCGGAATCGGAAGCTCGGTGGGCGCGGTGGCGGGGACGCGCATTGCCAAGAGTCTCTTCCCCCCGCTGGGACCGTACGGCTTGATGCTCGTTGCCGCGGGGATTCTGCTGGTCTGCCTGGCGCTCTTTTGGATTGTAGACCGCCGCATGGGCACCTCCTTCTGTCGAGGAGGCCTCCGGCTCAAGCCGAAGGAACCTTTTGGCAAGGCGGGCGGGTTTCAGCTGCTGTTCGGCGAGCGCTATCTACTATTGGTGGGCGCCCTCGCCATTCTTCGCAACTGGGTCAATACCGTGGGCGAGTACGTGCTCGACCGGATTCTCCTCCACAACGCCGCCGAGCATACCAGCTCGACTGTCTCATTCAGCCAATACGTCGCATCCTTCAAGGCCGATTATTTCGGCTGGGTGAATTCGGTGGAGGTGCTGGTTCAACTCTTCCTGGTTTCCAGAATCATCAAGTACGTTGGAATCACCGGCGCGCTTCTCGTTCTCCCCCTCATCTCGCTCACCGGAAACCTCGGGCTCTCATTCTTCCCCATTCTCGCGCTGTCTCTGACCGCGAAGGTCTCCGAGAACAGCGTCGACTATTCCCTTCAGAGCACGGCGGGGAACTCGCTCTTCCTCATTGTCACACGGGACGCCAAGTACAAGGCCAAGGCGGTGATCGACACCTTCCTGGTGCGGGTCGGCGATGTGCTTTCGGCGGCGGGTGTCTGGCTCGGCGGCGTCCTTGGCGCAAAGACGGCTCATTTCACCGCGCTGAACGTGGTCCTGTCATTGGCCTGGTTGGGGTTGGTGCTCGTCCTTGGCCAGGAATACCGACGTTATCTCGCCTATCCAGGGCCGGTGGATCGCTCGATTCCCGGCGCCACGGCGGCTGCCTGATGTTGCCCTTGGCCCGCGCACCGCGCTACACCGGTGGCCCGTCGTGAGAGCGCTCACCCTGATCAAGCGGCGCGAGGTGCTCACCGGTTTCATTCTTCTGGCGACGCTGATCGCTGGCCATACCCTTCTGGAAACCGCCCGCGACGCGCTCTTCCTGGCAAAGATTCCTGCCACCAGGCTGCCCTGGATGTATTTGGGAATCGCCGGCCTCGCCTTGATCACCACCCAGGCGCGAATACCAGCCCTCGATCGATTTGGTCGCCACCAGTTGCTCGCGGCGGGGCTCGCCTTGGGTACGGCGGTGACCACGGTCTTCTGGTTTATTCAGTCGTCGGGGACCTGGGTTCTCTACGCCTTGTACCTCTGGCCCGCGCTTTTTTCATCGCTGGTCCTGGTCACGTTCTGGTTGACACTGGACGAAGACTTCACGGTCACCGAGGCAAAAAAAGTCTACGGCTTCATCGGGGCAGGAAGCGCGATTGGTGCGGCGATCGGGGCAGCGATTGCTCGAGCCCTGGTGGGAAGATTCCCAGCCAGAGACTTACTTCTGATATCCGCGGCCTTCTTCGCGGTGGGTGCGGTACTGATGGGATTGTCGTGCAGAGGCAAGACCCGTCCGCCCGTCCAGGCATCCGAGACCCTCAGCTGGAAGTCCTTGGGGCAAATCGACGCCGCTCCGTATCTTCGTCGACTTCTGGTGATCGCCTTACTGGTTTCGATTTCCGCCACGTTGGCCGACTACCTGTTCAAGAGCTGGGTTGCGCGAAGCGTCCCGAGCGATCAGTTTGTATCCGTATTCGCCAGCGTCTCCCTGGTGCAAAGCATTCTCGGTTTCGCCGTCCAGGTGGTCGGGGTGAGCTGGCTTTTGCGAACCGCGGGAGTCACCCGCGCGCTGCTGGTGTTGCCCCTCGCATTTCTGGCGGGAGGCGTGGGGCTGTTTGTCGCCGGAGGGCTGGCCTTAGCGGTAGCGCTGAAGATCGCCGATGCGACTCTGCGCTACTCCGTGCAGAGAACAGGCAGCGAGCTCCTGTTCCTTCCGGTGGACAATCCGATCCGGCAACGCGTCAAGCCATTGATCGATGTCGTCGGCCAGAGATTGGGGCAGACGCTGGCGGCGATCGCCGTCCTGTCTCTGGGAGCGGCGACTTCGGCGCCTCGGATCCTGGCTGCGGCGCTGGCGGTGGTCGCAGTCTACTGGGGTTGGTTGGTGATCGGTCTGCAGAGCGGATATCTGGAGCTGTTTCGACAGATTCTCCGGCGGGGAAGATTGCCCGTCCTCACCGAAGTGCCTCACCTCGATCTGGGCGCGCTCGAGACGCTGCTCAAGGCGCTCAACAGCAGCGACGACGGAGAAGTACTGACCGCGCTCGAGCTTTTGGTCGCGTATCGACGCACCCACCTCATTCCCGCGCTGATCCTCTTTCATCCATCCCGAGAAATCGTCCTTCGAACGCTGGAGTACTTCGCCGAGGCAGGACGGAAAGACGACATTGCGATCCTCGATCGCCTGCAGCGGCATCCCGATGCGGAGATTCGCGCTGCCGCCCTGAGGGCGAGATCGACGCGCCCTCAGGACGACAAACACCTTCGCGGCGCGCTCACCGACGAGAGCCCAATCGTTCGAGCCACCGCGCTGGTAGGCTTGACCGCGACGGGCGGGCTCAAGGCGGAGGAAACTTCGAAGCAGCTTGCGGAGCTGCTCGCCGACCCGGATGAGCCGAAAGAGCTCGCGGTGGCCGCGGCGATTCGCCGGCAACCTCATCCTCAATTCGAGAGCCTGCTGCTCACGCTCGCCAAATCAAATTCGACCGCAGTCAAGGTGGACGCGGCGCAGGCGATGCGCCAGATGCCTTCGACGTCGTTTTTGCCGGCGCTGATGGAAATGCTTTCGCTGCGCCCCGCCCGAGCTGCCGTTCGCGAGGCGTTACTCGCGATCGGAGACCCGGCGCTGGCGTATCTGGAGAAGGCAATGGAGGACACCTCGCTCCACCGCAGCGCGCGCCGGGCCATCCCCGGCACGCTGGCCCTTTTCCCGCCTCAGGCGGCGGCGGCGGCCCTGCTGCGCAACCTCTGCGATGCCAAAGAAGGTGTCGTTCGCTACCGCATCTTGCGTTCGCTGCGGTACTTGCAGGAACGCAATAAGAATATTCAGCTGGACAACGAGGCGCTGAAGCAGACCACGCGAGAGACGCTGACGGTCGCTTTTCGAAATCTCCATTGGCGGCTCACGCTCGAACAGCACGAAGGAACGGAGTCGTCACTCCCCGGCCAACAGCTGCTCGGGGCGGTGCTGCGCGACAAGGAGACCCTTGTCATCGATCGCCTGTTCCGATTGTTTCACCTACAGCACCCAAGGGAAGATTTCGATTGGATCTCGCGGGGTTTTCGAAGCGAAAACGCGGTGCTTCGCTCGAGCGCCGAGGAGCTGCTGGAATCCGTACTGGAGCCTTCTGAAAGAGACGCGGTGCTCGCCTTGATTGGCGGTTCGGATTCAGGCGACCGATTCGAGGCTGGACTGCCGTATTACGCGTTTCGTCCTCTCACTCTGGAACAGCTCCTGGATGCATTGTTGCAGGCGAGGAGCGGAACAGTCCGATGCCTTGCCGCGTACCACGCCGCGGAGCTCGGTCTTCAGCAATTCCGACCCAAACTGGAAGCGCTTCGCTCCACTGCGCCTTCCGAGCTCGCCGAGGTCGTCGACCACGCATTGCTGATGTTGTCAACCCCCTCGCAAACGAAGGCAGCTAATGCTGGCTAGACAAGACACTTCCCAGGTGCTCGATTCGATTCTCCAGCTTCGCACCTCTCCTTTGTTCAGCAAGCTTGGAGCCGCATCGCTCGCCCCACTCGCCTATCACGCGCGCGCGGTGAAGTTTCCGGCAGGCTCGATCGTCGCGCATCGGGCGGAGATTTCGAACCAGCTCTGCCACATCCTCGAGGGAACGGTGCGATCGAGCACCGGCGAGTCCAGCTCTTGACGGAGCGGGACAGGCTCGGAGGCGAGCGCCGGGTTTTCACGATGTCGATCGCGGGTCCGTCGGCCGAGGAGGGTAGCCTCGATCTGGTTCAGAGAATGATTCTCATCCAGCGTGCTCAGGGCCTCAAGCGAACGGGCGCCACGGCGCTCGCCGACGCCGCGAGGAACACCACTCCGTTTCGCGTTTCCAAAGGCGAATTCCTTTGGAGGCGCGGAGACGACCCCCAGTTCGCCTATTTGATCATCTCGGGGACTGTCTCGGCGCTGTACGATGACGGAACGCCGATCCATCTGGGGCCGGCGATTGCCATGGGCGTTCTCGAGCCGTTGGCGGGTGTCCCCCGGGACTATGACCTGATCTCGAACGAAGAGGTCTGGGGATTGAAGTTGCCGCTGTCGAGATATTTCGAAGCGTTCGAGGATCATTTCGAGATGGCCACCGATGTTCTGGCCACCCTGGCTGGTGGAATATTGAGAGTGCTCTGTCCAGGGTGCGCGGCGTAGGGCTCGATGCGTAACGAATCCAGGCAATGGAGGACCGTACAGATAATGGCTTCGTTGGCGCCTCGCCCACCTGGGGCGAGAACACTGCAGAGAGGGCTGCAGACGGCGATCGCGCTTTCCTTCGCGCTCGCTGCCGGAGGCGCGCTCGCGGGGGAGGAAGAGAAACGCCCAACCGCCGCGGAGCAGATGCAGCGCGCCGCCCGCGAGCAAGCGGAGCGCGAGGGCCTCGACCAGGAAAGCAAGAACCCCGCCACCGCTCCAAAGACGCAAGAAGACGCGCCGCTAAAAGAAACGAAGCGCGCGGTACCCGACTACGCTGGCCGCGGTCCTCGGCCGACGACGTTCGGGGAGGGAGCGCTCTGGGTTCCGCGAATCATTGCAGCGCCGCTGTACCTGACCACGAAGTACGTGGTTGCTGCTCCGCTCGGCGCGCTGTTGACGACGGCAGAGAAGAATAATTGGCCAAACTGGCTCTACAATTTTTTCACCTTCGGAGAAGATCACGAAGCGGGGTGGATTCCGCTCCTTCTCTACGACTTCGGCCTGCGGCCGACGGTGGGCGTCTATTTCTTCTGGAATCGAGCGTTCTCGAGGGCGAATGCTTTGAATGCAATAGTTGCGTTTGGAGGGACCGACTGGTTTGCCTTTGGGCTCTCCGCCGGCCGGAGGATCAGCAAGCGCACCGGGATTATCCTCAGCGGCGGTTTCACGCGTCGCCCCGACGCACTGTTCTACGGAATCGGTCCGAGCAGCAACGATGCCTTTCAGTCGCGGTATCCGTTTCAACGGGTCGAGGGGACGGCTGCCCTGGAGTGGCACCCCGCTCCCTGGAGCTTGATTCGCACCACCGTTGGCGTCCGGGATTTCAAATTTCGCACCGGCAGCTGCTGCAGCGATCCGGCGGTCGTGGAGCGTGTTCGTCAAGGGCAGTACCCCGCGCCACCCGGATTCGACCAGCCCTACACTGTCTTGCTTGGGCGCGCCGAGCTTGCAGTTGACTCCCGACCGCGCCGCCCCCATTCGCAGACTGGAGCACGACTGGCGCTCAATGCCGAAGAGGACGTTGGGACGACGAATGCACCACATTCCTGGATCCGTTACGGTGGGACGGTGGGGGGATTTTGGGACGTCACCGGTACGGCGCGCGTGCTGAGCTTGTCCGTGATTACGACTTTCGTCGACCCAACTGGGGGCAACAGCAATAACATCCCATTCCCGGAGCTCGCGACGCTCGGCGGAGCGGAACCCTTTGTTGGCTTCCTCGCTGGCCGGTTGTACGACCGCAGCGCGTTCGCCATTCAACTGCGCTACGAGTGGCCGATCTGGGCGTGGCTCGACGGAGAGCTACACGTGGCGACCGGCAACGTGTTCGGGCCGCACCTGGACGGCTTCAGGGCCGGCCTGATGAGGTTGTCAACGGGAATTGGATTCCGCTCCATTCGCAGCAGCGCCTTACCGGGATTCGAGCTCCTGGTCGGGCTCGGCACCGAAACATTCGACTCTGGAA
>WNFC01029017.1_pt1 | contig 13056 bp, 15 predicted proteins | sample 5400541 | NCBI WGS metagenome assembly WNFC01 (sample SAMN13153342, study PRJNA577476) | soil metagenome | isolation source: 120 cm saprolite under Douglas fir tree site 2 hole 2 replicate 1 | place: USA:California | collected 2015-04-18
CGGCCACGGCGGCGGCGGTGACTCCACGAGTGCCAGCCGGATCCGGCGCCGGCGCGCCCGGTCCAGCTGATCGGCGACACCGCGGTCGTCCGCCCGGACGGGGCCGACGAGCGAGAACCCGGTGCCGAGGCGGTCGTAGATCGACGAGCCGTCAGGCAGCCACCGGTGCGGCAGCCGCGCGCCCGGTTCAGCGGACGGCGTGTAGCTCGTCACGTCGACCGGCCCACGGTCCGCGGCGCCGGGCTGGACCACCGGCGATCCGGCGTATGAGTAGCCGAGCACCAGGCCGAGGCTGTGGAACTCGGTCCGCTTGGCCAGCTGAATAGCCGCCCTGTCGGCCGGGAGTTCCCCGGCGAGGCTGCGCATGTTGACCTCGGCGCTGGCCACGGTCTGTTCGATGACGCCGCGGCGCTCCGCCTCGTAGCTTTCCAGCAGGCCGGGCGACGCCCAGCCCTGCTCCACCGCCGCGATCTTCCAGCCGATGTTGACCGCGTCGCCGACGCACGTGTTGAAGCCGTGGCCGCCCCACGGCGGGTTCAGGTGCGCGCTTTCGCCGACCAGGAACACCCGCCGGTCGCTGAACCGGTCCGCCACCAGCATCCGGGCCGTCCACGGATCGGACGCGATGATGTCGTGCGCGATGCGCGTGCCGACGAGGTCGGCGATCAGGTCGGACGCGTGGGCTGTCCCGTACTCCGGTTCGACGCCCGGAATGACTGCCCACCACGTGCCCGCCAGATCCAGCCGGCCGAGCAGGCCAGACGTGGAAGGGCCGAGCACCCAGTACTGCACCGCGGGCCCGAGCGGCGTGTCCAGCGTCGGCGCGCGGAACACCACGTTGAAGTTGGGCCGGGGGTCGGACCGGCCGACGTAATGGGCGCCGATCTGCTCCCGGACGTTGCCGCCCGCGCCGTCGCATCCGAGGACGTAGCGCGCCCGGACCTGATAGCGGGCACCGCCGCGCGTACGGACCGCGACCGTGACGCCGTCGTCATCCTGCACCAGCCGGCCGGCGGCATGGCCGAGACGCAGTTCGACACCGGGCAGCCGCTGGAGGTGGGCGCGCAGGACGTCCTCCATCACCGGCTGCGGGACCTGCTGGCCAGCCTCCGCGAACCGGTCGTCGCGCTTGGCGGTGAGACCGAACGCGTTGTCGAAGTCGGTGATCCGGCGCCCGGACAGCGAATCGCAGAACGTCACCCGCTGGGACCACGCCACCGGCAGCGGCGCGGCGGCCCGCAGCGCGTCCGCGATGCCCCACCGGCGCAGGTGCTCCATCGTCCGCACGCTCGTGGTCTTGGCACGCGGGCGCAGGTGCGACACCTCGGCGCGCGGCTCAAGGACCACGCAGTGAACGCCGTGCAGGCCCAGCTCCGCGGCTGCCGCGAGGCCCGCGGGGCCGCCGCCGATCACCAGGACTGCGGTGCTATCGACGCGTTCGGCGGGATGGACGCTCACGCGACCGATCGTCGCCCGCCAGCACGGCCTGGCGCACCGGCGATTTCATTGACTGGCACCCGAACCGGCGAACCCGGCTGGCCCGCCGCGGCCCGGCCGGGGTCAGTCCCGCCGCATCGCGCGCGAAATTGACCGGCACACGGCGATGACCGCCGGGGTCAGGGCGACCGGCTCGACGTCGGCCGACGGGGTGAGCACCGACAGCGCGGCGATCACCTCGCTGCCTCGCCCGAAGATCGGCCCGGCGACCGACGTCATCGGCGACGGATCCGGCCGGGAAGCCACCGCGACACCGTCGCGACGGACTGCGGCCAGCGTCGCGCGCAGCTCCGACGGGGACAGCCGGCGGTTCTCCGGCACCAGCGTGAGGTCGCCGGCGAGCGCCTGGTCTTGGACGTCGGTGCTGGCGTTGGCCAGCAGGCACAGCCCGACTCCGGTCGCATGCAGCGGCATCCGCCCGCCGACCCGGTAGAGCACGCGTCCGGCGCCGCGCGCGGACAGCCGTTCCACCAGCACCGCCTCGCTGCCGTCGCGGACCGCGAGCAGCACGTGCTGGCGCGTCGCGACGTGCAGGTCCTCCATGTACGGCAGCGCCATCTGGCGCAGCCGGTGCCCTCGCGGCGCCAGCGATGCGATCTCCAGCAGCCGCAGGCCGATCACGAACTCGGCGTCGCCCTGACGCTCGAGGGCGCCGCAATCGACCAGCTGCCGGGCGATGCGCAGCGCACTGCTCTTCGGCATCCTCGCGCGGGCACTCATCGCGGTGAGCGACAGCGACCGGTCGGCCGGCCCGAACGCGGCCAGCAGGCGGAAGGCCCGTTCCAGCACGGGCTCCCCCACCGGCGGCTTGCGGCCTCGAGCGGACAACCCAGCCCTCCCGGACAAGTGTGCGACTCCGAGCCTAGAGGGCCAGCTCCGCGGTGTCTGCAGATTGTGCCAGTGAGTGAAACACGCCTATTACGCGGCAGACACGAGCCAGGATCCTGGAGCCGACACCGGCGATCGAAAGGATCACCTGATGACCGAGAAGCTCATCCTCGCGGCCGGCGCCGGTTCGGTGACCGGTTTCTTCACCGCGGGCGACGCCGGCCGGCCGCTGCTCGTGTGCATCCCGGGCGGCAGCTACAACGCCCGGTACTTCGACGTACCGGGCCACTCGTTCGCACAGGCCGCCACCGACCGCGGCTTGCCGGTCGCGGCGCTGAACCGCCCCGGCTACGAGGACAGCACGCCGCTTCCGGCGCCCACATTCGCTGGCAACGCGGCCGCGATCACCCGGGCCATCGGCGACCTGTGGACCCAGGCCGGCACCGGGTGCCCCGGGGTGGTTCTGTTCGGACACTCGATGGGCGGCGCAATCGCCGCGCACATCGCGAGCCAGCCCCGGACCTGGCCGCTGCTCGGCATCGCGATCTCGTCCATCCATTACGACGCACCGGAGGCCGTCACTCAGGCGTGGAATTCGATGCCGGCGGACATCTCGATCGAGTTCAGCGAGCAACAGCGCATCCAGTTCATGTACGGGCCGGCGGGCACGTACGAACCGTCGGTCGTCGAGGCCGCCTCCATTGCGTCCGCACCGATCCCAGTAGCCGAGTTGCTGGAGGTTGTCGGCGGCTGGATCGCCGACTTCCCGGCCGTCGCGGCAGCGGTCGACGTGCCAGTCCACTACGGACTCGCTGAACACGAGCAGCTGTGGAACTCCAGCCAGGCGAAAGTCGGCGAGTTCGCAGCGGCGTTCACCGCGTCCCCGAACGTGTCCGCCCACCACCTGACCAAGGTGGGACACAACATCGACCACCACATCGCAGGCCGACAATACCGCGACGACGTGCTCGACTGGGCCGTGGAGCTGGCCGCCCGGTAGAGGTCGTGACTCAGCCAGGCTGATAGCGCTTTTGCCCGGAAGCCGGAATGTTGCATAGTTCCGTTAATGGCCGACCCGAGGAGATGAGGGGATGACGACAACTACTGCGGCGCACGGCTGCCCCGTTGATGAGTCGTTCGACCCGTTGTCGTCGGCGTTTTTGGCGGACCCGTACTCGGTCATGGCGGCGATGCCGTTGAATGAGGCGCCGGTGGTCTTCGCCCCGTCGATCGGCTACTACGTGATCACCCGCTATTCCGATATCGAGAAGGTCTTCGGGGATCCGGATACGTACTCCGCCGCAGTGGCGCAGGTGCCGCTGGTTCCCCTGGTGGCCGAGGCGCAGCGGATCCTGCTCGCGGGCGGGCACAAGCCGCAGCCCACGATGGTCAGCCTGGACGAGCCCGCTCACGCTAGGCTGCGCAAGCCTGCCGCCCACGCGCTCAGCATGAAGCGGGTCACTGCGATGATTCCGGCTGTCGAGGCGACCACAGCCCGGCTGCTCGACAGCGTGCGCGAGGCGGAGGAGTTCGACCTCGTTGCTGCGCTGGCCTTCCCGCTGCCCGCTAACATCGTGTTCTCGCTGATGGGCGTGCCAGAGCGGGACTACCCGCAGCTGAAGCAGTGGTGCGGCTACCGGGCGGAGCTGTCGTGGGGACGGCCGGCGCCGCAGGCCCAGGTGGAGATCGCCACTAGCATCGCGGCTTACCGTCGCTACATGCGGGACTTGGTCGACGTGAAAGTCCGCGAGCCCGGTGACGACCTGACCAGCGACCTGCTGGCCATCCACGCCGAGGGGCCGGAGCGACTCGCCCTCGATGAGATCTCCTCGATCTTGTTCTCCCTGTCGTTTGCCGGGCACGAGACCACGACCGGGTTGATCGGCAATACCGTCCGCCGGCTGCTCGAGGACCCGCAACGCTGGTCAGCCGTGGTCGCGCGGCCCGAACTGATACCCGCCGCAGTGGAGGAGACCCTCCGGTACGATCCGTCGGTGCCGGTCTGGCGGCGGGTCACCACCCGGCCGGCCACCCTGGCCGGCGTCGAACTCCCCGAAGGCGCCCGGCTGTTCCTCTGGCTGGCCGCCGCGGGCAGAGACGTCACGGTGTTCCCCGGACCGGATCAGTTCGACATTCACCGGCCCAACGCCGACCAGCACCTGGCATTCGGCAAGGGCATGCACTACTGCCTGGGCGCGAACCTGGGCAAGCTGGAAGTCCAGACCGCCGTCGCTCAGCTCGCCCGCCGCTACCCCCAGCTGCGGCTCGCGCCAGATCAGAAGCTAACCTTCCACCCCAACATCTCGTTCCGGGGGCCACAGGTCCTGAACGTGCGAACTCGCCCGGCCGACTCGGCAACGTGACATCAAGCGAGCGCAGCAGCGTACTGTGCGCCGCATCCGACCTGCCCGGGCAGGTCGTCGAGGCGGGAGTCGGGGTAGGGCTGCAAGGCCACGACGTCCACGTCGGGTGCGTTCGGCCGCGGTGGAACCAGCCCGCTACCCAGGGCCGGCGAGCCGGCTGCGCTGGCTTGAAAGGTCAGGCAACGGTTGGTGGCGATCCGGTACAGCCAGTTCCGCACCGACGAGCGATGTTCGAACCTGTCCAGGTGCCGCCATGCCCGCACGAGAACCTCCTGCATGACGTCCTCGGCATCCTGGATTGACCCGAGCATCCGGTAGCAATGCACCTGCAGCTCGCGCTGGTAGGGGCCGACCAGGTCCGTGAACGCCTCCTGATCGCCAGACCGGGCCAGCGCCATCAGCCGCATCGAGTCCGGCGGGACTGGGCCGCCCTCACTGCGGAGCGTCCCGGGAAGGCCGGCCCGGCCCGCACGTGCGCGGTTCGTCACAAGTCTTCTCCTGCGTGACGGTCAGTCACCGGACATGGGCGCCCGGAGTTCCTGCGCATCATAAATCAGCTCCCCGTAGACGATCTGCCCATCCTCGACCTCCAGGATCTCCGCCGACGTCATCGCCGACACACCGGCAGATCCATCTCCCAGTCAATGACGGAGCAGACCCGGTTGCCATCCGCGAACTGGTGCCCCACGACAAACCTGGTCACCGGCGAGCCGGCCTGCGCTGCCATCGCCCGGTAACTCTCGGCGTCGTCGAAATCAGCCACCGGCCCCCGGAACCTGAAGGCAGGAGCGAGCGGGACCCCGCTGAGATCGCCTTTCTTGTTCGCCCACGCGTCGTAGTACAGGCCCACAACGTCCAGAACAGTCATGAATACCTCCACAGATCACCGGCGGGCCCTCCCGCCATGGCCTGTAAAGACCCCCAACGACTCCAAACTCATCGCCGTGGCCGGCGGACTCCCGGTATCCCCGCGGCCCGGTCGCTGCCGCATCTACCGGCGACCCCCGCAGGCCTGCAGTCCCCGGCCGCCGAGCACGGCACCTGGCGGGAGTTCTCCACCCCCGTGACCAGGCTGCTCGAACCCCGCGCTGCGCCCGACCGGAGGCAGCTGCTTGATGCGCAAGTCCGGCGGGGTACTGCCTGGCCGGCCCGGCATCGGTGCTCCAGGGGTGATGGATGTCATGGAGCGCGTATTGCCCGCCAACCACAGCCCCGGGCCGGGTCGGGCGGCGGCTCGGGATAGCGGGCGCGCAGCACCGGCCACCAGAGGCTCCCGGCGCTATCTGAAGTCCCGGCCGTCCAGGGCCGCGACGATGTAGCCGCCTACCCCGGCTGCGTCCTCGGCCACCAGGGCCAGCGACGGCTCGATCAGTGCGCAGGGTGCGGCGTACACATCGCGGGGCAGTCCGGCGTGGCTGAATAGAGCCGTGCCATCTTGGCCGCCGTCAGCTGTCTGCAGGCAGATGTCGTACCCGTTGTCGAGGTCGGCTGACTGACGGGCATGTCCATGGTCATGCACCTCGGTCGCTTCTGAGGGCGTGCGGGCCGAACACACGGCGCGCAGCGCGGGTTCGGCGAGGTGGTCGAGAATGTGGTCGACGACGCCGTCGCGGGTCATTGGTTTGGGGCGCGGGTGGTGGTCGTTATGAGCGGGAAGCGCCCCGAGGCCACCACGGTGCGGATGCTGTCTATGACGTGCTGGGGTGTGGCGTAGGCGGGCTGGGATTGGAACACGGCAGCGGTGGCGTGCAAGTCCTCCATTTCCTGGATGGCCGGGCCGAGGGCACCGCGCGGGGCGGTCGCGAACAGCAGACGGCCAGGGTCGATCCGCCCGCTGCCGGTGGCGGCGGTGATGCGTCGCCGGCAGGAGCAGGCTGCATCGTTGTTGACCAGCCCGCAGTGGCCCTGCATGAACTGGCGGATCCTGGTCCGGGCCCGGGACTCAGCCGGCCCAGCAGGAATCGCAGCGCCGGGTTCTCGCCCGCCCTCGTTGCTACCGCGAGTCTGCTGGCGGCGGTGGGGTACAGCGCCCTGAGATCGCGGGCCGTTTCTGCTCGCGCCCGCGTGGCAGCAGTGCCGGCGCGTGGCGCTGTCGATCGGGATCGGCCGGGCTGGCCCACATCGCGCTGCTGGATGCGGGCCGGCCCATCGGCTAGGGACCGCTTGGGGCCGCCGTCAGCCAGAGGCGCTGAGTGTGGCGGTGAAGGGGTCTTGGTCTGCGTTGCCGGGTGGGTCAAACTGATCGACCCGGATGTCGGTCCACAGCGAGTGCCCGACCCCGCTGGAGTCCACTGTGATGCCGCTGTAGTCGCCGATGAAGCTGAACGCGCAGTTCGGGAACCCGAACGCGTTACCGGCCTGCACATCCGAGGCGGCGGTGGAGAGCGTCACCGGGGATGACCAGCTAGCGCCGCCGCTGGTGGACGCTACGCCAGCGATGGTGTAGGTGTCGCCGCTGGCGCGGTTCATCCAGCTGGCGTACGCCACTCCGTTCCGGGCAGCGATCCAGGGGAAGAACTGGTCGCCCGCGCCGCCGCCGATCGTGACCGGGCTTGACCAGCTGGCCCCGCCGTTCGTCGAGCGCATGTAGACCACATCAGCGTCGGTGCCGTTCCAGTTGGACCACACCACGTGCAGCGTCGACCCGTCCAGCGCCAGGGCCGGGAAGCTGTCGTCGCGGAAGGTCGCTCCTGGCAGCGGGCTGGGGATGTCACTGACCGGGGCGATGAGCCTGGTCGTGAAGGTGGCACCGCCGTCGGTGGAGACGGCGAAGGCCACAGAGTCGGTACTGCCATTGAAAGTCTCGAACGTCACATACACGGTGCCCGTCTTGGTGACCACCACGGTGGAGCCCTGGTCATTGGTGAAGACGTTCGAGATCCGGTGCGGCGCCGACCAGGTCAGGCCACCGTCAGTGGTCTTGGAGATAACGATCGCGGAGCTGCCGCCCTGGAACCGGGTCCAGGTGACGTAGGCGGTCTTTCCCGTCGGGTCGCTGGGATCGGCGCCGATCCACTCTTTATCGTTGAACAGCCCGGTGCCCTGGGTTGCTGAGGTCTGGACCACGAAGTGGGTGGACCAGCTCTTGCCACCATTGGCGGAGCGGCTCACCGCCACCGAGTTCGCCGCGTCGGTGCGGTCGAAAGCGATATTCGCATACCAGAACGTGCCCTTCGGCCCGGCCACCACCGCAGGATCACCTGCCGACTCATACGGGCCCGGGGCGGCCGTGTTAGCCCGGACCAGCCCGGGCAGGAACCCAGCCGACCAGGTGGTGCCGCCGTCCGGCGAACGGTAGAAGCCGCCGGAAGAGTCGTAGCGGTTCTCGCTGGGCTCATAGAGCCGGTAGTCGTTCGCCCCGGCGACAAGCGCCGAGCCGCTGGCAGCGATGGTCGTTTCGTTTTGCGCGGTGTCCTTACCGGGGTTACAGGTATTGACGCTGACACCATTGATCGTGGCCTGCTGGGTGACGTCGTTGCTGCCGATCACATCGACGTTCGTCCCGGCGGTGACGCTCGCTGCCGACACAGCGGCGCCGCGGTACGTCGTTCCGCTCGTCACCGGGGTAGTCGCCACGCCGGGCGCGCGGCTTTGGGCCGGGAGCCCAGACAGGCTGAAGGGGGTGTGCGGCGAACTCGACGCCGTGGCGGCGGTGGCCGGCACGATGACAGCGCTGCCGCCCGCAGCCGTGATTGCCGCCGCGAGCAGGAGCGCGCGGGCCAGAGCCGTCCTCGAAAATCCTCTTGGCATAACCTTTCCTTTCCCGTTGATGTAAGGGAAGGCAGATTCGGTTGACCGACCTAACGGACGGTATAACGAGCTAGGCCCCGCCCACCAGATGGCTGCCGGGCGAACCTCGCTACACCCAAGATCGGACGCACCCGGCGGCACGCGGACGGCACAGCCTATCTTCCATGCAGCCAGACAGCATCAGGTGGCCACCGGCGCAATCCACAGTGACGGCATACGCGCAATGGCCGTCATCTGAAGTCCTCGCCGGGGCGTCTACCACGTTGCTGACGAACGGGTTCGGCCTTGTACACAGCAAACTCCATTCTTTCGGGACAGTCTCGGCTCCCATGTCCGGCCCTCGGTCCAGCGCTGCTGGCGGACCGGGTTGGGGAGCGCTTCCGCGGGCTACCGGGGGTGCGCGATGCTTCTCCATCTCTTGCCGGGGCTTACTGAACGCCCGCACCTGGCTGCCCGCGCCGATTCGGGGCGCGGGCAGCCTTCGGTTAGTGGGCGTGCGGCATGGTTCCGGCGGGCGCCTTGCCCGCGGGGACGATCAGCGCGGCCAGCGCGGCGGCGGCCAGCGCCGCGGCGGCGCTGAAGGTGAACGCGCGGGTGAACCCGGCGGAGCTCAGGCTCGCGGCGGCCCGGGGTCGATGCGGGACAGGGCGGTGGTGAAGGCGGCGACGAATGTCGCGCCGATGCCGAGCGCGGCCACGCTGAGCCCGGTCACCAGGGCCACCGGGCCGGCCCAGTGGGCGGCCACCGCGGCGCCGGCCGCGGCGAGGGCCAGCGCGCCGGCGGTGAGCACGCGGCCGTCGAGGCGGGTGACCGCCCGGCTGGCGGTGTGGGAGCCGAGGATGATGGCGGCGACGACGGGCAGGAACGACAGGCCGGTGTGCAGCGCGCTGTAGCCCCGGTGCTGCTGCAGGTAGAACGAGCCGAGGAAGAACCCGCCGACGAGCAGGCCGGTGGCCACGAGCATCAGGAACGCCCCGGCCGCCACCGGCCGGCGGGTGAGCATCCGCAGATCCATCAGGGGCGCCGCCACGGCGCGCTCGACCGCGGCGAACATCAGGTAGAGAACGGCTGCCGCGCCGAGCGGTATCAGCGTTGAGGCGCTGAGCCAGCCGTGGCTTCCCGCGCTGATCAGCCCGTAGATGGCGGCGCCGGTGGCGGCGGTGACGGTCAGCGCGCCGGGCACGTCCACCCGCGCGCGGCCAGGCTGCCGACGGCTGGCCGCGACCATGACAGGCAGCGCTGCCAGGACGAGCAGGCCGACCGGCACGTTGATGAAGAAGATCCACCGCCAGCCCGGGCCGGAGGTCAGCACGCCGCCGAGGACCACGCCGGCAGCCGAGCCGGCCCCGGCGAGCGCCGCCCAGATGCCGAGGGCCTTATTGCGCTCGGTACCGGTGAAGGTCGTGGTGACCAGCGACAGCGCTGCCGGTGACAGCAGCGCCGCGCCGGCGCCCTGGGCGATCCGGCCGCCGATCAGCAGCGGGGCGCTCGTGGCCAGCCCGCTGGTCAGGGACGCGCCGGTGAAGACGGCCAGGCCCGTGAGCAGGACCCGGCGGGCGCCGAACAGGTCCGCCAGGCGGCCGCCGAGCAGCATCAGCCCGCCGAATACCAGCGTGTAGGCGGTCAGTACCCAGGTCAGCGTCGGGCGGTCCAGGTGCAGGCCCGCGCCGATGTCGGGCAGCGCCACGTTGACCACGGTCACGTCCAGGATGAGCATGAACTGCGCCAGGCACAGCAGCCCCAGCGCCAGCCAGCGGCTGTGGGTGCGCGGTGCTGCGCCTGTGCGCTCGGCAGTGGCGGCGGTTGCGGATGTGGTCATGACATCTCCCATTGCTGGCCGCGAGGGTGCGCGCCAGCGCCGGCATGGCCGCGGGCGGTGGCGATTACGGGAAGGGCCAGGCCGGGGCGGCGGCCGCCGCCTGGTGCGGCCGCGGGCCGGGTGATGGATTGCGTGCCGGGCATGAGGGGTTCTCCCAGGTCTGTGGGTCGGGTTGTCTTGTGTACGTGAGTTGGCAGCGTGCGGCGGTCAGCGCGGCTCCCAGTGGTCGTGGCGGGCGTAACGGGGCTGCCAGATCCTGCGGCAGGCCGCGCGCAGCGGCGCGGGGAGCTGGGCGAGGACCGCCCGGGCCTGGCCGGGCGAGGCCTCATCGAGCAGCCACGGGAACAGCTGCGCCGCGCCGCGGATGCCGCTCTTGCGCCGCTGGTCGGCGGCGAACCCCTGCCACTCGGCCCGGGTGAGCGTCCGGCTGAGCAGCGGCAGCGTCTCGCGCTCCTCGTGGGCAAGATGCCCCGACAGCCCGGTGGCCAGCGCGTCGACGGTGTCCGCCAGCCGCTCGTGACCGTGGCCGGGGTCGGCGAGCGCGCCGTCGACGGCGTCGAGCAGCGGGTCGATGCGGGCATGCTCGTCTTCCATCGCCTGCAGCAGCGCCAGGTCGCCGGGACGGCCGGCCAGGTGAACCCGCATCCGCGGCCACAGGTCGGCGTCCTCGCCGGCGTGGTGGAACACCAGCGCCGCCTTGAACAGCTCCCAGCCGGACAGGACGGCGGCGCGCCGGGCCGGGTCGTCGGTGCGGTGACGGCTGGCGGCGCGGGCCAGGTGGGCCAGGTCGCGCCGGAACGCGCCGTGCATCACCAGCATCATGGTCAGGTCGACCTGGCCGGCCACGCGGGTGGCGGCCGGGCTGTTGGTGGTCATGGTCTCTCCCATCGCTTGCGGCGCGGCGCGGCAGCACCTGCGCAGCTCTTGTTAAACCTGAACTCTCATGTTCGAGTTCTCACAGTAGCATAACTCAAACATTGTTGTTTAAGATAATGCGGAGGGCTGGCGATGTGCGCGGGCGGAGCAGCACGCTGGCCACGGCGGCCCGGCATAGCGGGGCGCCCCGGGCGGGCGCCCATGCGCCAGGGCGGGAGCGTTACTCATACACTGATGTCCTGCATAGGAGGTAGCGGGATGGCGGGAACACTCCCCGGCCGCCCGGCGGCGGCACGGGCGGGCCGCGGGCGGCAGCCACGCGCCGACGCCCGGCGCAACATCACCGCGATCCTGGATGCCGCGGTGGAGTGCCTGGCCCGTGACCCGCAGGCCAGCATCGCCGACATCGCCCAGGCCGCCGGCGTGGGCCGGGTCACCCTGTACGGGCACTTCGCCTCCCGCGGCGAGCTGATCGACGCGGCGCTCGCCCGCACCCTGCGGCAGGCCGACGAGGTCCTGGGCGCGGTCGACCTGGCCGGTGACCCCCGGGACGCGCTGGCCCGGCTGGTCGCCACGTCCTGGCAGATCGTGGACCAGTTCCGGGCCGTGCTGCTGGCGGCCGAGCGCGAGCTGCCGGCCGGGCGTATCCGCGCCCACCACGACAAGCCGATGCGCCGTGTCCGGGCGCTCATCGGCCGCGGGCAGCGCGAGGGCGTGTTCCGCACCGACCTGCCCGCCCCGTGGCTGGTCGCGGTCGCCTACAGCGTCATGCACGGCGCCGCCGGGGAGATCAGCGCCGGGCGGCTGAAGGCCGCCGACGCCGCCCGCGTGATCAGCGACACCCTGCTGGCCGCCTACACCCCGCCCAGCGCGGCCGTGCCAGCCGCCCGCAACCACTAGCGCCGCTAGACGCGGACGCAGCGACGACTGCGGATCAGCCGCTCCCGAGTGCGCAGACGGCTGGCACGGCGCTCACGCCGCCCGGTCCAGGACCGGCAAGATGGACCAGGGCGAACGATGAGGGCCTATCTGGCGCATCTCGAGTCGCCGGCCCTGGCTGCACGAACCGGGTCGTTGACGCTGTCTGCCTCATCCAGCTCCGCCGCCGGGCGGCTCCGGTCTGCGGCCCGGCCGCGGCGGATCAGCATACGTACATACTCGTACTGGCTGCCGGCCAACAACGCCCTGGCGCCCAGCCGGTCGTGTGCGCTGACCGCCGCCTGGAAGTGGCTGCCGGCCTCCTCCCACCGCGACATCGCGGTCGCCAGCCGGGCTTCTCGACGGCGTGGTTGACCGGTTCCCGGTCATGCAGGGAACAGCGCGCCCTCTTAACGCATATTCATGCTCGTCTGTGCATGACCATGAACGACTGGTGTGATCAACATCGCGTGTCACGCGGCGTTGAGCTAGCCGACTTCGCGGGTTTGAACCGTGGGTGCCTCAGGCCGCTGCCAGTTCACCTTCAGCTGGTCGCGCCTGCCGGACCTTTCGCGGTTTCGGGTGATGAGATGCTGGATCCGCTGAAGGTTCTCCTCATTCGTGGCTTCGGCGCGCACCATCAGGTGTCCGGGCCGGCTTGCATGGTGCTCCGGCCGCAGCTGAAGGTGAGGGTCCCGTGAGTGTCGGACCATTCGACGTGCTGCACTTGTGGGCGTGCCTGCGCCTTACCGGCGTGGAGGTTGAGGATCTTGTGGTTGATGCTGTTGGCGTGCCGGCACTCGGCCCCGGATGGCGCCCGCGTCGGCGAGGGCGCGGAACGCCGCCTGGGGCCGGCCGAGGTCCCAGTGCGGCTGGCCGGAGTAGGAGTCTTCCCGCTCGCCCGGACTTGTGGAACCGGGACCGTGTTGTCCGTTGCCGTGCGTCTCGTAAGAGGGGTGGGTGCCGTGGGCGTCGAGGGAACTCATTTGCGGCTCTTGTTCTTCA
>WNFC01007669.1_pt1 | contig 13055 bp, 12 predicted proteins | sample 5400541 | NCBI WGS metagenome assembly WNFC01 (sample SAMN13153342, study PRJNA577476) | soil metagenome | isolation source: 120 cm saprolite under Douglas fir tree site 2 hole 2 replicate 1 | place: USA:California | collected 2015-04-18
TGGGCGTGGCTGATCCGCAGAAGCTTGCTGCGGCGCATGCCAGCCATAAAGAATTGCCGTCGAATCATTCTCCGCTGTTCGCTCCGGTGTACGAGCCGGCGCTGAAGACCGGCATCGCCGCCGAGGTGAGCGTGTTGCGCGATCTGTTGAAAGCTGGGGATACGACGAAGATGATTGAACCGAAGAGCGGGAATTAGCGCCAGGCTGGTATTTGGTTCTTGGTATTTGGTAGTTGGAAAAATCAAAAGCAAAAGGAAACTATTTCGGGAGACCCCCTTAGGTCATCGTCAGGATAGGCATCCTCGGGATCTTTCGACTGCGCCGTCGTTGCGATCCAAGTGCGCTCACAATGAACAAGATGCATAAGGCGACGATAAATTCTCTTAGCCCAAAAAACGGCGTCATCCCGAGAGGTCGGTGCGAAGCGAGCGCATTCTTCAGCTCGCGAGCCGACCCGAGGGACCTTGTGCTTCGTCGTCGCGAGCAAAGCGCAGGATCCCTCACCCCTACGCGCCAGCTGAAGAAAACGCTGGCTTGTTGACGGGGATTCGGGATGACGATTCTATGGCTATCCCGTGAGAATTCCCTGTTGCGGCATGGTAGCGAAAGGCATCCTCGGGATCTTTCGACTCCGTCGTCGCGTTCGCGCCGACTCCGCTCAAGATGACAAAAGAATAGTTTCTAGCCAGCAGCCAGGAGCTAGTAGCTCTTCACCAAAAACCAACTACCAAAAACCAATTACCGCTCGCCAATCGCTAAATTCCCATCATTGAAATCGCGATCCCAGCGATCCTCGCAACGTGACGTTATGAAAGCGCTTCATCCCGCGGAATTTGATTGAGAGCACGATCATAGGCTGATCGGGTTCGCGGACCAGCCGTTGCGCGGTCTTGAGGGATTGCGTGTTAAGCATGCTGATCCAGGAGAGGCTGTGGGTGCATCCGGTGGAAAGCGCATATTGCTTGGCGACGAGAATGAGAATGGTATGAAGGCCTTGTCCGCGGTAGGGATTGCTGACGAAGGAGTCATAGTGGACCATCTCGCCCGGACGCACGATCATGGTGCGGTCGAATTCCGGAAGCCAAATGTTGGAGAAGGTGATCCAGGTATAGCCGGCGATTTCGGTTTGCGCCGTAGCATTGGCGTTCGCGTTCGTCGCAGCAGTCGTTTCAGTGAGATTCCTGCCAATGGCTTTGTCTGATGTGACGGGATTTGCAAAAGCGACCACGATGGCCTGTCCGCAACGCAATCGTTCCGCGGCCAGAGGACAGAGCGCAGTCAGCTCGGCGGGCGCGCTGGCCAGATCGAGTTCGGATTTGAGAATGGAGATGGTGGTTTCCGAATGGCTGGGCGGTGCCGAAGCATGGCTGCTGAGTGCGCGATTGAACACAGGCCTTGATACTTCCATTTGGATTGCATGGACCGCAGAATTGTACGCATCGTTGTTTTACATGAGCTAAAGGTCGGTAAGCGGTTCGGAAGGTGGAATGATGATGGCGTCGTCATCCTGAACTTCGTCCTGATCGTTCTCCTGAATTTCATCAATCGCCGCGACGGCGTCAGGGCCCATAAACCCGAAGACTTCCTGTGGGACGGCATTGCACAACCACACCGGCGCAAAGCTCAGCCGATGCAGCGGCGTGGGTCCGAACTCTTTCAACGCGGCCAGATGTTTGGGTGATCGATAACCTTTATTCGACGCCAGATCATACTGCGGATAAACAGGCGACCAGCGCCGGATCATCTCATCGCGATGGACTTTGGCAATGATCGACGCCGCGGCGATCGAGATGGAGAGCGCGTCGCCGTGGATGATCTTGGTCTGCGGGCAATCCAGATCAACGCGGACAGCGTCCAGCAGCAGGTGGTCCGGCGCTGGCGCAAGTTGCGCAATGGCATTCTTCATCGCCAGCAGGGAAGCCCAGTAGATGTTGAGCTGGTCAATGCGCGCCACGTCTACCGCTGCCACGGCGTACGCAATGGCATGTTGCTTGATGCGTTCAGACAGCTTTTCCCGCGTGGCCTGGTCCAGCAGCTTGGAATCACGCAGGCCTTTGATGCGGTAGTCAGGTTCAAGAATCACGGCCGCGGCGACGACTGGTCCAAAGAGTGAGCCACGGCCCACTTCATCCACTCCGGCAACCAGCTTGGCTCCTGCGGCCCAGGCCAGCTTTTCAAATTGCTGCGTGCACTTCAGCCGTTTGAGCAAACGCATCTTCAGCGTGCCTTTGGAGTAAGGCAGGCCGGTTTCCGGGTTCAGCGGTACCGGTTTCTTCTTTTTCTTATTAACGGCGCGCTTCTTCTTGCCGGACTGATTTTTAGTGAAATCGCTTTTACCGGATTGGGCAGAGGACTGCGGCATTGGGCGTTGGGCGTTGGGCTTTGGGCGTTGGGTTTTGACCATTGACCATCGACCATCGATCGAAAGATCTTTGTCTCAAACGATCTTTGCTCAAACGATCTTTGCTCAAACGATCAAAGGGGTTCCTGGGAGAATTGTATATCTTTTGCGGCGATCTCGATCTTTCCCAGCTCCAGGCGCAATGTGTAGAGTACGTGTCCGTCCGCGGTTAGCTTGATGGAGTCATCCAGCACGTCGCCATGGCCGGCAACGTTTTGCCGTTTGGAGTCTGAGAGTGGCCGGTCGATGGAGTAATAGCTGATGGAAGGAAATTTCAGGATCAGGTGGCGATCACGGTGTGCGCCGAGCAGGCGGATTGCGATGTCCAGCCCTCGTGTCTGCCCCGGATCGCCTGAGCCGCTCTCCACGATGATGATCTGCTCAACCAGCGCATCGTGAATGCAGCGACGGTCCGTGAGGTCGCAATGCCATGCAGCCAGCGCATACTTGCGGGCATTCACCGGCAACCTGGAAGCAATCTGGGCGACATCGTTTTCGTATGTCGCCCAGACTAGAACGCGTGTGGGTTGTTGAATCTCAGCTTTTTTCGCCACGTAGTCCGCAAAACCTCAGGGGCTGAAGCCCAGGTTTTATCAGGGTTGAACGGCACAGCTCAAGCAGTGCCCCTTCAAAGCAAAAGCTTATGCTTTTTCTGCAGGGGCAGCGGTTGCCGTTGTCTTCACGCGCGTATCAATCTCGCGCAGGCGGGCAGCTTTGCCTCTGAGTCCGCGCAGATAGAACAGCTTGGCGCGGCGCACCTGGTTTGACTTCAATACTTCCACTTTGTCCACCACCTTGGAGTTGAACGGGAAAATACGCTCAACGCCGGTGCCAAAGCTCATCTTGCGGACGGTGAAACTTCCGGTGGGCCCGCTGCTGCGCGAAATCACGGTGCCTTCAAATGCCTGCACGCGTTCTTTGTCGCCTTCTTTGATCTTTACCTGAACGCGGACGGTATCGCCGGCATTCACCTGGGGTAGATCGTGACGCTGCAGCTTCGCAGCCAACTTTTCCATGATCGGATGCTGTGACATGACTTCTTCCTTCTTTTCTCAAGGGACGGTTTCCGCCCGCAAATTTAAACTCTTCTTGCACGAGCTGCGCTCGCTTAAACTTTTACTTCCGCTCTCGCTCAAGCTCTGCGAGCAATTTCTTGTCTTCGGCGCTCAGTTGCTCTTCCTTCAGCAAATCTGGCCGGTGTTGCAAAGTCTTTTCCAGTGCCTTGCGGCGTCGCCACTTGCGAATCTGCTCATGGTTGCCGCCCATCAGTACTTCCGGCACGCTCATACCGCGAAACTCTGCCGGTCGCGTGTAATGCGGATAATCCAGCAAGCCGCCTGATCCGCATGTGCTGTCCGGGCCATCCACGGCGACATTTTGCGTTGCCGTAAAACTTTCCTGCCGGGCTGAAGCTTCGTTGCCCAGCGCTCCCGGAACTAATCTGGTTACCGCGTCCACAATCACGGCTGCTCCCAGTTCGCCGCCGCTCAGAACATAGTCACCGATGGAAATTTCCCGGTCGGCCAGCCCTTCTGAAACTCGTTCGTCCACGCCCTCGTAGCGTCCGCAGATGATTACGATCCGCTCTTTCGCCGCCAGCTCTTGCGCCACGGTTTGCGTAAACATCGCGCCATGGGGTGAGAGCAGGATGACCGTATCAGCCGACTTGCCGGCGATTCGCTCATCACGCGGCGCCACGCCCAGTGACTCCACGCATGTGAACAGCGGTTCCGGCTTCAGCACCATGCCTTCACCACCACCAAACGGACGGTCATCCACCGTGCGATGTTTGTCCGTGGTGGACTCACGCAGATCATGCAACAGGATTTCAATGAGCCCGGCTTCGCGCGCCCTGCGCACAATGCCATAATCCAGAGTTCCGCGAAAAAAGTCCGGAAAAATCGTTACGATCTCGAACTTCATCAGTGGATCTCAACCCTGATTCTTCTGCCGCTCTTTCTCGTCGTTACTCAGCGGCGCATCCAGCTCCAGCATCCCCGCGGGCAGCAACATGTCCACGCGCTTGTGCTGAACGTCTAACTCTTTCAGGAACTCAGCGGCAAAGGGGATCATATATTCCTTGGCCTCATTCTTAGCCCCGGCCTTCTCAACCCCGGCCTTTACGATCAGTAGCGGAGCTTCTCCACTGCCGAACTGTACATCTTGTATCCTGCCGACTTCGCGTCCGGCGTCAAACACCGTACATCCGGAAAGATCGCTCAGGTAAATCGAACCTTCTTCCAGTGCGATTCGCTGTTCCAGAGGTACCTGTATCTCACAGCCGATCAGCTCTTCCGCCTGGTTGATTGAATCCACGCCGCCGACCTTTAAAATGATCTGGCCTTTGTGGAACCAGTGGTCATCCAGTTGGATCTCACGGCGCCTGTTCTCTTTGTCCAGAGAGAAATACGGGCCTGGCTGAGAGAACCGCTCGGGGAAATCCGTGAGCAACACGGCTGCAACTTCACCGATACGACCCTGGGTCTTGATCACTTTGGCCACAGTGACAAAGTCGCCTCCGGGATCCGCCTTGGGCGACGTTGCGCCTTTGCGTGGGGCTACCGAGCCGGGCTTTTCATTTCCCATACTGCTGCCGAAGCTAGTCTTCGATTATTTCCAGCGTGTAGCGCTTCTTCAGCTTCATGCTGGCTGCTCCAAGAATGGTTCGTATGGACTTGGCGGTCCGGCCTTGTTTGCCGATGACTTTGCCAAGGTCCGTCGCTGCCACGCGCAATTCCAGCACCGTGGCATCGCCATCCTCAACGGCCGTTACTTGAACTTCTCCGGGAGCATCTACCAGAGCGTGAGCAATCTGCTCCACCAGTGTACGCACATCGCCGACCGATTCGGTCATAGTGGCATGTCCTTAATCGCTTTGCTTGGGGCCGGTACACTCTTTTCTCTTGCCGGGAAGGCCTAACTATCTTCTCACTTAAGCTGCGGTACCCGCCGGAGCTGGGGACTTTGCAAGTAAGCGGGTCAAGGTGTCAGAGCATTGCGCACCTTTTGAAACCCAGTAATCAATGCGGTCACGTTTCAGGTTTACGGTTGCCGGATTGGTCCGGGGATTATACAAACCCACCACTTCCACGGAACGGCCATTGCGCGCACGTTCCTTGTCAATCACAACCACACGGTAATAAGGCTGCTTGCGCGCACCTATGCGCGCCAGTCGAATCATTAACACAGTTTTAGGTGAATCCTTTCCAGTTTAGGGCCCGGAACTATGGGCAAACCGTTATTATCGCGTAAGTTGCCGCCAGTTGGCAAGATGAACGCCGCCCACGTCAGGGCCTTTTGCTTTCTTCTTTGATCTGGTTGAGGATGCGGGCTAGCACCTTCCTTGCCTCCTCCGGAGTTGAGACCTGAAAAGCGTTTACTTTCAATGGCTTCAACATCTTCTGGACGTTCGCCGGCGAGCTTGTGTAGATGGGCCGGCGGACAACAGTTCGGCGTGCAGTGTTTCGGTGTCCCATGATAAAGGGAGCTTCAGCCCCTACATAAATCGACTGCATGGACGTGGGCACGTACTGAACGTAGAACACCCGCACGTCCCGCCCTTCCGCCATGTAAAGCGGCGGCAGGTCCTGAAACGAATACGAATCCATGGGACTACCGACGATAATAAAAACTTCCGGCCCCGGGCTGCCGGCCGCTTTTCCCATCCGGCGAACAATCTCATCCCGCAGAAATACCGGGTTCTGGCCTCCGTGCTGCACGTTTCTGACGTCCACCACACCGGGGCCATTGGCTGACTCCAGTGTTGACTTCAGCCTTTTCCAGTCAACCTGCTTGTCGCTCAGATCATCCTGGGCAAACGTGACACGTTTCTGTACCAGGTCCAGAGCGGCGGCCTGCAATGATCCGTTGGCAACGGAAAGCTGGGTGAAGGCTTTGAACAGCGGCAATGCTCCGCGAAGATAGACATGGTAAAAATCGTACGATCCGTGAAAATAGTCCGATGGCGTAAGATCCGCCAGCACTTCCACATGTAGAGGCTTTGCGGAACTCACCGGAATGTGCAGCCGCCCTTCCACGTCGGGACGGAACATGGCGTCAATGGAATCCGTCAAAGGGTCCCAGTATTCAAACGAAGGCTCATCTTTCCAGGCTTCCGGCAGCGGATCGTTCTTAAGCCTCTCCACGTGCAGGATATTTTGCGCAAAGTCATGCTCACCCGATTTTTTGTCATACAGGGCCACAGACACTTTGTAATCGCCGGGTAATGCATACGCTCCCCAGCTGAAGATCACATCGCTTTTCGCCAGCTCCGGCTTCAGCGACTGCAGTTCCAATATCCCGAAATTCCTGTAGGCACGGCCGGCGGCGTCCGTGACCTGAACCAGCAGGATCAAATTTCCGTCCTGCCGTCGCCTGATCAGCTCCGATCCTGGAAGTTCAATGGCGATTTTTGAGGCCAGCCTTTGCTGAAATGACAGGCCTGAACCCGATGCCGTCACCTTCCAAGGTATTTGCCGCGCAGGTCCCTGTTTCTCCCATTCTTCGAAGGGTATTTCTGCAAACAGCTTCTGGCTCATGCCCGGATCAATCGCTGGGCTGGCGATATCTGTCTGCTGCGCTCCGGCCTGTGCCCGGGCTGTCGTGTTGATGCAGGCGAAGACGCACAGCAGGGCAAGGAAGAATGCGATGGGTCGCAAATGACTAAGAAGAATTTCTGGCAAGGGCCTGGGATTTGAAAACCGGGAACTCATAAGGTGCCAGAATGTTAGGCCGGATGGCCTGCGGCTACAAGTAAAACTTTGCTTACAGCGGCTTCCGGTCCAGCGTGCCCCGGCAGAGCTGATTACGGATTGCCCGGAATGGCGTCTAACAGCGACAATGTTTCCCATGCACCTGAATCCCCGGAAGACTCTCAAGGCCTTCGTCTGTGCCGCCCTTTCCATATTTCTGGTCCAATCTTCTTTATCTGATACCCGGCCGTTGCCGGAGGACCGCGGCGCTCTCCATCTTTTTCAATTATTGACTCGCCTGAAGACCACGGCGCGGCTCATGCAAGTGGTGGCCCATCCGGATGACGAAGATGGCGGCATGATGACCATGGAATCGCGCGGCCGTGGCTACTCAGTGCTTCTCTTTACCGTCACGCGTGGTGAAGGCGGACAAAATAAGTTCGGCGCTGAGAGCTCTGACGAGCTGGGAATCCTGCGCACGCTCGAATTGCTCGAGGCCGACAAGTACTACGCAGTTGACCAGCGCTTCAGCCATGTGGTTGATTTTGGCTTTTCCAAGACCGCCGAAGAGACATTCAACAAATGGCACGGACATGACGTTGCTCTAGCCGATCTGGTGCGCGCCATCCGTATCTTCCGTCCAGACGTCCTCACCAGCCGCTTCAGCGGCACGCCGCGCGATGGCCACGGCAACCATGAAGCCTCCGGCGTTCTCACGCGCGAGGCTTTTCGTGCCGCCGGTGATCCAAAAAGATTTCCTGAGCAGATCAAAGAAGGTCTGCTGCCCTGGCAGGCAAAGAAGCTTTATCTCGGAAATCCGCCGCGCATGTTTCAGGGGCTGAATGTCGCTGACGAAGATTACACTGTCAAGCTCGATCCCGGTGAATACTCGCCCCTTCTAGGCATGTCATATACACAGTTTGGCTTGGAAGGTCTGGCCCACCAGACTTCGCAGGGAACCGGCGGCATCCGCGTCCCTCCCGGCCATCGCTACACGTATTACAAATTGATCGATTCCGACGCGCCTCGTTCTTTGAACGCCCATGAAGACGATTTTTTCGAAGGTATCGATGCCACGCTAGTCGGACTTGCGTCCCGGCTTGGCACAGAAGAATCGAAAGCTGACTTCCTGCGGCCTGCGCTGGAATCAATGCAGAAGCATATAGAGGAAGCAAGTAATTCTTTCTCTGTCCAGGACACCTCAGCCAGCGCGCCTCCTTTGCTGGCCGGCATTCGCGAAACTGAAGTGTTGATCAAGCAGATTGATGGCTCTGAACTTTCAGCTTCCAATAAAGCCATGCTGCTTACCGAGATCCGCTCCAAGCTGGATCAATTTCAGGCCGCTGCCAATGAAGCTCTCGGCCTCTACTTTGATGTTTCGGTCGATCCACCCGGCCCGCCACCGGCGTCGTCGTATTTTCCGCGTGCCGAACAGACCATGAGCATGGCCGTGCCGGGACAAAACTTTACGCTTACCGCCCGGCTCTACAACCGTGGAAAATATAAGCTGGCATCCAATGCCGTCCGCATTCTGGTCCCGCAAGGATGGCTGGTGGCTCCCGTCCTCGGCCAGAAAATGCAACAGTCGATTGCGCCCGGCGAATCGGCTTCATTTCAATTTAAGGTCGGCGTTGCTGATGACGCAAGATACACGCAGCCTTATTTCACGCGTCGCAATCCGGAAACCGAAACCGTTTATACCTTGAGCGATCCAAAGTTAGTCACCTTGCCATGGCCTCCATATCCGGTGCATGCCGTCGCAACTTTTTCTACCGAACAGGGATCGAGCGAAGCTATGGCGGTGGCGAAGGTCAAATTTCTGGATCCCACTCTCGGCCAGTCAGAACGCCCGCTTGTAGTGGGTCCGCCAATTTCCGTTCAGCTTACAACTCCGGTGGTGGTCGCGCCGGTGGGCGGAGCCAGCAGGCCAATCGTTGGGGTCAGCGTGCGCAGCAATGTGCAATCACCGGTCAAAGCCAAACTGCATCTGGAGACACCGCAAGGCTGGAAAGTCGAACCGGAAACCATTGACGTGAATCTTGATCACGATGGTGATGTCAACAATTACAGCTTCCAGGTCACGCCGCAGAACCTGCACGAAGGCGCCTACCAGGTGACGGCCAAAGCTGATTACAACGGCAAGCAATACGCCGAAGGTTTCAAGGTCATCACGCGTCCTGACCTTGATTCCTATAACGCCTATCGTCCCGCGACTGAAAACGTCCAGGCGGTGGACGTGAAGCTGCCGGCCAAGCTCCACGTCGGCTACATCATGGGTACAGGTGATGAAATTCCCGCTGTCCTGAGAAGCGTTGGCGTGAATCTGAACATCATTACGCCGCAGGAACTCGCTTCCGGTGACCTTAGCCACTATGACACCATCGTGGTTGGCATACGCGCCTATGATGTCCGGACGGACGTGCGTGAGCATAATCGCCGTCTGCTGGAATACGCGAACAACGGCGGAACGCTCATGGTCCAGTACAACCAGAGCACCAGCGTTTTCAACGAGGGCCACTACACTCCTTACCCGGCAACGCTGAGCAACGCGCGCGTTTCGGTGGAAGAGCAGCCGGTGGAGATTCTTGCGCCGGACGAGCGCGTCTTCTCTTATCCCAACAAAATCGGCGCCAAAGACTTTGACGGATGGGTGCAGGAGCGTGGTCTTTATTTCATGTCGCAGTGGGACGCACAATACAAGCCGCTGCTGGCATGTAATGATCCTGGCGAACCGTCACAAAAGGGCGGACTGCTCATGGCCCATTACGGCAAGGGTATCTATATCTATTCAGGATATGCTTTCTTCCGTCAGCTGCCTGCCGGTGTGCCCGGCGCGGTCCGTTTGATGGTCAACTTGCTGAGCGCGGGACATTAATAGAAGCCCATCGAATACGGGACCGAATGACTGAAATTCCTATCACCGCGGGTAATCCATCCGAGCCGCAACTGGCGCGCGAGATCGGCTTGCGCGAAGCCACCGCGCTGAATGTGATTGACATGATCGGCGTGGGCCCGTTCATCACCATTCCCCTCATCATCAGCGCGATGCATGGTCCGCAAGCCATGCTGGGATGGATCGTGGGCGCACTGCTTGCCATGTGCGATGGTCTGGTGTGGGCGGAGCTCGGCGCGTCCATGCCCAAAGCTGGTGGGTCATATGAATATCTGAAGCAGAGCTATGGCGCGCAAAAACTCGGCCGCATGATGTCATTTCTTTTTGTCTGGCAGCTTCTGTTCAGTGCTCCGTTATCCATCGCTTCAGGTTGTGTGGGTCTGGCCCGATACGCCGTCTATGTATGGCCTTCGCTGGGACATGTGCTCATCAATCGCACGTTTTCTGTCTTCGGCGTGTTCCCATTTCAGCTTCTCATTACGTTGGGCACATTCGTCGCGATGTTTGTCTGCCTGCTCGCGTTGTTCCTTCTCTATCGGCGAATTGCCGTGGTCGGAAACATGGCGCGTTATCTTTCTGCCGGCGTGCTCGGGGCGATTGTTCTGGTTACGTTGGCAGGGCTCACTCATTTCAAAGCATCGCTGGCATTTAATTTCCCGCCCAACGCTTTCGCTGGACTCACAAACGGCAGCGGCCTCTATGACTTCCTCACTGGGCTGGGCGCAGCCATGCTGGTGGCCACATACGATTATTGGGGCTACTACAACGTCGGTTTCATCGGCGGTGAAATCCGCCAGCCGGAACGCAACATACCCCGCGCCATTATCTATTCCATTCTGTTGGTGGGGACCGTTTACATTGTCATGAACATCAGCATTCTTGGCGTGGTCCCCTGGCAGGAACTGGATGCGGCGGCTGCGTCGGAAACGCGCTTCTACGTGGCTTCGCTGGTCCTGCAGCGGACTTTCGGGCACTGGGTGGCCACCTTTGGCACCTTCCTTATTATGTGGACGGCCTTTGCTTCCGTCTTCTCTCTCATGCTGGGCTACTCGCGCGTGCCGTATGCTGCCGCCCTCGACGGCAATTATTTTCGTCCCTATGCTCGTCTTCATCCCCGCCACAAGTTTCCCTATGTGTCCCTGCTGACTCTGGGTGGCGTGGCAACACTCTTTTGTGTTCTGAAATTGGCGGACCTGATTGCCGCGCTCGTCGTAATCCGGATTATGGTCCAGTTTCTGTCCCAGATCGTCGGTTTGTTCCTGCTGCGCGCCCGTAACCCGGAGTTTCCCCGCCCGTTCCGCATGTGGCTCTATCCCATTCCTGCTGTCATGGCGGGCCTGGGCTTTTTATATGTGCTTTTTATGCGGCCCGGATTTATCCGTGAGATCCGCTTTGCCCTGGTGATTATCGTGCTGGGCGTTGTCATCTACCTGCTGCGGTCGTGGCGGCGCCGGGAATGGCCTTTTTCTAATTCGCCCGCTCACCAGATAGCCAACGCCAGAGTCCAATGATGTTTAGCGTACAAACCCGCAATGTCCATCTCCGCATCACCGAGGCCCGTTAGCTCCATGGAAAGTCCGGCACAGCTCCATGCAGCAACAGCTTCGGTAAAGTCCGGAGCGCTATCGCCTTTGCGCGACCCGATCTTCCGCTCACTCTGGATCGCCGCCGTCATCTCCTATACCGGAAGCTGGATGCAGAACATCGCCACCGGCTGGCTCATGACCTCACTGACCAGTTCGCCGATGCTGATCTCACTGGTGCAGGTGGCGTTAAGCCTTCCCGTCTTGCTCATTGCGCTTCCTGCCGGCGCGATAGCTGACTTGGTTGATCGTAGAAAATTTCTGCTGATCACGCAGACGTCCATGGTCGGCGCATCCATGGTCCTGGGCATTCTCACAATCACCGGGACGTGCACGCCCACGCTTCTGCTGATTTTTACCTTTCTGCTCGGAGTTGGCGCCGTGATGAACGATCCGGCATGGCAGGCTCTTACTCCGGAGCTGGTTCCCGCCACTAAGTTGGCGAATGCGGTTGCGCTGAACTCTGCCGGCTTTAACATCGCCCGGGCAGTCGGTCCGGCGTTGGGCGGATTGGTCATCGCGACTGCCGGATCGGGTGCTGCTTTTCTGCTGAATGCAATCTCTTTCTTCGGCGTCATACTCTTTCTTTATCGCTGGAAGCCTGCGCCGCACCAGCCGGACAAAATCAAATCCACCATCTCGGGCGCCATATCGATGGGCTTGCGTTTTGTTCGTCAGGACAAGCGAATCCGCGCATGTCTCGCGCGAACCCTGGCGTTCTCGCTTTTTGCCAGCGCATTCTGGGCCTTGCTGCCGTTGATTGCCAGCCGCTTTGGGGCCGAAGGTTATGGCGCCATGCTGGCCTTTTTTGGACTGGGAGCACTCGCCGGTGCTCTGCTTTTGGCGCTGGCACGCAGCCACTTTTCCTTTGCCAAGATCACTGTTGTCGCCACACTCATATTCGCCGTCGCTTTATGCGGGCTTGTGCGCACCAGCAATCTTTTTATGGCTTCGGCCTTTGCATCTGCCGCTGGACTGGCCTGGATCAGTATTCTGGCGACCCTTAACCTCGTCGCTCAAACCGCGTGCCCTTCATGGGTCCGAGCGCGCGTGATCTCCATGTACGTTCTGTTTTTGCAAGGCGGCATGGCGTTGGGCAGTGCCTTGTGGGGCGAGGTCGCGTCTTATACCAGCGTTAAATTTACACTCACATTAGCGGCCGCCGCTTTAGTGCTTGGTCTCTTGCTGGCGCCGCGCTATCGGCTCTACCATGCCGAGGGCCAATAGAAAAAGACCAATAAAACGATATTCGGTTTTCAAAATTCCCAAATTGGAAGGTGAACCTTGAAGAAGACAATTTCGAGATTTCTGCTGCCTGCGATCTTGCTGGCCTTGAGCGCGATCAACGTGTCAGCGCAAGCCGCCGCGCCCACATCCGCGCCTGCTTCCACTTTCGCCAGCGTGCTCGAGCGTCAAATCAGTAACCTGGAGCGCGAGTTCGTTAGCGCCGCTGAAGCCATGCCCGACGACAAATTCGACTTCGCTCC
>WNFC01006315.1_pt1 | contig 13054 bp, 14 predicted proteins | sample 5400541 | NCBI WGS metagenome assembly WNFC01 (sample SAMN13153342, study PRJNA577476) | soil metagenome | isolation source: 120 cm saprolite under Douglas fir tree site 2 hole 2 replicate 1 | place: USA:California | collected 2015-04-18
GAGATGGCGGGCAGCGAGATGGCGAACGGGGCGGCCAGCTCGTTGACCGTGCGCTCGCCGCCGGCGAGGCGCGCGAGAATCGCCCGCCGCGTCGGATCGGCAAGCGCGGCGAAGGTGTGATCGAGTGCCGCGATCATTTAACATGGAAGTTAATTAACATAATCGTTAAATACCGCCAAGACGGCGTCGCGTCAAGTTAGGATTCAGCGTCGCGGCAAGGATGGCACCAGTCCGGCGAATCAGCTTAGGCTGGCGTCTGCGAAAGGCGGCCTGCGATGACCCGGCCTGCAATTGCGGCGATTGCCGAATGGTTGAGCGACGGCGCACGTTCGGCGCCGCGTGCCGAGGACATGCTGGCGGAGCTCTGCACGCGGCTTGCCGGCGGGGGTATCGCATTGTGGCGCGTCGCCGTCTTCGTGCGCACCCTGCATCCGCAGGTGATGGGGCGTCGGTTTCTGTGGCGGCCCGACAGCGGGGTAACTGTCTCGGAAGCGCCCTTCGAGATTATGGAAACCGCCGAGTTTCGCGACAGCCCGGTATCGTACGTCTATGACAGCGGCATCGCCCTGCGCCGGCATCTCGAAAGCGACGGCGCCAGCGATTTCCCAATCCTCGACGAGCTGCGCGCCGAGGGGGTGACGGATTATCTCGTGCTGCCGCTGGTCTTCACCGACAACGCCATCCATGTCGCGACCTTCACGACGCGCCGCGCCGGCGGCTTCGACGACAGCGAGATCGCCGCGCTCGAGCTGATCGCCACGCCACTGGCCCGCGTCGCCGAGATCCGTGCCTTCCGGCGGACAGCGGGCAATCTCCTCGACACCTATGTCGGTCGCCAGGCCGGCACGCGTGTTCTCGCCGGGCACATCAGGCGCGGCGACACCGAGGCGATCCACGCAGCGATCTGGCTCTCCGATATGCGCGGCTTCACCGCGCGGGCCGACCGCATGGCGCCGCAGGCGCTGATCGACCTGCTCAATCGCTATTTCGACTGCCAGGTGCCGGCGATCGAGGCGCGCGGCGGCGAGGTGCTAAAATTCATGGGCGACGGGCTGCTCGCCATCTTCCCGTTCAGCGGCGAGCGCGGGAAGGCAGGAGAGGTTTGCGGGCGGGCGCTGACCGCGGCGCGCGAAGCGCGAGCCGGCGTTGCGGCGCTCGCGGCAGCGCCTGAAATCGCCGCCGAAGGGGGGCTGCGATTCGGCCTCGCGCTGCATCTCGGCGAGATCCTCTACGGCAATATCGGCAGCGGCAACCGTCTCGACTTCACCGCGATCGGGCCGGCGGTGAACCTCGCGGCGCGCATCGAGAAGCTGACCGCCGGGCTCGGTCGTTTCATCCTCGCCTCGGGCGAGTTCGCCGATCATTGCCGGCCCGACCTGGTCGCGATCGGCGAATTCGCCCTCGCCGGGTTCAGCGCGCCGCAGACGGTGTTCGGCCTCACCGACGAGGCGGCGCCGGAGTCCGTATGACGGCATTCTCTTGAACTTGGCGACGTCATCGGCGACGATTTCGCGATGCCTGAACAATCGCTCGATCTCACCGCGTTTCTGCGCGCGATGCCGAAGGTCGAGATCCATTGCCATCTCCTTGGGACGGTGCGCCACGCGACCTTCGTCGATCTGGCGACGCGCAACCGGGCGCCGCTCGAGCGGGCGGAGATCGACGGCTTCTATACGCGTGGTGAGAAGCCGGTCGGCGTCTTGCGCGTGCTGCGCGCGCTCGACGCGCATCTCATCACGCGGCCGGACGATCTCTACCGCATCGCGCGCGAGTATCTCGAGGACGCCTTCAGCCACGGCATCCGCTACAGCGAGTTCTTCTGGAATCCGACGGGCACCGTCCGCCAATCGCGGATCCCCTATGGCGCCGCGCAGGCGGCGTTGGTCGGCGCCATCCGCGACGCCGAGACCGATTTCGGCATCGTCGCGCGCCTCATCCCGAGCATCGATCGCGAAGCCGATCCCGCGGCGGCCGTCGAGATGGTCGAATGGGTGGCGGCCGAGCGCCGTCCCGAGGTCATCGGCATCGGCATCGATTACCGCGAGCCCGAGCACCCGCCGGAGCTGTTCTGGAAGGCCTATCGCGCGGCGCGCCGCGCTGGGCTCAAGACGACAGCGCATGCCGGCGAATTCGGCATGCCCTGGACCAATGTCGAGACGGCGCTCGATCTCCTCGAGGTCGACCGCATCGATCACGGCTATACCGTGCTCGACGATCCGGATTTGACGCGACGCTGCGCCGAGCGCGGCATCGTCTTCACCGTCGTGCCGACGAACTCGCATTATCTGCGGACGCTGCCGCCCGAACGCTGGGCGGCGGAGCATCCGATCCGCCACATGCCCCGACACGGGCTGCGCATCCACCCCAACACCGACGATCCGACGCTGCACAAGGTGACGCCCACCGGATGCTGGCACATGATGATCGAGCATTTCGGCTGCGGCCTTGACGATCTGCGCGCGTTCATGCTCAACGGGCTCGACGGCGCGTGGCTGCCGGACGAGACGCGCCGGCAATGGCGCCAGGCCTGGGCGGCGGAGTTCGACACGCTGCGCGAAAGATTGATCGATCGGCCGGCTGGTGCTGCTGCCGGCACATAAATCCTTCCTCGGCAGTCTTAGCGCATAAATCGAGGGTTCACACGATGGTCACTGAGTCACGCGTAGCTGGGGCGCCAGCACGAACCGGAGCGGGCTGGCTCGATCGCCGCTTCCGCCTCGCCGAGCGTGGCACCAGCCCGCGCATCGAGATCATCGCCGGGGCGACGACGTTTCTCGCCGCCGCCTATCTCCTCGTCGTCATCCCGAGCATCCTGGCGAGCGGCGGGCTCGATCGCGGCGCGGCGACGACGACGATCATGGTCTTCGTCGCGGCGACCGTCTTCATGGCGTTCTACGCCAATCTGCCGTTCATTGTCGGCCCCGGCATCGGCGGCTCGGTCATCGTCGCGACGACGCTCGTCCTCAGCGAGGGCGTCGCCTGGCAAATCGCCATCGCCATCGCCTTCTGGTCGGGCGTGCTGTTCTTCATCCTGACCCTGCTCGGCCTGCGCGAGATCGTCACCCGCATGGTGCCGGTGCAGATCAAGCTGGCGCTCAGCGCGTCGATCGGCCTCTTCATCGCGGTGCTCGGCTTCCGCAATGCCGGGCTGGTCCTCGCCAATGCCAAGACGAATGCGATGATGCTTGGCGATTTCACCGCGCCCGGCGCGCTCGTCGCGCTGATCGGCCTCGGCATCGCCATCCTGCTGCATGCCCGCAAGGTGCCGGGCAGCATATTGTGGGCGATCCTCGGCGCCACCGCGATCGGCATTCCGCTCGGCGTCACCAAGCTGCCGGCGAGCCTCATCAGCCTGCCGCACGACATCGCCCCGGTGACTTGGCAGCTCGATTTCCTCGGTGCGCTCAAGCCGATCTTCTTTCCCTATCTCTTCGCCTTCTTCGCCGCCGAATTCTTCTCGACGATGGGAACCACGCTGGCGGTCGGCGGCAAGGCCGGTCTCCTCGACGAGCACGGCAACATGGCCGACATCAACAAGCCCTTCGTCGTCGACTCGGTGGCGGCGACGATCGGCCCGCTCTTCGGCATCCCGGCGCTCACCGCTCTCATCGAATCGGCGGCCGGCGCCGAGGCGGGCGGCCGCACCGGCCTCACCGCGGTCGCGGCGGCGGCGCTCTTCCTGCTCGCCCTCCTCTTCGTGCCGGTCGCCCTGATGATCCCGGCGCAGGCGACGGCGCCCGCCTTGATCCTCATAGGACTCTCGATGTTCAGCGGCCTCAAGAAAGTCGATCTCGAGGATTTCACCGACGGGCTGCCCGCCATCCTCATGGTCCTCCTCACCTTGCTCTCGAACAGCTTCGGCACCGGCATCGCCGGCGGTCTCCTCAGCTATGTGCTGATCAAGCTGCTCGCCGGCCGGGCGAGGGAGGTTTCGCTCGGCATGTACGTCCTCGCCGTGCCGCTCGCCTATTACTTCTGGACCATCGTCAGCAAACACTGATTGATTTGTCGGCCGCGCCCAGCGAACAATGCGGTGAGCAATGACCATGGGCCGTCACGGCGAGGGGCGGGGGATGTCAGGATTGAGCGAGGAAGCGATGACGGACGAAGCGACCGATTTCCGCTCGATGGACGAGAGCACGCCGGCGGCGTGGCGGCGCGTCGCGCAATCGGTTAGCGGCGACACGGCGGGGCTTGCCGATCTCGTGCTCGAGATGCTGAAGCGGCTCAAGGGATCGAGCCTGTGCATGCCGGTCGACCCTTATGAGCACTCGCTGCAGACGGCGACGCGCGCCTTCAAGGACGGTGCCGACGAGGAAACCGTGGTCTGCGCGCTGCTGCACGACATCGGCGATCTGCCGGCGCCGCAGAACCATGCGGAATTCGTTGCCGCCATCCTGCGGCCCTATGTCTCGGACGAGAATTACGGCGTCGTGCTGCTGCACGAGATCTTCCAGGGCTATCACTATTTCGCCAAAGTCGGGGTCGACCGCAATCTGCGCGACCGCTTCCGCGGCCATCCCTCCTTCGCGCGTGCCGCCGCGTTCTGCGCCAATTGGGATCAGAACTCGTTCGACAAGACGTATCAGGCGATGCCGCTCGCCGCCTTCGAGCCGATGGTGCGCCGCGTCTTCGCGCGCGAGCCTTATGCAAGCAACACGACGCCCCGCCTCGACTTCATGGGCTTCCGCATCAACATGACACCGGGCAACGTCACGCCGTCCTGATAGGGGGCCGCGCGGGAAATCACGCGACCTCGTATTTCAGCCGCTTGACCTTATCCATGTTGGTGCCCTCGATGCGGATGAGGGCGGTCGGGCCGTTGCGCTTGGGCGAGTGGAGGTCGCCTTCGTTGTAGACATGGGCCATGCCGGGGGTGAGCTTGTAGGTGCGGGCATGGCGTACCTTGCCCGGCTTGTCGGCGCTGGCGGGTGCCAACAGCGACCAGTCGCTCATCTCGGTCTCGCCGTGCGCCTGGCCATAGATCGCCCAGGAGGGCCCATGGTCGTGCGGCTGGCTTTGCTTGGCGCCCTCATAGGCATGGGCGAGGATGCAGAAGCCGAGATCCTTGTCCTCGTAGAGGATCTTGCGCTCGGGCGTTCCGGGGCGCAGCTGCGCCGAAACGAAGCTTTCGTCCCGCAGCGCCTCCTGGAGCAGGGCGCAGACCTTCTGGCGCCCGGCGACGCCCGCATCCTCCAGCAGGATGCGGCGGCAAGCGGCGGAAAACTGCTGCAAATCGTATCCCATCGCCCGATCTCCTAGAATGCCTTGCCCGCGCCCGGCCGGGGGACAGGCTCTCCTCTATACGCATAGCAGCACGCCAGCCTGTGGGCGACGACAAAATCGGCAAGAAAAAGCCCCGCCGGTGAGGGCGGGGCTCAGTTCAGCCAGGAGCGTCCGAGGGGGGAGGGGGACGGTCCGGCTGATACCCTATTTAACACCATCTCCAGCCGACTTGGTCCGTCATGCTTGAAGAAATTTGGGCGTAAGAAAATTTCCGACCAGTCCTTTCGAGGGGAGGGGCATCCGCGGTCAGGAATGCCCCGCCGCAAGTGCCGCCGGCTGGGTCCGCCGATTGGCGAGGCCAAGCCGCGAATTCGGCGCGTCGATCATCGCGCGCAATGCCTTGCGGGCCCGCGAGATGCGCGACTGCACGGTGCCGATCGGCAGATCCATCAGCGTCGCGATCTCCTCGTATTTGAGACCGTGCAGCCAATGCAGGATCAGCGGCTCGCGCTGGTCCCGTGGCAATCTTTGGACGGCGCCGCGGATCTCGCGCAGCTCGACCGGCGCCTCCTGGGCCGGCGCGTGACCGAGCTCGCCGAGTTCCTCATCGGAGACGAGCACGGCGCCGCGCATCGAGCGGCGAACGCCGTTGACGTGCTCGTTGTGCATGATGGTGACGAGCCAGCCCCGCAGGTTGGTGTTGCTCTCATAGAGATGCGCCTTCTCGAGCGCGCGCACCACGGTGTCCTGCACGAGATCGTCCGCCTGAATGGGATTGCGGACGAGCGAGCGGGCGTAGCGTGTCAGACGGGTGAGATGCGGTTCGATCTGTCGAGCGACTTCGGTCATAACGATCTCCCCAGAGTGTCGATTGCGCGGCCGGGACTGCAGCCGCCTCGTCTTCACGTTGGGGTGGAATCTAATCATGTCGTGTAAACGCACGATGGTCGCGACCAAGGCATCTTGTAACTTTTTGTAAAGCGCCGGCCTTATTCGAGCGGCATGCGCGATCGGTATTGGTGGGATCGGCGCGCAGAATTCATCGCCAGAGAGCGACGGCGATTGCGATGAGCGACGCGAGGCCAAGCCACAGCGGCCAGGCGAGCGGATGGCTGGCGGTCTCGCCGCGCCGGATCATCTCGTCGATGGTCTCGGGATGGAGACGCACGCCGCTCTCGACGAGCTCGCCGGCAGCGCGCTCGACGTCGCGGACGAGTTGCGGCAGGCGATCGAACAAGGCGGCGAGCTCGCTGATTGTGTCGACGATGCGCGCCTCCGGGCCGCGATTGGTCCGCATCCACTCCTCGATCAGCGGACGCGCCAGCGTCCACATGTTGATCGCGGGATCGAGGTGGCGACCGACGCCCTCGGCGAGCACCATCGTCTTCTGCAGGAGGAGAAGCTGCGGCTGCGTCTCCATCTCGAATTGCTCGGTAACCTGGAAGAGCTGCGCGAGCAGCTTGGCGAGCGAGATGTCCTGCAGCGGCCGGCCCATGATCGGCTCGCCGACCGAGCGGCAAGCCTGGGTGAAGGCGTCCACGGATTGCCGTGCCGGCACGTAGCCGGCGTCGAAATGCACCTCGGCGACGCGCCGGTAGTCGCCGGAGAGGAAGCCGAGCAGCATGTCGGCCAGGTAGTAGCGCGTCTTGCGGTCGAGCCGTCCCATGATGCCGAAATCGACCACCGCGAGAGCGCCGCTGGCCTCGACGAACATGTTGCCGGGATGCAGATCGGCGTGGAAGAAGCCGTCGCGGAAGACCTGGTTGAAAAAGGCGCCGGCCGCCTTGGCGAGAATCGCCTCGATGTCGTGCCCGGCGGCGAACAGCGCGGCGCGATCATCGATGCGGATGCCGCTGACGCGCTCGAGGGTGAGGACACGCTGGCTGGTGCGCTGCCAGTCGACGCGCGGCACGCGGAAATCGGCATCGCCGGCAAAATTCTCGGCGAGCTCAGAGGCGGCGGCGGCCTCCAGGCGCAGATCCATCTCGATGCGCACCGTCTCGGCGAGGGTGCGGACGACCTCCACAGGCCTCAGGCGGCGCAGCCCCGGCTGGGTGCTCTCAACCAGCTCGGCGAGCCAGAAGAAGAGGTCGACGTCGCGCGCGAAGGCGGCGGCGATGCCGGGGCGGAGGATCTTGACCGCGACGTCCTCGCCACCGGTGGTGACGGCGAGATGAACCTGGGCGATCGACGCGGCGGCGACCGGCGCGTCGTCGAAGGCGGCGAACAGGGCGGCGAGCTGTTGGCCGAACTCGGCCTCGACGATGGCGCGTGCATCGGCGGTGGGGAAGGGCGGCAGCCGATCCTGCAGCTGCGACAGATCGGCGGCGAATTCCTCGCCGAGGAGATCGGCGCGCGTCGAGAGCAGCTGGCCGAGCTTGATGAAGCTCGGGCCGAGCGCGTGCAACGCGGTGGCGAGGCGCAATCCCGGGCGAGCCGCCACGAGCGCCGGGTCGCGCGAGCGCAACAGGCGCAGCACGGCGAGCAGCGGCAGCAGCACGACGACGCGGTCGAGCAGGAACAGCGCATCGTGGCGCGCCAGGATAAAGCCGATCTGGACCAGCCGGGCGAGATTGCGGCCGGCGCGCAAGAGGGCGAGCATTTTTGCGGCCGCTGGTTATTCTCCTCTCCCCTTGCGGGAGAGGAAGGGGCGCCCCTGAGCTTGTCGAAGGGCGCAGCGATGGGAAGGTGAGGGGTAACTCTCCGTCGCGAGATGCCCCGATCTTGCGCGCAGCCCCCTCACCCTCCCCACGCTCCGCGTGGGTCCCCTCCCTCTCCCGCAAGGGGAGAGGGCATCTTGCGACGGTCGGTGAAAAATGCGCCCATCCTCACAACCGCCAGGCGGAGTGGATTGCGGCGATGCCGCCGGAGAGATTGCGATAGCGGGCGCGCTCGAGCCCGGCGGCTTCGATGCGGTCGACCAGCTCGGCCTGTGCGGGGAAGCGGCGGATGCTTTCGACGAGATATTGGTAAGCGTCGCGATTGCCGACGACGAGTGCGCCGATGCGCGGCAGGATCTGGAAGGAATAGAAGTCGTAGAGCCGGGCGAGAACCGGCAGGACGATGTGACTGAATTCCAGGCAGAAGAAGCGTCCGCCCGGCTTGAGGACGCGGCGCGCCTCCGCGAGGGCGGCATCGATATGGGTGACGTTGCGCAAGCCGAAGGCGATGCTGTAGGCATCGATGCTGGCATTGGCGATCGGCAGTTTCTCGGCATCGCCGCAGAGAAATTCGAGGCCGCGCAAGAAACCACGGTCGATGGCACGGTCGCGGCCGACCTCCACCATGGCTTGGGTGATGTCGCAGACGATGACGCTGGTGGCTTCGCCGCGGCGCTCGTGGATGCCGAAGGCGATGTCGCCGGTGCCGCCGGCGACATCGAGCACGGTCTCGCCGGGCCGCGGGTTGAGGCGATCGACGAACTCGCGCTTCCACAGCCGATGGATGCCGCCGCTCATCAGGTCGTTCATCAAATCGTAGCGGCCGGCGACGCTGTCGAAGACGCCGCGGACGAGCTGCGACTTCTCCCCCACGGCGACCTCACGATAGCCGAAATCGGTCTTTTCGCTTGCCTTGTCGGTCGCGCGGCTTGTATCGGCTGTGCTCATGTGGTGGAACATAGCGCGTTGATTCCCAAGGCGCCACACGCGCTCGCAGGAGTGACGGTTAGCTAATGCCCGAGCTGCCCGAAGTCGAAACCGTCTGCCGCGGTCTGGCGCTGCACATGGATGGCAGGCGCGTCGCGGCGCTTGCCCTCAACCGACCGGATCTGCGCGTGCCGCTGCCCAAGGACCTGCGGCGCCGGGTCGAGGGACGCCGCATCCTGCGCGTCGTCCGGCGCGCCAAGTACATCCTCGTTCACCTCGAGGATGGCGGGGTGCTGATCGCCCATCTCGGTATGTCGGGGCGCATGGTCGTGACGGCCTCGGGCGCGCCGCCCTTGCCGGTCGACAAGCACGACCATGTCGTCTTCACTCTCGATGACGGCGCGACCATCCGCTTCAACGACGCGCGTCGCTTCGGCCTGATCGATTTTGCCGACGAGCGCGATCTGCCGCGTCACAAGCTCTTCGCCGGGCTCGGGCCGGAACCGCTCGGCAATGAGTTCAGCGGCCCCGTCCTCGCCGCATCGCTGGCCGGCAGGAAGACGCCGATCAAGGCGGCGCTGCTCGATCAGGGTGTCGTCGCCGGCCTCGGCAACATCTACGTCTCGGAGAGTCTCTATTGGGCCGGCGTGTCGCCGCGCCGCCTCGCCGCGACCATCCGCGGCGAGCGGGCCGAGCGCCTCGTCACCGCCATTCGCGAGGTGTTGAACCGGGCGATCGCGGCCGGCGGCTCGTCCTTGCGCAACTACGTGCAGGCATCAGGCGAGCTTGGCTATTTCCAGCATGAATGGGCCGTCTACGGGCGCGAGAGCGAGGCCTGTCCGGGGTGCGATTGCAGTGGCGGGGTCAGGCGCATCGTGCAGGCGGGGCGCTCGACTTTCTATTGTGCGAAACGGCAGCGCTGAATAGGCTGGCAGCCATGCGCTGCCGTGCCGCATTCCCCCATTTTGTCGGCCTCGTCGTCGCCGGCGCGATGCTCGCCGCCATTCCGCTCGCGGCGCAAACGCGGCCGGCCGCCGGTTTCGTTGCCGGCACCGAGGACATCCCGCTGATGCCGGGCTTGCGCAATCTCGAGAGCACGCTTGTCGTCTTCGACAAGCCGCAGGGCCGCATCGTCGAGGTCGAGGCGCGCGGCAAGGTGACGCGCGCGGCCGCCGAGCGATTCTATGCCGCCAGCCTGCCGCCGCTCGGCTGGGTCGCCGACGGGACGCATCGCTGGAGTCGCGAGGGCGAGGGGTTAGCGCTCGAGATCAGGGGCCGCGACGGCGATCTGCACGTCGGCTTTAGCCTGTCGCCGCGCTAGGCATACAATAAACCCCGAAATCCGCTAGGAGTGTCAGACATGGCCTACGAGACCGTCATTCTCGAGCGCAAGGGCGCCGTCGGGATCATTACCCTCAATCGCCCGCAGGCGCTCAATGCGTTGTCCGCGGCGCTCATCCGCGATCTCGGCGCCGCGCTCGACGAGCTCGAGGCGGATGCGGCGATCGGCGCCGTTGTCATCACCGGCAGCGACAAGGCCTTCGCCGCCGGCGCCGACATCAAGGAAATGGCGAGCCGGAGCTACATCGACGTCTATCTCAACGATTTCATCACCAACGGATGGGAGCGCGTCAGCACCTGCCGCAAGCCGATCGTCGCCGCGGTCGCCGGCTATGCGCTCGGCGGCGGCTGCGAGATCGCCATGATGTGCGATACCATCATCGCCGCCGATACAGCCAAGTTCGGCCAGCCCGAGATCACCATCGGCACCATTCCGGGTTCCGGCGGTACCCAGCGCCTGACCCGTGCGGTCGGCAAGGCGAAGGCGATGGAGATGTGCCTGACCGGCCGCATGATGGATGCCGCCGAAGCCGAGCGCAGCGGCCTCGTCAGCCGCGTCGTGCCGGCGGCGGAACTCATCGACGAGGCGATCAAGGTGGCGGCGAAGATCGCCTCGATGTCGCGCCCCGCCGTGCTGATGGCGAAGGAGGCGATCAACCGCGCCTACGAGACGACCCTCGCCGAGGGGGTGCGGTTCGAGCGCCGCCTCTTCCACTCGACCTTCGCCACCGAGGACCAGAAGGAGGGCATGGCCGCCTTCGTCGAGAAGCGCAAGCCGAGCTACAAGAACCGCTGAGCGTGGCCGCCGGCCTTCGAGATCGCCGTCATGTGCGGTAGCCAGCCAGGCGAATCCCCGTGCTCACCGGCAGGCCGAGAAGCTTGCCCGCTTTGAGCAGCGTCTTGTCGAGGCTGTAGATCGCCTCGCAATGACGATTCTTGGCGACCGCCAGATGCAGGGCAGCGCCGGCCCGCAAGCCGCTTGCGTGGTTCGCAAGATACGCCTTGGCGAGATCGAAATCGTCCGCATTCGGCAAGAGGACGAGGAAGGATTCCCTCACCATAGACTCGAATTGCGCGTCGGCGCTCCGCGCTGCTTGACCATCGAGACCGCCCATGCGCACCTCGCGGGCCAGCAGCGAGGAGAACTCGATACGCGCCAAATGGCTGATCGCCAGCTCGCTGACCGGCAGCCGGGTGACGAAGCGTTCGATCTTGCTGCTCGTCGCTTCCTGCAAGATGAGTGGCGCAAGAAAGCTGGTATCGAAAAAAAGCAATCAGAGCCCCTCGTCGCGCGCCTCGCGCAGCAGAGAAGCGCTCGACCGGCGCCATCGCGGCATCTTGGCGCGGAACGCGTAGAGCGGCCGCAGCGGCACTTTCGCTGGCGTGGCCGCCGAGAGATGGGCCACCGGACGGCCGTGCCGCGTGATAACCACCTCCTCGCCGGTTTCGACCTTGTCCAAGAGCTCGCTCAGATGCGCCTTCGCCCGGGCCAGGCTGACCGTGACCATTGCCGTTTCCCGTCTATGACCATAAAATTGGTCATAAGATAGCAGATGACCCGCGGCGTGGCTAGGTGATCGCTAGCGGCTGCAAGCTTCTTTGCGGCTCGTCAACGACAGAGGCAGGCGGAAAAATGGATCGAGGGGTGCGCGCTTCTCAGGTCATTGCGTCACCACGTTCCCTATGCACCTGCGAGAAAAGCTGATGGCAGCCGCCTTCGACATCGTCGTGCCGATGTTCGCGCTGATGCTGTGCGGCTATTTCGCGGTCTATTTCCGCATCCTCGGCGCCGAGGGCATCAAGGGACTGTCGAATTTCGTTTTTTTCTTCGCCCTCCCGGCCTTGCTGTTTCGCGGCATGGCGAGCTCGCCCGCCGCCGGGCACGATGAGATCGCCATCGTCTTCGCCTATTTCCTCGCCTGTCTCGTCGTCTTCACGGTCACCATGGTGGCCGCCCGTCTGATCTTCCGCCTCAGCCTCGCCGAGCAGGCGATCATGGCGTTCACCGCGACGTTCTCCAACACCGTGCTGCTCGGCATTCCGATCATCTACACGGCCTTCGGCGAGCGCGGCATGCTGCCGGTGACGCTGATCACCAGCTTCCATTCGATCATCCTCCTGACCTTGGCGACGACGATCATCGAGATTGGTCGCGGCCAGGGCGGCAAGGTGCTGCACTCATTGCCGAAGACGCTCGGCGCGTTGTTGCGCAATCCTCTGCTGCTCGCCATCGCGGCCGGCTTCGTCACTCGTCTCCTCGGCTGGCACAGCCCGATCGTCATCGACGGCTTTCTCGCCCTGCTTACCGGCTCCGCAGCGCCCTGCGCGCTCTTCGCTCTTGGCGCGACGCTGGCGGGGTTCCATATCGGTGGCGGCATCAAGGAGACGCTCTTTCTCACCGTCATGAAGCTCCTCGTCCACCCGCTTCTGGTCTGGTTCCTGGCGAACGAGATCTTCGCCTTGGCGCCGATCCAGACGGCCGTCGCCGTCATCCTGGCAGCGCTTCCCGCCGGGCAGAACGGCTTCATCCTGGCGCAACGTTATTCCACCTATGTCGAGCGCTCGGCCAGCGCTGTGCTGATCACTACGGCAATCTCGGTGGTCACCGCCTCGCTGCTCGTCGCGCACTACGCCGGTGTCAAGTGACGCCGGCGCAGATCGAACTCGATACTTTCCTGCGCGAGCTGCGCGCCTGCACCGTGTGCGCGGCGCATCTGCCGCTCGGGCCGAGACCCGTAGTGCGCGGCGAGATCTCGGCGCGCCTGATGATCACCAGCCAGGCGCCGGGCACGCGGGTGCACGAAACCGGGCTCTCCTTCAACGACCGCAGCGGCGACGTTCTGCGCTCCTGGCTGGCGGTCGATCGCGATACCTTCTACGACGAGGCGAGGATCGCCATC
>WNFC01006316.1_pt1 | contig 13050 bp, 10 predicted proteins | sample 5400541 | NCBI WGS metagenome assembly WNFC01 (sample SAMN13153342, study PRJNA577476) | soil metagenome | isolation source: 120 cm saprolite under Douglas fir tree site 2 hole 2 replicate 1 | place: USA:California | collected 2015-04-18
CCATAGCCGCCGCCCGAGCTTCCAACCAGCGCCACCACGCCGTCATCGGCCGCGAACACTGGTGAGCCAAACGGCTCAACAAGGTCGATGCCTGTGTGAAAGTGCGGGTATTTCCCGTACGGGGGCTCAAACCAGAACGTACTCGGACCGAAAGGCTGGGAGATCTGCGCCTGGGGCTCGGGCCAGATGAAGCGGTACTTGGTCGAATGTCCGCTGCTGGCTGGAATTTGGCCGACATCGTTTGATTGGGCCCACAGCTGCACCTGAGTCCAAACCGCTTGCATCGCGGCAGAGATGATCGCGTCCTGCTGCTGCTGCAACATGTCGGTCACGGCCTGCGCCAGCTGCGTGGACTGAGTATTGAGACGCGAGAGCTCGACCTGGGTTTGATAGATCTTCACCTGCAGCTGTGCCATCGAAGCTTCCTGCTGCGCTTGCAATGCCCGCAGCTGCGCCAGCTCTGAGTTGAGAAGATCGCGTTGTTTCACCTGCTCCGCTCGAGCAGCCTCCTCCTTCTGGCGCTCTTTCTGGAGTTCATCGAGATCGTGCGCCAGGGAGGCCTTGATGTCGCCGGCACGCGCCCCGGCGACGTTGAGGTCCGAAATTCGAGTCAGCAGGTCGCTCAAGCTTTGCGACTCGCCGAGCACCACCAATACCGAGCCTGGCGCTACGTAGATGGCGCGACTCAGCTGGCGAAGCTGCGCGCGCTCGGCGTCGATGCGTTGGGCGAGAATCGCCTCGCGGCGCTTTGCGTCAGCGATCTGGACATCGAGATCGGCGATCTTGGCCGCGACCGCGCTGATCTTGCCCTGGAGCACCTGCTGCTGAGCCACGTTGTCCTGCAGCGACTGGCGCAGCTGTTGCTGGGCAGCCATCGCGTCGGCCAGGTTGCTCCCAAGCTGCGCTCGGATCTGATCGATGACCGCCATCTGCTGCTGAGGATCGGGTGGCGTGGTATCCGCGGTGGCGATGGACCGGCCCGCACCCAGCAGCAAGCATGTCAGCACGAGAGCCACCAAGGACGCCCTCACGACTCCATGTGCCTCCGCAGGCTGATCAGGGATGACCCTGAGCCGAGGGCCAGGCCGACCAGGACGACCATCGCCGCGGCGACGCCGGCGACGGTGACGGTAACGCCAGGCGCAAACTTGGTGAAGGCTCCCGCAGCCGTTGAGATTGCCGTCAGCGTGAGCCCGAATGTGATGGCGCCGGCGACAACTCCCGCCAACGCACCGGTGATAGCGCCCTCGACTACGAAAGGTCCTCGCACCATCCAGCGCGGTGCGCCGACCAGCTGCATGATCGTGATCTCGTCGCGCCGCGCATGAATGGCGATCTTGATGCTGTTCATCGTCACCATCACGGCAACGAATCCGAGCAAGCCAAGGAATACGATGCCCGCCACGGCGGCGCCAAACAGAACCGCCTGGATGCGCTGGTAAGCGCCTCGGTCGTACGACGTCGGGTACACGGGGTCGACGGCGGCGTCGACGCGGACCACAGCATCGATGGCTGACACGTCGTCGATGCTCGCGATCTGCACATCGAGACTTGCGGGGAAGGGATTGCTCTCGCTGGCATCAGCCAGCTGCGGCAGTCCCGGGATGCGCTGCGCTCGCTGAAGAGCTTCCGCTTTGGTGACGTAGGTGACGCTTGCAACGCGAGGATCGCTTGACAATCTGTTCTCGAGCGAGATCACGTCTCCGTTCGCGGCGTCGTCGCGCAAATAGACGTGAAGCAAAGAAGCCTGACCTGCCTCGACCTGCTCCAGGTTGTGGAGCGCAAAACCAGTCAATCCAACGAGGCCGGACATCACGAGCAGCAGGGTCATCGAACCAAGCGCGGGCGCCGTGCCGCCGACGTTTCGAGCCCAACTCCGGGCCGCACCCTGGAACAGGTAACGCAACAGGTTCGCGGCCACCGTCTGAACGAGGCGGCGGCGCGGAAATCGTCCCTTCACGACGACGCCAGCCACGCCATTCTCCCTGTCTGCCCCGCCGGTTGGTCGCGCACGAGCCTTCCCTGAACCAGCGTCAGCACCCGACGCTGGAGCCGCGTGACAATCTCGACGTTGTGCGTGGCTACCAGCACCGTCGTGCCCCAGGCGGCGATGTCCTCGAAAAGGTCCATGATCTCCCACGCCGTCTCCTGGTCGAGGTTGCCAGTGGGCTCGTCCGCGATCAAGAGCGGGGGCTGAGCGACCACCGCACGGGCGATGGCAACGCGCTGTTGCTGACCGCCGGACAGCTGGTGTGGAAACGCGCCGGCCCGGTCGCCCAGACCCACCGCCTCCAGGGCGTCGAGAGCGCGGTCCTGGGCCTCGTGATCAGAAACTCGAAGGTCGCCGACCTGAAGCCCGAAAGCCACGTTTTCGATTGCCGTCAATCGCGGCAGAAGCTTGTAGTCCTGGAAGACGACCCCCACCCGGCGTCGCAATTCGGCGATGCGTGACGCCTTCACCTGATGGGCCGCGATACCGGCCACCCAGACCTCGCCGCTCGAGGGACGAATCTCGCGGTTGATCAGCTTGAGAAGGGTGGTCTTGCCAGCACCGCTGGGACCAACCAGGAAGGCGAGTTCACCGGGCTGCAGGCCCAGATGGACGTCATCGACGGCGCGCCGGGACCCATAAACCCGGGTCACCGCCCTGAACTCGACGATTGGGCCCACTTCTCCGTTGGAGGTAACGGAGAAGTCAGCGAATCCCTCGAACGTGAGACGTTAAGGCTTGTTAGCTCTCATGAGCAGGCGACGACAAGACGCCAACATCCGGATGTCCGTCTCGGGCGATCCCGGCCCCGCGGCTCCATCCTCCCCACGAACACAGCCTCCATCAAACCGACTGCAGTTCGGTGCGAGATCAGCGTCGGAAGGCCGTTTCCCGGTGACTGAAGGATGTGGTCCAAAGCGGGATTGGTTGCCGGACGCGAAGCATATGATCGCTCCGAGCATCTCGCCCAAATGACCCTGATAGACGTTTCTGAGCAGCAACGGATCAGGCGTGCCCAGCTCGGTTTGGCGATCGGCGGGCGGGTTGACGAGATCTACGAACGCACCATTGCGCTTCTCTATCGGAAGGATCACGCCAGCGCTGTCAGCGACGCGTACCTGGACTACCGCTGGGGCCGAAGCGTGGTCGGCACGCTCTTGATTGCACGCTGGCTGGTCAGCGGCATTGCGGCAGACAGAGACGAGCTCGAATGGATCTCGAAGAGCGGCGCTGCCGCGGCCCGCGAAGGAGTTCCACTCGTTGAAACCACTCGCGGCCACCTCCACTGGCGCGACGTCCTGATCGAGGTCGTGCGCGAGGAGGGAGCCCAGCTAGAAACGCCGGCTGACGTGATCGAGGGAGTCATCCGGACCGTTCACGCCAATGCCGATGCAAGCCTGGTGCGGATCGCTGACGCTTATGGCATTCAGCTGCGGGACACGAACACTCAACTTGTACGAGCCAGTCAATTCAAGTCTGAGTTCCTCGCCAAGATGAGCCATCAGCTGCGCACTCCATTGACCGCGATCATCGGCTTTTGCGAAGTACTGACTCAAGGCATGGACGGCGAGCTCACTCGCGATCAGGCTCAAGACGTCGCCGACATCCACAAGAGCGGACTTGTGCTTCTCGAGTTGGTCAACGACATACTCGACCTGTCCAAGATCGAGGCGGGAAAGGTCGAAATCGCTTGCGAGGAGGTCGACCTTCCCTCGGTTGTTGACCAGGTCATCAGCTCGATGCACCAGATTGCTGAAACGAAGGCGTTGAGACTGACCTCCGAGCTGTCCTCTGGAGCCAGGCGTGTGATGGGCGATCCCGTTCGGGTTCGTGAGATCTTGACGAACCTGGTATCAAACGCAATCAAGTTCACCCCAGCGGGTTCGGTGGCGATTCGGAGCATGCCAGCCGGCGCAATGGCCGAAATCTCTGTGCTCGACACGGGTATCGGCATCGAGCCAGGTGCTCATGAGCGGATCTTCGAGGAGTTCCGGCAGGCCAACGACAATGTCTCTCGGACGTACGGCGGCACTGGGCTCGGTCTAGCGATCGCGCGCAAGCTGGTCGAGCTCCAAGGTGGGCAGATGGGATTGGAGTCTGAGCCTGGCAAAGGATCCCGTTTTTGGTTTACGTTGCCGATCGACAATCACCCTGCATCGCTGCCCGCGGCATGATCCGTACGGCGGCTGACCGCGCGGCAATGATGAAGGCAATCAAAGTTGCTTTGAAGCAACATCTCTGGACCGAAACGCTTGCGCGGCCCACTTTCGGCCGGTACCTGTCCCTATTTACCCTCAACCCCGAACCCATGTGGGTCTACGACGTTCACACGCTGCAGATCCTCGATGTAAACGAGGCAGCGACACAGCGGTATGGATACTCTCGTCCCGAATTCCTGGCATTGACGATAACGGACTTGAGGCCACCAGAGGACGTACCAAAATTCCTCGAATTGCTGCCGCACACACCTACCTCGGACAGGACCGGACCGTGGCGTCACAGCTTGAAGGACGGGTCCGTCATTCAGGTCCTGATCACATCGCATAGCGTCAAGTTCGGCGAGCGAGCAGCTCGTCTGGTCATGGCGGAGAGCCTCACCGAAAATCCGGACCTCGAGATCGACTGACGCTCGTCACGTTGGCGACTCGCCTCCAGGTCGTGCAGTCATACCTGGTGTCGTGGGAGGGCATACCCGCCGCCCTCCCTTCGCGCTACCGCGCTAGATTGCTAAGGAGGCAGTCGGGCACCGATCCGGCGGGTGGCTCGAGGCCCGGGCAAGTCCTGGCAAGCCGGGTCGCCACCGATAGTCGCGAGGGCCAAGCGCATGGAGACTTCCATCGCGCTGCTGGCGTCGCCTGCCGCCGGCGGCGCCGACGCTAGCCGATACTGAGCGAAGGTCGCCGGCCGAACATGCCCGGCTTCGAGTTGAGGGGGTAGCGGGATGATTAGCCCTTACACCGCGGTCGGTCTCATACCTACCGTCAGAGGCATCCGCCGGCGGGAGGACATCAAGATCAACCTCGAGCACCTGGCACACCTGTTCAAGGCCGCCTCATGGCTGTCGAGCCTCGACCTTCCGGTCCGCCTGATCGCGATCCCGGAAGGTGGCCTGCAAGCGTTCACCGACGAGGTGCTGGACCTCGACCACGTCGAGTTCGCCCGCAGCTGTGCGATCGACATCCCAGGCGAAGAGACCGAAGCGCTTGGGAAGCTGGCGCGCCAGTACGACGCCTTCGTAATCGCGCAAGCCAAGGCCCGTCACCCGGAGGTGAAGGACCGCTTCTTCAACATCGGCTTCATCATCGACCCGGCTGGCGAGGTGATCCTCCAGCACTACAAGGTCTCGCCGTTGTTCCCGGTCGAGCACTCGGTGTGCCCGCATGATATCTATGACTGGTGGATCGAGAAGTACGGACGCAACCTGGATGCGTTCTGGCCTGTGGCGGATACCGAGATCGGCCGGCTCGGGATCATGATGGCGAACGAGGGGTCCTATCCCGAAAACGCACGTGCGTTGGCGTTGAACGGCGCCGAAGTCGTCTACCGCGCCTCCTATCCACATCCTGCCACCGGCAATGAAATGTTCGAGATCCAAAGTCGGGCGCGGGCGCTCGACAACAACATGTACCTGGTCGCCCCCAACATGGGGACGTATTACCTCTTTCCGGAAGAGACGACACCCATCGACACTTTTGGCGGTCGCTCGTTCGTGATCGATTACAAGGGCCGGATCGTGGGCAAGCAGGAGTACGGCGCGGGTTCCACCTACGTGTCGGGCGTGATCGACATTGAAGCGCTGCGCGACCACCGCGCGCGTGCCCAGTGGGACAACTGGCTGAAGGACCTGCGCACAGAGCTTTACCAGCTCCTTTACGAGCAGCCGATCTATCCCAAGAACCTCTACCTGGACCGGGAGCCGATGAAGCACGCCGAATACAAGAAAAAGGTCATCGACGCTCAGATCAAGCTGCTGCAGGATCGCGGAGTCTGGGCCAAGCCGAGCCGCTGAGATCGCTGCTCGTTGGCTGTCGGCCGGCGTTGGATGAAGCACGGGCATTTCAACCTTCTCGCACGGACGTCAAATTTCGAATTCATTGGCCGGGGCCGGTGTAACCCTCCTCGTTAGGCACTCGTAACGACTGAACCTTGCGGTTAACAGATCGCTGCAGCCTAACGTTGGGGCTTCGCCGTTCCCATCACTTGCACGGAGGCGAGGGCGGATCTCCACACCGAGCATGGCGGCGCCGATGGCATGGGCCGCGGCGACGCGGCCGACGCGTTCACGCGCAACCTAACGATACGACCGCCTTATTGCAGGCTCAGGGCGCCTTCCACATGCTCCACATAGGAAGGACGCGCGAGACGGGCAGCTCCAGCCCGTCTTGAAGACCACGGTCTGTTTCCGGTCCAGAAAAAGCCCACAACCGCAATCCATGACTCTCAGGGCTGCCCTGAGCGATTCGACGAGGTCACCATCACAGATCACAAGTTGGCCACCCGGCCAGTCGTAAGCAAACACTGCGCCCAGTCGAGGACTCGGTCGCGATTGGCCAATACACGAGGAGCGGCGGCGGATCGCTCTGACCAGGATTAACGGGCACTTGACAGAGGCGTTGACCCACATCACAGTGTGAGCGGGGAAGCCAGTCTCGGTTGCTGGAGGCTTATTGCCATGGGCAAAACAAAGTTGGAAGAACGACACCGAACCCCCGAGAAAAGGAAGCCCACCAGGATCCCGGCCTTTCGCTCCAGCCCACCGCTCAGTTCGCTTCTGACCGATCTCGGTCCGCTCGCGGAGCTCGCCGGAACTTGGTCGGGCGACGGATTCAATCTGATCGCCCGCCCAGACTTCGAGGGAGGCACCGATATCTTTCTCGAGCTGAACCTCACGGAGGAGGTACTGACCTTCGACGTGATCGGTGCACCGATCCCCAACCGCGGAACCGCGCAGAACGACATCGAGCTGTTCGGGTTGCATTACCTGCAGCAGATAAACGACGCAACCGATAAGGGGGCGCTGCACATCGAGCCTGGCCTATGGATCAACGTACCGGCGACAACAGCTCCAGGCGAATCAGCAAGCGTGGCCCGCATGGCAACCATCCCGCATGGGAACGCGATGCTCGCACAGGGTGAGGGGATTACTTTCGCGGGCCCACCTGCCTTTCCTCCCGCCAACACTGTGCCGTTCGGCATCGGCGGCCCCCCACCGCCACCGGGAACGGTCAATTTCTTTCCCCAGTACGACCTGAGCGCTCCGAATCCCTTCCGGACCAGCCCACTCCCTCCCGCGATCACTCAAGCCATGATCACGAACCCGAACAGCGTGCTCCAGAGTGCGGTGATGGGCCAGACGATCACCGAGACGATCATCCTCAACATCGCGACCGACGGGTCTGTCGCGAACGGGGGTGGCGGAGTCGAGAACATTCCCTTCCTGGTCACGAACGCCGACGCTGCCACCGTGACAGCCACCTTCTGGATCGAGAAGGTCCAGCACAAGCACGGCAAAGGGCACTTCCTCCAGCTCCAGTACTCGCAGACCGTGTTGTTGAACTTCCTCGGGCTCAGCTGGCCACACCTTTCGGTCGCCACGCTGGTCAAGCACTAGCACTGTCCCGCCGCCATCGGGCGCGGGCTTGATGGCGGCGTGACCCGACACGGCGGGGCCCGCTACCGGCCTGACCGCAAGCCAACCTCAGGCGGCTTGCGCGGCCGGAGGCTCCTCCCCGTCGCTCGACGGCTCGCTCGGAGGCCCGCTCGGCGGCGCCTCGGGTGCGGGTTCTGGCGCAACGGCGGCCGGCGGCTCAGGCGTCGGCGCCTTGGTCGAAACGGCCTCGACCCTGTGCGACAGGTGCGCAGGCTTCGCGGCGGCAACCAGCGCGTTCAACCGATCCATGTCGACCTTCGACGGGTCCTCCACGCGAACCCGAACGATGATGTCGAAACCAGGCGAACCTGGAAGCTTGGCCACGGGTTCGGTCGAGTAGGCGGTCCCGCCTCGCTCGAGGATCTCAACCTCACCGCCCGTGAATATCTGCACATGAGTTGCGAGCCCTTTCGGCGTGCCGCGGATCCGATACAGCGCGCTGGCCTGCGAAACGAAATCGCGCCTGCGTTCGAGCGGCCAGTTCTCGTCAGCGACAAGGCCGACCCAGGTGCCCAGCCAGTCGAGGAAATCGAGGGGGGCAAGCTGGGGGTCGAGGTAGGCCTCGAAGTTGTCGAGGCAGCTGAAGATCGGCGCTAGCACGAGGTCGAGCGCTGCGGTCATGCGCACAACGAATGGCTCCTGTCCTAAGTAGGGATCCCTCCCGAATGGGTCGGGCACGTGGTAGATGCCCGGCAGGTAGTCGGCAAGTGGATAGGGGTTGACCAGCCCGGGCACGTAGGCGCGGCGTTCAACCAGGTGGCCGTTGGCGGAGGCGAGCGAGGGTCTCTGGATCACTAGGCTTCAACCAGGATCTGGTGGTCGTAGGAGAAAACCAGGTCATGAGGCTCCAGACGGAGGACCTGGACGGCTTCCCCGCGCTTGCCCGTGGCCGGGTTCGCGCCGAACAGCCGTAGGTCCTGAACCAGCTCGGTTCCGCGAACCGCCTGGACGACGGAGTAGATCTCGCCGATGTTGACCGGCCGCCCAAATGGCCATCCTGCCCCTCGCGGCCCGCCGCTGATGGGATGGAAGTAGCCGTAAAGGGCGTCCAGGATCGCATCCTGGAGGCGCGGCGGGTTGAATCCGGGCTGGGCCTTGATCCTGGCGACGATCGTGATGCCGCTGTAGTTCGGCGGTTGGACAAGAACGCGAGTTCCGATGACCCTGCACTCCTCGAGCCGGCGGGCAATCTTGCTCACGGTTTCCTCGGAGGGCTTCAGCTGTTCAAACCTCAAACGGCCCGCCCCGGCCGCAGCCGCCGGCACGATCAAGACCCGGATCGACCCGGCTTCCGCGCCCGCGTCGGGGGCGACGCAATGAACTCTCGCCACCTCTGGCGCCGCTTCTCGCGCCAGGTGCTCGTAGTCTTCGGTGGTCACTGCACGTCCGAGCGTCCTGAGAAGGATCGGACCCCGGACTTTCGCGTCGTTGATGTCCTCTCCCTCCACGCCGCCCGACGCCGCCCGCCGGTTGACCACGCCGGCGACGTACGGGATCGAAGACTTGAGCACGTTGAGCACGCCTTTCGCGACGTTCCCCTTACTGCCTCCGCCGGTTGCATATGAGCCGACGCGGAGCTCAGCGCCTTTGGCCGGCGTTGCCCCGTACCTGTGGAAGCTGCCGTCCGGCTCACGCACAGCCGGACCAAGCTGCACCTCACCGGCGACGGGGTCGAACACGAAGTGCCTGTCGTCTGCGGAGCTTGAGCCGAAGTCCGGCACCTGCTTCCACTCCTGCCAACCGTCGTCCGAGCTGACCTCGAGGAGCATCGTGCTCTCCGACGCCACGACAGGACGGCGCTTGAGCTGGAATCGCTGTCCCGACACTCCCTCCGCGACGCCGATCCACTCCTCTTTGATCAGCTCGGCGTTTACCGCGTCGACTGTGCCGCCGATCGTAAAGGCGGACACAGACCGAATGAGCGGCGACGCGCCGTACTTGGGCTGATCGGGTTTGGCCTCGGTAACTCGCGCCCGCAGCCAGCCTGCACGCTGCGCCTCGATCACCGCGACCTTGTGGGTGCGAGGAACGTGGAGCACGACGTCTCCGTCTTTGTTCAGCCCGCCGGTGCCGTCGACATCGACCTCGCAGCGATTCCAGTCCCCATCGGCGCCGATAGCCTCCCACGCGAGGGGCGGGTTCTTGGGATCGACCCCCACTCCTTCAATCCGGCATGAGAGACGGAGGGTGACCGCGCACCCTGGAACCGCTTCGCTCAGCGCGATGAGAATCGCGTCACCGGGAACCGGCACCCGGCTGAAGCACGGGAATCCTTCCCCGCGGTCGATGGCGTCGTGCCGCCAGACCGGGCTGGCACCTTTGCCCTGCGCCATCGTGGCCAGGTCCTGCAAGGAGCACGGGATGATATCCAGGTCGTCGATGGTGGCGAAGTTGATCGACTCCTCGGTTTCCGTGCGTGTGCTCGCGACGATTGTCCCGGCAGGGATGCGAACCTTGTCCGGAAGCGGTGCCGAAAGCCAGAACGTTACAGGCGCTCGCGCCGCGGTGGGCGGAAACAGCTTCACCCCGATGAGCTCCAGAAACTTCACATAGTTCCGGTCCGGTATCCGGTTCAGACGGTAGACCATCTGATCGGTCATCCACGCGAACAGCTCGATCAGGGTCACGCCGGGGTCGTGCACGTTGTGGTCGGTCCAGTCCGGGCACTTCTGCTGAACCAGGCGCTTGCTTTCGTCGACCAGGTCCTGGAACCGGCGATCGTCGAGGTTCGGGACAGGAAGGGCCATGGCTATTCCTCCGACGGGATGGTGTAGAAGGGGAACACGAGGTTGCGCGGGTCATTCGTCTCACCAATCGAGTAGCGAACCTGGACATAAGCCAGGGTCCGGATGTCCGGATCAACAGTGACGTCGACACCCTCGACCCGGATGCGGGGCTCCCATCGCACCAGCGAATTGCGGACTTCGGTCGCCATTCGTCCCGCGGAGTCCGGATCGATGGTGGCGAAGACGTAGTCATGGATCCCGCATCCGTAGTCCGGGCGCATGGGACGCTCCCCGGGCACGGTCCTGAGGATGAGGTTGATGCTCTCCCAAATTTCGCGGTCGTGCGAGACGAGCTTCATGGAGCCCGTGTTGTCAGTCTCGAGGGGAAATCCCCAGCCACGACCGATGAACTCCTCGCTCACGTCGCCGCCCTCCTCATCCGATCAAAACGTCCGTGACGTCCTCCTTCTCAGTTGAGCTTGACCATCTGGCCTTTGACTTCGACCATCGCGTTGCTGTTGACCTTGATCCCGCCGTCGCCCTTGATCTGCAACTGACCGCCGGCCTCGATGTTCAGGCCGGCCTTCGAGCTCAGTTTCATGTCGCCCTGCGACTCGATGGTCACCTTGCCCTCGCAGTAGATGTGGATCTCGGGGCCGGTCTGCTTGAGCGCGATGCGCGTCTTGTTGTCGGCGGTGATCAGCGCAATGCCAGATTTGCCGGAGTCGTCGAAGAAGACGAATCGGTGGCCCTGGCGGGAGACGAAACCGCTTCGCTTCACCTTGCCTTGATTGAAAAGCCCGCTTCCGACAGAGGGCTTGTCTTTGCCGTTGTAGAGGCTGCCGACCACATAGGGCCTCCGCGCATCACCAAATTCGAAGGCGACCAGAACCTCGTCGTTGACCTCGGGGATGAAGACGGCGCCGGCGCTTGGACCCGCGCCAAGCTGCGTGATGCGCGCCCAGTCCGACTCATAGGTGTCGGACAGCCACGGGAACTTGAGCTTGACCCGACCCAGCTGATCCGGGTCGTCGTTGTTCGTGATGATCCCGACCACGACCCCGTAGATCGGCGCCCCTCCGCCACTCCCATTGCCGTTCGAGCCGGCAGACACCAACCCGAACAGAGATCGATCCTGCCGGCCGCTCACGGTGAAATATGTGCGGTAGCCGGCAGAGTCGAAGACATGGCGGGTGTGGGTCAGCGTGTAGCTACCGACGAAATCGTCCGCCACCACCGAGACGCTCACCGCCTGGCCGGCTTTGAGCTTGGGGTTGCCCCTCGCGATTCCGATCGCCTCGGCCGCCGCGCTTCCGATCTGGTCCACGATCGCCTGCGCGGCCGCATCCACCTGGCTCTGCGTGGACAGTGGTCTGTCGACCACCGTAAACGTCCGGTCCCCGACCTTGCTCGCCATCGACGACGGCGTCGTCGGAAGGGCGGCGCTGCTCGTGCTCGCCGGCGCAGAGCCGATCAGCGCCTTCTTGTTCTTCACGTCCCAGCCTCGAACCTTGACCTCTTTCACCTGCTCTGCCGCGGTCACTCGGGGCCGGAACTCGATCAGGTCCTGCCCGAAGACCAGCTGCAGGGGATTGGTCGAGCGGAAATCGCCTTTTGCCGGCGCGTTGGACGATGGCGTCGGCTTGCGGAAGTCCAGCTTGCCGTCGCTCACCGCGACCTCGAAACCGATCTCACCCGCACGAGCACTCAAGAAATCCCAGTCCGAGAGGTTCACCTGTGACACGTGTTCGTGCGTGGTCTTGGAGTCGTCGATCTTTCCCTTCTGTAGACCGTGACGGCTCGCGACCGTCTGCGCGATGTCAGAGTCTTTGACGTTTCGATAGGTCTGGGTTTCGCGGCCGTTGTGCAGTCGGTGCGATCCGTCATAACCGCGCACCACTGCACGGCTGCCGCCCGGGTCGTACTCGGCTTCGAGCGCAGTGACCTCCCCGGAGATCAGCAGTTCGGGGCTGCTGCCCCCCAGAGGCGGGGCGGAGACCTTCATCTTCGAACCGATCTTCACCTTGGCCTGGCTCAACACCTGCCGTTCGGCATCGCGGAAGGTGATGGCGAACATGTCCGGCGTGTGGAGGTGGTCGTCGACGACAACCCGCTCGATCAATGTTTCGACACCCGCCGCCAACGGGCTGCCGTCGATCTCGATCCGCGGCCGGAGCGCGAACTCTCCCTCAGCCACGAGGCAGCCTCCTCATGCGAGCGATGACGCCTCGTCGGCGCTCGGAAGCAAAAGGCGCGTGCCCGCGGCCACCCGAAGCGGATCGTCGATCCCGTTGAACACCGCCACCGCGCGCCAGAGGTTGGCATTGCCGTACTCCGCATAGGCGATCGAGTGAAGGCTGTCGCTGGCTCCAACCACGTGGGTCCGGCGGCCCTCAGTGGAGCCGGAGGTGGGGTTGGTCCCTGGAGGGTCGGTGGGAACTTCCTCCAGAGTGACATTCGCCGTGGCGCGGACCGGTGTGCCGTCCTGCTTGAACATCGTGTATTTGACGCCCACTGACTTGAGGAAGCCGCGGAATTCGGACAGCGACTCGTTGCTGCCCCATTGAAACTTGAGGATCTGCGGCTGCGGCTTCTTCTTGTCGAGCGATTTGTCGCTTGGCTTCAGCCAGCCCATCAATGTCTTGATGTTCTTGATCAAGCTGGGTTGTTTGTTCTCCCAGTCG
>WNFC01018596.1_pt1 | contig 13049 bp, 14 predicted proteins | sample 5400541 | NCBI WGS metagenome assembly WNFC01 (sample SAMN13153342, study PRJNA577476) | soil metagenome | isolation source: 120 cm saprolite under Douglas fir tree site 2 hole 2 replicate 1 | place: USA:California | collected 2015-04-18
CATCCGGCAATCGGGTAAGAAACGCTTCACGAAGGGTCCGGCGATTCCGTTCGGAAACGCGCGCTTGCGCAAATCGCTCTTCATGGTGGTTCTGCAACTGATCCGTCGCAACGCTTGGCTGCGACAGTACTACGAACGGCTGCGGGCTGCCGGCAAACCGGGCAAAGTCGCGGTCATCGCCGCAATGCGAAAGTTGCTAGTTGCTGTATGGAGTGTGGCGACTCACCGCAGACCCTTCGTGCCGATAATGCCGGCGCCTATCACGAAAAACACTTGACCGACTCCATGGTATCTTGTCTTCACTCCCCCAGGCGATATGCCGCATCGACGAGCCTGCCGCCGCCGCTATTGGCAAAGTCAGCATCAGCAAAGCCAAGAGCCTGTAATCGTTTGAGGTAATGATCAATGGAAAAACAATCTCTAGGTCGCGATGGGGGTGGGGCCGACGTATCGCCATCTGCGGCGGCGGCGCGGGCCACTGATTTGGCAGATCTGCCACCGCCTTACATTCCGGTTGGCGCACTTGATCTGTTTGTGGAAGATAATATGGAATACGCACAGCGTCTCATCCAAGCTGGCGTGCCTACCGAGCTCCACGTTAATCCTGGCGCGTTTCATGGGTTTGATCTCTTTGCCCCGTCTGGCTAGGTGTCGAAGCAATTCCAGGCTGACCGCGATAACGTGCTCAAGCGCACACTTCACGATGGCGCAAGGTGAGCGCGTCTGCCGCCCGACCACAGTCCGGCATTGCATGCGACCAGCCATCGAGCCAGAAACACATGAGACCACCCTTTGACTGGTTTCACCCGTTCAGTTCTCAATTTTGTGAGGCCTCCATGATAGGCTGTACTCGGTCGCCTTCCTCCACTCCGTCACCAACATTGACGGCAATCAGCGAGCCTGCGGAGATGCCGCGCGCAATCTCCACGGTCCGACCGTTGTCATTTCCGAGGATGACCTTGGCCAAATGAATCCGATCTTGTCGGACCAGGGGAACGTAAGCGGCGCCGTCGCGAAAGATCAGCGCGTCATCCGGTATACGCGGCGCGTCGTCGGACGAGGAAAGATTAAGAGAGAGAGTCGCGTACATCCCGGGATACAGTGCGGAATCCTTGTTCGGCAGATCGACTTCGACCCGCATCGTGCGCGTATCTTGAGTTAGAGCGTCTGGATGGCGTGTGACAGTGGCGCTAAAGCTGCGCCCCGGGTATTGGGTCACTGATACGCTCGCGGGATCCCCGTCCTCCACGAAAGCGGCAACGTCCTCTGCATAGACACGAAGCGGATGAAGCGTTGCGAGGTCCACGATGGGGATGCTGCTCCCAGGGGTCGTCACTTGGGGAATCAGCGCGCCGGGATCGACGTCGCGAGCAGTGATAATGCCGTCGGTCCCGGAACGGATGACCTCGTACGATTGCAGCGCCAACAACTGCTCATAAGCGGCCTTGGCCTGAAGCATGGCGGCGTGCGAGTTGTCTGCTATCTGTTGCGGAATAACCTGCTGGGCGACCAGCGTCTGATTGCGTCCGTCGGTAACCCTCTGCAGCCAGAAGTTGGCCTTTGCATCAGCGACCTGCTTGTCGAGCTCGGGCGATTCGAGGATCGCCAGCACCTCGCCCTTGTGCACACGATCGCCTTTGTCGACGTAGATCGTTTTCAAGTAGCCGGCGGTTTTCGCATAGATTGGCGTCTCTATGTAGCCGTGGATGCTGGCCGGAAACGAGATGCTCCGGCCGTGGTCCGGGTGCTGTATCTGCATTACCAGCACCCGCGGGCCGAGGGCGTTGGATTGTTGTAGAAGGATGCCCTGACTACGGATTTGCAGGCTATGCGCCCACACCAGGCCAACGCTCACCGTAAAGACCAGCATCACTGCCACAGACCATCCGATGAGGCGGAGGGCACCGCCTGGCAGGCGCAATGAACTCGAATTGTCTTGTGGTGTTCCCATCGGAAACCTCCTTAAAGCGATGAAGAGTGAAGCGATTTGGCGGCGGCGACCTCGGCATCGCGTTCTCGCTTCGGTTTCAAGTGGCCGCTGAAAATCGAGTACACGGTCGGCACGACGAACAGTGTCATCATGGTGGCGACAAGGAGGCCACCGATGACCGCACGACTGAGCGGCGCGCTTTGTTCTGATCCTTCGCCCAGCGCCAGCGCCATCGGTAACATTCCCAAAACCATAGCGAGCGCGGTCATCATGATCGGACGAAGCCGCGTGACGCCAGCCTCGATCGCGGCCGTAATCACGTCACGACCCTCCTCGCGCAAATCGTTGGCGAAGATAATGAGCAGGTTGCCGTTGGCCACGCCCACACCGACCGCCATGATCGCACCCATCAGCGACTCCACATTGATGGTCGTGCCTGTCAGCGCCAGCATCCACAGCACGCCTGCAAGTGCGCCCGGCACCGCCATCAGTATGATCAGCGGCTCAAGCCACGACTGAAAATTCGCGACCATCAGCAGATATACGAGAACGATCGCGAGAACGATTCCTGCCCCGAGTGTTGTGAAGGACTGCCGCATGGCCTGGCTCTGCCCTCGGATCGTGACCTTCGTCCCCGGCGGGAGCTTGCCGAGTCCATTGATGACCCGCTGCACGGCGGCACTGGTGCTTCCCAAATCGCGTCCGGCCACCGCACAGTTCACGTCGATCACGCGCTGTATCGTGTAGTGCTCGACTACGGCCGGATCGACGCTGTGAGAGATGGTGGCTACGTTGCTCAGCAACTGCGGCGTGTTGCCGTTAAGACCCGATACGCCCGGCGTGCTGAGCGGAATATTGCCGAGAGCGGCGACCGAATTGACCAGGTGCTCTGGAGCCTGCGAGATGACGCTATAGTTCACGCCGTTATGGGTATCGAGCCAGAAAGTCGGCTGGATCAGCTGGTTGCCGGCCAAGGTTGTGAGCAGGCTTGAAGCGACCTGATTCTCGGTTATCCCCAGTTCGAGCGCCTTGTTCCGATCCACGTCGACCTTGAAGGCCGGATAATCGAGCGGCTCGGCGATCCGCAGATCGGCCACACCCGGAATGTTGCGCATCTGCTTCTCCAGCCGCTTGGCTATTGCGTAGTCCGAGTTCAGATCGTTGCCTGAGACCTGGACGTCGATTGCAGACGAGAGCCCGAAGTTCAAAACCTGCGCGATGATGTCGGCGGCCTGGAAGTAAGTCGTAACGCCGGGAAACTCGCGCGCGAGATCGCGTCGGATGCGTTCCTCGTACATCGCGGTCGGCCGATGCTTCTCTTTCAGCTGAATCATGATGTCAGCGTCCATCGCTCCGATGCTGTCGGTTTGGTAGTAGGCGAGATCGTAAAACCAGGGCAGACCGATGTTGTCGCTGATGGTTTCGAGATCGCTGGGCGAAACAATCTTCCGAATCGAGCGTTCGATCCGATCGACGATATACTCGCTGTCCTCGATTCTGGTGCCGGTGGGGGCACGCACGTGAAGGCGCATCATGCCGGCGTCGACGGCGGGGAAGAAATCCTCGCCGACGACCAGGAGCAGCAATCCCGAGGCGATAATCATCAAGGCCACGCAGGTCAGTGACATCGCCCGCCGCGCGATGAATGCGGTCAACGCGGCGCGATACCTCGTGCGCAATCGCTCGAACCCGCGCTCGAAGGCGTCGAGAAAGCGGCCCCACAATCCACCGCCGTGGCTTCCCTCGTGATCTTCCGGCAGCAGGTAGCGGGCCATGGTAGTGACCAGCGCACGCGACAGCAGGTACGACGTGAGCATCGCGAATACCACCGCAAGGGCGAGTGGCGTGAACAGGAAACGTCCTACGCCGGTCAAGAGAACCACGGGGAAGAAGACGATGCAGATGCAAAGCGTGCCGACCAGGGTCGGCGTCGCGATTTGGCTCGCGCCGTCCAGAATTGCCACCAGCAAGGGTTTGTGCATCGCCTGGTTGCGGTGAATGTTTTCGACTTCCACGGTTGCGTCGTCGACCAGCATCCCAACGGCGAGCGCGATCCCGCCAAGCGTCATCGTGTTGATGGTCTGGCCGGTCAGCTTGAGCCCGATGATCGCAGTGAGTATCGAAAGCGGAATCGAGGTTATGACGATCAGCATCGAGCGCGGCGAGCCCAGGAAAATCAGCACCATCAGCGCTACCAGCACCGCCGCCGTCACCGCTTCCTGGACGACGTCCTCGAGCGCTGCGCGCACGAACTTGGATTGATCGAAGGTCAGCTTGACCTTCATACCCTTGGGCGCCACGGCTTCGATGTCGGGAATTCTCTTCTTGACCCCGTTGACGACTGCCAGCGTCGATGCGTCCGCATGCTTGATTACCATCAGATAGGTCGCGGGCTTGCCGTCGATCCGAACCACGTTTGTCTGCGGCTGATGTGTGTCGCTCACGGGGGCGACCTGGCCTAGCAGCACCGGCGTGTCGCGCGTGAACTTCACCGGAATTTGATTGAAATCCGCGACCGTTTTCGGATTCATGTTGACGTCGATGTCGTACTGCCGGTCGCCCATTTTGGCCTGTCCGGATGGGATCACCACGCTCTGCGCGGCGACGACATTGCTGACGTCTTGCGGCGAAAGCCTGTTCGCATAGAGCGCAGTCGGATCGAGATTGACCTGGACGGTACGGAACACGCCGCCGATCGGCGCCGGTGAAGAGAAGCCAGGAATGGTGAATAACTGAACCCTGATGAAGTTGAGGCCGTAGTCGAACAACTGCTGCCCGGAGAGCGTGTCACTGTAAACATCGAGCTGGGCGACCGGCACGTTGGCTGCGTTGTAAGAGATTATCGCCGGCGGCTCCGTGCCGCGCGGGAGAACGGTCTCAACCGTACCCGAGGTAGCGTTCAGTTGCGCGATGGCCGAGCCGATGTCGCTGCCGGGATAGAAATAGATTTTCTCCAGTCCAAGACCTTCGATCGACTCCGATTCGATGTGCTCGATGCCGTTCACGGTGGTCGAGTAGGCGCGCTCGGTGATGAGCACGATGCGCCGTTCCATGTCGATCGCCGAGAGGCCTGGATAGTTGTAGACCAGCATCACGACCGGCAAATTGATTGCGGGAAAAACGTCGACGTTCATCATGGCGAAGGAGAGCGCACCAAGAACCAGCATCAGCAGCGCCATGACCGCGACCGAGAGCGGTCGACGGAGAGCTAGTTCAACGATCCACATAGCCTTGCCTCACTGGAGGGTATGCAGTGGTTTGCTTCCAGGTCGTCCGGGAAGACCACACAGTCCCCACCCGCCTGCCATCTGACCTTGAGCAAAGTACGATCGAGGTTTCGAATGACCGAGAGAACCGCCACTGTTTCGTTTGGAAGGGGGTCTCGTACCATTCTCGCGAGAGTTGCGGTGGACATGCTCATTTCCCTCTGAAAAGTAGGTCGGTCTCATAAAGGCGCACGTTTCATGCCGAACAGGCGCGTCGCCGAAAAGCACGCGAGAAAAAGGAATGCGCGGACTCTGATTACCGCAGCGCTGGCGAGGACTCGTAAAATTACGATCGATCGCTATGCAGCCTCTGATAAGCACCGCAGGATCGCTTCGTCCACTCGCTCAGTGCGCTGCTGGTAGGGCAGGTTTGTGTCGCGAGATCGTCGATTCTTGGCAGTCAACGGATCCTCGACTGAAAACTCCGGAGGTCCCATTCCTTGCGCGCTTTTCGGCCACACTCTGACTGGCATGAATAGTGTTCTGCATCCCAGCCAGACGCTGGAGAAGGAAAATGAAGCGTCGAGTTAAACTGAAAGGAGAATTCTATGCCAATCTACGTTTGCAGTGCCGCTACAGGACGGCTGACGCCGGTCCAAAAGACGGAAATCGCTCGCAGTATCACCGACATATATCATGACGTGACCGGTGCACCCCGCTATTTTGTCCGGGTGATGTTCCACGACGTTGCGCCGGGCAATAACTACGTCGCCGGCCGACCGGCCCCTGCGGATCAGATATCGATTCGATGCGATACCCGGAGCGGAAAGACCAACGAGCAGAAGAGCCAAATGCTGCGACGGATAATTCAGGACGTCGCCAGGGCGAGCGGCGCCGCCGAGGACGCGGTCACGTACGTCCTGTGCGAAATTCCCGCCGAGAACACCGCCGAGTACGGCCGCGTCCTGGGGCCCGCCGAGAAGGACGACGCATGGTTCTCGTCGCTGCCCGACGCCTTGCGGGAAAGGCTCAGTTCCCTGGCCTGAGAGCTAAACGCAGGAGACTGCCAATGCCTGTCGCCGGCTCCGCCTCGCACAATGACGGCGACAGGCTGACAGCCTAACGACCGACCTTTTCTCCGGTTGCTTGTCTGCCGTTTCCATCCCTCGACTCCGAGCAGTGTCCGAGGAGTTTATGGAAACGCGAGTGTAAATGCCGGGCGGATGAGCCGTGAGAACCCACTGTGGGGCGCGCCGCGGATCCATGGTGAATTGTTGATGCTTGGAATCGAGGTCGCTGAATCAACCGTCGGCAGGTATATGGTCCGGCGTCGCCGATCACCGTCCCAAGGTTGCAAGACTTTCCTGCGTAATCTGCCGCGGGCATCGCTTCGCTGGATCTGTTTGTCGTACGCACGATCTCGTTCAGGCTGCTCTACGGCTTGGTGATCCTGCGTCACGCCCGTCGGCGGTTAATCACGATCAGCGTCACTACCAATCCGACTGCCCAGTGGATCGCCGGGCTGGTGACTGACGCCTTTCCCTGGGACGAAGCGCCAAGTCATCTGATTCGTGACCGCGACGGGGTCTTCGGCCCAGCCTACACCCATCGCATTCGTTCAATGAGGATCCGCGATCATTCGACCGCACCGCGCTCACCGTGGCGGAACGGCCACGTCGAGCGGCTCATCGGCTCGATTCGGCGCGAAAGCCTCGATCACCTGGTCGTATTCGACCAAGCCCAATTGCGTCGCGTTTTGAAAAATTACGCTTCCTATTACAACCAGGTCCGGACTCATCTCTCATTAGATAGGGACGCTCCAGAATTTCGGCGGCCGCCGAAGGTCGGCCGCATCGCAGCGATACCAATCTTCGGCGGCCTCCATCATCAATACGTCCGGGTTTAGGTTCTGGATAGGCACAAGTCGTCAAGTTGGCAAGCTTGCGCCGTGGCGGCGCAAACTCCCTCTGCCACTAGGTTGGCGCGCGCAGCCGCCCGGCATCAGTCACTGGCGAGATCAGCGGTTCTCATCGCCGACGCGCGACGCCCGCGCGATGCGATCGGCGATTCGGCATCCTCATCGGAAGCTGTTCCACTGAAGATGGGGCGTGCCCCTTTTCTTCCATTCTTCTAGCGGCGGGATTAGGATCTTCGATGTCTGGAGCCGCCGCTTCAGCAATTTCGATCGCGAATTTCGCGGGAGATTTCTTGGTGGCAGCTAAGGAATCCGCGTATCGATCCCTTTCCGACGATGCGGCGTTGCGAGCAATCGTCGAGGGCGTTGAATGCGAGACGGGAGAACGCTTCTTCTCTTCGCTCGTCGAGCAGCTTGCATCTGCTTTCAGTTGTCAATACGCCTTCGTCTCGGAACTCTTAAACGATCGGCTCCATGTTAGGACGCGCGCCATTTGGGGACGCGGGAGTCTCATGAAAAATTTCGAGATCCCGCTCACCGGCGCTCCGTGTGAGCCGGTCCTGAATGGAAAGTTCATGCATCATCCTGAAGGCCTTCGCAACCTTTTCCCCACCAACCCACCTTTTCTCGGGGAATGGGGCGTGGAGAGCTACTGTGGCGTTCCGCTACTGGATTCGTCAGGGGTCGTCGTAGGCCACCTCGCCATCCTGTCCGAAGAACCGATGTGGGACGGGCCTCGCGCATTGGCCATCATGCGAATTTTCGCGGCGCGAGCACGCGCCGAAATAGAGAGGCTGAAGACCGAGAACGAATTGCGTGTGAGTGAAGAGCGACTCGCCCGGGTACTGCAGTCGACCCCGGACGCGATAATTACGTTCGACGCGAACCGGTGTATTGTTCTGTTCAATCACTCTGCGGAAAGTATCTTCGGATGCTCGGCAGCCGACGCGATAGGACGTCGTCTGGACCCATTCCTTTGCCACAAGCTGAGGGAACTAATCGACGAAGCAATTGTGCCCAACGGTGAGCTTGAGGCTCGTCCGTTCTTGTGGGCATTCGACGGCGTGACCGCGCGTCGCGCTGACGGCGACGAATTTGCAATCGAGGCTACGATCTCCCAGGTCGAAACCCAAACCGGCAGACTCTTCACTCTAATTCTTCGGGATATCGAAGAACGACTCCGAGCCGAGAGGAAAGTTCGCGAGCTTAGTCTGCAGAAAGATTATTTGCTCGAGGAAATCAAGGAAGAGCACAACTTCGAGCAGATCGTCGGACATAGCCGGTCTCTTATCGATGTGATTGACCAGGTAAAGCTCGTTGCGAATACCGACTCGTCCGTGCTCATTCTTGGCGAATCAGGGACCGGCAAGGAATTAATAGCTCGCGCTGTGCACGCCAATAGCGGGCGCCGAAACCGCGCATTGGTGAAGGTAAACTGCGCAGGGCTCCCCACGGGTTTGATTGACAGCGAACTGTTTGGTCACGAAAAGGGTGCTTTCACTGGTGCGGGCGAGCGCCGAATCGGTCGGTTTGAGCTCGCGCAAGGCGGAACGATTTTCCTGGATGAGATCGGCGACGTACCGGCAGAGGTGCAGGTGAAGCTGTTGCGTGTTCTTCAGGAGCATGAGTTCGAACGGCTAGGCGGATCCAAGCCGATCAAGGCTGATGTGCGCGTGATCGCTGCTACCAATCGTGATCTAATTGGCGCAGTTTCCGAAGGAGCATTCCGTAAAGATTTATACTACCGTCTGAACGTCTTTCCGCTGCATGTGCCACCATTACGCGAACGCCCCGAGGATATCCCATCACTTGTCCAATACTTCGTCCGACGGTTCACGACGAAAATCGGCCGCAGGATAACTCGAGTTCAGGGAGATACGATGGAAAGGCTAGTCCGCTATGGATGGCCGGGAAATGTCCGCGAGCTCGAGAACATTATCGAGCGGGCCGTAATCCTTTCGCTTGGCAGTGAACTTGAGATCGGTAGCGGGTTTTTGCCGGAGTCTCCGGCAGAGGTGACGCGTCAAAGCCCTGCGATGAGAGACTCAGGTGGGGTAGTTCGATCGGAGGTTCGTACGGCGGTTCGCCGTCTTGAAGAGATCGAACGCGGCCAGATTCTCGAAGCTCTTAAGCAGACGAGTTGGCGAATCGAGGGACCCAGCGGCGCGGCGGAAATACTGAAGCTCAAGCCAAGTACGCTGCGTAGCCGGATGCAGAAACTCGGAATTCGGCGGAGCACGCAGGTGGCCCTTTAGAACCTCGAACTCTTCCCACAAATCACAGGTAAGCTCCTTCGTCTGGATTCGTCTGGGGTTACTTCACCGAGAAGGGGTCGAACGCTTCCGTTCGACTGGAAGCTCGCTTCGATTTCGAACAACTCCGCGGCGTTGAGTGTTTCGGCGTAGCTCACGGTGGGCTCGCGGATCCGCGAGGGATCGTGGCCGACCATCGTGGGAGTTCTCACAAGATCCACGGATCTGTTGCATTTCTTAAACCGTCACGTCGTGGCCTGTGGCTTGCGAGGAGGTATCTCTCGGCGGGGACAAACACATGGATTCATTCATCCGACAAATGAGGCGGACCGTAGAACAGCGTACCTCGAGGAGATGCAACCCATCGAGCAACCGCCCCCCAAGAGGTTCGCTATCGCGAATGATCTACCCAGTTCAGAGCCAACCCAAGCCAAAAGGGGAATCGCATGCCGACTTATAATTGTTTTATATGACAGGGGAAGGAATTTATTCCGTCGGACAATACGTCCTTCAACATCTCTAAGGAGCTGGCGACTATGAAACGTATGGCTATTGTGTTTTTTCTATCGGTCTCTTTCTTCGGGCCTCACCTCGCTGCTATTGCGCAAGAGTCTTCAACCACACCTTCTACCGAATCCGCTTCAATCTCACCACAGGATTCCGATGAATCGAAAATCAAGAACGCCCTAAGTGCCGGTCCCGATTTTGTCACAGATAAGGCTACCGTGATGGATTGGCCAAAGCCGGGCGAACAACACGGAAGAATCCTCCGGATGGGCAGCAACGGGTGGACCTGCATGCCCGACATGGGTAAGCCGGCTCACGATCCCATGTGCGGAGACGAGACAATGATGAAGTGGGTGGAGGCGACGTTCGCGGGACACAAACCAAACATCGATCGTGTTGGGATGGCGTACATGCTTCAAGGCGAAGCCGATCCAGACCAATTTAACATTTTGCTGAAAACTCCACCTAAAGGAAAGGATTGGTATTACGTCGGACCTCACGTGATGTTGGTGTTACCCGACAAGGATAAGCCGGCGCTAAAATACGTGAACCATGATATTTCGACCAGCCAGCCTTACGTCGCGGCATGGTTGTCTTCTTCTCCCGTATTGGTGATTCCAATCGCTCGGCCACACCAGGAAGTGAAGATCACAGCTAACGGCAGTAATTAGGCTATCGGCACCAGGTGTCATACTTACTTGTTTCTGCGCGGAGCTGGCCTTAAGAGCGCGATCAAATCGTCAATCAGCAATAAGACCAATGGAGAACGAACCCGCAGCTGTGCACGCACTCTCGGCGAATTTGTTCTCCGGGCACACTTCAAATGAGAAAGTCACAACCTCGAACTGAGGTATCGCAACAGAGGAGAAGAACTGTATGAAAGCCCTTCAGAATATGTCCAAAACAATCCTGATCACCGGCGCTAGCAGCGGCTTTGGCCGTGACACGGCGGAAACACTGTTCCGCGCTGGCCACATTGTGTACGCCTCGATGCGCGGTACGCAGGGCAAGAACCGAGAGGCCGCCGAGGCCCTGCGGAAGCTCGGCATCGTGACCGTGGAATTGGACGTTAGCGACGACGCATCTGTCGAAGCGGGCGTCAAGAAAGTGTTGGTGGAGGCCGGCAAGATCGATGTGCTGGTCAACAACGCCGGCATCGGGTCGGCCGGGGTAACCGAAGCCTTCACAGCGGAGCAGGCGAAGGTCGTCTTCGAGACGAATGTCATCGGGCTCCTTCGCGTCACCCGCGCCGTGCTTCCCTCAATGCGCGAGAATCGCGATGGCCTGATCATCAACATCGGCTCGATCCTCGGCCGCGTGACGTTCCCCTTCTTCGGCATCTATGGCGCGAGCAAGTTTGCCGTCGAAGCGCTGACCGACAGCCTCAGGTACGAAGTCTCGCAACTCGGTGTCGAGGTCGTGGAGGTGCAGCCGAGCGCTTACCCGACCAACTTTTTAACCAGCATTCAGACGCCCGCCGGCACCGAAGTGACGAAGTCCTACGGCGAGGTCGGCCAAATCCCCGACGCCATGTTCAAGGCCTTCATGTCAAGGTTTGAGGGCAAGGACGCCCCGAATCCCCACGATGTCGCGGAGGCCATCGCCAAGCTCGTGGGTCAATCCAAGGGCAGCCGCGCTACCCGCACCGTCGTTGGCGCGTCGTTTGGTTCCGACAAGGCCAACGAGGACGTTGCGCCTGTCCAGGCGAAGGTGGTCGAGTACCTGGGCCTCAGCGATCTCGAAAAAATCGCCTGATGAATCGTCTCGGGGGCAGCGGCCTGCCGCTGCCCCGCCTTCACCTACAGTTCGGAGGCCCTAACCATGATTTCTCCTGGTGATCCCGTTCGACGCTTCTATGACGCGCTGGGGCGTCGCGACGTCGCTGGTGGTCCGGATCTTCAGGGAGAGGATGCGCGCCAGCAGCATCAACGCCGTCCCGGACGACATCTGGGAATATCCGGTCTGATGGAAAGCAGTGCGCCGTGAAAGCCCTCATCTTTGAGCGCAACGGCTAACCTACAGATGTTCTCGGTATTCGCGATCTGCCGGTCCGGTACCGGGGCCAGGAGACCTGCACAAGGAGGTAGCAAATACCTGCTCATGCAACCGACTGGAAAGTCCGGAGTTCCCATTCCTTGCGCGCTTTTCGGCCACACTGTGACTGGCATGAATAGTGTTTTTCATCCCAGGCAGACGCTGGAGAAGGAAGATGCAGGCGTCGCGGCACTCAAGGCAGTACTAAGTGGACGCGGTACCGAACTAGTCGAACTGGCTAAAACCAATCTATTCAGGTGGTCGCGGCATGGCGGTTGCTCCACTAGCCCCGATGATTCGCATCACTACCGATAGCAGCAACGGATTGCGGCTGGTCGTCGAGGGACATTTGACCGGCCCAGCCGTGGATGAATTGCGCAAGAGCTGTGATGGACGGCACGCCGGAGCCGTCTTGGATCTCTCCGGGGTGGTCTTTGCCGACCGCTCTGCGGCAGTACTTTTGAACGAACTGAGAGCGGCTGGTTTCGTGCTGGAAGGATGCTCGGGCTTTATAAAGCAATTACTGCTCGAGAATCCCGGAGGGATAGTCAGATGAACGGCGAGCCTTAGATTCTGTCGATGGCCGCTGACTCGGCGGCGAGCCAGGGCGCGCGTACGATGAGCGAGCAATTCTGCCGGGCGAACGAGGAGTCGGCGCTAAGCGAGGAGCGCTTCCGCTTTCTGATTCGACATGACGCCTGCAAATGAAAGGGCAATCAGATGGAAACGCGGACTCAGCAACCTGAAGCTGTCGAGACCCCCATGCCGATCCTGTTTCGAAAGACCTCCTCGCCCAAGCAGGCGATTTTCCGCAAAGAAGGCGAGTACTGGACCTTAGGCTACGGCGATAAATCCTTCCGCCTGAAGGACACCAAGGGACTCGGGTACCTCGCCCATCTGCTGCATCATCCGGGAGTCGAATTCCATGTGCTCGACCTCGCGGGTGGAATTGCGCGCCAGCAGGAGAAGTACGAAGCCAGTCCGTCGACGCGCGGTTTACCTCGGGGAGCCGAGGATCTGGAAAAAGCCGGGATCCATATCGCGAGTCTGGGTGACGCGGGCGAGATGCTCGACGAGCAAGCCAAGGCCGCCTACAAGCGCAGGCTTTCCGAGTTGCGCGAAGAATTGGAAGAAGCCAAGGAAGTCGGAAACGTCGAGCGCGCGGAGCACGCGGAACGAGAGATCGATGCACTGACCAGAGAACT
>WNFC01021185.1_pt1 | contig 13048 bp, 13 predicted proteins | sample 5400541 | NCBI WGS metagenome assembly WNFC01 (sample SAMN13153342, study PRJNA577476) | soil metagenome | isolation source: 120 cm saprolite under Douglas fir tree site 2 hole 2 replicate 1 | place: USA:California | collected 2015-04-18
AGCTCAACGCTCTGACGGGCCTCCTCGGGCGCAGTCACGTTTTCGCCGAGATTGTCCACAGAGACGCTGAGCCCGGCTTGATTCAGCGCCTGCGCAACCTGCAATGCATCTTCTACTTTAGTGCCGGCGACAAAGCGGCCGGAGATGCGCTTCCCAAGGGAAGAGCGTTCGGCCACTCCGCGTAACCAGCGGCTCTCAGAAAGAGAGATAAAGGGCGCTCTTAGCACGATTCTCCGGGGCGGGGGAATCTAGCGGTGCCTTGGCCTAATTTCAACTGAAAGATCACAGAAATTTGTATCACAAAACCGCGCCGGCCCGAGGCAGGGGCACCGAACTACGGCGCCGGGTCTCGTGAGTTTATGGACTGAAGTAGTAGCATTCGACCTGTTCGGTGGTTTCGTGATCGGCCTTCTCCCACTTCCAAACCCGGACTGCGTTCTGCGCCGATTGCGCGAGCACTGGACTGCCGCCCTTCACTTGTACGGACTTGACGCTTCCGCTGGCCGGAACCAGCACTTCCAGTCTGACGGTACCGCTGAGTTTCATGGTGCGGGCGACTGCCGGATAGGTAGGCGCCACCCTGATGATGACTCTACGCACGTTGGCGCTTTGCTCGTCTTGCGCGAAAGCGGCTTTCGGTTGAACGTTTACCAACAATGCGAGGAGCAGCAAGGTCACGAATGGGGAGGGTTTCACAATACTTACAAGTTAAGCCGAGACGGCACTACGGGAAAGAGTACGGAAGCAAGATAAGAACAATCCCTAACGTAACTACACTCTAACTAGTGCACGCTCGCTGGAATTGAAGAAAGCGTCGGCAGTCTACGGATTGAAATGAAACTCTACTTGCTCGGTGGTATCGTGGTCTGTCTTTTCCCACTTCCATCCGTGAACCGCGAACTGCGCGGATTGAACGAGCAAAGGATTCCCACCCTTCACCTGAATCGACTTAGGGCTGCCGCTGGGCTGCACCAGCACTTCCAGTTTGACGGTGCCGCTCAAGTTCATGCTGCGGGCCGTTTGTGGGTACTGGGGCACAACCTTGTTGACAATCTTGCGGGCGCCACCGTTCGAACTGGACGCGTCTTGAGCGGAACAAGGCTTCGGCTGGAAACTCGCCAGCACGGCGAGCACGGCCAGGATGAAGTACGGGGAGCGCTTCATAGTGTCTAAACACTAAGGGAAGCGGCCAAAACGGGAAAGAGTACGGAAGCGATCTATCCAAAAACACCAAAGTAACCTCGCCTGCGGGAAGTGCTGCGAAATCAATGCCCTTGATCTTCCAGGAACTTTTCGACCTCTAGCGCCGCCATACAGCCTGAGCCGGCTGCGGTTACGGCCTGGCGATATCGCCGGTCTTGCACGTCGCCGCAGGCGTAAACTCCGGGAACTTTAGTAAATACGTTATTCGTGGTTTTCAAATATCCCTCTGCATCGGTGTCGAGTTGGCCTTCGAAGATTTTGGCGTTGGGAATGTGGCCGATACCCAGAAACATAGCACTGAACGGATGGTCCCAGCTCTTGCCGGTGCTGGTGTCGCGCAACTTCAGAGCGGTGACTTCCTTCTTAGAGGCGTCCAATACGTCATCGACCACGGTATTGGTAAGGAAATGAATCTTGTCATTGTTCTGGGCGCGGTCCAGCATAATTTTCGAGGCCCGGAACTGATCACGACGGTGGATCAATGTGACCTTGTTCGCAAAACGAGTCAGGAAAAGCGCTTCTTCCATTGCGGAATCGCCGCCGCCGATGACAGCAATCTCTTTGCCGGAGAAAAAGAATCCATCGCAAGTGGCACAAGAGGAAACTCCGTGCCCGATCAGCGCCTTCTCGTTCGGCAATCCCAGCCAGCGTGCCGAGGCGCCGCTGGCAATAATCACGGTGCGCGCCTGAATTGTTTCCTTGCCGACTTGCAGCGTAAATGGCCGCTTGCCAAGATCAGCCGCCGTCACGTGCGCCAGTCGATACTCCGCGCCAAAGCGCTCCGCCTGAAGGCGCATATTAGCGATCAATTCCGGCCCCATGATCCCCTCGGGAAAGCCCGGGAAATTTTCCACCAGCGTGGTTAGGGAGAGCTGCCCGCCAGGTTCGTGCCCTTCAATCACCAAAGGGTTCAATTTGGCGCGGCCAGTATAGAGCGCGGCAGTGTGCCCCGCGCACCCTGATCCCACAATGACCACATTTCGCACGTTGTTCATAGGTTTGGTTAGATTACAAAAATGAACTTCGGTTTCAACTGGGGATTCGCAGCTTCACTAGTGACTCGGGGCCGCCTTCTTGGCTGCAGGTTTGGCTGGCGCTCCACTATTGCCAACTCTCGCTAGTTCGGCCGGTACCATTGCCTTCGCTCCCAGGATTCTGCGGTAATCTGACAGCAGTGAAGACGCTGAGGCAAATAGCGGCTCGTAGGCGCTCTGGTCGGGAGCTGGACTATCTCCTTCGCCGGTGCAGCGCGCAAGCACAACCGACGGTTTTCCAAAACGCTCAAGCCGGATCCGGTTGGCGGGCGTTCCTGCGCCCAGCATTACTGCCGCTGTAGTCACCGACGAGGCGCTGTCCTCGATCGAAATTTGCAACACATCCTTCGGGTCCCGCACTCGAAAGACCAGCGTTTCCACCATCTGCTTGCTGTCCCGGCTGAAGGAATACTGAACCGTCACAAAAAAGGATTGCCCGGTGAAATCGTGCCGGATGCGGACAAAGTCGGCGCTGTTGGTATCCGAAGAAATCGGGGTAGTGCTGCTCCCCGTGATCAGAGGGTTCGTACTGAGATCAAGCACAGACCGCCCGCGATCCACTTCGAAGTCCAGGGAGAAAACCGGCTTTGCCGGAACTCGCGCCAGCGCGGAAGCGATCTCTTGCTTCTCCTCGGGCGAGGGAGCGCACACGTTCAGCATGTTTACCTTCACTTGTGGCTTCGGCGGCGCGCTCGCTTCCTGCGCTGAGCAGAGAAGTCCTGCGGCCAGGACGGTAGTAACTATGAGAATCCTCTGGAACACAGCGAAATTGTACCAGCACGCAATTCGAGCCGTTCGCCAACGACCTAGATAGGCTCCTTGTCGCTGTCTGATCCCTTAGCCTCAACGTACACGAGCGAGAAAGATGTCCCTGTGCCCTTTGGTTCGATGGCTACGATGTGCTGGGACTCCTTGGTCCCCGCCTTGAGTTCAACCTCGCCGGGTTCGGGGCTGTCATCGTCGTCGCAGGACAAGTCTTTATTCTTATTCTTCTGCTTATCAGACGCCTTCGCCGACGCGTCGGGGCAACTGGTAACCTTGCCATATTTTTCCAGCGCTTTTCGGTAAAATGCCCCCACCTTGCTGGGCGCGTCCTTCGATTCCAGCTTCACTATGACCAGTCTGAAACCAGAATCGCGGCCCCACAATCCGAGTTGTGCTGCCTGAGTGTCATCCGACTTGTCTTTATGCGGCCGCGCTCCCGGATAGATGGGCAACCCGACCTCTTTTGCGCCCGCTACGTCGCTAGCCATGACTCCAATACTGTGGCTGCCCTTCGTGGGAGGGCTCGAATCCTTGCTGTCCTGTGAGGTAGCAGGCTGAGCAACCAAGAGAACGGCTGCCAGTGTAACGACTGCCGGCAGAACTATAATTCGTCGCTTGTGGATATCTCGATTATTCAAAATAAACCTCCTGCCCCAGGTGAATACGCATCGGGAAACGCTTCGGTTCCCCGGTTTCGCCAATACCACCTGCAGGGAGGCTACAATAAACCCATGGCCAACCTAACGCTGGTTTACGGGGTGCGGCTGTTGCCGTCGGAAGAAGTCACCGACGTGACAGATGCAACCCTAAAGCTGAAAAACGGGCGAGAGGCGCACGTCACCATGCACGTGCTCGAAGGCAGCAAAGAACAAATCGAGAAGCAGCTTAAGTCCAGCCTGGACGCTTTCTTCGACTTTTACCCCGAGATCTGACGCGAGACCTCTGAGCATCGAGACCTCCCAGCCCTGCATAGAGGTTCCATCTATAATTCAGACGGCTTTCGATGCGTTCCCGCGTTCAACAACTTCGCGCTTGGCTGAGGAGAAACGGCTTGTCCCCCAAGGGAAAGCTCGCGTTCATCACCTGGTATCTTTTCGCTCTTGACTTACTTCTATTGGCAATTCAAAAAGTGGCGGATTTTTTTCGTAGTTCGTTCGGAAAATCACTTGGCGGCTGGATCATCTTTCTCAGTCTGCTAGTCATTGTTTTTTTTGGCATGCTCGCTGGCCGCTGGTTGTCATCCAGACTGCTATGGCGACTCCGGAACCGGTTGATCGTTACTTACATCTTCATCGGCATCATTCCTCTAACGCTGCTAATCACGTTGGCCATAGGAGGGTTCTATCTGTCCGCCGGCCAGTTCGCTACCTTCATTGTCACCTCAAGGCTGGATTCGGAACTCAAGAGCCTGGAGGCCGGTAATCTCGTCATCGCTCACCGACTCGCCGCGGAACTGGACGCGGCACGGAAGTCAGACACACTTCAATACGATAACCCCAACGCCTGGGGTCAGTCACATGTTTGCGTTTGGCTCAATGACAAACTTTTGCTCAACAACTCAGACGCGCAATTGGCTCCAGTTTCCCCCAGATACCCATCCGCACAGTCCGCGACGGTAGTGCGTGATCAAGGCGGCTTTTTCCTACGCTCGGTGGCAACCACTCTCACCAAGAATGGCAAGCTGACCGTGGTCTCGAGCCAGGCACTCGACCCGCACAGGCTGCTTGGCCTGGCCACTAACCTAGGTGAAGTCACCCTGTACTCGCTAGACGCACGAACCGGGACGCTGTACCCAACCTTCAGCGTGGGCAACATCCCGTCGCCGGAACGTGCGCTGGACAGCGAAGTCAGGTTTGCCACTTACCTCTCCGTTGTCGACTGGGTAGATGGACATCCTTCCAGTTCCGCAGCCATAAGTGTACAAACGCGCCTTTCCAAACTCTACGACCATCTGTTCTCTGCGCTGGGAGACCTTGCGCCCTCCATCGAATTCGGCCTTGTGGTCGTCGCCGTAGTATTTGCCATCTTTGTAGCCGTCGCCATATATATCGGTACCCGCTTGACTCGTTCAGTAACCGGTGCCGTTGCCCAGCTGTATGAGGCAACGACACACGTAAATCGCGGAGACTTCAGCCATCGCATTGCAATCACATCCAATGACCAGATCGCCGCCCTAGCCAGCTCCTTCAACCTGATGACCGAGTCCATTGAGAAACTGATTCTGGAGCAGAAGGAAAAGCATCGGCTGGAGAACGAGATCACCATTGCGCAGGAAGTGCAAGCGCAGTTGTTCCCACGCCACATCTCGCAGTTACCGAGCCTGGAGGTGTACGGCTTCTGCCGTCCAGCACGCAGCGTGAGTGGTGACTACTATGATTTCCTGACCATCGGTTCTGAGAAGCTCATTCTTGCGGTCGGCGACGTAAGCGGCAAAGGGATTTCCGCTGCCCTGCTGATGGCAACTATTCACTCCGCGGTCCGCGCCTATTCAATGGAAGGGATTCCGATCCTGCGCCAGGCACAGGCGGTTGGCGCCGGACCGGCGCTGGTGGCAAAATACGACCCAACCCTCCCGGGCGCGGAAGTTTCACCCGGCACGCTCTTGTCGCTGCTCAATCATCAGCTTTACCACAGCACTCCCATGGAAAAATACGCCACCTTGTTCCTGGCGACTTATGATGGCGAGGATCGCAGGCTGACTTTTGCCAATGCGGGGCATTTGCCTCCCATGCTGCTCGGAGAAAATGGCTCCATTCGCCGGCTCGAGGATGGGGGCACTGTGGTCGGGCTGTTCGATGACATCAGCTACGACGAGGGCTCAGTGCAACTTCGTCCCGGCGATATTTTTCTTGCATACAGCGACGGAGTCACCGAGCCGGAAAATGATTTTGGGGAATTCGGCGAGCCGCGGCTGATTGAACTGGTGCAGGAAAACCGTGACCTGCCACTGAATCGCATTACCGAAATTGTCACCGCCGCAGTGGACGACTGGATCGGCTCTGCCGAACAACCTGACGACGTGACCCTCGTGCTCGCGCGGGCGCGATAGCTACCGCCGGTTCACTTCGCTTTCGGCAGGATGGCAGCCGTTCCCACGACCTTCTGGCCGCCCGCCATCCCACCGACCACGACCAGACCATCCGAAGTCACAATCAGTCCACGATGGTCCATTGTTGGATTGGGATTATTCTCCTTCACTGTTTCCCAGGAACCATTCTTCACGTTCAGCGCAAAAATCACGGCAGACGGCTCTGCCAGCTTGCCGTCCAGGCCGATGCCGGTAAAATCATAGACCGTCTCGCTACCGCCTGCGAAGTAAACTCGCTGCTCTTTCTCGGACCCTCCCGCGGCGATACGGTAACGCGCTATCCCCGGATGCGCCGGCAGTTTCTTCCACTCGATTTTTCTGGGATCGTGATGATCAATTTTCCCCATCCAGCATTCGTCCGACGCCACGTATGCCAGCTTGCCCGCGGCCGGGTCTTTTTTCGCTCCATTCACGTAAACGATGGTGTCGCCGTTCACGCTTCCGGCGTGCCCGAAAACCGGGGTACCGGGAGATGGGGTTCCCTGCAACCATTTCTTTTCTTCGGAGTCATAGATCTGTACCTCATTGGTAGGTCCGGTCTTCGAAAGTCCTCCGACCACATAAATGAAGCGATCGCGATAAGCGCCCGCCACCGCATCCCGCACCGCCACTGGCATATCGGGTCCGTTATGCCAGCGCAGACCGACGGGGTCGTAGATCGAAAGATCGGCAATGATTTGCTCCAGGCCGCTGGGGTCGATCACAAATCCACCGAAAAGGAAAACCTGGTCCGCCGCGCCTACTGCAACCGTTCCCAGCCGTCCAGAACCGGGGGCGGGACGGATCGCCGTCCATTTGTTGTATTTCTCGTTCAGCGCATAAGCGGCATTAGTGACTGAGCTCCAATTCTTCTGCGACCCGAGCCCCATGAGTGAATACACCAGTAGCTGGCCATTGATTCTGACCGCAGCCACGGCATTGTTAGTCACCGGCACCGGCAAAGGCTGAAACTGCTCCTCGGCTGCGGCTGAAAGTCCCACCAGAAACACAGTCGACACCAGTAAAGTTCTTTTCATGAATGGTTACAAAATACCATGAGCGCCGCGCCGGCAATCGTGGAGTCATCGCGTTGCTCGCATCCGCGGTCTGCTGGGGAGTTGTTATAATTCTTCTCTGCACCCACGCGGCGCTATCGTCTAGGGGTTAGGACGGAAGATTCTCAATCTTCAAACCCGGGTTCGATTCCCGGTAGCGCTACCAACTCTCTTTCAATCACTTGGCTTCGTCTCCCAAAACCGCATGTTCCATGCCAGCGCCCCCCCCGTAGAGGCTATACGATACGTCGGTTTCTACGTTCGCTGGAATGATGGAATGAGTTGAAGCGACACATGCGGGTATTGTTAACGTAAACAGTTTGCGCTCATTGGCAGTTGTGAGCGCAATTGATTTTACGACAACAATCGCGACGGAGTTGTTTTTGTCACATGGGCCAGCTATCATTTCGCGCCATGCAGATCGGGAATTTCGCCCGGGGATTATCAAGCCAAAACGGACGAAGAACTCTTGCGATTGGCGATGGACCTCGACCAATTACCTTCCGAAGCCCAAGCCCATCTCACAGGCGAATTTGCAAAGCGCAGAATCAGCGCGGAACAGATCCGCGCTTTTCGCGAAGAAGAAGAACTGCGTAGAATTGGGAGACTCGAGAAACCTGAACCTGTCGCATCACCTCCCATGGTTCCGGGAAGAGACTCCTATACCATCGGTCCGCCCCTGCCTTCTGAGACATCTAAGGCACCCTGGCGACCGAAAGTTGCGGGGCGCATCGCCTTCTTCTTTGGTCCGGTCGCCGGAGCCTTGATCGTCGCCATTAGCCTGCGGCGCATGGGTTGCCAGCAAACTGCCAAAAAGGTCATGCTTCTCGCACTCGGCGCGGCAGCAGCAGAGGCTGCAATTCTGTTCTTCATTCCCGAAGCACTGTCCCGACTTATAGGATTCGGTGCGGAGATCGCCTTCCTATTGATTTTCCCCGTTTTCATGGAGAAGGAGTTCTGCGAATGGCAAGCCGCTCAACCGAGTGCAATGCCCTCCAACGGCTGGAACGCGATCGGATGGGGCTTGGTCGGAACTGCCTTGTTTGTTGTGATTGCCTTCTTCGTGTTCTTAGGGCTGTCAGCACTGCTTCCCGCTGGTCAATGACGCTTCGAAAGACAGCCGCGATTTTCGACGAAGAGTCACGCATATTTCGGGTTGTTGTCGCAATCACGTTTACACACGAAGCAGATCACCAGTGAAATGGAGGTGGCTGCCAAAAGAATTGCCAACTAATCTAAAATTAGAACATGCGGGCAGTGGCGATAAAAAAGAGTAGCCGCGAGAAAACAATAGGCTTCCAAGAGATGGGAACCCTCAGGTGTGATGGTTGCGGCGAGGAGTTCTTCATCGGCCACAACCCAAAATCGGTAGATAAGTGGGTCGCAGAAAAGCAAGCAAAGTGGCTGGAAAAAGCTTTGGCGGAAGAGCACGAGCGCGATAAGAAGCACTCCGACCGAATCGAACTACCGGACTAGCTGCCTGAGCAGGAACTGATTGTTGTCGAAGACCGTTTCCCCCATTGACGGGTTCTGAGCGCAATCGGGAGGTTAACAGGCGCTCATTGAGGGGTTTTGAGTGTAATGGGGATTTAACACCAATTGACCCGCTGCCTCGTAGTTTCCGAGTTGCCGACAAAACCGGGAGCGTTACTAAGCCATCCGAATTGAGAATATGGGGCACGGCCCTCGGCAGAATACGGCATTCCAAGACGAGAGGTTCCGGTTTCGATGCGCTCGGACCTTTCATTGACTCGCGGAAGGTCGCTTCGTAAGATGAAGCAAACCCTAGGGCCGGGCCATCTCCCAGTGATCGGCCAAACCATCTCGCACTACTGCATCGTCGAGAAACTTGGTGGCGGCGGCATGGGTGTGGTTTACAAGGCCGAGGACACCGAACTCGGTCGCTTCGTCGCCCTCAAATTCCTGCCTAATGAGCTGTCGCGCGACCAGCAAGCACTCGAGCGCTTCCGCCGGGAGGCGCGTGCGGCGTCTGCCCTCAATCATCCCAATATTTGCACAATCTACGAAATCGGCAAACATGGTGAGCAGTCATTCATAGCCATGGAGTTTCTGGAAGGCGTGACGCTGAAATACCGCATTGCGGGGCGTCCGCTGGAAACCGAATTGCTTCTATCGCTCGCCATCGAAATCTCCGATGCTCTGAATGCGGCGCACGCTAAGGGCGTGGTTCACCGCGACATCAAGCCTGCGAACATTTTTGTAACCGAGCACGGGCATGCAAAGATCCTGGATTTCGGGCTGGCCAAGGTCGCTCTCAAGCCGGAGCGCGTCGCCATGAGCGCCCCGACCATCGAGTCCGAAGATCATCTGACAAGCCCCGGAAGTGCGCTGGGAACCGTCGCCTACATGTCGCCGGAGCAGGCACGCGCCAAAGAGTTGGACGCCCGGACTGATCTGTTCTCGTTTGGAGTCGTCCTCTACGAGATGGCCACCGGGCAGTTGCCCTTCCGGGGAGAGAGTTCCGCAGTCATCTTCAAAGCCATTCTGGACGCCGCTCCCACGTCAGCGGTGCGGCTGAATCCCGATGTGCCCGCCGAGCTGGAACGGATCATCAACAAGGCTCTGGAGAAAGACCGCAATCTGCGCTATCAGCACGCCTCCGAGATGCGAGTCGACCTGCAACGGCTGAAGCGTGACACCGATTCCAGCCGCCAAGTCCCCGTCGTCAGCTCGGAATCAGCAGCCTCGGCGCCTGCAAGTGCTCAGCCCGCGCACACCACCAGCAGTTCAGATATGGTGGCCGCCGCGCGTCAGCACAAACTGGGCGTCGGCATCAGCAGCGTGATCGTTATTTTACTGGTCGCGGCTGCGGTCTATGGCGTCTACGCCTTCCTTTCCCGCGCCCAGCCTGTTCCGTTTCAAAATTTGTCCGTCAACAAGATCACCGAGACCGGCAAAGCCAAGCTGGTCGCCATTTCTCCCGATGGCAAATACATCTTGAATGTCGTAGATGACAAAGGCCGGCAGAGCCTGTGGCTGCGGAACGTTCCGACCAACAGCAATACGCAGGTCATGCCTCCGGAGCTGCTGGAATACCTCGGTGTGCGGTTCTCTCCCGATGGAAACTACCTTTATTTTGTCCGCGGCGAGCCGGGACAAACACTGCACTTTCTTTACCGGGCGCCAGTTCTGGGCGGCACGCCGCAAAAACTCATCACCGACGTGGACACCAACATCACCTTTTCTCCCGACGGCCACAGTCTTGCCTATTCTGTGATGAACAACCCGGAACTCGGCAAGTTCCGGCTGGTGACGTATTCCCTTGAAACCGGCGAGGGGAGAACGCTGGTCACGGGCAACATGAATCAAGCGTTGCAGGACCCCGCTTGGTCGCCCGACGGCAAGACGATCATGTGTGTGATCCAGCAACAGGGAGATGCCCTCAGCAGTTTGGTGGCCGTCGACGCAATCACCGGCACGCAAACCCTCATCTTTGAGTCCAAAGACGGGTTTCTGTCTGCCGCCGTGTGGTTACCCGATGGCGGCGGTTTGCTGGCTCTAGATTTCGGCCAAGAGACCAATTTCACTCGCCGGCAAATTGCCGAAATCTCTTATCGAGACCGAACAAGTCGCTTTGTTACAAATGACATCAACGATTATTCCGACATAAGCCTCTCCGCCGACGGGCACATGGTGGCGACGGTTCTGAAGCAGGATCACTTCGACCTGTTCGTGGCACCAGCATCCGGCCTGAGCAGCGGACAAGCTCAGCCGCGCACCTCCAGGGCTGTCGTGGGCAGCTTCGCATGGACACCGGACGGCGAAATAATCCTGGAACAGCAGAATGTCTTGAATCTCTTGCACCATGGCACTGGGGACAAGACGCCGCTCACATCGCTACAACGGGATGGCTTGGCACTCTTGCCTTCTTCCTGCGCGAGTGACCGTTATATCGTGTTCTCAATTGGCGGCCACGGTGGCGCGAAAAGGGTGACTATTTGGCGCTTGGACCCTGACGGCGGAAATCTCAAACAGCTCAGCGACGGCAAAAATGATCAGTTTGCGGTCTGCTCACCCGATGGGAAATGGGTTCTTTATTCGGATCTGTCCAACGGCGCAAAGCTAACCAAGGTGCCTTTGGACGGAGGTAAGCCGGAAAGACTCTCCGAGCTTCCTGCATTCAGCGCATTCGACATTTCTCCAGACGGCAAGCTGGCTGCTTTTACAACGGTTGCTTCTCCCGACAGCCCCAGGACACAGCTGGCATTGCTCCCAGTCGATTCTCTGCAGAATACAAAACTTCTGGACCTGCAACGCCCATCGCCTGGGCCCGTGCGCTTTACCCGTGATGGCAAAGCGGTAGCTTATCCTTTTCGCGACCAGGACGTGGATAACCTCTGGCTCCAGCCTCTCGACGGTTCCCCGGGAAAGCAGATCACCAATTTCAAATCGGAGCAGATCAAGGACTTTCACTGGTCCTTCGACGGCAGCAAGCTGGGTATGGTCCGCGGCCACACCGATTCCGACGTTGTGCTTCTGCAAGAGTCCAAACCGTAAGACGCATATCATGGTCCTCGCTCTCTGGGGAGATGCCGGCCCTGATATTCCCCATTCTGGAAGACACCAAAGCCAGTATGCGAGGCTCGGGTAGCCGCCGGGTAGCAGGAAGCAGGAAAGGGTCCTTCCGCGTCGGTAACTGTTCACCGATGATTGGCACAAGGCCAGTTCCATGAATCTTGCTGACAATTCTTGGCGGATGACGAGCAAACCCGAAGTCAACTGTTGTTAACAGGCGATAGCACAAGCTGGCGCCTTTTCTTCGTCAAAATCAGGCTCGATGAGTCTGATGATGATGTTCGCTACTTGATTTCTTCAAAATGCAGAGAGGCGGGAGTCCAGCGGTAGCGCCGCGTGCCGGAGCTCTGGCTCACGGTGTGAGGGTTAGCCTTCTCGCCCTCGTAAGTGATGTCCTTGACCTCTTCACGGAAGGTGGCTGCTACTTCTCTGCCTCGGTTCTGCGCGTCGCGATCCACGGCGATTTTGGCCCGGTAGGTTGTCTCGGAGTCGACTTCAGGGTCGTCGCTGTGGCTCGAGTCGTCGCGCGCCGTCGTGACCGAAAGCAGTTCCACGACACCGTGCGGTGAATCCGCGAAGACTCGCCACGTTTCACCGGAGCGCGATTCAGGCCCATCGCAACAGGGATTTTCGGCGGGCTCAGTGACTTTAAGTGCCACTCCCTGCGCACCTTCTAGTGGCAGAAGTTCGGAGAACTCGACGTGATAGAGCGTGGAGTCGTTCTCGGCGTCCGACCCGAGCGGCACAAACTCCAACATGCCGGTTGCAAGTCGCAGGAGGGCCGGGCGGTCGTCATAGTCCTTCTCATACTCGGGTGCGCGAGATACACATCGAAAGGACAGCCACACTTGATCGGCTTGGCGAACCAAGACGCGCACGCGCCACTCCTCCGTTCCCCTGGCGATGTCACCCCAGCTTTCAATCAATGATGGGCACGCAGCACGGAAATCCTGCGGCAGAGCACGCACAAGGTCAGCCTGGATCGGCACGGCGAATGCCACGGGCTCGGGAGATGCTTCGAGGATGGCTCGAATACTGCCAACTAGATTTCCGGGCAGTGTCGTGACCTGCTTGCTCTGGGGCAGGTTCAGGCGTGCCTCAGCCGGAGCGGCCAGCAAGAGCAAGGGGAAGAATCCCACCAAGGTCAAAATGCGTCTATTGACGCAATCCATGATCCAAGGGTAGTACGCCAACTCCGAACCCGAAAGTTACCTCGGGGTGTGGTATGCGTCCGAACTGTTGTAATCAAGCGATAGCAGTGCGCCGTGAAAAGGCGCTGGACCACAGCGGGAGATAAACCCGCCCGGGAACTGGATCGCTCCACCCGGTAGCAATCGGAGCGGCGGTGGAGGCAACAAAGCCGCCGGAGCCTCCGGTGTAGAGGGTCG
>WNFC01006319.1_pt1 | contig 13046 bp, 8 predicted proteins | sample 5400541 | NCBI WGS metagenome assembly WNFC01 (sample SAMN13153342, study PRJNA577476) | soil metagenome | isolation source: 120 cm saprolite under Douglas fir tree site 2 hole 2 replicate 1 | place: USA:California | collected 2015-04-18
GAAGCACCGATGGCCAAAGGATGGAGGCAGTCTTTCCGCTTCCAGTCTTTCCGATGACGTGGCGGTGCATGCTTTTTTGGCGCTGCGAGATGTAAACCGGGCGCCAACTCCAAAAGAGCAAGTGGCGCCGCGGAGTCATCCCGACGAAGGAAGAACCTTTGGGCCGGCGGCCGATGGCTGCAAGCAAGTCAAACTTCGCGTTCGGGAAGCGAAACTTAGCCGCTTTGAGTCGGGTCCCTGAGAGCCGAGCGACCACCTCGTTGTGCCAGAGCAAGAGCGAGAAACGGACGACGAAGATGATCAGGATCATGGAGGCGAGAACGCCGCTGACAACCAGGGCGGGGTGCTCCAATGTCCAAAGGCGGATGGGCCAATACTTGAGCAGAACCGGGCGCACCAAGATGCGAGCCAGCGGACCAAGGGGTCCGTTCTTCAAAACATCACTCGATGCGAACTGAACACTGCCCTCGCAGATTGCAAAAACGACGAAGACGGCCGCGACCAGCCGGGGGAGGATTGCGACGGATTGAGCCGGGCCTTCTGTGACTTGATGACGATTCATGAGCAATATCTCCGAGTCACCTGCCGGAAACGGCGTGGAGCCGTTCCACCAAGGCTTGCATCTCTTCCACCATCGGCGGATACGCTGGAGGTGCTTCCCTTTGGGCCCTGGCCTTGGCCCTCATCTCCTTAAACGCCAGGACGGTGCCGTTATAGAACCGGCGCACGGTCGCGACGTCTTCCAGGGAGAGGCGGCGTTCGGGACTAACCGTTGAGGGATTTGAGGGGGAGCGAAGTACCTGTAGCAACTCATCCCGAGCAGCCTCCACGGTGAGAGCGCGCGCAACGCAAGTCTGAGTCCCCAATCTCTGCTGCCATTGCCGGATGGCTTCGTTGACTGTCGTCGCCCGGTGGGCTGTGCGAACGAGGAAGAGAACTTCGGGAACGTAATTGTCCGGGTATGAGCGAGCGTAAAATGTTTGGGTGGCCCTCGCATCGACGTAGCTGCGAAGGAAGCCCTCGTAGTTTTGGACTTTCGCAATCGTGGAGCCCGGCTTTGGGCGAGCCGCGCTCGCGATGGGGTGTGTCCCCATCTCGCATTCGAGGAACAGTCGTCGTTTAGCGCTTGGTATTTCGAGTACAGCGTCGGGCAGGACAAGGCGATCTGGCGTGGTGCTTCCGTGTGCAAGGTGTTGCTTCCATGGGAGTCGAACCGTATCCGAGGCAATCCAGCGAAACTGAGTTTGCCTGGCGCGCGCATAGCCGCCGCCGGGTGGCCTCACCAGGGCGACGAACAGCTCGTTGAGCACGATGGCGTGCTCACGAAAAGCCGCACCGACATCGTGCTTGGGAATCTTGATGACGGTATCGAGAACGGTTGCTGACAGGGTGTAGCCCGCGTTTGTCAGCGTCCACATCTCGCGGCGTTGGCCTTCGTACGTTCGATAAAAGAGACGGCGAATGAATGCACGCCTGAATCCTAGCGCGCCCTCTCCGGCAAGCCGAAGCAAGCGCTTTCTCATGTTGTGCATATTTCGCCCGTCATAGAACAACCTGCAGAGTTGCTCAGTGGAAAGGTAACGTACGACTCCTAGAAGCCCGATGAGCTGCCGGTCTCTATCTGTCGGATTCGCCTTCGTTGCCTCAGCGCTCGTCGCCTGCTCGGGAAGTCGTTTTTGATGTGGTATTTTGTTGGTGTTTTCCATCTTCATTGCTTCACAACACTGTCCATTGTGTTGAACTGTCCATCTGAGTTTGAATTACAAAAATTTGTCTCGCCCCTGCCCCATTTGTGATTGTTTTTGGCCTAACCCGATCGCTGATCCCTTCCTCCGTGGTAGGGAGGGAGGGATCAGCGGGTGGGGCGGGGTGGTTGGCGCTGGATCTGGCGGGGCAGGGGCGAGCCGAAATTACGAGGAGAAATCGGCAGTTCGCTAAGCCAAACTTACCACGAAGTTTATTGTCAGGGTTACCCCCAAGGTTACCAAGTCCACAATAAACTTGTTGGTAAGGTTGATGGTAACTTTGCATGTAAGCTCAATCAGCGTTGATTGCGTCGTCGGTCGAAGATTGCCCAGCTGCGGCAGGTCCCGTGCTCGTGTCGGTCATTCGATCGAGCTCTTCAAGTATGGATTTGAGTTTCAGTCGTAGCTGAGCGCGGATGTCAGCAGGAGCCGAGGGAAGGCGAGACAAGTAGACCGTCAACCGTCCTTGCTCATCTGAGAACGCGGCCGACGGAAACCGGCGGCTGGTCTGTCCCGAAATGATCGCCTTGACATAGCCCTGGATCCGGCGAAACGACCAGCTTTCCTCGCTGGCCCGATTGATGATTCTCTTCGTTTTCTGGTCTGCTTTTGACGGCGTGCTCGCTGCAAAGTGTTTATGAACGCGAGAGAATTCCAACGCCGCATGGAGGTCGATGGCTTTCTGGCCCTTTGTTTGTGTCTTGACCACGGGGAGGAGATCGCCATCGTTTTTCTTTGTCACGAGGCGGTGCCCAACAACACCCTCCTTTACGACATCGGGCGTTTCATGGAATCGGAACAGGCGGCCTACGCGTTGCTCATCTCTCTTCCCGACCGCGTCCGCTACCTCTTTCGCACTGGCTTCATGACCCAGACGTGCGGAAAGAATGTCGCGGATTCTTGTGAGCGCAGAGGCTTCGTCAACAAGATTGAGCTTTTCGCGTTTGTCGTTCTCAATGAATGCAGCTGTGGCCATTCTCAGGTCATCAAGCGGCGCTTTCACGATCGCGGGGATGGCCTCGTATTGCCGCTGTCTATCCGTTCCTTTTGTTCGCTCGTAAAGGCGTTGAAACGCGACGACTCGTCGATGGCCTGCGACAATTTGGCAGGTCCCGTCAGCCTTTAGCCTCACTGCGATGGGCTGAATGAGTCCGTCGTGCAGGATGGTGCTTATGAGCTCTTCGAGCTTCTCTTCGTCGGCAGTGGAGCGCGGCTGAGACGGATTGCGCTCCAGGAGATGAATCGGGACGAAGAGGAGCTGCTCGGCCGAAGCGTCGGCAGAGTCTTGCTCTTGGTCTGGGTCAGGTTGGGGTTCGGTCCGATCCTCCGCAACGTCGTTGGTCGGTGAGGGGAAGGAGATTTTTGCCTTGGAATCTGCCACGTGCTTGACCTCCGTGTTTTGAGTTTGTAGTAAGTCTAAAGTAAATTGTACTAAGGTGTCAAGCTGCACCGACTCTCGCGAACGAGACCGCTGGTCCGGCAAGCGCGCACTGTCCCGATCCGCAAGCGAATAGCAGTGGAATTTGCGGTCGGGCTACTTGCTAAGCGGAGAGCGTGGGTGGGTGAAGGATCTGACCGCGCTCAAGCAAGGAGACGAACGCGCTGTCGCCCACGATAACGTGGTCGAGAGCTCTGATGCCGAGGAGCTGCGCTCCTTCGAAGAGTCGGCGCGTGAGGGTGACGTCGTCTATCGATGGTTCCGGATCTCCGCTGGGATGGTTGTGGGCGAACACGAGCGCGGTGGCGCGGGCAGCGAGAGCGGCTGCGAATACCTCCCGTGGGTCCACCGGGCACGCATTCATCGTCCCTTCGGCTATGCGCACATCTCGCAAAAGCAGGTTTCTCGAGTTGAAACAGAGCACGTGGAACTCTTCCCGTCGGAGCCCCTGAAGCGTTGGCGCGAGGTAGCGATAGATCTCAGCCGGAGTCCTCAGTTGAGGACGGCGTTCGTTGCTACGCTGGAGCCTTCGGCCGATCTCTGCGGCAGCGAGGAGCGTCGCAGCACGCTTCGGGCTTATGCCCGACGTTGCGCTGATGTGAAATGCGTCATCCTTCAAGAAGGACTTGAGCCCACCGGCGCTTGCCAACAATTTCTCGGCTGCACCGACTCCGTCGCCATTTCCGAGGAACAGGGAGAGCAGTTCGGCGTCGGTTAGCGCTGGCACACCCAGGCGAGAGATTCGATCGATCGGTGACTCGACGGACCCACCTTGTGTCCTCGGGCTGGCGGTGATCTTGACGGGGCGGCTTTCGAGTTGACATTGTTTCAAGGCTGTTCCTCCTTTTTCTTGGAGGCGGCTCCGTGCCGCTCTCGCCCCGACGTCGAGCGGAATGGAGCTGTTGTAGAGCAGCGCAGCGACGATTGTGGGGAGGCTACGTTTTGGCGTTGCCGGCGTGACAGGGCCGTTTGCTGGCACGGCGCATGCGGAAAGGGGCCGAGCAGCGACTCTCGGAGGTGCTCAGAGGAAGCTGCCTCGAAGCAGTGGAAACGCCTGATAGTTCGCACAAGAACGGCGGTTTTCGGGACCGTCGAGGGTTCGGACTGGTAGTGCGTCGTCGCAACTCTGTTGTAGGAGTCGATTGGCTGGATCGCCGCCGGTGGGCAGCGGTCCCTCAGACGACTGCATGTCTTTCAAGCCAGTCCCGCACCGCGACGAGAGCGCCAACGTCATCCTAATTGTAGGCGAGGACTCGAGTGCGCGCAGCAGAGTTGGCGAGCGCGGGCAGGCGCTTCAAGCAGGCGCGCATCACGCACCTGCTCGATCCGACCCTGCTCGCGCCCGACCTCCAGGAGCACGCGCTCGGCCTCGAAAGCCGTCGACGGCGTGGAGCCCATCAGCGAGCGAGCGTCCTCACGGCGAAGATTCGCACTTGTGGGCTGGACTCTATTGCCCTAACGTGGTCATCACTGGACACAGGTGCTACCAGTGGCCGCGGGGAGACGAACGTGGATCAAGAGATTCTGACGATCCAAGGGCTCGCCGGCTACCTCCAGATCGACGAGAAAACGGCCTACCGGATGGCGCAGGCCGGCGAGTTGCCGGGCTTCAAGGTGCGTCGACAGTGGAGGTTCAAGCGCGTGGACATCGACCTTTGGATCGAGTCCAGGAAGAAGACCACCGCCCCTCCGAGGTCCAACGACATGCCGACGCGCGCGATGGACCAAGCACATCCCGTCGCGGTCCCTCAGCGGAGCTCGCCGACGAAGAATCGAGGTGGCTAGAATGAGCGTTTCAGACATCATCAAGCCGCGCAAAGAGGTTCTGCAGGATGCCATCGAGGGCATCATCGACCTTGCGAACCTCCACGATCCGAAGAAGCGCAAGATCGAAGCGCGACCGGACAGGTTCTTCGACCTGACATATCCAACCGCGGACATCCGCCGAGTGCTCTCGCTCCTGGATCAGCGATTCGGCGCCAAGGGAGATGCGCCAGGCCTTTTTCTCTTCGAGGGCCTCAAGGGAAGCGGCAAGTCTCACCTCCTCTTGCTCATCTACCACCTCGTCTCGTCTCCCGCGTCGGCGCATGCATGGCTTGCGAGGAATGGGATCACCTGCCGCCTGCCGACCGACGCCAGCGTGGTCGTCAACAAATTCACGGATCTTCCGCTCTATTCGATCTGGGACTTCGTATTCACGCAGCTCACGGGCAAGCGTCCGGAGCGTGCCGTTGTTCAGCCGAGCCTCGACGAAGTTCGTACTGCCCTCGGCGATCGCCGGCTCGTCCTGATCCTCGATGAAGTCGAGCAAGGCATCCGCCTGATCACGGATCCGGCTGTTCGCGCGCAGAACGTGGCCTTCCTCCAGATGCTATCGGAGTGGGGAGCCCGCGCCGACCAGGTCACGATATTTGCCAGCATCTACAGCGACCATGAGGAGCCGGGAGCGACTCTAAAGCGCGTGCCACGCTGTGACGTCAACTTCGCGATGGGCGGAAACGGTGGCACCTCCAATGCGAGGCTGGCCGATCGGGCCCACGTCGTTTTGCACCGCTTGTTCGAGAACTACCTGACGTTCGACGCCTCCCGTGCCGAGGGGGTCGTCGACAGCTATCTGAACGCTTGGCGACGGCAGCTCACGGTAGACGGAGACGCGCGTGCCCTCCTTCTTCAAACGTATCCGTTCAGCCCTGAGGTTCTCGACATCATCCTCCGTCGAGTCCCGAGCAGGGGCGGTTTCCAGAACGTCCGCGGCGCCCTTGGGTTTCTCGGCCAAATGGTACGCCTCCACCATGACCGAGTCGACCTCATCACGGCGGCGCACGCGCCCATCCTCGATAGGGACATCGCGACGCGCCTCTCCGACCTCGATGGGGGCGGCGACCTCATCAACCACGCCCGAGGAAACATCGACGACCTGAAGGACTATCCGCTCGCTTCCGAGGTCTCCTCGACGACGATGTTGTACACGCTGACGGGGACGGGCCGGAACGTCGGCCCGACGAAAGAGGAGATCATCAAGAGCGTGCTTGCACCGTCGACCGACGTGAATGATGTCGAGCGAACGCTCCTAGCCTTCCAAAAGTATGCGTCGCACTTCCATTTGCAGGAGGGGCGTTACTTCTTCGACCTGGAAGAGAACGCAGACGCCAAGGTGGAATTCCGCTCGCTCCGCATCGACCCCGACGGGCGAAAGAGCCGGGACCTCCTTCACTCCATCTGGAAGGACGAGCTGTTCCGCGAGCCGAACACCATTGTGCTCACGACGGTCGAAGAGGCGCGCCCGGCGCTCGAGGTGCTGGAAAAGGATCGCCTACGCTACGTGTTGGCTCCGCGTCGCCTCACGTCGCGTGAACGCCACGATCTCTGCTTCGGGGTGTCTCTTAGAAACCAAGTCGTCTTGCTGGAACCGAGGGACGCGACCTTCGATCTGCATCGGAACGCAGACCTTCTCAAATGGGCGCAGCGCATTCTCGCCGCCCAGGATCTGACCTCGACCGCTCGCGAGACCTCCCGAAGGCAAGAATACGAGCGGATCGGACGCGACGATCGTAAGCACGTCCTGGAATCTCTTCGCCGCGCGGGCCTGGTCTACGTGCACTTCGAGAACTACGGCACCTCCCCTGAACTCGATCAGGTGGAGGAGGAGGGGTTGGGCGCCTCGTCGACAAAGGACGATGTACTCACGGCCCTTAGCCAACGGATTTTCCCGGTGCAGCTGTTTGAGGAACATCTCGGTCAGCGGATCGGCGATCTCCGGGACAGGACCGTCAAAGTCATCGACCAGGAGTACAGAAACAGTATCGGCTTCCCGGTACCCACTCACGCCACTTCGGTGACTAAGGCGATTCGTGCTCTAGCCAAAGAGCGCAAGTTGGGGGTCTGCCACCCGAAGGGAAACTTCTGCGGGGAGGATCCGGCGTTGACAGAGTCGGAGCTCGCCGTCGCGAGCATCTCCGATCCGTTTCACAGCGCTCCCACCCAGCTCGTTCTCAGGCCCGTGCCGTCGGATACGGGCGCTTCGCCCATACCCACCCCGCCTCCCACGATATCAGGGGTACCCACGCCACCCCTAACAAACGGTGGTGCTTCGGCTCCGTCGGCCTTCGACATCGCGATTCTCCCGAAGGGCAGCACCGGGCTGCTCCGTCAGGAGATCGCAGCCAAGCTGTCGAACCTCGGGGACGCCGTGCGGGTTCGGCGTGCGCGCTTCACCGTCTTCGTAGACCAGGCGGTGGGTGACTTGAGCGGCCTGCCCGCGCCCCTTCGTGGGAGCCTCTCTGGTCCGGGGGCACTTGCCGCCGATATCACCATCACGAAAGAGGGAGACTTCACGAAGGCGGAGATCGAGGCGATGGCTGAGAAGCTGCCCGCTCTCGCGAAAGCGGAGTACGGGGCTCGACTCGACGTGGTCGGTGCCGTCGTGAGCGAGGGCGAGAATGCCTAACCTCTCGCGGGCGACTGTTGATCGCCTCATTGCTCCCGGGCCTCGCTTGCCGTGGATCCAGGAGTGGCTCCTTGGGTCGGTGTGGACCGGCAAGCGTTACGACGAACTCGGACCGGTCTCGTATCTGGAGCGGGGGGAGCGTGAAGTCAACGACCTCGAGGAGATGTTGGCCGCCGCCGCGCCTCGAGTCTACGACGAGCTTGTCGATGCTCCCGCGCCAGACCGCGATGTCCGGGGATTCCTCGAGGGTCCTACGCCGTCTGCCGTGGTGGTGTTCGACGGCATGTCCGTCCGAGAGATCCCGGTGGTGCTCAAACTCGCCGCGCGAAGCGGTCTGTCCGTCAAGGAGACCGGAGCGGCGCTTGCTGGCACGCCGAGCGAGACCGTGCAGTTCGTTGAGCAGCGCCTGAACGCTGGTCGCACCTCACCGTCGCAGCTCCCGACAAGGCGTGATCTCAAGGAGCGCGGAGTAGTGACGTACTACTACGACAACCCAAACCAGCGACACCGGCTCGACGCCTCGGCGCGCGCACTTCTCTTGTGGTCGTCGTTCCCAGATCAGACCTACAAGGATTCTGGCGCTCGGTTCGCGCAGCACTTCGAGCAGATACACGCCATGCTTGAGACTGCATGGCTGAATACCGTCCAGCAGGTGCCGACTGGACGGACGATTCTGGTCACCAGCGACCATGGATACGTCTACTTCGGTGCGGGCATGTCGTTCTCGCGCGGCAATCCAGCACTGCGCCCTCTGACGGCATGGCTTGGAGGCGAGCGAAGCCACGCGCTCGATGGGGCCGACAATCCTCCAGAACATCCCGATCTGGCCATCCTACGGCACGCGGGCGTCGCGATGATCCGCGGGCGAGTTCAGACTCATCCGTCGGGTCAGTCAGCGAACAAACTGTACAAGCATGGTGGGCTCTCGCTCATGGAGATGCTGTGCCCCTGGATCATGCTCGAGCGGAGGGGATCATGAGCGACTACCCCCGGCGCGCGATCGAAGACGCGTTCCCAATGGTGGACATCAACCGGCTGGCGGTGCCCGAGCGCAACGCGTTCAAGCCCGTGTACAAAATGCACAAGTGGTTCGCGCGCCGCGCTTCATGCGTCTTCCGCGGGATCCTGCTCGGGAGCAGCAAGCCGAGCGGCACGGACGTAATGGCGGAGTTCTACCGGGACCACATCGACGACGTCGACATAAAGGGGAAGGTCGTCCTCGATCCCTTCATGGGCGGTGGAACAACAGTAGTCGAAGCGATTCGGCTCGGCTATCGCGTGGTCGGCATCGACCTCAACCCTGTTGCCTGGTTCATCGTCAGGACCGAGGTGGAACCGGTCGATGAAGATGCCCTCAGATCTGCGTTTGACCGGCTCGCCCAGCGTCCCACTGCGAGCGGAAAACGTCTGCGAGACGAGCTGCTCTCCCACTACAAAACCTCATGCCCGTGCTGTGGATCCCGTGATGCCGACGTCGTCTACACTTTCTGGGCGCGGTACGGCGTCTGCACCGATGCGAACTGCAGGCGTGAAGTGCCACTTCAGCGCAACTATCTCGTTACCCAGAAGAGCCCTTCGATTCGTTACTGGCGGGAGGCCAAGTGCCCCAAGTGCGAGAAGACCTTCGATTGGGAGACTGAGCCGGCGGTCCTTATTGGTGAAGCTCCACTGCGGGTAGCGAGTCCATCTTTCTCGGCCGGAATCGGACGAACAACGGCGCGGTGGGCTTTTTCAGATCAGGCTGACGTCGAATGCCCGTGGTGCCGCGAAAGAGTTCGCGCGTTGCCTGGCTCGGCTCGTACGGAGCGGAAGAAGGTCCCACTGACAGTGCTGCTTTGCCCCCACTGCGAATCGGTGTGGCAGTGGAGAGGCGAGCTGCCGGACGTGGTGGACTGTCCAGCCTGCCGGCATCACTACAGCCCACAGAACGGAACGTTGCCGGACGACTACGACTTCGTCTGCCCATGCGGAACCAGATCACCTATCCTCGACTCGCTTCGTCGCCTGCCGCCCGGTGATCGGCGACGTATCCATCCGTACGCCGTCGCGGGCCATTGCGAAGATTGCGGGGCAGGCGCTGATTCCCAGGAAGATCCCGACGGCAAGCAGGTAGATGCGTTTGAACAGAGCGCTCCGCCAGTTCCGCGGCGAGTTGCGCGTCCTCACGCCTGCGCTCTTACAAGAAGCAAGGGACGGTTCTTCCATCGCGTAGCTCCTGAAGACGTGGCTAGCTATCAAGCCTCCTGCGAGCGCTGGGAGCGGGAGAAGACCTCTCTTCCATATCCCCAGCAAGAGATACCGCACGGCTACCAGACTGTCGTTGGGAACGATCTCCCCGGCCATGGCTTCTTCAAGTGGCACGACATGTTTAACCCTCGCCAGCTCCTGTGCCTTTCAACGTTGCTCAAGGCAATCGACGAGGAGCCAGATCTCGTTCTACGTGAAATGTTGCTGAGCGCCTTCTTCCAAACGCTGCGGAACAATTGCTTGCTCTGTTTCTACAACCCACAGCGCGACGAATTGGAGCCTGCGTTGTCTCGCAAGGACTTTGCCCCTCCCAAGACGCCGCTTGAAAACTCGGTATGGGGCACGAAGTACGGGCGCGGCACTTTCGCCAGCGTGATCGACCGAATCATCAAAGGAAAGACATTCTGCAACGCTCCTTCAGACCGTCGCTTCCTTGGCGTTGATGAGAAGGGCCGAACGCTTCTTGAAGACGTACCTCGCCGCGAACGAATCGCCGGCACGCCGGAGAACGTGACCCTTCTCGCCCAGAGTTCGACGACGCTTGATACCCTGGACCTCGGCGTCGAGAAGGTCGATCTGATCATCACCGACCCACCGTACGCCGACAACGTCAATTACTCCGAGGTCGCGGACTTCTTCTACGTCTGGCTGCGCCTCAGCCTCGGCAAGCACTACCCCTGTTTCCTTCCAGAGTTCACGCCGAAGGCAGACGAGATCATTGCTCAGGAGACACGCGGGCGATCGATGGAGGATTTCCAGAAGGGCCTCGCGCGCGTGTTCGCGCTCTCGGCAGAGCGTCTGAAGGACGACGGTCTGCTGGTCTTCACCTTCCACCATGAGGCGAATACCGCTTGGGAAGCGGTGCTGCAGTCAGTGATGGACGCTGGCTATGTGGTCGAGGCCGTCTACCCGTATGAGTCGGAGGCCCGAAAGAGCGGCTCTATGGGGGCGCAGAAGATCGCTTACGACCTCATCCATGTCTGTCGCAAGCGAAATGGCCGTGCCGATGGCGCCAAACGCTCATGGGCCGGCGTCCGTCAGGAGATTCGGCGGCGCGCGAGGGACGAAATCGCCGCGATCGAGGGTGGTCGATACGGGAACGCCAAGCTGGCACCCGCCGATGTGAACATCATCCTGATCGGGAAGTGCCTCGAACTCTACGGGCGCCAATACGGGAAGATCGTAGACCACGAAGACGTCCCTGTCGACCTGCCCACCGCACTCGAGGAAATCCGGATGATGGTGGACCAACTTGTCAATAGCGAACAGCCATTGCCCGCCGAGCTCGCTGATGTCGATCCGGAGTCGTACGTGTACTTCACGTGCCTCTGCGAACGGAAGGAGGTCAAAGCGGACGAGGTCCACAAGGCGACCCGCGGGATCATCGAACCCGACGCCTTGGCAGCTGCTGGGCTCCTGACAAAGGGCAGGGCTCGCAAAGGCCGCTCCTTCGAGGTCAAGCAGCCGCGCGACCGGCTCGATGATCTCCTGACGAAGTTCAAGGTCGAGGGGACGCCGCGCGGCCCCGACCTCTTCGGCGAAGTGCAAGCGCCCAAAGTCCGCGGACGCAGCATCTTCGTCGATCGCCTGCACCTGCTCATGGGGGTTGCTGAGGCCGGAGACAACGTCATGCCCTGGCTGGAGCGTTTCCGCGGCGAGGCGCCGCAGATCAGGGCGGCTTGCGATTTCGTCGCGCTGCGGAACGCCGCCTTCGCGCCAACATTAAGAAAGGTCCGAGACCTAATGGACATCGGGCCCCTGTTCAGGACGGCGCCGTAATGCCTGGGTACGTCATCGCCGAGCGGGCGGTCCTTAGCCTGTCTCGAGAGACTGGCATTCCGGCGCACGCCGAGGAGCTTGGCTTTCTCGATTTCCTCCGTGAGCTGGCAGCCGACGAGATCCCTTTCCCGAAGTTCGCGGAGCTTCGGCTGGTGGGACTTGAAGAGGTTCTCTTCGCCATAAGACCCGGCGACGCCGAGCTGGCGCTCGACTTCCACCGTCGCCTCCGTCAAGCGGCGTCGGAGCTCGAGCGCCGTCTCATCTCAATCCAGGTCGTTTTCCAGGGAACCCTGATCCGGGGCGACACCTTGTGGGTTGAGTACCGCGGGCACAAGTTGCCCGTGGCCAACATTTTCGGTTCGCCCCCGCCGCAGGCCGACATGCGAGGCAACCGCTTCTACCACTCCAACTTCAACCTGACCCATGCCTGACCGATCTGACGACCGAGTGAAGCCAAACCAGCGAGTCTATGTCTACGGACGGGAAGACCTCGGGGTCGGCGAGGTGCTTCGCGTGTGCGAGGCGGGAGAGACCTACCAAGCCGACGTCGCCTTTGATCACTCCGAGGGCCGCCGGCTCCACACCTTTCCCCTTGATCGATTGCAGCCCGCGAGGGACCCGTGGCAACGGATCATGGCCTCGGACCTCGACAGCGCACAGGACTTTCTTCTCAAGCAGCTGGCCTTTCAACTTCCGCTAGCCAACACGGGAGGTGAGCTCTCCAACAGCAGGACGGCCCTGCTTCCACACCAGATTTTGTTGACGCGAGACGTGATCGCCGCCACCCGGCGCCGCCTCTTGATCGCTGACGAGGTTGGGCTCGGCAAGACGATCGAGACCGGAATGATCATCCGGGAGCTCGTCGCGCGCAGCGATGCTGACCGAATCCTGATCATCTGCCCTGCAGGGTTGACCAAGAACTGGCAGAACGAGCTTCGCGATTGTTTCCGACTCCACTTCGACATCTTGGGCAGCGACTTCACCGACGCCAACCCGTCGGTTTGGGAGAACCATCGACGAGTCATCGCCTCGATCGATCGTCTGAAGATGCCGCAGCGTGTGGAACGCCTCATCGCATGCCCGCGCTGGGATCTCGTCGCCATCGACGAGGCGCACCACGTAAGCAGGGTGCGCTACGGGACCAAGATCACCGTCACGCAGAACTACAAGCTCGTGGAAGCCATCCGGGGCCAGACGCGCGACCTGATTTTTTTGTCCGCGACGCCCCATCAAGGAGATGCGTTCCAGTTCTGGTCGCTGGTGCAGATCCTCGACGACAGTCTCTTCGAATCGCCAGAGGCGATGCTCGACCACCGTGGGTTACTCAACCGGGTCATGGTCCGTCGGACGAAGCGCGACGTAACAGACGCGCACGGTGCGCCAATTTTCA
>WNFC01014780.1_pt1 | contig 13046 bp, 13 predicted proteins | sample 5400541 | NCBI WGS metagenome assembly WNFC01 (sample SAMN13153342, study PRJNA577476) | soil metagenome | isolation source: 120 cm saprolite under Douglas fir tree site 2 hole 2 replicate 1 | place: USA:California | collected 2015-04-18
TGACTTCAAAAGGTTGCGACATGAAGAAGTTGGAGGGGAATATATGCCAATGAGGGTCGGCGGGCGAGAAGGGCCATATTACAAGGACTTTATAACGCCCGGAGGATAAGCACGCGGGGGTGACAAACTCGAACCCAGCCCGTGGAGTGGTCAGTTAAAGTGGGGAAAGTGCGGAAGAGACCGCGTGCCCAAGGTGATGGTGATATGACGGTGCAACGCGGCAGTTGTGTGAATTATAAATTGGAAAAGTTATCTATCCCAATAAGGAAACCAAGGACGCAGGAGCGAATTTGGATCCAGAGCAGATCATCTCATGTCTGGGCGAATTAGCGACATTAGGATGAAAGAACGTGCAAGTTGGATACGCACGGCCAGCGAGTTTCGAAACCGAGGAGTAGTACCATGACCCGTATGAAGCATGAGCGCATGAGCTGGTGTCAAAGGTGAGGTAAAGGGGCGGTATTCACGAGGCTGAAATATTACGAGATGACGCCCTCATCAAAGCCAAAATTGGCAAGCCTGGGGACAATTACTCACGGGTGCATAGGGCCAATTTGCCTTCCCTGCGATCAACCAAGCTGATAATTCTCTTGAGGAACACAGTGAGCTGCTAGACAGAGAAACTTTGGCAGACCGCCAAAAAGGGCGTAGCGTCAAAGTCTGACAAAGGTCAAACAAATTAAGACAGGGTTCAATCGAGAAAAACATCATGGCAGCCGCATGTTGTGAAGATAAAACATTCGGGGGTACTCCGCGAGGCTGCAAGGTGAGAACCCATCCAACACGTTGGTGTGATAAGGCCGGAACATAGTCGGAATAAGAATATGAGGAAGTCCCGGACTTTAGCGTCACTTCGCGGTTCGAGGGTCAACCGGTCAACGTTCAACTGCGGTGTGGTCAAGCGCGGCAATTCCCGGGCTCTTGTCCGTGTGAACAATGTTACGTGTGAAGCGCCCCGCAGTGCGCCGCGCCTCGTGTTCCTACGACTCGCATGAGCCCAGAACAAGGCGACTTCGTTTCGGGATTCAGAGGATAGAAAGGGTTTGCTCTGAGGTTGTTCCATCCCCAGTGGGTCCACTATCGAAGTAGCCAGCGCACCAGCGCGAAGCTCTGTACCCTTTCGCAGAATGATCGCCGCTTCAAGTTGGTGCATGTACGACAGTACGAGCGGTTCCTCGACGCCTAGTCGACCATTTTAATATCGACAGGAAATTAGCCATAACAAGCATGACTGTTTATCCCATCGGCCATCACGAAATGGCCACTCTGTCGATCATGGAAAGAGCGACAAAGACAATTTGGATTCCTTAAGATCGCATACTGACGCTGCCATCCTCGATGCTTTCTATATCTCTAAACGTCCAAATGATCAAGGGTATCACAAGGAAAAAGTGTGGACTACTGGTCTATTCCTGCACTTGAATGCGACCCTTAAGGAGCTGTAGCACTTGTATTTTACAGTAACGCTGGTTTCTACGAGACTAGTGAGATGTGTCACGGACAACTTGAAGATAATTCAGTTGTCGTTTAGCGGAATTAGGCGCGACTCCGTGTTAGCTTGTAGCCAGGTCAGATCATGGTGGGAGAATCTTCCTATTGAAAAGAAACGGAACTGCGACACGGCTCAACTCCAGTACGTAGCCTATCTAGTGGTCAGACGCGTCGGCTACTAGCACTAGAGGGTGGCAGGCTTACAGGAGGCAACGTCCAATACATAAAGTACTAAATCGGGTGAACGGTGATCTCAGAGACCCTCATTAAGTCCCATTAATGTCTCATTTCGCGTCCTCCGGGCATAGCCGCACAACCAAGACAGAAAAAGTCAAACAATGCCTTCTGTATCAATATTCCTAACTCTATTGATCCCCGAGGCACCATCACCGGCACAGACGAAGACGCTGTAATCGAGATAAACCTCTGGGACAGGGGTCGCGGAATAAGGACGGGTTCGCGACTCTTGACCAGCCTCGAGGTTCCGGGATAGTGCCTCTGGGATAGATCGCCAACGCATCAACAGCCGAAAGAATACAGTTCTGCATTCGGACCAGTAGCCGCTGAGCGATCAAACACGGTTACGCTACTCGGACGGTATTCTGACGAGCAACAGAACGCCACTCAACCGTCGTACTCGATCGGCAGGCTTGGACAACGAAGTGTTAATCCTCGTGAGACGCCTTTCCCCAGCCTTCCTTAGAGCCATCCCCGACCCGCAGCATCTACGTTCCGCTGGAATGAGCTTCTCGCTTCCTGGCCGAATAGATTGACTTCGGAAGGAAAATAGTAGTGTCTGGCACTGTAGTGGGCACATCGGGAACCGTGTCTGAGTCGATGAAGACGTCGCAAGCCGGGCAGTGAGAGCCTAGTTGGGAAGAGAACGCGATGGACTCGATGTGTGTGTGCTCGACTAGATCTTATCAGCTAAGCCAAGACACGGCATGCATGGACAACGAGTATAAGACATATCGACGCCGAAACCGCCAACACCTTGGAAAGCCCGGCAGAATAACCCAACACCCAACGCGAGATCCATCGGACGTTTTCTGGAATGTCGTCTCAAATAGGAAGCTGAGGAATTCGTTGACCGAATACCCGACTACGACTTGACTTGGCGTAAACTCAAAACGCAGCGTATTCTAGATTTACTACGAGAATGAAGGAAATGACGTTGGCCGGGGCCCAGGAGGGGGAGGGGTTGAAGTTGAAGCAGCTCAGTGGAGCAGCGAAATGAGACGCGGGTTGGGGTTGCCTCACGTTATTACTATGGGGGATCAATCGATCAAGGCCTAACCACCAATGGCCGGAACACCGTGGGCAATCCCGCACGTCTGTGTTGTGCATGTGATCATGTGCCAGTGATCAAATCAAGGTGCTAAAACGCACGTCGCGGGATGTTGTGACGATTGGTTGGTGTCGAAATAGTGTTTCCGATCTAGCCTTGTTGCTTTCACGCACGCTGCGAGTCATGAGTACTGTGTTCCATGAATGAGATGGCAGTCATGGCGAACCAGAAATCTTGGTGAGGAAATGACGGACACCGATGCGCGACTTCCGAGACAGAAAAGATGCAATCGAGGGATGTTTCAAGTCGTGTGGCCTCCTCCGGACCTAATAAAGTGACATTGATCACCCCATTTAGTGATGCTTTGAGTAAATCGAGGACTCTTGGGCCCCGACGAATGTCGCAAAAAGGTCAGGGCAAGTGGGCTGTATATTTAGATCGGAGATGCGGGTACACAGTATACGATCAAGTTAAGCTCCATGATCCTTCCGGTCCGGAAACTGGACCATGGAGCAAGGAGCCACAAGGGCGGTGAAGGAGCCGAGTTAGATCACTCTGTATGAACGCGTTCTACATGTGGCCGGTTAGCTAGCGGAGTTCAATTGAACGGAGTCACCGATGAGCTTCATTTGGCCCAAGTCCCCGTGTGCGAGAAAAGAGTGACGATAGTTCGGCGCGACCGCGCGATCGTGAGAGTAAAAAAAGCCTAGATACGGTGCCAAAAGGGAGGGTGTGAAGGCAATTCGTCACAGAGGTAGAGACAAAGTGGCTCAAAACTACGTCGTGCCGCTCTGTAGTGGCCCGGTCATTTTGCTTGAGTCCTATAGAAAGCAGCAAGACAGACAGCTCTATAAAACCGATGGTATATTAGCCGAAGAAGGGAACAAATGATAGTTCAGAGGCAATAAGACAGGTCGATTCTATGATAAAGAAACGCGGCAGCGTGACGTAGGAGATCCAAAGGAAACAAATCGTACCTAGAACCACCGGAAAGAAACGATGACGAACATACGCAAAGATACTGAATGACCGGATAAAACTTGAGTGGGCGCACTATTACTTGCTCAGACAACGCATGACGATGGGAATTGGGGTGTCGTGGCTGCGCTCCACACCTTAGAAACGGGACGTCACGGTCGGGGTCGCTCAGGCTGAGACTGAACCCAGCCCTTAGGTTGTCATGACGTGGCCCCGGCCCGGAGCTCCCGCCGCTTCCTGCCTTCAAAATTGCTTTTTTGGTCGTTTTTTAACCCACTGATTCAACACTGGCACCAGGTGTCCAGGACCTCGAAATAACGTCCATAAATCACAGCCAGCGGATTTTTACTGCCCTAGACAATACCCAAAATCAACCCACCTTCGTATGGGCCGTCGTTTTGTCCCACGTGGCGATGTGTCAAAACTGACGGTCTTGAGCTCCACAAAGCACAACATTAGTAGTAGAAAATTTTCGGGAAGTCCTATCTGGACGTCCGCCGACATCGCGATGCCTCTATCCCGTGTTGTAACAAACCCTTCAACTCGAGGATATGAATCCCATACCCATACAGTACAATCGGTCGTTATGCATAATGCATAATTGTCAACCATTTCTTTTTTTCTCAAATAACTTCCCTCAAAATTTCGCATCGCGCAATTCATTGTAACCGGTTGTACTGTACCAGGAGAACGATGTGAACTGTGCCTCGCGAATCAAAAAAGCCCAATGCCATAAGGTCACGTCTTTTTAGTCGCGAGGTGAGTCGCCGCTTCTCCCCACTTACGTGTTGAACGCTGAGCGCTGAGCAGCCTCGACTAGTGTATGTAAGCTCGATCAGAGGATCGCATGCAATCTTGTGAATGACTTCCAATCCCCTATGCCCGTACCACGCGAGGAGGGAATGCTCATGATGATTTCAACACATGTACATAGGAGACTGAAGAGAGGGCGATAGCTTTGACACACGCAAATACCTTCGACGCCTGGGACTCGGCGAGTGGACACATATAACTCTTGGGGTGGGGCCAGATGCATACAGGTGACTTTTTTCTTTACAGTCCGCATGTATAACGCGCGGGATGCATAAACTGACAGTTTTATAGATAATGATGGCAAAAAGCGTTGATTTGGGATTCTCTCATGCACGTATCGTCCGAAGAGCGTTGTTCAGCTCCAACGTACTGAGCCGTTGTTGACCAGGAGAGGGTTAAGTCGCCGCTCAGTGAGGTCGATACGTAGGTTTTGATCAATCTCGGTACAAAATGACCCTTGTGACTAACTTGAATTAGAGCCTCAAAAGTTATTCTCTAGCTTGTTAAGAATGTTTTGGGGTACGCGACCAACGTTTCTCTTGTTTCCTGAAGAGGACTTAGTCAGGGAGATTACGAGTGCCAGTGATGAATAGTGATGGGTGAGTCATGGTAACTGCCCACCGTCATATTGATAATGCTACAACTGACACTGCCTTGATAATGGTTCTTGGTATATTTGTTGCTATTACACATGTTAGGGATTAGTAGGTAAGTGTATGAGGTTCTGTCATGTCCGTAAAGCATGCCATGGCCTGCACTTACCCCTAAACGGGGAACAAGGCTGTGGGTAGGGCTGCTTATAATGGGTTCTGCATCACCCAATACGCCGAGTCCAACCCATTTGTAGTTCTCATACGTACGCTTGACACGTATGCTGACAGTCCCATGCTCTCCGTGTGTCGAACTGGTACACAAGTCAACTGACAACTGAAATGTTTCACGTCACTTACAGGGATCCGATAAAACAGAGGACTCATGTTGATCAAAGCGCTCGTACCTTGGGTTAGACGAATCTCCTCCAGTATCTACCCACGGACAGTGCCATGATATATATACCATATATCAACAGCGTGTGACAGCTCCGCCGTGTTCATATCCTTCTTACTGTCACACACGCGATCCTCCTCGAGGCAAGATGTGGTGATATGTAAACTCGAATCGAGTCATTTGGTGACCTCCCATTCTCCGACTTCTACGTGATGGCGGAGTGTATCGTGGTCGATTCGCCCGCTCAAATGCCATCAGGTATGTCTCGGTCTCGAAGGATCATTGTATTAATCAGCCGGGGCTTATTCAGACCGTATAGATCCGGAAAGCAAAAACGCGACCCAACCTCCCCATTCAGGATATTCTTCGTCCATAAGCAATGTTGTGTGCCCATTTTTCGCGGAAGCCTTCGATCATACGCAGTGATAACCGTGATCGTGGCTGCACCCCATGTGTACTTAAACATCACCGCGAACCGATAGACCCGTATTCGTACTTGACCTTGGTCGCTTTATTGTTTAAGGTGGCTTTGCTCTATCTCGATTGCCGGACAAACTACGGGTCGTTTACCCCCATGTCTAGCAATTCTCCCGACATCGCCGCATACTATTTAAACTACAAATCGGCAGTGTATCAAAATTTGTTTTCCGGGATCGTGTATGGTGAGCAACCATTGGCTTTTTTTTGCTCTAGTATCATAAGTTCTCTATCATGTCACACAGGAATCTATGTTATACTCTACGTGGTTTCAGTCCACATCCTTTTGTGAGATCCGGACCACGCCTTTGAAAGCAACCCACTGACACCAGAACAACATTAAGGAGGAGACCTGGCTTCTTGTCTTCTCCGCCCAGAATCTTCATGTTCGGAATTACGAGCTTTATGTTCGTGCTGGGTTTCATTGCACTTGTACTGGATACCACGCTTGGGTTTCAGCAAACGCAGTTGCTCCTCGACCCGATGAGTGGCGGAATATGGTCCTCAACTCATACCAACATCATACTTGCTGCCGAGTGGACAATCACTCGCACAATGGTGGGCCTTGGGGAGGGTACCACCGACTTTCTATGCTAACCATAACTGATCAGTATATAATGAGTGACGTTATCTGCGCTTGGCGGTCGGTCGTTCTTTGGAACAAGGACAAGCGAGTTATTGCAATTCTTTTACTTTTCATTCTAGGGACTATGGGTGTGTCATGGTCAATTTTATCGTTTCCAATTGGCGTTGACTGAAAGTACGTGATCGCAGCTGCCGCCACAATTGATCTTATTTATGACCTGGAGCCCTTCTTCAACCTGTCCTACCAAATAAATCAAGATAAAATGCCCTTGAAACTGAGAGAGCCTGCCCTGAGCATCTTCATTCCGACGTTGGGAACCAACTTGCTCTCCACCGGATTGATTGGCTGGAAGGCTTGGTGTGTCACCCCGCATCAGCTACTAAAAATTCTCGCTTTGTTAACAAACACCGTGTGGATAGGGAGTATCGCATCACTGTAAAGAAGCACTTGGGAGAAGGCAGTGTCTCCATGAGAGTAGAAAAGGTTCTTGCACTCCTCGTCGAGTCTGGATTTGTTTACTGCTGCGTTTGTGTGTGTATCACAGTGGCTGAAAGCACCTATATTTGTGGAAGGGATTCACGATTCACCATATTGATGCAGATTCTATACCCAATCTCGGCATTCGGGATTTTGCCCGAGCCAGGACCCATAGTCATACAGTCGTTGTTATTGTTCGTCGTGGTGAGTCAAAGTACGCGTGCTACAGTGCCCCGGATACTGAATCTAGCCCGCTCGCGCAGGGTTCTTATCCGACGCTCATCGTTATCCTTGTCTGCATCCAGAAGAGCCCTGTCGATTACTACTCGACCTATTCGACAAGGATGCGGTTCACCGCCTCACCATCATTCGGCCCCAATAAGCTAGGTCACATGATGCCGCAGCGCGTGCTCGCGATTCGCTGCGGGAGTGTGACCGACTCACAGGTGTGATCTGCGACACTTGCGAGCCCGTTGGACGAAGAAAAGAACGTATGAAATGGACCCCCACTACTTGATAATATGGTGGATGCATCGTCAGATCGCTTCTTGGTCAACGTAGTCTAGGATACTACTTCAATGCTAATACTGTACTACAGTGCTAATCAGTAAAACTTGGAATAACCAGCCGCATGCGTCGGTACAAGTAGAAAAAGGGACAAGAGAAGAAAGGGGTCTGCATATCATACCATCGGCGGGAGCTTTTTTTAACTGTAAAAAAAAAAAAGTACGCTGGGCAGAAACTGGGGCACAGAAGACCAATACTCGTATACACTTTCGTTGGCCAACGGATTGAACCTCTTTCAGCGACGTAATGACGCTGAGCATTTAAATGAGGGCTTATTCAATTACTGTCCTTTGAAGTTGTTGGCGTGAGGAAAACTTTGTAAGCAAAAACACGAAATCCCGAAATCCCGAGATCCATAAAACTCATCTAGCGTGAACTTAACTGAATGCACCTTCGATATCAGTCCACAATATTTTGTCACCAAAATCGGAATGAAAAGCTGTGCGATTGGTAACAGGAACCACAGCAAAAAGAATATGTGACAAACATACGCAGGAATGCTTCCTGAGATAGATGACCGGACGCAGTTTGAGCGAGCGCTATTCCTTACATCAAACGACCCGATGAAGATTAGAATGTCGTGGTTACGCACCTGAATCACAGAAACAGGATACAGTATCATTGTGGACTGTGGTGGTTGTGGTTGCTGCGGGCTAACCCCGGACATTGCCGATACTGGACGTTGGCATGAACTCCGCCGCCTCTCTCTTTATTGCCCTTCCTCTTCCCACCGATTCACAACACCACGTAGTATCTATCTCCTGCGTTGAGACATCCCCTTGAAATCGAGGATACGATCCGTGCGTCGAGGACGAAAATGTGAGGTGCGCCTCGCAAATCAATATTTATGCTCTGGGCCATAGGTTCGCGTTTTGAAGCGCGAGGTAAGCTGCCGCTTAAGTCTCGAACAGTCTCAAACACGAATGTGTGTGAGCCCTATCAGAGGAGCGCACACCATCCCTTACGTGCTCGACTTGTAATGAACCCCGTATGTCCATACTATGCAGGAGGCGACCTCACTGACAGGGCGATGATATGTACTATATATCGACAGGACAACTACTGGTGGTGCATCCCTGTATCTAGCAACTCTTCCGCAACCGACGCATACTGCTTAGCCTACCAATCGGTAGTGTATCTCCTGGATCGTGTACTGGCTCGTTCCGGACTGCTCAGGTTTCATGGGTTCTTTACTTTGCGTCGCAGGAATCTACGTCACACTTCGCGTTGTTTCAGTCCACATGTGCTAGTCAGTATAATTTGGAGCGACTGGCCTTATGCGGTAGGTACGAGTAGAAATGGAAGTACAGAAGAAGAATCATGGACACTTTGTGCAAAGAACTACTTTCCTTCCTATCACCGGGAACTTCGGAACAAATCAAAAAGGCCCGTTGAGAACTGTACGAGGACGACAGAGGAAGATTTTCGGGGACCTCCTCTCATTGTCGAGAGGTGTCTATCATCGAATCAGTTGCCAATTGAAAGTTGCTGTGACGGTGCCGTATGTCCGAGATTCGAGACGACAGCGTAGATATACACACAAACCTGAAATATTATGAAAACTCAGTGGGCTGGAAAGGGTGAGGGCAACCCACCTCTGCCGGCTGCGGGAGATACGCCTGCGGACGACTGGGGACGGAATCCAAGTCAGGGATCAATGGACCTACCCATATGGCTTAGTATGGACCCTGCGGGCTGGGAACTTGGTGAACGGCTGAACTCCAAGACGCTAACATTTCGTGTCCAAATATTCCCGCCAAATTTGTATTGCCTGGCTGCATGTGATAGAAAGACGAGCGTCCTCAGCTGATTTATTATTTACTATTCTATAGCTGTCGCACAAAGAGGGTAACATGGGCGCAATTATTCAACGTAACTTTCATCCTGAGATAACGCTAACGCGAGATACAGGAACGCTGGCTGACACGGGTGCCTAAAAGGAGGTCGAAAGCGGGGGGGACGGAGCGCCATCCCTGGAGATCAAACCATCTTCGATCTCGGCTTCGCGGTCACTTATAGTGCCAGGGCTAGAGAAGGGTTCAATCATACCAGACTTCCACGTGATGGTACTATGGAACATACGTTTGGCGAGGAACTATAGTCACGGTCGTAGGATCTATAGTCACGGTCACAGTCGTAGCACGCTTGTAAATCGTCACGATGTCGACTTCGTCAAGGGCAGCCTCACGGCCGCCAAGAGGATTGCCTCGAAGGTCAGCACTGGAAAAGGATTTAACCATGACAAGACCTCTAACGTGATGGCGCTATGGAACCTACCCGGTCGGAACAGGTGTGATTGTCACAAGCGGGGTCGCGATCACCGTGACAAGTGGGGTCGCGCCTATCACGGCAACGCAGCTGAGGACTGCGAGCAGACTCAAGTTGAAGGCACGCATGTTTCTGTGGGCAGTGCGTGGCATCGTCAGCAAAACCCTACCCTCGGCTCGGAAGAGACAGCATGAACGACCTATTGGAGGTTGTGAGAGGCAGAGCAGAAGCAGTAAGCAGTAAGAGGTGTGGAGATTAGACTCTTTCGATGGAGGATGCAGTCTGACGGTGAAGTGCAGACCCAGCCAGGTTTATATAGATTTTGGGAGCCCTGACTAGGACGGAAGGAGTAGCGAAGGGCAGAAAGTTCATTGCTCAGATCGAGTCCATTCCACTTCAAAGTTAGTTCGAATGGATCGTCGAACGGGGCTATAATGGCTTTTGTGTTTCGGCGAACGTCGCAGGGTATCACCGCCGGTGCGAAACGATGCGAGGTCGCATGGCACAAATAGGTAGTTGTCAATAAACCTATTGCTTCCAGGAATGCGATCGTGAGTGCTCGTCCGGTTTTGTGGCATGTCCCAATACTCGTTTGCCTGAGAATACCGTACAGGATCATGGAGCCTGTGCCAAAAGCGGCATTCGGGATGAGATTCTGTCTGCGCGATCTAAAGGAGCATATGGACCCAAGTTGGAGCCTGCACTGCCAGAAAATGGTTAATACTTTTTAGCCGACGAATGTGAACGCCGGATGGAGGTGCCCAACGTGATTTCAAGTTCAAGTTGTTCGAAAGTACTATCTTGCTTGGCTGTCACTGGTGTCCGGAAGTTGCGGCGAAAGCGATTGTGATTTACTGGCGTACCACTGTAAATCTCAAGCATGGGTGGACAGAAATACCATACTGTACTGTACCAGCCGGCAGTGTCCAGTGTGGTTTTTGCGAAGGCATATACGACGATCTTCAAATTTCCCCCGGCCCGGCCCTATACGTTGAAACGTTACGTAATATTGTCCCAGCCATTCGTGAAGGGGCAACTTTCACTGCGGCGCAACGCAACAACGGAACGCAACTTGCCCGACGGTTCATGACATTTTCCTTCAAACGCGCGCGGCACCAGCCGCTCCCATGGTCCGAATTGGCACCGCCGGATCGTCATTAAAGACGCCTGGCTTATCAAATGCTTAAAATAGATAGTCATCACGATGGGTCACCATCACAACTGAATGTCCATGGATAGTCTGACCAAACAGATAGCCTAACTGCACCATGTGCTCCATGGTCGGTTAACATTTTGAGAAACCACATCGGATACGGTACGAATACTTCCATTTCTCATATGCCGAGTACCATGCACGTAGCTCCGTGGTCAAACGCTTACCATTGCTCCATACAAGCGCGATGACGAGACGACTCAGAGATGATGGATGGCCGCCTCATGATCAGGGCAACGATCGACATGAAATTCAGAACATACAGTACGGTAAGCCATTTGCCTGTTACTATCAGCCGGTGTCCTCCACCGGTTCTTCATATAAGGGGTTTTACGTCCCGCTTCGCGTCAGCGCCCAGGAGCCCGAATCGTATCAGTGAAAATGTTTGGAAAAATGGGGACGCAGACGTGGACCATGCGAAAAACAGGGCTGATGAGGATGCGAATAAGGTGCACGGCTCGGAAGACAGAGTGCTGTGTTCTCATTGATACCGTACAGTATGTAGGAACAAACGAAGAGAAGGTTTCGTTTTCCTGGTCTTGGAAAGTCGCCCAAACCGCCAAATATTTACGGGTCTCAAAGACTGCCACCGATATGCGGTCAATACGTCGATGTGAGGGCGGACAGGTGATGCAGGTGGGCCACTACTAGTACACATCATCATCAGAACACAGCCGCCGCCTGAGGTCACGGTCAGTTGTCAGAGTGCCATTGAATAAGTCGGTGCTGCATGTCAGCTAATAGCTAAACCTACTAATGTCGGGGGGCATTTCACTGCGAAGCGACAGGGAAAGCATGTCTAAGTGCGGGGGTTTGTATTTTGGGAGGAGAGGGGGAAGTGGGAAGCAGGGGGATGACGTGAGGGCATGTGAGTCGTCTCAGGAGATTGAGGTGTCGGCAGCAACCTCGGAAGATGAACGTCGGCCGCAGGAATGAAAACAGTGATCGCCGACGTAGATCCCGAATCCCATGGAGTTGTTCTAAAGATGGAACAACCAACATAGTAGAACATGGAACAGCCGGCATAATAGAGTATCATCTAATGAAAGCACTGGCAAAGGCTGCATGCGAGACCGTTGGATCTTCATTCCCAACTTGAAGCCCGTTTTAGTATGTTGATTGCCGAGACTACGTAGCTGATAAAGCGAAGGAAAATCAGTAATCTGGAGGCGTTTCGAGTAGCGACTAGAATCATCTCCTTTTCGCCAAGTTCCCCGAATCCCCGCGCAGAGAGTTCTAGGATCATGATACCGTTCGTGGGAAATCAAGTTTGAAAGGGAAGATAACTTGTACATGGTAGTGCGTGGGTGGACACCCGCACCAGCACTTGCATCGCACAAGAAGTCATGGTGTTGATGTCTGAGTGTGTACAGCAAGCGCGTCGCCTCGGGATAGCAGACCTCAACTATAGGACTACGGTGCTATACAGTAATAGTAGTGGCCGTGGTTCGTTAACTCATGTGTGATGGGAAGTCCCCGGTTCTCACCGTCCCGGCCCCTGGGTGTCGGAAATGGACTTGTTTCGAGTTCGCATCTGACTAGGGACAGCTGGGACGCACTTTGCTTTTTTGGAACATTCGGCCTGGAAAACGCACGCGTTGCACAGCGGTCGAAGGGTCCAAGAGGAAGAAATCTAGTATAATGATAAAGTTGGACTAAAATTTTGGGGTGATACTCACATGCAGTGGCAGAGGCTGTGCTTGCGCAGCACTCCACATCAAACAAGCCTGATCGTTCCACGAGGCATTATCGATTAGCCCGAGTGATCGAACTGCACTATACTGTACAATGCGGAGGAACCCGGACTGCGGGGCCACCCTCAGATGGATGCCTCGGTGGAAATCAGGTTGAGTTCTAGACTCACGATCCGGCGGTGCCAATTCGGACCATGGGAGCGGCTG
>WNFC01007875.1_pt1 | contig 13041 bp, 15 predicted proteins | sample 5400541 | NCBI WGS metagenome assembly WNFC01 (sample SAMN13153342, study PRJNA577476) | soil metagenome | isolation source: 120 cm saprolite under Douglas fir tree site 2 hole 2 replicate 1 | place: USA:California | collected 2015-04-18
ATCGAGGACCCAAGCGAGATCGAAGAGCTGATCAGCGAAGAGGAGTACGCCGAGCTGACCACCGAGGTCTGAACCGCGCCCGCGTACCCCGCCATCATTTGAGTCGCGATGTTGAAGGGCAAGCTCTGGCGCGACGGCGAGTTCCTGAAGCTCTGGGGCGGGCAGTCGATCAGCGAGCTCGGCAGCCAGATCAGCCAGCTGGCGCTGCCCACCGTGGCCATCCTCCTGCTCGGCGCCACGCCTTTCCAGGTCGGCCTGCTCACGGCTCTGGAGTTCCTCGCGTTTCCCACCCTTGGCCTCGTCGCCGGGGTGTATGCCGATCGGCTGCGACGGCGGCCGATCATGATCGCCTGCGACCTGGCCAGGATGACTGCTCTCGCCAGCGTGCCCGTCGCGTTCGCTTTTCACGTGCTCGCGATGCCACAGCTGTATGTGGTCGCGCTGATCACTGGCGTAGGGACCGTCTTCTTCGAGGTCTCCTACCAGTCATATCTGCCCGCGCTCATCTCGCGGACAGACCTCATCGAAGGGAACACCAAGCTCCAGGTCAGCGGATCGGTGGCGCAGATGGCCGGTCCCGCGCTTGCGGGCTTTCTAATCCAGCTCATTGGGGCGGCACGGGCCGTCGCCGTCGACGCCGCGTCATTCCTGGTTTCGGTGCTGTCGTTGTGGTGGATCCGCCGGCCCGAACCATCGCCGAAGCCCGCGTCGGACTCGGGCCGCCAGGGATTCTGGACGGAGATGTGGGAGGGCATCCAATTCGTGTTCGGCAACTCCACGATCTGGAAGATCGCGGGCAGCACGGGGACGTCAAACCTGGGTTCGAACATCATCTTCGCCGTCTACTTGATCTTCGCCTACAGGGTCCTGCACCTGAGCCCCGGTCTCATCGGCCTGGTCTTCGCGGCCGGCGCGGTCGGCGGCTTGCTCGGAGCATTGAGCGCATCGTGGATCGCTCGCCGGATCGGCCTTGGGCCGACCCTGTTCGTGACCATCGTCAGCGGCGGGCTCGGGTACGTACTGGTGCCGCTGGCCCAGTTCGGCTTCGCGGTGCCGCTGCTGGTGGCGCAGCAGCTGATCGGCAACTTTGCCAACCCGGTCTACAACATCAACCAGGTGAGCCTCCGCCAGGCCATCACGCCCGACCGGGTCCAGGGACGGATGAACGCCACTGTGCGGACGGTGATCTGGGGCACGATTCCGATCGGCGCCTTGATCGGAGGCACGATCGGCAGCGTGTACGGGGTGCTGCCGGCGATGTATGCCGGCATCGCGGTTTCGGTGGTGGCCGGGGCGTGGATCCTGATCGGGCCGATTCGCCTGCAGGTCCAGCCCGAGCCGGCCGAACCGGCAACGTGTTAACGCTTGACAGCAACTACATTCAGCGGTATAACTTCACTCGGGACACAACATATCGTAGCCAACGTCCTTCTCGGTTGAGTCCCACGGCCCAACAGCAGGCAGGCGGCAGTTCCCTCTAGGTTGCACCCCACGCTCCTGAACCGGCTCTCCATCCGCCTGCCTGCTCAATAGAACTTCTAAACTTCGTCGTCTATGGCAAAGAAGGGCCGCAAGAAAGGACGCAACCGCTACCGGCAGCCCGTCCGGGTACCGGCGGCCGGGGCGGTCGGGGCGACCGTCGCAGTCGGCACCGCGAGTGGCACGCGCTCGGTCTCGCAGGCACGGGTCGGCGGCGACCAGGCCACGGTGCGTGCGGTGGAGCTGTCGCTCGGGGCTCGCAACCAGATCGTCAGGGGGCCCCGCGGCCGCATGATCGTGCAGTCGGGCGACCCCTCGATCCCGCTCGACCGAGTGCCCTATTTCACCAAGGACCTAGTCCGGCTGGTGGTGGTGGGCGCTGCCATGGTCGTGCTCCTTGGAGTCGGTTCGTTCGTCGTCCCCCAGCTGGTCAAGTAGCTCTTCAGCGCAGCGAACGTGCGCCGTTTTGACCGCCTGGTGCCTTTGCTCCACCCGGGCACTCTGCCGGCGCGCCGCGGCCTCGTCGGCCTCGTCCTGATCGTCGGCCTCTTCATCGGCGCTGCCGCGCTGGGGCTTGTCGTTGCCGGCCAGCACCACGGAATCGGGCCGACGGCACAGACCGTTACCGTCCAGGTCAGGGACGGGCACATGTCACCTGACCACATCCGCGTTCGCGACGGCGACCAGGTCGTCCTATCGATCACCGGCGACCGCAGCGAGACGATCGTGCTTCAGGGCTATCAACAGCGGATGACCCTGATCCCCGGTGTCGCCGTGGTCGCGAGCTTCGTCGCCGCGAGGGCGGGGTCCTTCGACTTCGTGCTCGAGGGTTCACGCCAGAAGATCGGAGAGCTGGACGTAACGGCCTGACAAAGCGCGAGCGCGATTTCGTAGACATGCCCTTGCCCCGTCGCTAACCTTTCACGCGATGTCGCAGCCGGTCACCCACATTCCCGAGGCGCTGCGAGGTGAGGTCAAGGCGCTCATGCACCATCGCCTCCGCCAGGCGCATCGCGGCCCCGAGGAAGACCACAAGCACCCGGTCAACCAGGCGCACTACGAGGAGGCGACCCGCGGCGAGCGCCTCGCCGACCAGCTCGCTGCCGCCATGGGCTCCTGGCCCTTCATCATCGCCCAGAGCTGCCTGATGATCGCCTGGGTCTACTTCAACGTCTGGGGCATCTTCATCGCCCACTGGGATCCATATCCGTTCATCCTCTTGAACCTCGTCCTCTCGTTTCAAGCCACCTACGCGGGACCGATCGTCCTTTTGGCCGGCAACAGGCAGTCGCAGAAGGACCGCATAACGCTCGAGCACGCGGCGGACGAGTCCGACAAGGGCGAGGAGCACATCACCAAGATCCTCACAGAGATCAGGAAGAACACCGAGCTCACCTTGCAGATCCTGCGCGAGCTCGAGGCGGAACCGGCCTGATGGCCGTCGAAACTTCCGCCCCGACCGCCCGGCAGCGGGTGGCGCGCCAGCACAAGCACCCCGTCAACCAGCTGTTTCACGACGAGGCGACGCTTGGCGAGCGGGTCGCCGACAAGGCGTCATCCGGCATCGGCTCGTGGTGGTTTCTCGGTATCCAGAGCATTTTCATCGTCATCTGGATCGTCCTCAACACGATCGAGTTCTTCACCCACAAGTGGGACATATATCCCTTCATCCTGCTGAACCTGGCGTTCACGATCCAGGCCGCGTTCACCGGGCCGGTGCTTCTGCTTTCGGGCAACCGGCAGGCCCAGAAGGATCGCCTCCGGCTCGAGCACACCGCGGAGGTGGCTGAGGCGGCGGAGAAGGCGACGCTCGAGATCCTCGAGGAGATCGAGCGCAACACCGAGGCCACCCTGCAGGTGCTGGAGCACCTCAAGAAGCGCCGGGCGGCCCGGGGAGCATAAAGGAGGCCCGGCCCCCTCCCGGTACACTCAGCCCGTGCGGGTGATCCTCTTCACGGGCAAGGGCGGAGTGGGCAAGACCTCCGTCGCGGCGGCCAGCGCGGTCGAGTGCGCACGCCGCGGTTACCGGACCGTGGTCATGAGCACCGACCCGGCGCATTCTCTTGGCGACTCGTTCGACATAGAGCTCGGCAGCGAGCAAACGCCGATCGCCGACAACCTCTGGGCGCACGAGGTCTCGTCGCTGCACGAGATGCAGCGCCACTGGGCGAAGCTCCACGAATACGCGGTCGAGGTGTTCGCGACGCAGGGCCTCGACGAGGTCATCGCCGACGAGGTGGCCAACCCTCCAGGCATGGACGAGATCGCATCGCTGATGTGGATCAAGCACTACGCCCGGCGTGATGAGCACGACGTGCTCATCGTCGACTGCGCACCCACCGGCGAGACATTGCAGCTGCTGACTTTCCCCGACGCCGCCAAGTGGTGGCTCGACAAGATCTATCCGTGGGAGCGCCGCGCCATGCGCGTCGCCCGCCCAGTTCTGCAGCCGATGATGGGCATACCCCTGCCATCCGACGAGGTCTACGCGTCGCTAAAGGATCTCCTGCTCGACCTGGGTGGAATGCGCAAGGTGCTCACCGATCCGGCCACCACTACGGTCCGCATCGTCCTCAACCTCGAGAAGATGGTGGTCAAGGAGGCCAAGCGCGCTTTCAGCTACTTGAGCCTCTTCGGTTACTCGACCGACGCGGTGATCGTCAACCGCATCCTTCCCGACGAGCTGCACGACGAGCTGTTCCAGAAGTGGCAGCGCATCCACAAGCGGTACGAAGCAGAGGTCGAGCAGTCATTTGCGGGCATCCCCATCCTCAACGTGCCGCTGTTCGACCGCGAGGTGGTCGGCGTCAAGATGCTGGAGCGGATGGCCAAGGCGACCTATGGCGAACAGGACCCAGCGCAGCATTTCACCAACACGAGCCCGCAGCGGATCGACAAGGACGGGACGGATTACGTCCTGAGCCTCAAGGTCCCGTTCGTGGACCGCTCACAGGTCGACTTGAGCCGGCACAACGGCGAGCTGTACGTGACCATCGGCAACTACCGCCGCGAGATCTCGCTGCCACGTGTGCTGTCGAAGCGCGACTCTGCCAGTGCCACGATCCAGGACGGCGAGCTGCGCGTGCGGTTCACCCGGCCGCCCACGGCGAAGAATTGACTCGCGACGGCGAGCGGGTCATCGAGCTGGTCAACGAGCTTGCCTCGCGGGTGAGCCACGTCGTCTCCGACATGGTTCCGCCGGCTGCCCAGGTGCACTTGCTCAACGCGCAGCGCGAGCTGATAACGGCGCTCATGCTCATCTACGAGAACCGCGTGACGACCGCCCCGACTGGCCGGGGCCGCCGCACCGTTCCGCCTTCGCGCCGCGCCTCGTCACGCCGGCGGACGCCCTCTCGCGCCGGCAAAATCCCCATCGAATGATGACGGGCTAGATGGGCAATCTCGGGCCCTTCCTCCTCTCGGCGCTGCTGCTGGTGCCGGCGCTGTTGATCGCCATCCCGCTGCACGAGATGGGCCACGCCGCCGCGGCCTACTTCCAGGGTGACCGGTCGGTCCGGTACTTCGGCTACTTCACGTTGAACCCCCGACGCTTCCTGGACCCGGTTGGCGTCATCGCCGTTCTCGTGGCCCTGGTCGGGTGGGGAAGGAGGGTGCCCGTGCAGCCCAACCGCATCAGCAGCATCCGCCAGCGCCTCGTGCACGAGCTCGGGGGACCAGCCGCCAGCCTCCTGGCCGCCATCGTTTTCGGACTCATCCTCCGCGGCCTGGAAGCCATTGGGATCCAACCGACGCTCACCCTTTCCACCGGCCTTCTCGCGTACCTGGTCTACGCGATCGTCTTCCTGAACCTTTCGCTGTTCGCGTTTCAGCTGCTGCCCATCCCGGGCCTCGACGGCTGGGACATCATCGAGACCATATTTCGCTCACGTTTCCCGCGCTTTTTCTTCAACGCCTCCGTCCGCCGCCGCGAGATACTGGCCGGCGTGTTCGCCGCCTGGTTCATCGGCCAGTTCATCGGCATTCCGGTGCTGAGCATCGTCATGACGCCGTTCTACGAGCCGGCGAGCCTAATCTCTGTAGGTCGATGCATCGGGTACGGAGTTCCCAGGTTCAACGCCCTGAGTCCCTGCCTGCCGTAGGCAGGCTGATCAATCAGCCGCCCTATGCGGACCTGGTGGGGGAGTTCGGCCGGGTTGCGGTCGTGGACGCGATCCGCGAGCAAGTCGCTGCTGAGCGCGGCGGCGCCCTCCTCGACGACGACGAACGCTCCCGGCGCGTTGCCCAGCGCTTGCGGGCGAGCGCGGCGCCGCGACTGATACGGGTCATCAACGCAAGCGGCGTCATCCTGCATACCAACCTCGGGCGCGCGCCCCTTTCGCGAGCGGCGGTCGACGCGCTAGCGGTGGCCGACGGCTACAGCAACCTCGAGCTCGACCTGGCGACCGGCAAACGGGGTGAGCGCGCGGACCTCTTGACTGTTCTGCTGACGAGGCTCTTCGACAGCGAGTCCGCGCTCGTCGTCAACAACAATGCCGCCGCGGTCTTGCTCGCCCTGACTGCTCTCTGCAAAGGTCGAGAGGTGATCGTTTCACGCGGCCAGCAGGTCGAGATCGGCGGTTCCTTCCGCATGCCCGACGTGATGCGTCTCTCAGGCGCGCGCATGGTGGAGGTGGGCACGACCAACCGGACCCGGGCCGCGGATTATGAGGTAGCGATCACGCCTCGGACGGCGGCTCTGCTGCGCGTCCACACCTCCAACTACCGCGTGTCGGGGTTCGCGGAGTCGGCCTCGCTCGCGGACATGGAGGCGGTCGCTCGTCGCCATGATGTGCTCCTCATCGATGACCTCGGCAGCGGGGCGGCTGAGCCGATCGCTGATGAGCCCACCGTGGCCGAGTCGCTGCGCTTCGCCGACGTGGTCACGTTCTCGGGCGACAAGCTTCTCGGCGGTCCCCAGGCCGGCCTCATCCTGGCGCGGAGCGCGGGGGGTGTGGCGGCAGTGCGCAAGCTCGCGCGGCACCCGCTGGCGAGGGCAGTGCGCATCGACAAGCTCACGCTGGCGGCGCTCGAAGCCACGCTGCGGCAGCGCGTCGCCGGGCGCCTCGAGGAAATCCCGGTCGAACGCATGCTGAGGACGCCCCTCGAAGACATCAAGAGGCGCGCCGCCCTCTGGTCGGTGAAGCTCGACGAGCGGGGCGTCAAGACGAGCCTTTTGCCCGGAGACTCCGCAGCCGGGGGCGGCTCCCTACCCGGCCACGCGCTCCCGACCGTTCTTATGGCCCTATCCGGTCCCGCGTCGCGTCTTGCGGCCGCGCTGCGGCGAGGCGACCCGCCCGTGATCGCGCGCATCGATAAGGACGCCTGCTGCCTCGACCCGCGCACCGTGTTGCGAGGCGAGGACGAACAGCTCATCGATGCCGTGGAGGCGGCGGCCAAGAGCGTAGGGGTTCGCTGAGGTGATCCTGGGCACCGCGGGCCACATCGACCACGGCAAGTCCACCCTCGTCACCGCGCTGACCGGGATCGACCCGGACCGGCTGGCCGAGGAAAAGCGCCGCGGCATGACGATCGATCTCGGCTTCGCGCACATGCGCCTGCCGAGCGGCCGGCAGATCGGGGTGGTCGACGTCCCCGGGCATGCGCGGTTCATCCGCAACATGCTCGCCGGCGCGCAGGGTATCGACGCCGTCCTCCTGGTGGTGGCGGCCGACGAGGGCGTCATGCCGCAGACCAAAGAGCACCTCGAGATCATCGATCTGCTGGACGTCCGCCACGGCGTGGTCGCGCTGACGAAGGTCGACCTGGTCGACGAGGTGTGGTACGAGCTCGTCGAGGGCGAGGTGCGCGAGGCGCTCGCGCACACTGCATTGCACGACGCGCCGATTCTCGGAGTCTCCGCCGTCGCCGGCCGGGGGCTGGGTGAGCTGACCGCGGCCGTCGACGCGGTCTTCGAGAAGCTCGAACCCAGGGCCGACCGCGGGCGGCCGCGTCTGCCGATCGATCGAGTCTTCACGATGAGCGGCTTCGGCACCGTCGTCACCGGCACGCTCGTCGATGGCGTGATCGCCGTCGGCGACGAGCTGCAGGTGCTGCCGAGCGGCGGCAGCGCGCGGATCCGCGGGCTTCAACAGCACAACCAGAAGGTCGATATGGCAGCGCCGGGCAATCGCGTCGCGGCCAACGTGATCGGTGTCGTCAAGGACGACCTCCACCGTGGCGACGTCCTGGCGGCGTCGCACACGTTGGTGGCGACTCGAAGAGTCGACGCACGGGTGCGCGTCCTCGCGTCCGCGCCCAAAGGCTTGCGGCACGGTGCGGAGCTGCTGCTCCACACCGGCACTGCGGAGGTCGGCTGCCGCGCCATCCTGCTCGAGGGCGACACCATCGAACCGGGGGCGCAGGGATGGGTCCAGCTCTACCTCGAGCGGCCGATCGCTGCTGCCAACGACGACCGTTTCATACTGCGCATCCCGAGCCCTTCGTCGACCGTCGCGGGCGGCCATTTCCAGGACGTGGCGCCGCGCAAGCACCCCCGCCACGACGCCGCCGTGCACGCATCGCTCGAGCGCCGTGCGGCCGGTGACGTGCTGCAGGAGGAGCTGCGCAAATATCCGCGCGGGGTCGCGGTGAGCGCCCTGCTCAAGGCCACCATGGCAACGGACGCCGACGTCTCCCGCTTGCGTGCACGCCGGGTGGGCGAGTGGCTTTTCGCGGAGGAAGCCTGGACGGCGGTAGCCGATCGCGCAGCTCGCGAGCTCGCCGCTTACCACACCTCGCACCCGCTCCGCCGCGGGATGCCGCGAGAGGAGCTGCGGAGCCGGCTGGGTATCCAGCCCGCGATCTTTCCATCGCTGTTGAAGGCTCTCGCCGAAGATCGCGGAGTCGAGGAGCGTGACGGCGAGGTGGCTGCCCGCACGCACCAGGTGGCGGTCGAAGCGCCCGATGGCCCGGCCGCACGCCTTCTGAGCCTGCTCGCCACCGAGCCGTTTGCGCCGCCATCGCTGTCGGAGGCGGCACGCACCACCGGCGCAACGACCGAGATGGTGCGAGCAATGGCGCAGCGCGGCGACATCGTTCGTCTCAGCGACGACATCGCGTTCACGCGCGACGCATACGCGCAGGCCGTGAATGTGGTCAAGGAGCAGATCGCGAGCACGGGTTCGGTGAGCGTCGCCCAGCTGAGAGACCGGTTGGGCGCCAGCAGGCGTCCGATGCTCGCCCTGCTGGAGTATCTCGATGCCGCCCGGGTGACGCGCCGCGTCGGGGATTCACGAGTGCTGAGATAGGCTTGGCACCGTGCGGATAGCCGACCTTCTGAATCGCGGGCGGCCGACGGTGTCGTTCGAGTTCATGGCGCCTCGAGACGAGAACGAGGTCGAGGTCCTCGAACGAACGGTCGCGGCGCTCGCCGGCCACGCGCCCGATTGGGTGTCGGTGACGTATCGCGTGAGCACCGGCGAAAAGACGCTCGAGCTCGTGACGCGGATCAAGAGGCACTACCACATCGAGTCGATGGCGCACCTCACGTGCGCGAACACGCGCGATCAGACGCGGCGAATCCTCAACTGGATGGAGCGCGAAGGGGTCGCCAACGTGCTCACGCTGCGCGGCGATCCGCCGGGGCCGGGCCTTCCCTTTCAACCGGTCGACCCCGCACTCGCGCATGGCAGCGACCTGGTGGCATTCGTGCGCGGCAATGGTTACAGGCTCGGAATCGGCGCCGCCTGCAGCGCGGAAAGGCACCCGGAGAGCCCTGATCTCGAGCAGGAGTTTCGCTACATGCAGCTCAAGGTCGAGTCGGGCGCCGACTTCCTGATCACGCAGCTCTTCTTCGACAACCGCTTCTACCTCCGCCTGGTCGACCGCGCACGTAAGGCCGGCATCAAGGTGCCGATCGTTCCCGGCTTGATGCCGATCCCAAGCCGAAGGTCACTCGCATTCGTCACCCAGATGTCAGGTGCGACCCTGCCCGAGACCCTCCAGCGCGCAATCGACGAGGCGCCGGACGATGAATCGATCCGCAAGATCGGAGTCGACCACTGCATCCGGCAGTGTGTCGAGCTGCTGGAGGCGGGCGTCCCAGGTCTCCACTTCTACACGTTCAACCGGGCGCGCGCCGCGACCGAGATCCTCGGCGCCCTCCGCGGCCAGCAGCTGCTGGCTTCGTAAAACCGCCCACCGTAACCGACTAACCTAACCGAGCCATGCTGGCTGGAATCGACCTCGGCGGAACTCAGGTGCGCGTCGCGCTCGCGCGTTCGGACGGGCAGCTCGTGGCCAGCGCCAAGACCAAGACGCCGCTGCTCAAGACCCCGCAGGGCCTGGTCGACTGGGCGGCGGCGGAGATCGACCGCCTGCGCGGTAGAGAAAAGGTGCGCAGCATCGCCATCGGGGCGCCCGGTCCGATCGACCTGAAGCGCGGCGTCCTCGTCAACCCGCCCAACCTGCCCTGGCACAACGTGCCCCTGGCCCAGCTGCTCAGCCGCGCCACCGGCGCCAAGGTCAACCTTGCCAACGACGCGGACATGGCCGGGCTGGGCGAGTTCCACCGCGGCGCCGGACGCGGGACTCGCAACATGGTCTACATCACGTGGTCCACCGGGGTCGGCGGCGGCCTGATCATCGACGGCCGCCTACACAGGGGCGCTCACGGCACCGCGGGCGAGATCGGGCACATGATCATCGATCCCAACGGGCCGCTCGACAACTGCGGCCAGCATGGGTGCCTCGAGGTGTTCTGCGGAGGGGCCAACCTGGCCAAGGAGACGGGCCACCCGGCGTCTGAGCTCTTCGCCGCCGCGGCTCGGGGCGAGCGTCACGCCACCATGGTCGTCGAGCGGGCCGCCCGCTACATGGGCCTGGCTCTCATCAGCCTGACCAACGCCATCGACCCCGAGATGTTCGTCCTCGGAGGCGGCGTCACGCGGTCGTGGAAGCTCGTGGCGCCGACGATGCTCGAGACCCTGCGGTCGTCTCCATTCATCAAGCCCGCCCGCCGGCCGCTGGTCCGCCGAGCCCGATTGGGTGACCGCGCCGGGCAGGTCGGGGCGGTGGAATGGGCGCGGATCAACCAGTAGCGGAGCGGTCGATAGGCGACGAGGAGATCCGCCGCCTGCTGAAGCAGGCCGCGGCTGAGCTGGGCGCACGGGCCTGGATCGTCGGCGGCTACGTGCGCGACCGTCTCCTCGGCCGCGCCCACCCCGACATCGACGTCGTCGTCGAAGAGGGTTTGGGATTCGGGCTCGCGCGCAGGTTCGCCGAGCTCGCGGGCGCCCACGAGCCGGCCGTGTTCGAGCGCTTCGGCACGGCCCAGGTCACCTTGCCGGGCCACCTCGTCGAGTTCGTTTCGGCGCGCTCGGAGTCATACGCCTCCGATTCGCGAAAGCCTGACGTGCGGCAGGCGACGCTGGAGGAGGACCTCCGCCGCCGCGACTTCACGATCAACACCCTGCTCATGGATTTCGACGGCAACGTCCACGACCCCCTCGGTCGCGGGCTCGCGGATCTCGAGGCGCACACGCTGCGCACGCCGGCCGATCCGCTGCAGACTTTCACCGACGATCCGCTCAGGATGCTGCGCGCGATTCGATTCGCCGCCCAGCTCGGCTTCGATCTCGCTCCCGACCTGCTTCCCGCCATGCGCCAGATGAAGTTGCGCCTCACGTCGCCCGTGGTGTCCGTGGAGCGGGTTGCCGACGAGCTGCGCAAGATGCTGATTTCGGAAAGGCCACAGCTCGCGCTCGAGCTACTCGACGATGCGGGTCTCCTCGAGCTGACTCTGCCCGAGGTTGCTGCCTGCAAGGGCGTGCATCAGGGCGGATACCACACGCACGATGTTTTAGGGCACACGCTGCTCACGGTCGCGGGCACGCCGCGGGAGCTGGTGGTGCGGCTGGCAGCTCTGTTCCACGACGTCGGCAAGCCCTCCACGGCAGCCCCGGACGGCTCGTTCATCGGGCACGAGGTCATCGGCGCCGAGATGGCGGCGCGTGCGCTGGAACGGCTCCGGTTTCCAATCAAGGAGACGGAGACGGTCGCGCTGCTCATCCGCCTGCATCTCCGGCCGGTGTACTACAGCTCGGAATGGACCGATGGGGCGGTGCGCCGGCTGGCCAACGACGCCGGCCCTCAGCTCGAGCGGCTGATGCAGCTGGCCCGCGCCGACATCGCCGCCTCCGCGTACCCGCACCCTGAGAAGCTCGATGAGCTCGCGGCCAGGCTGGACGCCGTGCTGTCGGAACGGCCCTCGCGATTGGAGGCGCCCGTGGACGGCGAGGACATCATGGTCCTCGCCTTCCTGGAGGCGAATCCCGACCTCTGATCCAGCAGGGCCCAATTCCAATCGGCACCCGGTATGCTGCGAGTTGGGCAGGGCTTACTTAATGGGCTATCCAGAAGGGATGGGAGGGTTTTGATGACCGACGCGAAACCGGACACGTTGGCGGCACCCGCGACGAACGGAGGTCGAGAGGCCTCTCTCGCCGGCGAGGCCCGGGCGACCGTGCTCGCGCGCGACGACATCATGACCGGCCGCCTGCAGGTCAAGGGCGGCGGGCAGATCCTGGGCAGCTTCAGCGGCCAGATCGAGTGTGACGGCGACCTCTTCATCGGCCCAGAGGCCCACGTCGAGGCTGACGTCAAGAGCTCGCGGGTGACGATCGCCGGCTTCGTGCGTGGCAATATCGTCGCCGCGAGCAGGCTCAAGATCACGAACACCGGGCGCCTGGAAGGCGACGCGCGGGTGGGCGCCCTGGTGGTCCTCGAAGGCGGCGTCCACCACGGAGTCATCAGGGTCCACCCGGAAGGCGTGCCCGAGGCCAAGGACACGGCGATCATCGAGTCCCCGTCGCGCTCGGCGCAGGTGGTGACGCTGCGGGCTCTCCCGAACCCCGTGGGTCGCGTCAGGAAGTTCTGGGGTGAGTTCTTCTAGACGCGGAACGGGGAAAGCACGGACGGCCCGCGGAAGCGAAGGCGCCCGGCGGTCCCAGAGGCCGGCCAAAACGCCGCCGGCCCGGACGCCTCCGGCGCCGCCCAAACCGAAGCCGTCGGTGCGCCTGGCCGGCTCGAGTTCGTCCCGGTTCACCATCAAGCCGGGCCCGCCCGGGCCGCTGCGGGCGCAGCTCGTCCTTTCCACAAAGCCACGCCCCTCCGGCCCGCGCCGTCTCAGCGAGGTCGAGCTCGACGAGGATGAGGTCCTGATCGACGATTTCGACGCCATCCTGGAGGGCGCGATCGTGCGGATCACGGCCGTGCTGGAGCGCACATGCGTTTACGTGGATCGAGATGGTGGTCGGCGGCTGGCACGCAAGAAGGATCTTTGGGTGGAGGCGGATAAGCTTCCGATCAGGCGCCGGGGCATCGGCTAAGCTACCGGCCGCGATGGCGCTACGTAGGGGTGGACTGGATTGATCGAACCGCGCACGAACCGCAACCTGGCGCTCGAGCTGCTGCGCGTGACCGAGGCCGGAGCTCTTGCGGCCGCACCGCTCCAGGGCCGCGGCAACAAGGTCGCGGCCGACCAGCGCGCGGTGGAGGCGATCCGGAACGCCATGGCCGCGGTCGACATGAAGGGCACGGTCGTGATCGGGGAAGGCGAGAAGG
>WNFC01006324.1_pt1 | contig 13037 bp, 11 predicted proteins | sample 5400541 | NCBI WGS metagenome assembly WNFC01 (sample SAMN13153342, study PRJNA577476) | soil metagenome | isolation source: 120 cm saprolite under Douglas fir tree site 2 hole 2 replicate 1 | place: USA:California | collected 2015-04-18
ATTCCCTGGCTCCCTGGTAGGACCTACTCTGTGCGGCGCGCTGCCCAGAGAGCGCGCAGACACCCGGTCACAATCCGCCGCACCTCCGCCGCTTCGTCTGGGGCGAGCGGCGACTCTTCATCCTGCTCGGCCTCGAAAATTTGCTCATCTGCGTACTCCAGCAGTGCGGAAGGAGCCTGCTCCGCAATCTGCCCTCCTTGTTCCAACTCGGAACGCAGCACTGGACGCGTTCCCGGGGGCCATCCCAGCTCGATCATGCAGAAAAGCTCAAATACCAGCTGTTCGGCACAATCGAAACCGGCGTCCGACAGCCTCTGTTCCTCAAGGAATCCCACCAGGCTGTCTTGACGATTCTCGAATGAGTGTTGGAGCCGATTTCTTCCCCTCTTGTCAAGGTCCTCGAGGTACCGCCAGGCATTTTCCACGAATTTCCGGTCCGGGCCATTGGGTGTAAAGGAACCCGGTGCGGCCTGCGGGGGCCGCTTTTGGTCAGGAGCTTGAGGAGCGTGGAGGGCAATGGGGCTGTCAGACTGCAACAGGTCCCACAGCCCGAGCAGATTCTGGAAAAGTTGCTTCGCGACCGACGGATCTGAAAAGCGCGGCTCACCTTTGAACAGCTTGGGGATGCTTTCGCCCACGGACCGGCGCTGGCGGTACCCTTCGCGCAGCACCTCGAGAGCTTCGGCGGCGCTCAACCTGCTGCCGGATGCCTGAAGCAATGCCTCGAGAACTTCAGCTCCTTCGAATTGGTGAACGAAGGCTGGAACGGACCTGGCTGGAACGGACCTGGGACGGGGCATAAGCCACCTTAGCGCTGGCACTGCGTGCTTTCTTCACGATGGACAGTTGACCAAGCCGGATCGAGATAACTTCCCTTTCGGGCGTTGTATTGCCGCAGACACTTTGAGGCGGGGCAACCGGGCGCTTCCTTGCGGTCTCACTCCCCGACTCCCATGATGAACGCACTCGCCTTCTGTGCAACCGCACTGAAGCGGATCGTCGGTCTCTCCACCAGGAGATGGTAATGAAAAATGCCTATGTGGCGAAGATGGAAGCCGAGCTTAATGGATGGAGCGCTCGGTTGAAGGAGCTCAAGGCGAAGGCAGAGAAGGCGACGGCTCAGGGCCGCATCGAGTATCAAAAGAAGCTCGAGGCTTCGAAGCTGAAGCACGATGCTGCAGCGCGCAAGCTCGCGGAGTTGAAAAGCGCTGGAGAGGACAAATGGGAAGCCCTCAAGAGCGGCGTCGAGAGCGCCTGGAACGAGCTGCGTTCCGAGTTTGACAAAAATCCCAAGAACTGACGGAAAAAACCAATGCTTTGGACTATTGCCGTCGTACTCCTCGTCCTTTGGGCTCTGGGACTGGTAAGCTCCTACACGATCGGCGGATTTATCCATGTGTTGCTCGTCGTGGCGATAATCCTGGTGCTCATCCGGATCATCCAGGGACGCCGGCCGATCTGAAGTCGTTGCGGAATTTACACGGTTCCGCGGCAGGAGCGCGCGATCGATGCTACGATCGTCTGGCCTCTAACAAGGAAGCGCCGAATGCCTCCGGTCGAGCGTAGAAACCCTGCCGTAGTCCCGGGAGATCGTCCAAGAATCACCCACGAGCCGGATCGAACCGGGCAGTGGACACCCGACTTTCCGGACAACGATTGGTTAGGTTTCAACAATATGGGTGGCGGCCACGTTCCCGCCGATTTTCATTGGAGGAGCAACCCCAAGGAGCGGCAGGAAAAACAATCAGCGGGCTAGGCCGCGCTCAAACTCTCGCAGATGTGATTGATGAATGCACCGGGCGAGTTAGCTTGAGGGCATGACCAAACAGACCGTGCTGAGGCTTCCTCTGCTGCTTGGATTGCTCGCCGCGCTCGCCTGCAACAAATCCCCACCCGAGAAGGTTGCCCCACCCGCCGAGCGCTCCGAGGCGAACTCCGCTCCGATGGAGAAGCCGGTGGACAAGACGCCACTGGCGCCGAGCCCGACCGAATCCAAGGCACTGGCATCGCTTCCATCGTTCGCGCCGCTGGTGGATGCGGTGAAGGCCGCGGTGATCAATGTGGAGGTCCGGGCGGTTACCAACGAGCCGCGCCAGGTGTCCGGTCCCCGTTCACCGTTCGATTTCTTCGACCGATTTTTTGGCCAGCCGGGGCGCAATAGGGTTCCGCAGCGCGACCAGGTTCGCGGCGGACTTGGCTCCGGCTTCATCATCGATCCCGCAGGGATCGCCCTCACGAACAACCACGTCGTGCAAGACGCCATCTCCATTCGAGTACGCCTCAACGATGGCCGTAGCTTTGACGCGGAAGTTCTCGGTCGCGATCCGGCCACCGACGTGGCGGTGATCAAGTTCAAAGACGAGCCGAAAGATCTACCGCTCGTTCCGCTGGGCGATTCGGACGCACTGCACGTCGGTGATTGGGTGGTCGCCATCGGCAATCCCTTTGGACTGGCCTCCAGCGTCAGCGCGGGGATCATTTCAGCGAAGGATCGCGTGATTGGCGCGGGCCCGTACGACGACTTTTTGCAAACGGACGCGGCGATCAACCCCGGGAATTCGGGGGGGCCCTTGTTCAACATCCGGGGCGAAGTGATCGGGATAAACACCGCGATCGTTGCCGCAGGAAGTGGGATTGGATTCGCGGTGCCCTCGAATTTAGCAAAGGCTCTGCTGCCCCAGCTGAAGAAGGATGGCCATGTCACGCGCGGATGGTTGGGCGTCGGCGCTCAAACATTGACGCCCGATTTGGCCAAGGCGCTCGGCGTCCCCGTCCACGATGGCGCGGTGATTACCCAGATAACCGATGGAGGGCCTGCCCAGAAGGCTGGCTTGCAACCGGACGATGTGATCGTCGCAGTGGATGGACAGCCGGCAGTTTCCGCCAGCGCGCTGACCCGCACGGTGGCACTCAAACCCCCAGGCGCCGCGGTGCAGCTGACCATTTACCGGGGCAGCAAGAAGGAGGAAATCAAGGTCGTCCTCGGAACCAGACCCGACTTCGAAGGCCTGAGCGGGGTAGGTGGCTCCAATGGATCCGGGTCGGACGAAAAGCGCCAATCGAGGATCGGGCTGGTGGTTCAGGACGTGGATCCGTCTTTCGCGCGGGGGCGAAACCTCCCTCCGCGGGGCGCGCTGATCGCCGATGTGGTGCCGGGTTCTCTGGCGGAGGCGGCTGGGCTTGCCCCGGGGATGGTGATCGTCGAAGCGGGTGGAAAGCCGATCAAGAGCGCCGCGGATTTGAAGAAGGCGATTCGCGAAGCAAAGCCGGGATCGGTCTTGCTGCTCCGCGTGGAGGTTCAGGGAAGCAAGCTCCTGTATGCCCTGACCATTCCGAAGTGAGATCCCGGGCGCGGCTGTTTTTCATCGCGCCCGAAACCACCCGCGCTTGAATGCTTTGGTCGTGGCAAACACGATCAGCACCACGGCCTCGAGCGAGAGGAGCACCGTCAGAACACTCGGGGTGAGCAGGCCCCGACGGTGCGATTGCCAAACCAAAAGAAGCAGCATCGCCGAGGCCCAGAGCGCGAAGGGATTGTGCTCCTTCTTCAGGGCGCGGGCCCAGTCGAACGTCGATCGGAGTCTGCCGGCGTTCACCGGCGCGAGCCGCGGAAGCCAGCGCGGAACGCTCGAGGCATATTCTTCGAAGCGTTGGCCATACTTCTCCCGCAGGAAGCTCTCCTCAGCCCGGATGATGAAGAAATACTCCACCGAAAAGAAGCCGAGGCCGATCACATAGGTCCACGCGTTGTTGGCAACGAGCAAAAGCCCAGCGCAGATTCCCAGATTTCCCAGGTAGAGAGGGTTGCGAACGTACGCGTAGGGACCGCGCGTGTTGAGCGCAGACGCTTCCAACGCGTAGCCTTGACCGCTGGTGCCCTCGGGAACCTGGCCGAGCGTGAAAAAGCGGAGAGACTCTCCCGCGAGCGCGAAGACAACGCCGAGTACCTTGAGCGCACCATCGACCGCTGCACCGCCCGGCCCCGGAGACGCCGACGCGCCGGCGACGACCCAGAGGAGCAGCGCGATGACCGGCGCCGGCAACCACCCGCGCCAGCGAAACAACCTTTGGCCGATGGCGCTGACGCGAGACGAGGTGATCACCGCGTCACCGCCTCTCATGGGATTTCGCCTTGCCGCAAAAGCGTCGCGTAGCGTCCGCCCGACGCGACGAGCTGGGTGTGGGTGCCGGTCTCGACGATCGTGCCACGCTCCAAAACGTAAATGACCTCCGCGTTCCTGACCGTGGCCAGGCGGTGCGCGATGACGATGCTGGTCCGGCCGCGCATCAATTCGGCAAGCCCAGCCTGGACCTCGCGTTCGGCGCCGGCATCCAGAGCGCTGGTGGGCTCATCGAGGAGAAGCAGGGACGGCTGCCTGAGGAACACGCGGGCGAGCGCGATCCGCTGGCGCTGACCTCCGGACATCATTGCGCCACGCTCGCCCACTTCCTCTTCAAGGCCTTGCGGAAAGGCCCGCACGAAATCCTCGGCGTGGGCCTGTGCCAGCGCGGTCCAAAGCTCCGCGTCGCTCGCTTCCGGGCGGCCGAACAACAAGTTGTGGCGAACCGTTCCCGAGAACAGCACCGGCTCCTGTGGAACCCACGCCATTTGAGCCCGCAGCGAAGAGGGGCGGAACGAAGAGAGATCCGCGCCATCCCATTTCACCTCTCCGGCGCTTGGCTGGAGGAATCGGAGCAGGACAGAGAACAGGGTCGTTTTGCCCGCGCCCGAGGCACCGACGAGGGCAACGCGGGAACCCACCGGAACGCGGAATGACACTCCCCGCAGCGCTTCCTGGATTCCATCATGCGAGGCCCGCACCTCTTCGAAACTGAGTGCCTCTTTCAGAGCAGCCGCCGCCCGGCCTTCCTCGGGCGTCGATCCCTGATCCGCAATCTCGAACAGCCGCTCGGCCGAGCCGAGCCCCTGCGCCGCCGAGGAGAACGTCCCGCTCAGCGACTTCATCGGCTGATACATGAGCAGCGCCGCCGCGACAAAAGAGAGCAGTTTCGCGGCCAGGTCCGGCTCGGCGGATACCGCCCGGGTGCCCACGCCGATGACCAGGGCAACGCCCACTATTCCCAAAAGCTCGAGGGTTGGGGTGAAGATCCCCCGAATCAGCAGGGAGCGCCGCATCGCGGCCAGATAGTCCATTTGCGCCCGGTCGAACTGCGCCAGCTTTCGGGCAAACGCGCGGTAGGCCTGGACGATGGGAAGGTTCTGCAGCTGCTCGGCGAGAAGCTCAGTCAACCTTCCAAGTCTCCCTTGCGTTTGCACGGTAATCTTCCGAAGCGCGCGGGCGAAGCGGGACACCGCAAAGGCGGCCAGCGGGAGCAGCAGGAATGCAACAACGAACAGCCGGGCGTCGATCGCCAGGCAGACGATCAAGAGCGCGGCGATCTGGAGGAGGTCCCTCACGTAGGAAGCAAGCCCCTGGGTGACGGCGAACTCCACCTGCGCGACATCAGAGGTAAAGCGCGAGAGGAGCTCTCCCGAATGTCGCTCTTCGAAAAATCGCGGCGGCAGCTGGAGAAGCCGCCCGTAGAGATCACACCGCAGCCTGGAAATCATCTTTTGACCAGCGCTTTGCATCAGGCCGTTCTGGAGGAATTGCGCGCCGGCCTTGAAAGCGGCGATGCCAACGACCAGCGCAGGCACCGCGAAATCCCTTCGGTCGAGCGCTCTGCCGGCCACCTCGGCCGGCGTCTGCGTCAACACCGCCTTGAGCAGCGGACCTACCAAATAAGCATAAAGCGCCCCCGCCGCGCCGGATGCGGCGGCGGCGACGACGGCGAAAGCGATGGTGAGGCGATGGGGCCGGGCGTAACCGAGCAACCGCCGGTAGACCCATCTCCCGGAGAGCGGATGAGCAGCGGCGCCACTGCTCATCTTCGGCATCCGAACCTGTGGTATCTCGCGCACTCGCGTGGGGTGGCCTTTCGACCGCCGGTCCACTTCCCGCGCGATTGCGGGCCCGGCGGCGTGGGTTATAGTTCTTAAATGGCAGCAGTGGGGCAGAAGCGAGATTACTACGAAGTTCTAGGCGTCGCGCGCGAGGTCAACGCTCAGGAGCTGAAGAGCGCTTACCGCAAGATCGCCCTCCAATTCCATCCCGATCGAAATCCCGGAGACAAGGGAGCCGAGGAGAAGTTCAAGGAGGCGACCGAGGCTTACGAAGTCCTCTCGACCCCGGAGAAGCGGGCCAAGTACGACCGATTTGGTCACTCCGAAAACCTCTACGACGGTTTCGGGGGTTTTTCGGGCACCGCGATCAACGATATCTTCGGAGATATTTTTGGCGAGATCTTCGGCGGCGCGCGGCGCACCGGCGGCCGGAACCGCGGAACCGATCTTCGCTACAACCTGGAGATCACCTTCGAGGAAGCCGCCTTTGGCTCTGAGGTGCAGGTCAAGATCCCCAAACCGAAGCGCTGCGAAGTTTGCACCGGGACCGGTTCGAAGAGCGGCTCTCCACGCCGATGCCCCACGTGCGGAGGGACGGGTGAGCTTCGATTCACCCAGGGATTCTTCTCGGTTTCGCGGCCGTGCAATCAGTGCGGGGGCGCCGGCCAGGTGATCTCGGATCCGTGTGCGCGGTGCGGCGGAGCAGGAAGTTACCAGGCAGAATCACAGCTCAAGGTGAAGATCCCCGCCGGCGTCGACACTGGAACGCGCGTGCGCCTGTCCGGCGAGGGAGCTCCCGGGGAACACGGAGGGGCGACCGGTGATTTGTACGTCGTGGTGCACGTCAAGGAGCACCCCATTTTTGTGCGCGAAGACACCGAGGTGCTTTGCGAGGTGCCGATCTCCTTTACCCAGGCAGCTCTCGGAGCGCACATCGACGTGCCCACGCTGGATGGCAAGGTGAAGATGAAGATTCCTTCCGGGACGCAGAGCGGGAAGGTCTTCCGGTTGAAGGGCAAAGGCATCCCCCGCTTGCAGGGCACCGGGCGCGGAGATCAACATGTCCGAGTGGCGATCGAGACGCCGACCGAGCTGACCCGCGAACAACGGGAGCTGCTGGAGAGATTTGCCGCCATCTCCAATGAGGAAACTCATCCCCAGTCGAAGAGCTTTTTCGAGAAGGTTCGCGAGCTGTTCGGCTAAAGATCCGATCGCGATGCCGACCCTTCAGCCGCCGACCCGACTTCGTCTCCTCCTTTTCCTGGCCGCGTTTTCCGTCGCGAGTGGTTGCGCGCGATCTTCCGAAGGCGTCAGCGGCGAGCGGGAAAGGCCACGCTATGAGCCGAAGAAGGACCCCGCGGCGGACGAGGCGCTGAAAAAAGCGGCGGAGATCGCCCAGGTAAACCAAAAGCCAAAGGCGATCGAGGCCTACCTGAACGTATCCAAAGCGTACGCCGAGACGACCGCGGCCCAGGAGGCGCTCTATCGCGCGGGGGTGTTGTCCTTCGAGTCCGGCGATTACGTCACCGCGCGGAAGGCCTTCAACCAGCTGCTCTATGAAAACCCGCTCTTCGACAAGGCGCAGGATGCGAAGCTCAAGCTTGGGCTGGCTGCCCTCGAGGTGCGCGCTTATCGAGACGCCTACCAGACCCTCTCCTCCGTAGCGCCCCGGTTACCCGCCGAGGGCGCCAAACAAGCGCTGGAGGGCGCCGAGCGCGCCGCCGAGGGCGCCCAGCTGTACGGCGATTCTCTGCGGATAGCGCTCAAGCTGCTCGATGATGCAAAGACGCCCCAAGAGCAGCAGGTCGCTCTGGACCGCGTCACTTCGCTCGTCGAAGGAAAGGCCGGGTTCACTGAAATCGTCGAAGCGGCGCAAACCGTTTCCACCTCCAGCCCGGCCTGGCCGATCCTCACCTTCAAGCTGGCGAGGATCTACTACCACCTGCGCGATTGGGGCCATCTGGAAGAGAGTCTGCAGAGCTTCTTGCGCCAGGCGCCGCAGCACCCGTTTGCGCAGCAGGCACAGGAGCTGCTCGCGAGGGCTCGACGGCGCACCGAGGCAAAACCGAAAGTCGTTGGGGTGGTTCTATCACTCAGCGGTCAGTACAAGGGGTTTGGCGAGGCGGTGATGCGAGGAATCCGACTCGCCCTGCAGGGAAGCGACGTGGAGCTGGTGGTCAAGGACAGCAAGGCCGATCCGGCGGTGGCAGGCAAGGCGGTCGAGGAACTGGCGTTCGACGATGGAGCGATTGCGATTCTCGGTCCGCTCTTGCCAGACGAATCCCGGCGCGCGGCGCTGGTGGCCGACGAGCTTGGGGTTCCCATCCTGACGTTGACGCGCGCGGAGAAGATCACCGAGCTCGGGACACATGTTTTCCGAAACATGCTGACCGATGGCGCCCAAGCCGAGGCCCTTGCCCAATACGCGACGAAAGTACTGGGGTACAAAAGCTTCGCCGTCCTCTATCCGAACATGCCCTACGGGATTGATCTGGCCAACCAGTTCTGGGATCGAGTGGTGGAGCACGGCGGTCAGATTCGCGGGGCCGAGCGTTATGCTTCCGACCAGAAGACCTTCACCGCGGAAGTGAAAAAGCTGGTGGGCCGCTACTATCTCGACGATCGCAGCGACTATCTCGAAAAGGCGAAGGAGATCACGGCCAGCAATCTGGATTCGTTCCGCAAGCGCAAAGCCCTGGAGAAGCTGCGCGCTTCCTTGACGCCGGTGGTGGATTTCGAAGCCCTGTTCATTCCCGAGGACTGGTCGACGGTGGGACTGATCGCGCCGGCTCTGGCGGTGGAGGATGTGATCACCAATGCCTGCGATCCGAAGGATCTGGAAAAAATCCGAAAGACGACCGGACGCCAGGATCTGGAGACGGTGACATTGCTCGGCTCAGCCCAGTGGGGCTCGAAGAAGGGGCGCAACGGGATTCCCGAGTTGGTCGAGCGTGGCGGAAAGTTCGTGATGTGTTCCGTCTATGTAGAAGGTTTTTTTGCCGATTCGAGCCGTCCGGCCACGCAAAAGTTCGTGAGCAAGTACAGCGCGGCGTACAAAGACGAGGGTCCGCCGAGCCTGTTGGAAGCAACCGGCTTTGATTCGGCCGGGATTGTTCGCAAGACGATCGAGTCGCTTGGCCCGAGAACGCGGAGCGAATTCCGGGACCAGCTTTCGGCGACGAAGAATTTCGACGGGGCGACCGGGCGCACCACCTTCAACGATCATCGAGAAGCGGAAAAGCCGCTCTTTTTCCTCACCATCGAGAAAGACGGCGTCCGCGAGATTTCCTCCACCGACAGGCCACAGGGATAGTCCCGACCGACCGAGCACACCCTTCGAGGGTGGTTGCCTTTAACCGGCCGAGGCTGCGCTCACCTTCGCAGGCTCGAGCGGAACGACTTCGTGGAACCGCGCATAGTCCACTCTGCGGTTCCCGTTGGGCAGGACGGAGATCAAATCCGCGAACCGCGCATTGAAGACGACTTCGGCCGCGAGATAGGAATGACGGGCGTGAATCGTCTGTGACAAGGTCTGATCGATCCCGGTCAGCGTCACCACGATTTCGCAATCCGTTCCCTTGAGCGATTCGGGGGTCATGCCGTACAGGGGGCTCTCCCGGGTCAGCGGATGGAGCGCGGTCCAGGAGAGGACGAATGTCGGAGAACGACTGCGAACCAGGTGGAGATCGTGGATCTTCCGAAGGGTTTCCCCCTCCAACGTGGTTTCGGTACGCAGCAGCACCACCGCGAGTTGAGCCTCGGCGATGTAGTTGGCCCGCTCGTTGGCCATGCGAAACATCAGCATCGGAACCCCGTCCCGAGGAGCAACCACCGCGACCCGGCTGAAAATCACTCGAGCTTTCGGTCGGGAGAACTTGGCGAAGACCAGACCCGTTGCGACGGCCAACCCGACAAGGCCGGCCAGCGACTCCAGCGTCACCAGCACGTTGCCGGCAAGATTCTTCGGGCTCATGATTCCGTAGCCGATCGTCCCCATCGTCTGGACGCTGAAGAAGAAGGCGTCGGAGAACGACCCGGGGCGGGCACCGGCGATACCGTCGGTGAGGACGAACGCTACCGCGAACAACAGATTTGCGAGAAGAAAACCCGCTGAGATCACACCGATCACGCTCCACCAGGATGCGCCGATGAGGTAGTGGTAGAGATCGCCGGCAGTGATTGCGTGGGCGCCGACGATCTCGACCTCTCCCCGGCCGCCAGGCGAATACAGCTTCTGCTTAAGGTCGCGGGTCGAGCCCAGGCGCGCCATCGATTACCCTCGGATCGCCGCCGAAGCGATTCCCGGGACTTTCAACCAGCTCGGGTCCATCTCGAAATCAACCAATCTGCGGGCGACCTGGAGCAACGTCCGATGGCCGGGAAACCAAGGGGCGATCGGAAAACTTTTCAACGGCGCGCGCATCACGCACTTCTGGACGCCTTCGAGCATGAGGCTGTTGTGCACCCAACCGCGGCCACTCTGGATATCCTGCAAGCTTGCGTTCGGGTAGGCGCCCCAGGGGCAGCTCCCCACCGCAAACACCGCCGAAGCCCAGGTGTTCAGGGCGATCGTCCCATACTTCAGCTCATCGATCGCCTTTTCCAGCGCCTGCTGTACCGCCGGTTCTTTGAGAGTTCGAGGATGGACGATGATCGTCGCGCAGAGCGTTCCCCAGACTTTCTCGTTGATGAATCTTACCGCCTCCGCCAGGAAACTGACCGGGTCGCCCCCGGGGAGGCCAGTCTCGGAGAGGATCGAGCACCAGGGCTCATCGCGGTAGATCGGATCTTCTGAGCGCTCGGGGTCGACATCGGTAATGAAAGCGTAGGGGAGCTCTCCAGGTTTTGGATTCCCAACGAGCCGCAGCGCCTTTCTGCCTTCGGTGAATCGCTTCCAGCGTTGCTCGGCGCCCGGGTAATACGCCTTGCGCGGAGCAGCCTTCATCAAGCTCTTGTCGATTGCCTCGATGAATCGCGGTCGACCCGGCCAAGACCTGGGCGTCACCAGCAACTTGGCAGAGGTGCAATTGAACGACGCATTGTTGGTCACCATCCCGGCGACGTTCGCCGCCTGGAAGCGAAGCTCGTCCTGCTCGTAGGGGCCGGGCACGACGATGACCGGGGTAATGTTTCCCAATTCGGAAGTGATCCGCTTTTTGAGGAGTGGCTCATTGCGGCGCTTCCGCGCCTCGCGTTCCGGACCGGGCGGTCCCCAGACCATGATGTCGTGCGTCTTGTCAGAACCCGTGATGTGCACCTCGTCCACCAGGCGATGGTTGACGAGGTATTCGCCCACCTCGGCGCCGCCATAGACAACGGCGAAAAATCCCTTCTCGGTCGCGGCTCGGAAGGCCCGCTCGAGGAATGGGCCAAGGTAGGCGTTGACCGGATTCATCTTGAGGATGCAGGCCTTGCCCTCGACGAACATCTTGTAGGCGACGTCGGTCGGCGGGATCGAGTTTACGTTTCCAGCCCCAAGGACGACGCACAGCTCACCGTCGTGCGGGTTGCGGTAGAAAGAGGCTTGGTGCTCGCGCAGATTCTCCTCGGTGATGGCGGGTTCCAGATAAACCTCGGCGGTGTGCTTCGCGAGCAGCGTGGCGTCGAGCGCATTCGACGGATAGACCTGGATCGCGAGGCGACCGTCAGGAAGCTTCCGGATCCACGAGCGGTCGATGCGTGGCACGCCCTCGCGGCCAATGCCTTTGAGCGCTTCCTGGACCAGTCGGAGATTGCGAAGGACGATCACGGGACCGGCGAGCCACTCCTCTCCGGCAACGGGGCTCGTCGGATCGATGCCTTTGGCCTCGCAAGCGGCGGCCACGCTCTCTTCAGCAATGAGCCGATAGGACTCGCGCATCTCGTCCACCAGGCGGATCCGATCGCGAACGGTGAGTCGCACGAAGGCGCGACTGCCGTCCTTCACGCGAGCGATAAGCTCATCGAGCTTCCGCGTGGCGGTGGGAAGCGGTGCTTGGATCGCCATGGGGCCTCCGAGTGAAACCGAACGGGCGGCACCATATCGCTTCTTTCCGGCAGTTGGGACCGGCTGTGAGGCGGCGGTCGTACGGCTTATGGCGATGGGGCGATCAGGTCGCCGGTATCCCCGCCATCGAACTCCCGGGCCAGTACCTCAGCAGGCCTGGGGGTGCCGAGGGCAGTTCGCCTCGGCTGAGTACCGCGATCCGGCGAGAGAACGAGAATGAGTTGTCCACCCACGTGGTCGCCCGCATGTTGAAAGAGGGAGCCCTCGCGGCCCAAGGTCAAGGTGGTGCTCGCCAGTCCCGAGATCTCAACCTTGACCGTGGCGGTTCCACCCTTCATGTCTTCGAGGCGCAAAGTCGCAGTCCTAAGATTCGGCAGCTTGATCTCGACGGCTTTGCGCACGAGCGCCAATTTCTCCGAGGACAACCGCCGATACGAGCTAAAGGCGAAGCCTTTCTGGCTGAATTGATTCTTCATCCGCACCAGCCCGGGCGGGTCGATGGTGTTTCCCTGGTTGGAGGCCAGAATGACTTCGGCGGTAACGCGAACCTTCGGCTCGGCGGCAAAGGACACCACCGAGGTCAACAGAACCACCGCACCGATCGCTCGACTGCTTCCCCCCGGCCTTCTCACAGCTCGCCTCCGCGCGGGCGTTCCTGATTCATCTTCGTCTTCGGCTGATCCGGACGCGCTTCCTTGCCAACATCCTCCAACTGGAAGTCCTGGCCAGATTGCGTACCGTCGATCACGTGCTTGTGGCTGACCAGCCAGATGATCGCGTTGCCCCGCTCCCCGGACATCACCACCGGTGCCACGTGCGCTTCCGGATCCGTGCTCACCGCTTGCACCGCCATTCTCTCGCTTGCGTAGCCATCCGGCGTTCCACTCCGCAGAAGTACTGCGGCAAAAACCATCATCGCTGCCGAAGCACCCACCAACGAAGCCATCATGCCGCGGCGATAGGTGAACAGCTCGCGCAGTGACACGCCCCAGCGCTCGAGCAAGGGCGGTCGGGAATGAGCAATCCGAGCCATGACATTCTTGCTGAAGTCGCGCAGGTCCACCTCGTCGGTGAGCAACTCCAGGCCGTCGCGAATCAGTGCAGATTCCGCCCAGAGCGAGGCCACCCGATGGGTGCACTCGGCGC
>WNFC01006894.1_pt1 | contig 13037 bp, 12 predicted proteins | sample 5400541 | NCBI WGS metagenome assembly WNFC01 (sample SAMN13153342, study PRJNA577476) | soil metagenome | isolation source: 120 cm saprolite under Douglas fir tree site 2 hole 2 replicate 1 | place: USA:California | collected 2015-04-18
CAGAGTTCAGGAAAGCCCGCGGGGACCTGCACGATCGGATAGCCTCCGGCCGCCGCGATGCTGGAGGTGCCGAAGATGAAGTGGTCGCCGAAGAGGAGGTCGGTGACCCAGGCCGGGTTGTCGGTGGCCGAGACTATCGCGTCGAGATGCTGCGCACTGATCGCCGCGTCGACGTTGTTCGTCGTGAAGTCATGGTCCGCCTTGAGCGCCTGGTTGTACGTCATCCCGCCGAACGCGGGCTGTGGGTCGTCCGGGCCGGGCGCGAGTGAGTTGCAAAAGTCGAAGATGTCCTGGTTGAAGAACGGCATCTCGACGTCTGCATGGGCATTGTTGAAGTCGATGGCGGTTTGCAGAGTGCCTCCCGCCACGGGCACGCCGACGCGCGTGGCGAAGTACGCCCGCACGTCGTTGCGGAAGTCGAAACAGAGGACAAGGAACTCGCCGGGGCCTCCCGAGAAGTTGTAGCCGAGCGCGTCGAGGTCCACGAGCGTCGCGCCGGCGTCGGTCAGCGCCTGGAAGGCAGCCTCGACGGCGGCGGTCACCGGTGCGGGCGTGGGGACGAACGGATCGAATCCGTTGAGCCCCTGCCGGGTGATGCCGAGTGTTGCACCCTGGAGGCCTTTCGGGTTTACGAACTGCGTGTAGTCGGTGGGAATATTCGTGGGACGAGTCTTGCCCGTTCCCTGCCAACCCAGCGGCACGCCGCCCGTCGCCGGATCGCGTCCATCGAAGGTGCGGCTCTGGGCGACGCTCAGCGCGGCTGCCGCGTCAGCCACGGTTCGTCCGTGCGGACCAACCGTATCCTGCGTGTGCGAGATGGGCACGACGCCCGCGCGGCTGGTGAGCCCGACCGTGGGCTTAATGCCGACCACGCCGTTAGCATTGGCGGGACAAACGATGCTGCCATCAGTCTCGCTGCCGAACGAAACCGCAGCGAAGTTCGCCGAAGCTGCCGCGCCCGAGCCCGAGCTCGAGCCGCACGGATTGCGATCAATGCCGTAGGGATTGTGCGTCTGTCCGCCGCGGCCAGACCAGCCGCTGATCGATTCGAAGGACCGGAAGTTCGCCCATTCCGAAAGGTTGGTTTTGCCGAGGATTACGGCGCCCCCCGCCCGCAGATTCGCTGCCACTGTGGAATCCTGCAACGCTGGTGTGCCCACCAGCGCGAACGATCCCGCGCTAGTCTGCATCTTGTCCCCAGTGCCAATGTTGTCCTTGAGCAGGACGGGAATGCCGTGCAACGGTCCAAGCACCACCCCGCGTCTGCGCAGCGCGTCCGCGTTGCGTGCCATCACCAGCGCGTCCGGGTTCAGCTCAATCACTGCGTTGACTCCGGGTCCATTCTGGTCCAGCGCGATGATGCGAGCGATGTATTCCTGGGTCAATCGCTCCGACGTAAGCGCGCCGGAGGCCATCTCTGCCTGCAGTTGCGCAACGGTAGCTTCGTTGTGTTGCGTGGGTATGAAGGCCGGTGAAACGCTCTGTGCTGCCGCCGAAACCGGCAAGAGCAGAGCAACGAGAAGTAAAATACGGAGCACGAGAGTGTTCATGTTGTTTCCTCCTGGGAGCCTCCGCCGCGGGCTGGGGACGAAATCCGGATGCGGTTGGTTGGCTAATCGAGGTGGTCAAAATAATCCCGTGACTGCGCGAAAGTCAAATCAAGATTTCCGCTTCCTGGCTCTAGCCAGCTTCCCGGCTCGTTTGCCCGGCCTGGTACTCTCAGCCATCCCCCAGCCCCGGTGGCCGACAATGAGCCATAAGACTGCTGCCTCTTGCCCTTAACCCTCATTCCGTCTATTGTTTCCGGGCGCAAACCTATGAACACCATCGATTCCAAGGGTTTGTCTTTGCCTTAGTGGCACAGCCATCAGGCTGTGGGTTTTTCTCATGTGGATGCGGAGCTTGCCCCGTAAATCTGTCAGCCGTAATCTTTCATGAGTCGATTTGTTGACTTAATCTGGTTGGAAGCCATGTCCCCATCGCCACAATTCTTTCCCACGCCATCCGACTTCCGCGCTTGGCTCGAAGCCCATCACGACAAGTTCCACGAACTATTCGTTGGTTTCCACAAAAAAAGTTCCGGAAAGCCCAGCATCACTTGGCCCGAATCCGTGGAAACCGCCCTCTCCTTTGGTTGGATCGACGGCGTTCGAAAGAACATCAACGAAACCAGCTACATGATTCGCTTCACTCCACGCAAGCCCACCAGCACCTGGAGCGCCATCAACATCAAACTCGCTCGAAGGCTTACAAAGCGGGGGCTCATGCATCTCGCCGGTCTCAAGGCCTTCGCCGCTCGTAGCGCAAAAAAATCCGGCGTCTACTCTTACGAACAGCGGAAGAGCGCCCAGTTCACGCCTCAGCAGGAAAAGCTGTTTCGCGCCAACAAAGCCGCCTGGAAATTTTTCCGTTCTCAAGCTCCCTGGTACCAAAGCGTGACAACTTATTGGGTCATCAGCGCAAAAAGGGAAGAGACGAAGCTCAAGAGGCTCTTCTCGCTCATCGAGCATTCGCAGAATCACCGAACTCTGCTGCGGAATACACCCGCGAAGAAGAAATAACCTGCTCGCTTGCTATGTAGAATGTGCCTCTCCCCAAAGTTCAATATAAATTTCTGATAGGCGACTGATTCCTCAAACCCGCGTATGATTCCTGGCGAAGTGGCGAGGTTGAATCAAATGAAACGCTCAATTCTTGTTCTGTGTTTTCTTGTAGCCACGCCTGCGTTCGCGCAGCAGCCGCCGGAACTCCGTTACCTCTCCGTCCCCGATTTTCTAAAGCTTCCGCCCGACATTCATCTCGGCGAGGTCGCTGGCGTTGCCGTGAACTCCAAGGGACACGTCTTCGTCTTCTCCCGCGGCAACAGCACTGGGCCGGCCTACGGAGCGAGCGCCGCGCAACTCCTTGAGTTCGCCACCGACGGCAAATACCTCCGCGAAATCGGCCACAATCTTTACGCGTGGTCCTTTGCGCACTCCGTCCGCATCGATAAGGACGACAACATCTGGGTCGCAGACAAAGGTTCCGACATGGTCATCAAGTTCAACCCCGAAGGCCGCGTCGCCATGGTTTTCGGCCGCAAGCTGGAAGCCTCCGACGAAGGCACCGAGCCGCTGAAGCATCCCAAGCCTCCACTCCCGCCCGTCGACGGATTGTTCCGCCAAGTCACCGACATAGCCTGGGACGCCGCTGGTAACACTTACATCAGCGACGGCTACATCAATTCCCGCATCGCCAAAGCCGACAAGGATGGCAACTGGCTCAAGTCTTGGGGCGAGCCCGGCAACCAGCCCGGCCAGCTCAACACGCCGCACAGTATCGCTGTTGATGCGCAGAACAATGTCTACGTGGCCGATCGTGGCAACCGCCGCATTCAGGTCTTCAGTACCGACGGAAAACTCCTCCGCCAGTTCACCATTAACGTCCTCGCGCCTCCCGACGCTCGGCCAGCGATCGGCGCCGCGTCAACAAGCGGCACGATGGCCCCCGGCGCGCCCTGGACTCTTTGCATTACTCCCGGCCCGAATCAAGTCCTTTACACCTCCGACGCTTTCCCAGGGCGCATCTACAAACTTTCGCTCGACGGAAAACTTCTCGGAATGTTCGGCAAGTCCGGCAAACAACTTGGACAATTCGGCTGGATCCACGCCATCGCCTGCCCCTCGGAAAATGAACTCTACGTCGCCGAACTCCTGAACTGGCGCGTCCAGAAAATAATCCTCGAACCAACTCACTAGCCCAAAGCCAATTCCGCCGAACCGCGCTCTTCTCAGACGAAAGTATCCACTGTGAAGCGGAAAGTTTGAAGGGGCCAACTTAAATTTAAACTTCCCGCCTCAAGAGAAATGCTTCCTCAATCAGGGGAAAACGGAGAAGAGATCACTCAAGTCCGTCTCATTCGCGGCATCATTGAGCAGCGGCGTAACCCCAAAAATTTCTTGGAACGTCCGCAATGTGGAACCATGCGTGTAATGAATCGAGTTTTGGTAGCCGCTACCCTTGGCAAAGGGCGAGAGTACGATCATGCCGATCGGGCCGTCTCCGGTCGCCGCTTCGTCCCAAGTGACGAAAACAGCGCCGCCGTTCTGATACGCCGCCGAGTTCAAAATTTGCGGCAGGTTCTGCGAAAGCCAGGTGTCGCCCTGCTTGATGGGATTGTGGAGCGGCTTGCACTTGTCATGCATGTCGTCGCACAGATTCGGTGTGATGAAATTGTACTGAGCGACGTTGCCTGTCGCTAGATCGTTGGTGATCTCCGTGAATGGCCGGATGTGCGCGATGCAATTCGCGGAATTGGCGTTGAGATTGTTCGTTACATCGTCGAAGAACACGAACGGATTGTGCTTGGTGGCATACAACCCGCTGCTCACCAGCAGACACGTTGTCCCGTCAATGTTTTCCTGATAACTTTTCCAAGAAATATTTTTGTTTTGCAGAAAAGTTGCCAGATGAGCGACGTTGCCTGTCGCCAGATCGTTGGTGATCTCCGTGAATGGCCGGATGTGCGCGATGCAATTCGCGGAATTGGCGTTGAGATTGTTCGTTACATCGTCGAAGAACACGAATGGATTGTGCTTGGTGGCATACAACCCGCTGCTCACCAGCGGACACGTTGTCCCGTCAATGTTTTCCTGATAACTTTTCCAAGAAATATTTTTGTTTTGCAGAAAAGTTGCCAGATGCTGCGTCGCGCTCTGGTGATTTACCGCCGGCTCGTTGTCATCAAGAATCCCGAAATTCGTGCCCGCCTCCAGCCAAAGATAATTCGGCTCGCTGGGATGGATCCCCGGAGGATTGAAGTACTGCTCCGCGTGTGACGCGATCGGCAGAAGCGTGCTGTTGATGTATGGCGCGCTCTTGCTGCCAATGATTTGCGACCAGTTGTGATTCTCCATCAGAATAATCCACACCGTCTTGATATGCGTTGTCGTTTGGGGAGTGGTGCGTACGGCGAATCCTGCAATCTCAGGCGTGAAAATGACAGTCGTCAGGACAAGTCGTGAAAATTTCATGATCACCTCGTAGGGTCAGTGTGGGATTGAAGAGCGCCGGGCGACTTTCGAATGAGGACTCTAGAAGGAACGCGGTGAATGCGAAATAACACGCCGATTAATTTTTGACGAAGCGGAGCGGAAATTTTTTTGGGACCTCGCTCCCGCAACGGCCCCCGTGTACAATAGGCGCCATCCAACCACACTGAGGTGAGGATCCGATGGCTTCCGACTATTTGCTCAAAACCGAACCTTCTGAATATTCCTTCGCCGACCTGCAGCGTGACAAAGTCACCGTGTGGGATGGCGTTTCGAATCCGGTCGCCGTAAAAAATCTTCGCGGAATGAAGCCCGGCGACAAACTGATCATCTACGAAACCGGCGACCACAAGAGCGCCGTCGGCACCGCTTCCGTCGTCTCCGTCGACGGCTCCGATGCCAAAAATCCCGCCGTCGAAATCAAAGCTGGAAAACCAATCGCCAAGCCCGTCACCTTGGGCGAAATCAAATCCAACAAGCTCTTCAAAGATTCCCCTCTCGTTCGAATCGGTCGGCTCTCCGTCGTTCCCCTCACCGAAGCCCAATACAAATTTTTAGCCGGCGAATGATTTTCCAGACCCGCGCGGATACGGATCAGCAAGCGAAGACTGATCGCCCATTTCGCTCCCTTCCCTGTTCGGAAGGAAGAGTGTATGCTTCCTCCGCTAATTCCCCAGGGCAACCATGAACGACGTTCGCCGCTTCCCTCGCCTTGACTCGCCGAAAGGCACCATTCTTGCCTGGTCCACCGCCGGCCAAAGGCGTGTTTCCCATGTCGCGAATATTGGAATGGGTGGCCTGTTCATCCGTGTGCTGGAGCCTCCTCCTCCGGGAACTTCCATTCAATTGCTGCTTGAAGCGCCGCTCGGCGAAATCCGCGCGCGGGCCGTGGTTCAGCGCGCCAAGTCCAAGTCGGGAATGGGCGTGAAGTTTGTCGCCATGCAACCGGAAGATCGCGCCCGCCTCGGCCGGTGGCTCAACGGACTGATCGCATAAGTCTCGCGCTCAGTCTCCATCCTTCTTTTCTAATTCCGTTTTGCCATCAAACAACAACGGAAAAAACTGTCCGCCCATTTTGTCCCCGCGAGGAATTACCGGGACGCCTGCGAGCAACGGCTCATTGGAATCCGACATGACGCCATCGCGAAAAACGTTGATCACCGTGGCGCGGCGCGGTGCGGGCGTATCGTTCGCCCGCGAGCCGTGCATCGTCCGCGCATGGTGAAACGAGCTCTCGCCCTTTTTCAATTCCACGGCGACAGGCGCGAATTTGTCTTTCAGCTCTTCGGGCAAAATATCGCGGATGCCATCCATTTCTCCGGTTAGCACGGGTTTGGGCAAGTCGGGCCATTTGTGGCTTCCGGGAATGTAATTCAAACAGCCGTTTTCGCGCGTGGAATCGTCCAGGCCAATCCAGCTTGTGAGATGAGCAAGAGGCGTAGTTCTCGTCCAGTACGAATAATCCTGGTGCCAGGCCACCACTCCGCCGTGGCGCGCGGGCTTGCAGAAAAGTTGATCGTGCCAGAAGCGCACCGGACCGTCCAGCAACTGCGATGCCGGTACCAGGAACGCGGGGTTCCAAAGCAGATCGTGAAAGCCGGGCAGAACACGCCAAGCCCCGAGGGCGTGAAAGACCACGCGGTTCGGATCCGTCGATTCGTTGGAATGGTATTCGTGAAACAAATGCCGGCCGGGATGCGCCGGATTCATCAGTTGCTCCAACTCCGCGCGTAGCACCTCCACCTGCTCGTCCGACAGAATGCGAACGCCTTTCAGGAAGCCATTTTCGCGAAAAAATTCGAGCTGCTCCTCGCTCAGGCGATAGCGCTCCCAATCGCCGGGCGCGATTGAGGTGGCAAACAGCGAGCTGACTGGTTGATGGTAACGCGATAAGTCTTCGATCATGCGCGACGCTCCATCTTCCTTTCCTCGAGGTGGCGCTTACTTCAGTTCAACTTCCACGATTTGCCCTTCGGCAGTCCCTGCGTTGGCGAGGGTGTGCGTGACCTTGGCGTCCACCCAGTGAAAATCGCCGCGCTTCACGTCGTGGGTGACTGCTTGGCCGTCAGGCGCAGTCATTTTCAGATTGAATCCCGTTGTCGCGACGATCAGATAGGGGCGCACATGGGTATGCATCGCGGACGTTGCGCCCGGCGCGAGCACCCAGTTATAAATGCGCGCGCTTGGATTTTCCGCGGCGACTGCCGCGGCGGCCGGGGGCGACGGTGTTCGCGGGCGCTCCTGAAGCTCGACGTCCAGAACATCATACGGAACGGAACCCACGTTGTGGACCCGGTGCGTGTAAGAGCTGCCAGCAAGGGTGAGAGCGGAAAAGGCGCCCGCCTCGGAAGGCGAAGGCGCGCTTTCCTTTTCATTCAGGACTTGCTGTGTGATGGAGGTAGCGGAAAGAGGAATGGCGACACGGTCGTGCGAGTGAGTATGGTAAAGCGTGCGCTCGCCGGGCGGCAGAGTCAGATGAATGACGACAACAGATTCGTTTTTCAGTACCACGTGATGAAGCGGTTCGTCTTCAACGGGCACTGGCGCCAACGCCTCCTGCGCCGCGAATGGAAAAGACAAGAATAAGAGAAGCGCCGAATAGGTTTTCACGGTCGTCCTTCCTGCAGCCCAACCTGGGCGGAGCGAATGGACGGGTATCGTACATCGATTTTCTGCACGTAGCAGGCCTTTTGCGCTTTCGATCCCGCGGCAGAACTTCGCGAAAATTCATTGTTGTTAAATGCGCCTGCTGGTACACTCCCCGCACAAAATCATGGAAAAATCCGACTACGTTATCCGCGGCGGCGTTGAGGGAAGAGAACGCCTGCGCGTCCTCTCCCGCGTTATGCAGCCCACAAGTCATGCTTTGTTGCGGCGCGCCGGAATCCGCCCAGGAATGGCGTGCCTGGAGATCGGCTGCGGGGGTGGCGATCTCGCGTTTGATATGGCGCGCATGGTGGGTCCCGCGGGCAGAGTGGTTGGAACGGACATCGACGAGAAGAAGATCGAACTTGCGAGCCGCGAAGCCAGCGAGCAGCAGCTGAGCAACGTCGAGTTCCGGCTTGCCGACATCACGGCGAGCGGCCCCGGAACGGGTTTCGATTTGGTCCATGCGCGGTTCGTGCTCACGCACTTGGCCAATCCCGCTCAGGCCTTGGCTAGAATGCGCGGAGCCTTGCGCTCCGGCGGAGTCATCGTGCTGGAAGACATCGATTGTCGAGGATGTTTTTGCTATCCGGAGAGCGCGGCGTTCTGGCGATTCGTACAACTCTACACCGAGACCGTGCGGCGAAAGGGCGGGGATGCCAACATCGGTCCCCGTCTGCCAGCTTTGCTTGTCCAGACCGGCCTCGAAAATGTCCAGCTGAATGTCGTCCAGCCGGCGGGAACCGACGGCGAAGTTAAGCTCATCCCTCCACTCACCATGGAGAACATCGCCGACGCAGCGCTGGCGGAAGGTCTCGCCTCCCGGACCGAGATCGACCAACTCGTGGCGGAACTCTACGAATTCGCTCACACCCCCGGCACTCTAGGCTCCTTGCCCCGCGTGGTTGAAGCGTGGGGCTACCAATCTAACTCCCCGAACTGAAGCGATATGCCCAATGCCGCAGCCACTCCCTTGTCCGCCGGAGTCGGCGAAAATAGGTATACGCTTGGCTTCCGTGGGGGCTCGGCTTCAAGTGCGAACTCGAAATCATCAAAAAATCGGACCATTACTTGGTCGCGACATGGTGGTTGGCACTCCTTTGAGGTGCAGGCTAGTGCTCCTCGCTTGTCCACGACTTTGCAGGCGCAGTAGAATGGGATGATTGGAGATCGAGGAGGAAGGCGTCATGGCTACAGCGGAGCAGGTTGTACACGTTTCGGAGTTTACGAACGAGCCGTTTATTGATTTTATGAAGGCGGAGAACCGGGCGCGGATGGAAGAGGCGCTGAAAAAGGTGAAGGCGGAATTTGGGCGCGAATACCCGATGTGGCTGAACGGGAAGAAGGTGACGACGACGGAGAAGAGGACGTCCACGAATCCTTCGCATCCGACGGAAATCATTGGCGTTTTCCAGAATGCTACAGCGGATATGGCGCGGCAGGCGATCGAAGACGCGCACAAATATTTCGACACGTGGAAGAAAGTTCCTTCACAGGAGCGGGCGAAGTGTCTTTTCCGCGCGGCGCAGATTGTGCGAGAGCGGAAGTTCGAGCTGAATGCGCTGGTGTGCTACGAAGTGGGAAAGACGTGGGTGGAAGCGGACGCGGACATCGCGGAGACGATTGACTTCGTGGAATATTACGGGCGCGAAATGCTGCGATTGGGCGAGCCGCAAAAGCTGGTGCCGATGCGCGGCGAGCGCAACTACCTGGTGTACATTCCACTGGGCGTTGGCGTGATTATTCCACCGTGGAATTTTCCTTGCGCGATCATGGCGGGACTGGTGGCGGCGTCTCTGGTCACTGGGAACACCGTGGTGCTCAAGCCGGCCAGTGATTCACCGACGATCGCGGCAAAATTCATCGACATTCTGTATGAAGCCGGCGTTCCCAAGGAAGCGGTGAATTTCCTGACCGGGCCGGGCGGCGCCGTGGGGGATACGCTGGTGCAGCATCCGAAGACGCGGTATATCGGGTTCACGGGCTCGAAGGAAGTAGGGCTGCACATCAGCGAGCTTGCGGGGAAGGCTATGCCGGGACAGATTTGGATCAAGCGCACGGTGCTGGAGATGGGCGGCAAAGACGGAATCGTGGTGGACGAAGAGGCAGACATTGACGCGGCCGTGGAAGGAACGGCGCAGGCGGCGTTTGGTTATCAAGGGCAGAAGTGTTCGGCGTGTTCGCGCGTGATCGTTTCGGAAAAGATTTACGACACCTTTGTGCAGAAGCTGGTGGAGCGTACAAAGAAAATCACGGTGGGCCCGAGCGACGATCCGGGGAATTACATGGGGCCGGTGATCAGCCAGTCCGCGATGAAAACGATCCTGGATTACATCGAAGTCGGAAAGAAAGAAGGGAAGCTGCTGACCGGCGGGAAGCGCGCCGCGGGAGATGGATATTTCATCGAGCCAACGATTATCGCGGATGTGCCCCCGAAGGCGCGGCTGGCGCAGGAGGAAGTGTTTGGTCCGGTGCTGGCGGTGATCAAGGCGAAGAATTACGACGAGGCACTGGAGATTGCGAACAATACGGAGTTTGGATTGACGGGCGCGGTGTATTCGAAGAATCCGGAGAAAATTAAAAAGGCCGAAGAGACGTTTCACGTGGGCAACCTTTATCTAAATCGGAAATGCACGGGCGCGATGGTCGGAGCGCATCCCTTTGGCGGATTCAACATGTCGGGGACGGATTCGAAGGCGGGCGGAAAAGATTATTTGCTGCTGTTCATGCAGGGAAAATCGATCGCGGAAAAAGTGAGCTAGGAAATCTTTGACGCGGCGCGGGCGTCGGCGCGCTGCGTGACCCACTTCAAGACGCGAAAGACCGGATAGCTCAGCACGAGCATGCCTAACGCCAGCGGCGCGTTTTCCCGGTCGGTGACGATCGAGGCGATCAGAAACAAAATGGAAGCGCCCAGTGCGATCCCTGTTGTCCAGGGATAGCCCCACGCACGATACGGCCGATTCGCCAGCGGTTCCCGCCTACGCAGCACAAAAAGTGATGTATACGAGAGCGTATAATTCGCGACAAAGAAAAAAGATAACATGGCGATGACGCGCTCGAATGATCCGAGCACGAAGAACACGCTGACAATAGTGCTCAGGAAAAGCGAAAGAGCGGGTGTGCCGCCTGCGTTGACGCGCGCTACACGGCGAAAAAAGAGGCCATCGCAGCTCATGGCGTGGAGAGTGCGCGAGGAGAAGAGCAGATTGGAGTTGACGTTGCTCAACATCGAAATGATCATGATCGACCGTATGATGGGATCGCCAAATCTGCCAAAGACGCGATCGGCGACCGTGCCCAGAACAAAATCGTTACCAGCAATTTCATGCATGGGGAGCACGTACAGGGCCACCAGATTCAGGAGGAGATAAATCCCCATGACAATAAAAACGCTGCCAAAGATGGCTCGCGGAATGTCGCGGCCCGGCTCACGCACCTCTTCGCCGAAATAGATGACACCGTCCCAGCCGTCGACAGTGAAGACCACGGCCTGCAAGCCGAGAACGATGGCGACAGCGAGCGGCCATCCAGCGGAGAGGGGTGGCAGAGTCGCGGTGGCGGCCGGAGCGGCGGCGCGCGCACCAAGAATAAAGCACGTGACGACCAGGATCAGGAGCGCGGCGGTCTTGAGCACGGCAGTTATGAGTTGCGCGCCACTGCCCCAACGGACGCCGCGCCATTGCAGAATGCCAAAACCGAGGACGAGAGCGGCGGCGATAAGTTTTACGTGGCCGGCAAGCACGGGAAAGAGATGGCCGCTGTACTCGGCGATGACGATGGCGACGGCGGCGGTGCCGCAGGTCGAAAGCCAGTCGCTCCATCCGACGATGAACCCGGCGTAATCGCCGAGAGCGCGGCGAGAAAAATTGTACTGGCCGCCGCTGCGGGGAATGGCCGCGCCAAGCTCGGCCATCGAGGACGCGCCGAAAAGTGCGTAGAGTCCGCCGGCGACCCACACACCGATAAACAACCATGCGTTCGGAAGAATCCTGGCAATTTCGCCAGGCGTTCGAACTATACCCGCCGCAATGGCGTTTCCGACCGCCGCGGAAATTCCGAACCACATCCCGAGAACTTGGAGCAGGCGTCCGCGGCTAACCGCGGGAAGTGAGCCCGTTGTGGAAGAAGCTGCCGACGATTCAGGCAATGTGAAGTCTCGGGGATGCGCGAAACGCAGCCATCATATCGGGGAGAGGAGAAAATGCAAGCTGGAAGTAGGAGACGACTGAGTTTTAAATTGTTAGTTTTAAGTTTTTAGTAGGAGGCGAGCGGAAAGAGATTGCGGGCGAGGAAACCCTCAGGCCTGAAGGCCTGAGCTACAGTCCGAGGAACGCGGAGCGCCGAGGAAATTCCATTTGCCCCAAGCGAAGGATTCATGGAGCGGAACGAAGTGGGCGCGGGCAATTTTATGGATGAGTAAGGGCTGGCCGAGCCATTGCTCGTAGGTGCTGCGTTCGAATTGAATCATGCTAGCTAACGCATCCATTTTGTTCGAAAGGTGGCGCGCCAGAGGATTCGCTGAAACCCAGTGTACAAATTTCAGAAATGGGGTCAGCCACGGCTCGACAAAAATGACGTGGCCGTGTCGACGCAGTACGCGCTGCATTTCGGAAAAAGTTTGCTCGAGATCGTCAGGCAAGGTGGGGAGATGGTGGAGGCCGCCTGGACGATGAGTACGTCTTTGCTGAGATCGGGGAAGGGAAGTTTGCGGCAATCGGCGACCGTGCACTTCGCTGGGCCTTTGTACTGTTCGAGGAGACGCGGCGAGAGGTCCACGCCTTCGATGTGGGTGAAGCCGAGACGCTCAAGGGCGACCAGGCCGTTGCCGCGCCGCAGAAGAGTTCGACGATTTCGGCGTCGCGCGGCCACTGCCGGGCGCGTAATCGTTTGAGGCGGGCGATAAACTTGTGAATTTCCTGCTCCGGCGTTTCGAAACGCAGGTAGGCAGCCTCCCAGGGGTCGGGGGATTGCGGACTTTGTGTGTGCGGATTTGTTTCGTTTCCTGGTGATTGTGCCGGCGACGTTGGCATATTCGATGGGCGGTAAAGAGATCATCGAAGGTTCCCATAGAATGCCGGGTAGTTCAAGACAAGCGTCAATTCGTCATGACGCGGGCTTCGGTCGCGCTATCGCGCACGCGCGAGCGCGATCGAGCAGGAATTCGCGTTCGCGCGAGTTGCGCGCAAGCGATGCGGCGCGCGCGAATTCATCCTGTGCTTCGGCGAAGCGGCCGAGCTTGAAAAGAAAATCGCCGCGGACGCTTGGCAGGAGGTGGTACGCCTCGAGAGAGGGCTCCGAGGCGAGCGTATCGATGAGCTCGAGGCCCGCGGCGGGACCGGAAGCCATCGCGACCGCGAC
>WNFC01013076.1_pt1 | contig 13036 bp, 9 predicted proteins | sample 5400541 | NCBI WGS metagenome assembly WNFC01 (sample SAMN13153342, study PRJNA577476) | soil metagenome | isolation source: 120 cm saprolite under Douglas fir tree site 2 hole 2 replicate 1 | place: USA:California | collected 2015-04-18
GCAGACAGCCCAGGACGCCGCCGACTAAAGTCACGGTCACTGCTTCACTGATATAAAGGCCGAGAATCGACGGCCGCGTGAACCCCAGAGTTTTCAGAACCGCCACTTCGCGGGTGCGCTCGCGAATCGACATCGCCATTGTGTTTGCGGACACCAGCAGAGTGGCGAAGACCACCGCCAGGCAGATGCTCAGGATGAAAGCCTTCACATTGCCGATGCTATTGATGAAGCTCAGCTGGAATGCTTTCTCGCTCTCGGTCTTTGTGGGCTCTGGCGAATTGCGGAACATGGCATCCACGCCGGCCGCAACTTTGGGGACATCGTCGGGTGAGTCGGCAAGAATGTTGAAGGTGCCGGCGTGTCCTTTGAAAAAGGGAACAGCTTCTTGTAGATACTTCAGATTGAAGTAGACCGTGATTGTCGGCTGAGGCGCGGTAAAGATTCCGCGGATATTGAGCTCCAGATTTACGGGAAAGATCGTTCCCTTGATGATGATGCGGTCCCCGATTTTCCAGCCAAACTTCTTGGCCAGTTCGCTGTCGACCACCGCGCCTGCCTGATCTTTTTGCCAGGCCGCCAGTTGATCCTCCGGAATCTTGAAATCCGTCGCGATCTTGAAGATTTCGTTCGGATCGGTTCCGAACTGGGCGAAAAAATTCTCCGGTTTCTCGTCTTTGTACAAACCCCCAAACCACTGCGTGGGCGCCACCGCGACCACTCCGGGGACGGTGCGCATTTTCTCCCGGTAATATTCTGGCAGGGATTGGGTTAGTGAGACGCGATGCCGGGTAATCAGCCGCTGCGCCGACTCCGTGCTTCCCTTATCGATGTACCAGCTGTGCCAGACCGTCATCATGAGCGTTAGCAACACCAGCGAAAAAGTGATGCTCAGCACGGTCAAAATGCTGCGGCGCTTGTTGCGGAAGGCACTTTTGGTCACGAAGCGGGTTAGGGTCATGCTGGCTAAACTCCGGGAAGCTCAACAGGTACAGAGATAAACACTGAGAGTGACTACGAATCCTGTAAATTGACGGTTCCAGAATAATGCACGAAGCGCCGAAGGGACAACTGGACATTGCGCCAACTTTTAGTGAACATCAATGCTACCAACTATTTAGGTGTCCCAGACCTCTGATGGCCCAAGTTCAAACACTGAAGCCTAATGTGACACGCGAAGAAGCGATTTGCCACTTTACGAATGGCGTGCTGAACAGCGCGGTGGAAATGATCCGCGGCCCGGTTCGGTCTTTGGCGGAGTTTTACATCCCGTATCGCCTGTTTCAGGTGAGAATACGTAGCGGTGGCCGAGAGCAGACTCAAACATTCGCTATGGACGCGGTGCGCGGCGTTCTCGACCTGTTTCAGCTACCTGCTCTTACGGCAGATGATCAGTTCCTTACCATCCAGACGCGCAACGTTCTCCCTGCGGGGCTGGACGCAAAGCAGGCGGAAGAGCGGCTGATTGCGAAGGTGCGCCGCATGATTTTCACGCGTGGGTTCTTTCGCGTCCGCGATCTGAATATCGAGGTGACTCCTCTCTCGGGTGAAATTTGCGTGCCCTACTGGGTTTGCTTCCGAGGGTCGGGTGAGCGTGCCCATCTGGCGATTCTGGATGCGGTCCGGAGGAGGCCGGAAGGGGCCAAAGTGCGGCGTCTGGTGGAAGATTGGCTGCGCTCGGACGCCGGGACATCGATCGCTTCCTGAGCCCGGATTTCAAGTACTTTCGTAACTCTCACCTCGGAGTTTCACCGCGTTATCCTAGTTGTGTCTCTCCCCCGAGCTTGGCCAAATCGATATCGAAGGGCGTAATGCGGCTGTCACCGCGAGGCGACTGCAATGGCGATGATGTTTGGCCGTTTCGAAATCCAGAGTGAGCTTTCCAAATCCGACACTGCCTTGATCTACAAGGCCACGGACACGGAGACTAACCAGACCGTAGCGCTCAAGACCCAGAATCTGGAGCCGCTGGGCGAACGCGTGTCCGCTTTCGTCGACACGCTGATCGCCGAAGGCGAGAGCACGCGCGAACTCGCGACCACGAATATCGCCGCGCTTTACGGCGCAGGCGAGATCGATGGCCAGTTCTGCGCCGCGATGGAGTACGTGCAGGGCAACAGTATCGCGACCATGCTCTCGCGCAAGGAAGGGTTCTCCATCTGGGATCTGCTCGATATTACTCGCCAGGTCTGTACGGGACTGGACGCGGCGGCGTCCAAGGGAGTCGCCCATCACTCGCTGGAACCGGCGAAAGTCATGGTGCAGTGGGACGGACTGGTCAAGATCCTGGGCTACGGTATTTCCAACATGAGCCTGATTGGAGCGGAGTCGGGAAACGGCTTGGGCCGTTTACTGCCATACGCTTCGCCCGAACAGGTGCGCGGCGATGCCATTGATTTGCGCTCAAATTTGTTCACATGGGGCGCGGTGCTGTACGAAATGGTCACCGATCACAAAGCATTTGACGCAGAGGATCCGGCGGCGCTGGCAACTCAGATCGCGGAAGAAACGCCGCCCTCCCCCGCATCGTTGAATCCTAAGATTCAGCCGGGCGTTAGCACGCTGATCATGAAAGCGCTTGCCAAGGATCCCGCACAGCGCTATCAGACGGCGCGCGAGCTGGTGGATGACCTGGAGAAGTGCAAGGAAAGCGGAAAGAAATCCGCCGGGAGCGATGGGAAGAAGGTGGCTCCAGCGGCCAAGGCCCCCGTGGCTCCTGAGGCTCGCGCGGCGGCAGTTAGTAAATTTATCGCGCCTGCCTCTAACGCAGCCGAGTCCGATCTTTCCGATGATTGGACGCCCACTCAGCCCTCGACTCGCGCCGTGGCGCCAGCTCCTCCCCGTCCAAGCCGTGCTGCGGCCGCAGGCATGGGGGCAGGATCGCAATCTGGCGCTGCTTCTGATTCCGGTTCACGACTGATCGAAGATTTCGCCAAGCCTCAGGGCTCCGTCCCGTCTGCGTCCAGCCCGGTCATGTCAGCTGCCGCAGCGGAACTGGAAACCGAGACGCAGTCGCCCCACCCGGTGTTTGATCCTCTCATGTCCGCGCCCGCTCCGTCGACCTCGACGGGCAAGAGTTTTTCGGATATGGACGAACTGCCGCCGATGAAGGAACTAGTTTTTGCGCCTCCGCTACCGCCGCTGGAGGTCCCGGAAGTGTCTGAGCCGTCTTCGCCGGCGCAGTTTCGGCGCAAAGAAGAGAAGCCCAAGGTACAACCGCGAGAGGTGGCCGAGAAGGCCATCAAGGAGATTAAGACCGTGCCGCCCCAGTTGATGATTTACTCGATCCTTGGCGCGGTCGCGGTCATCCTGATTGTCGCGGTCGCAGTGTATTTTCATGTCCACTCGGAGGACGAAGACACTACAGCTGCCCCCCGTCCGACCAAGGCGACAACAAGTCAGCCGGTCGCTCCGTCCCCGTCCCCGGCTCCAGTGGTCACGCAAGCCGAGCCAGTTCCGCAGGTAGTCGAGGCCGAGCCCGAAGTGACGGTACGTCAGATCGACAGGCGCGCGAACAGCCGGAAGAGGGGCGCCGCTCCCGTGCCGGTCGCTAAGATTCCCGGGTCAGTGCAGATCGATTCCACCCCACAGGGCGCACAGATTCAACTGGACGGCAGAGGGGACTCTTCGTGGGTCACGCCGTTTAGTCTGAGCGGCGTGAGCCCGGGACAGCACACGATCTCGATCAGCAAGTCCGGGTATGCCGCGGACGCTCGAACGGTGGACGTTGTGTCCGCCAGTCGATCGGCGGTGGCTGTGCATCTGACCCCAATCAATGCGCTGATGGTGATAAACAGCACGCCGACCGGTGCGGAGGTTGTCCTGGACGGCAAGGACACAAGACGGGTGACCCCGATCCAGCTTGCGGTCGAGAAGGGTTCGCATACCCTCGTACTGCGTAAGCAAGGATATCTCGATGAAACCACCAGCGCGGATCTTGGCCCGGGACAGAATTTTCAATTCGCGCCTGCGCTGCGCGCGCTCGGGAACGCCGATGACATCCGCAACGTTGGAAAATTCAAGAAGATCTTTGGCGGAGGAGGTGGTGACAATGTGGCGGGCATGGGTTCCATGAGTGTTCGCACCCAGCCTAAAGGCGCCCAGATCGCCATCAACGGGCGGATCCTCGAAAAGCTATCACCGACGGAGTTCATGTTGGGGCCAGGGAACTACGTAGTGGATATCACGCAGACCGGGTTCAGGCCCGTCCATAGAATCGTCAGCGTAGAAAAGGGCGGCAAGATCGCGATCGACGAAATCCTGGAACGGCAATAAGAAACCACGTCAAGATTATTCTGTCCAGCGGGCTTGCTGGAATCAGAGGAATCTTTTGATTGCTCAGCAGCCTTCATCGCCCACCATTCCGATGTGGGAAAAGCCAAGTGACCTGAATAGATACACTTAGCGTCTCACCCAAGGAATCTCGATCCCCTCCGGTCCTTCCGCAGAGCTATCACCCAGATTTGTGATGGGAATCACTGCTTTCCGCCTGAGTCTGAGGCAGTCTAGATTTGACAAAGGGAGTGAGCAGTGTGTCGCAGCCGTCACCAGTTAGGCTAAGCTCCGATCTGTGGGAATCTCTCCATGGGATCAAGTCACTCCGGATTTATCCCAAGGGCGCAACCTTGTTCCAGCAGGGCACAGCGGTCAGGGGGGTGTTCGTCGTCGAGTCGGGCCAAGTTCGCGTTCTATTGCCCACCGCGCAGCGCCGCCTGCAACTGTTGGAGGTCGCCGGTCCCGGGACGATCCTGGGCCTGAGCGAGAGCATGTCCGGTGAGCAGTACCGGGTCACTGCGGAAGCCGGAGACCATACGACAGTGGCCTTCATCCCGCGTGAGAGTTTTGTGGAATTCCTTCGGGACCACTGCGATTTTTGCATGCAGGTGGTGCGCCTGCTCAGCGAAGACCTACACGGCCTCTACCACAAATTTCGCAGCATCAGCGCCCACCCGGGCCGTCCGCGGCGCCGTCCGGCGGACGAGCAACTCAACTAGTTGGGCAATTTGAAATTGACAGTAATCTGGGTCTCAATATCTACCGGCTCGCCATTCAGATAGTAGGGCTTGTAGCGCCACTGGCGGACTGCCTCGGTCGCTGCGCGCGCCAGCACGGCGTCTCCCTTAACGACCTTGAGGTTGGAGATGTTGCCCTCTTTGTTGATGGTGGCTTGCAGTTCCACGGAGCCCTGAACGCGCATTGCCAGGGCGTTCTGTGGATACCGTGGCTGCACGCGCTTGATCAGAAGTCCTTGCGAGACGCCCTGGGAAATCTTCAGAGTGGCCAGAGTCGGCTTGGGCAGGACCGTCGGTACCGATGCCACGAGGCCACTCAGATTTTTGTCATTGGGAGACGCGACGGCGAGCGGACTGGGAAGCTGAGGTGCCGATTCCTCCCCTTGTGCCTGAGTCTTCTTGCCGGTACTGTACGATTTCACGACGATAGCAGCTGGTCCGGCTTTCTTTGGCACGGGCTCGGTGTCGGCGTCGATTGTAATTGCGGGTGAGTTGCTGATGTTTGCCGACGGCTTGCTGTTCTGAGGTGCGATCGGCTGACTAACCGAACTGCGCTGCTCGGTAGTGGGCGCGGATGGCGCGACCGCAGATTCAGCGGCCGGTATGTGCGATGCGGTCGTTATCGGTTGTTGAGAAACAGAACTCGTCTTGCCTTTGCTCCATCCGAAGTAGGCTAGTGTTGCTACGACCAGAACTACCGCTGCGGCAATCAGAATTTTCTTACTGCTTCCGGAGCCGCCTGAATCTTCATCCTCGAGAGCGGCGAACGATGGGCTGCTGCCGGGGATGGTCGCTCCGAAATTCGGGAAAGAAATTTCCTCCTGTGCCACGGACGGTGCAATCACCGGCTTCTTCTCGACTGGAGCGGGCGGCGTTTCCTTGGCAGGAGCTGCCGCAGAGGCGGCCCCGCTTGTACTCGCAGGTGTGGAGACTGAACTCTTGAATGGTGCGGGTACGACGGGTTTCGGAGGTTCCGACATGGGAGCATGAGGAGCTGTGGTTGCGGAAGATCCGGCCTCGGCCAAGACCCTCGTTCTTCCGTCAGAAGCCGGAGCAGCGATTGGACTGTCCTGCACGTCCGCAGATGCAGCCATTGCCGGCAGCGCAGATTCAAACACGGAGGGCTCGTAAATGCTTCCTGCGGGAACTGTACCAACGCTGGGGCTCACGGGTTTGGATGGGCTACTAGCGGGCTCGGGTGCCAACTTCGCGGACGCGGTGGGACTGGAAGTGGCAGCATCAAGATTCTTACGCAAGAGTCCGCGAGCCACGCGCAGCGTTCCCTTCGCCTGCTCGACATTGATCGGCTTGGTGAGTACCAGATTTGCCCCGATGCGGTAGGCCTTCGCGACACCGGACTGTCCCTCGACCAGCGCAAGCGCCAGCGAACTCTGATTGGAGCTGGAATTCCGCGCGCTCTTGAACAGCAGAGTGGCGTTCGGCTCGTTCTCGCAGTCCACGACGATGGCGTCGTAACGCTGCGCCATCAACTTCTTGACGGCGGCGAAGGGTTCATTGACCGGCTCGACCTTGAAGTCGAGTTCGCTGAAAACCTGGGTGACGACTCGCGCCAGTTTCGGGTCGAGACAGAACAGTAATGCTTGGTAACCCATAATAGGAAATCCTAGGTACAGTCATGAGTACCAGCAAGTTACGTGGGTAATGGCGATGGTCGCTTTCCCGACGGCGGGAGGGCCGGGGATTCTTACGGCCGCTGAAAATCCACCAGCACGATGGTTTGGAAGGGCCGAGCCTTGCCGTCCCGGATGTAGGGGCGATAGTGCCATTGCTTCACGGCGCTGATGGCGGCTGCGGCCAAGGTTGGGTCTCCTTCCACCAACCGTACTCCTTCGACTTTCCCGCCTTCACTCACCACCGCTTTCAGAACGACTGTCCCCTCCATTCGCCGCTTGCGAGCTTCCGCCGGATAGACAGGTGGCTGGTGCCGAATGAGGCGTTTCTCCGCGCCTTGAGAAGAGAGAATCACTGCAGTTTTCTCGGCCGGCAATTCGGTATCGGATGGGAGCGCGGCAACGACGCTTTTCCTCGATTCCGCTGGCGCTTTTGCCGCGTCCGAAGGCGGGGGTGCTGCTGCCGTCGTTGGGGTCACTTGAGGTGGAGCTGAAGCACTTGAATCGGTTGACGCTGGGGCTGGACTCGGCGTGCTGGCCGCTGCAGGATCGGCCGCCACGTCGGGAGCCGGCAGCGCAGACGTGGCCGCGGGTTGTGGCGCGGGAGTCGTCACCGGCGTCGACGTCGAAGCGTGTGGAGGTGAGGCAGCGTTGTGAGGCGCGCCCGGGGTCCCAACTGCTTGCAGCAGTCGATCAATCTGGGGTTGGGCCAGCTCGCGGAATCCGGGCTGATACATCCAGGCAGCATAGAAACCACCGCCGGCCAAAATGAGGAACAGCAAGGCCAACAGGGACCCGCGTCCCTTCTTCTTGGGCTCGGTGTACGAGGTAAAGACCGGGGTCGGCGAATCGGATTCCAGGTCCGCAAGCACGGGATCGTCAGAAGCCTTCACGGTCGCGGCTTTCAGAGGCGGTGCGGACTTGGGCGGCTCCAAAATGCTGTCGTTGAAAAAAGCGGGTACGGGCTTGCGCGCGCGGGCTGCGGGCGCGACCTCTTCCGTGGCGGAACTCATCCTGGCCATCACGGGCTCAGCCGGTGCGGTCGGCGGAGCGGTCTCCAAGATTCCCGCCAGCGATGAATTGGCCGCCGCTGCTGCTGCGTGCACGTGTTTCTCGGGAATTGCTGGTTGTGCTACTTCTGCCGGAGTGCTCTCAAAGGGCTGGATGGTGCGGGCAGGTTCGTCTTTCCGCACGCGGCTTACCGCGGTGCGGATGGTGGTCCTGGCTTGGTCTTTGGCAACCGGCTTGGTTAGAATCAGTTCTGCGCCCAGGCGGAATGCTGTCGGCAGCCCTGCCCGGCCGTCGACAATGGCAATGGGAACCGGATTGGTCCCGAGTTGGGAGCGCCGGCAGACATCAAAGATCAACTTCGCGGCTGGCAGATTTTCGCAATCCACCAACACCAGGTCGAAACTCTGGGAATTGAGTTTCTTGGCAGCAGACGGCCCGTCCAGAGGCCGCTCAAACGTCACCGACATTTCCTCGAGCACGCCAGTAATGGCGCTAACCGCCTGGTCATCCGGCGACAAGAGCAGGGCATGGGGCATAGCTCTCAATGCTAGAAACCGCGCCCCGGACCCGCAAGTTACGCAGGTAAGCGGTGAACCTCTTACCGATCCTCCCGCCCGAAGAGGTCGAGAGTCGGAAAGGGAGACCGGCCCCTCTCACCGAGGTTTTCCTCCTACGGCCGATTCCGGCTCGGGATAGGCAATCGAGCCCCGAAAGGCAGACTTGTCCGCGGGCGCGAAGTCGGGGAAGGGAAGCTGCCGCTGGTCACGCCACTGCTGAACCTGTTGCTCGGCGGACGACGCCCTCTCTTTGTCGAGCCCCGGATCACGGGTCAGGTAAACGGTGCGCGATGGAAAGGCAAAGTCAGTTCCGGACTTCTCTACGATCTCCATGATGCGCAGCAGGAGGTCCTCGCGGATGGCGGTAAATTCCGTGAAGTCCTGCGTGAGCACATAGCTGAAGATTTCCAGAGACAAGGAATTGTTGTCGAGACCGGCAAGGCGGATGCGCGCACTGTCGGTTTCTACTTTCGGATGTTCGTACAACATGCGCCGCACTTCGGCCAAGAGATAGCGCAGTTGATCTGGCGAAGTCTCATATCGTACGCCGAGCGTGGGATTGAACCAGATTTTGTCGCGGCGGGTAAAGTTCTCGACATTCATGGTTGCCAGCGAGCCATTGGGGATGGAAAGCTCGGACCGGTCCAGTGTACGAACTCGTGTGGACCGCAGGCTGATGTCCTCGACGGTACCGACGCGGTCTCCGAAGCGGCAGAAGTCTCCAACGCGAATGACTTCATCGGCCAGCACCGAAACGCCGCCGAACAAGTTCTCGAGAGTCTTCTGTGCCGCGAATGCAATCGCAAGACCGCCGATTCCGAGGCCTGCAAGAACCGTGGTGAGGTTAAATCCGAATGTGCTCAGGATCGCGAGCACTGCGGCCGCAATGATTGCGACCTTCAGCAGACGCTCGCCGAGCACCATTAACGAACCGGCGCCGGTGCGACCAGCGCTGACGGCATGCGCGCGCAAGCGCTGCATCGTGATCCCGGTGGCGCGCAGCAGGAACCAGAAGAATCCGATCAACATCACCACGCCGGTGATCCGGTAGTAGTAGACCCTGGGCAACGCGCCGAAAAGCAAGAGCAGCGGCGCTGAGACATGCCGGTAGGAATAGAGGTTAGGCCGTTTCCTGAATTTGAGCCAGAGGCGGCGGGGGACTGCGAGAATGATGATGATCGCCCACCCGATGGCAGCAGCGACCGGCACTGCGATCAGCAGCGCGAGCCATTGCCAGAGCGGCATCCCCAGGAAAAGTTTGCTTACCAGCGTTGGCGGAAGTTTCGTCTCAATCTGGTGCGCCTGCGAGTTGTCGTACAACTCGGGAACCTTGTTCAGGGTCTCAGAGGAAAACAGCCAGATCTTACCGGCGTTGGGGTCGGTTACGCGGACCAGCACAACGGGTATGTCGGCTTCTCCGTTTACAAATGCGCCGATGTTCTGTGTGTCCACGTCGCCGCTCTCCGGACTGCCTTCCGCGTGCGTGCTGATGCGGCGCATGTTGCCCACAAAGGCGCGATCCATCAGGACCTTCAGCTTGCGCGCCAATTCTGGGCCCTGCGACTGGCGGCGGGCAGCGCTCATCTGCAAGTAGTCGGCGGCCGCTCTGTAGTTCCCAGCCTGAGCCACTTGCAGGAAACCGAACACCGTTCCGGAGGGAGTTTCGCGCCCGAGCGGATCGGCTGATGCAGTCGCGGGTTCAGGCGATTGCGATCCGCCCTTCAGTAAACCCGTCACGGACTGGGCCGTCAGTGTTTTCGCGCAGATGGAAACGAGGAGAATGAGGAACGACAACTTTTTCATGAGGGCAACTCCGAGGCGCATGGCTTGACTCGTGTGCATCAACGAGATCGAAGCCAGCCAAACAAGACGCGGGCGCTACGTTTTTTTCGGACGATAGATGTCGGTGGCTTGTCCGTAGAACACTTCGGCCGACTCCATCATCGTTTCTGACAGTGTGGGGTGCGGGTGAATCGTCATGCCAACATCAGCCGCCAGAGCGCACATTTCGATAGCCAGCACGCCCTCTGCGATCAGTTCGCCCGCGCCCGCTCCGACGATGCCGACACCCAGCACGCGTTCTGTCTTCGGATCGATGAGCAACTTTGTAAGGCCTTCGGGACGGTCGAGAGTGATCGCGCGTCCGGACGCAGCCCAGGGGAACTTGGCCACGCTGATAGCGCGTCCTTGCTCTTTCGCTTGCGTTTCGGTGAGGCCGGCCCATGCGATCTCAGGATCAGTGAATACTACTGCCGGAATGGCGTTCGGTTCGAAAGCAACCTTGTGGCCGGCGATGGCTTCGACTGCGGTGCGGCCTTCATGCATTGCCTTGTGAGCCAGCATCGGCTCGCCGGCAACATCACCAATGGCGTAGATCGAGGGATCGGCGGTCTGGCGCTGCTCGTTGATTTCGATAAAGCCCTTTGAATTCACTTTGACTTGCGTCTTGTCGAGGCCTGCGATTTCGGAGTTGGGCCGCCGTCCGACAGACATCAGCACCCGGTCGAATACTTGTTCTTTCTCTTTGACGTCTGCGCCGTCGAAGACCACGCGGATGCCATTTTTCTCTTCTTTTAGCGACTTCACCGTAGTGTTCAGCAAAATAGAGGCGAAAAGCTTTTCCAGACGCTTGTGGAGCGGCAATACCAGATCGCGATCCGCGCCGGGGAGCAAACCTGACAGCATTTCGACGCAAGTCACCTTCGTGCCGAGCGTGGCGTAAACCGAGCCGAGTTCCAGTCCGATGTAACCGCCGCCGATCACGAGGAGTGTCTTTGGGATATCGGGAAGGTCGAGGGCGCTGGTGGAGTCCATCATGCGCGGGCTATCGAGTTTGAGGCTTGGGATCACGCTTGGTCGCGAACCGGTCGCGACGATGATGCGGTCGAAGGTCAGATTTTCTTCGCCACCCGCCGTCTTCGTCACTTTCAGGGTCGTCGAATTGACGAACGCGGCCTTGCCTGACACGAACTGTACGGAGCGCTGCTTGGACAACTGTCCCAAGCCGCCGGTGAGCTTTTTTACCACGCTCTCTTTCCATCCGCGGAGCTTGTTCAGGTCGACTTTGGGCTCACCGAATTCGACGCCCCAGTTCTTCGCTTGCTCAGCCTCTTCGAGCAGTTTTGCCACATGCAGCAGGGCTTTGGAAGGAATGCAGCCGCGATAAAGGCACACGCCGCCGGGGTTCACTTCCGGATCAATCATCGTGACCTTCATGCCCAGGTCGGCGGCGAGGAACGCGGCGGCATAGCCGCCCGGTCCGCCGCCGATTACGGCAACGCGGAGATTTGAAGAGTTCGACATTTCTTATGTATCCTCAAAAACTTAATGCGAGATTAAAACTCTCATTTTCGCCAATTCATGAACCGGCCCAAGGACGTGCTCAAGGAAATCTAAGCACTGATCTTCGGTCGCGAAAGACTTGGTTACATCTATCAGGTTCATGGTTGTTTGCTCTCGGAGATCTTTGCTATCAACCAAACGATGCCAATCAGTGCAATCAGGATCAACAGCACCTGCCACCATTTTCCCAGCCTAATGATGAAAGAGTGTTCCTGAATCACGGCCGCCATGAAGATATGGTTCATTTGTCGCCCCGGTCCCGACTGTCGCCGCGGGCCGTCATCCCTGAACCGAGAGCAGGAATGGCTGCTCGAAGGCTTCCGCAATCCAGCGCAGGAAACGCGCGGCGTCGGCGCCATCGATCAACCGGTGATCGTACGAGAGCGAGAGCGGCAGAATCAAGCGCGGCTCAAATTTGTTGTTGACCCACTCGGGTTCCATCCGGGAACGCGAAAGTCCAAGAATCGCCACTTCGGGATGATTCACGATCGGCGAGAATCCGGTGCCGCCGATTCCGCCCAGGTTCGTGATCGTGAATGTGCCGCCTGTCATTTCCTCCGGAGTCAGTTTCTTGTCGCGCGCTTTCTTCGAGAGCAGCGTGAGCTCGGCAGCCAGTTCGACGATATTCTTTTTGTCCACCTCGCGGATGACCGGCACCAGGAGGCCGCGGTCGGTGTCCACCGCCACGCCGATGTTGATGTATTGCTTGTAAATAATTTCTTCTTTCCCCATGTCGATCGAGGCGTTGAACTGAGGGAAAACTTTCAGGGCCGATGCGACAACCTTGAGTGCGATGGCAGTCACGGTCATCTTGCCGCCGGCTTCTTCCGCGCGAGGCGCGAACTTGGCACGTAGTTGTTCAAGCTCGGTGATGTCGGAGCGATCTTGTTGCGTGACGTGGGGGATGGTGTTCCACGCCTGACGCAAATGCTCGGCCGTCTTGCGCCTCACTCCGCGCATGGAGACGCGCTCGATCTTGCCCCACTTGGAGAAATCGGGGAGTTCGGGCTCGACGAAGGCAGCCCCGGGAGCCTGCGCAGCGGCGGCCGCTGCGGCCAACATGTTCTTGGCGTGCAGCTTGACGTCGTCATCGCTGATGCGGCCACCCGGCCCGCTGCCTTGAACGCTGTGGATGTCCACTCCGATTTCCCGCGCCAGACGTCGCACACTCGGAGCGGCGGGAACCGGATCGCGGTGCTCGGTGCCCGCCACCTTGCCCAGTTGCACGGGCATGGTGAATGACGGCGGCGGCGTGAAAGGCTGGTCGGGAGGGAGCGCCTGTTCTTCGGTCTTGCCTTCGGCCTGCATGGCCATTTGAAAAGAAAGGCGAGCGGCCTGCTGTCCCGAAACGTGTTCCACTGGTTCGTGCTTCTTCGGAGACTCCGCCGGGGCGACGGCGCCGCCTTCCAGCGTGAAGATAACTTCCCCGACTTTTATCTTCTCGCCCTCTTTGACTCTTGCCTCACGCACCACGCCGCTAACGTTG
>WNFC01008028.1_pt1 | contig 13035 bp, 19 predicted proteins | sample 5400541 | NCBI WGS metagenome assembly WNFC01 (sample SAMN13153342, study PRJNA577476) | soil metagenome | isolation source: 120 cm saprolite under Douglas fir tree site 2 hole 2 replicate 1 | place: USA:California | collected 2015-04-18
GATCTCTGTAGGATGAACACGTTCTCATCGGAACTGTCTGATTTGGCGGGCCATTGACACCGTGCCGCCAACGTTGTTCCGACTGGGTTGCGCTGGGGGAACCTTCGACTTCTAGATTCACCCGCGAGAGGACTCGGAACCCCAGGAGACAATTTCGAAGGTTCCTAGCAGGGGCAGCATCGCCCGTGGCGTTCAGGTTGACGCGGTGCCATGACAAAGCCTATCGGAGTCGGCACTGTATACTGTACTGAACAGTGCATTGCATGCACCCTATCGGGTGCTCGCAGGCCAAACTACGGCACAGCCGCCATTTTTGAGTTTGACGTTGGTCATGTATTATTACAGTACGGAGGTGGCACGGATAGTAGTTTGTGTGCCACCGTCACGGCAATAATAACACAGCACTTGCATCCCTGAACGTTCATATGTAATTTCGGACTCTGTTGTTGCAACCCACGCTGTCTGATTGTCTTCGCGCGCGCGCACACACGTCACGGGCATCTTGGCTCAAGGTGCCTAAACTGTACTGCACCGAAGGAAGCATACGTCGACTGCACGTACCGTCACTGTACACGTGCGCGTAGCCTGAGGAGTTGATCTGAGTACAGCTGCCTCGAACAAAACAAAGGCCCACATGACGTGGCCAAGATCACGTTCACGTAAAACAAAGCGGAGCGCGGAGCAGCCACAAGGCCCAAATCTGTCAAAAAAAAAACGAAAAAAGGACGACCAAGGTCCCACAGTGACTGGCATGTGATCCGAAGGTTTGAGCTACCGGTTTGCAGTCGCCCTGTGTCTTGACATCCGATGCGAATCCCGCCCAAGCCGACTTTACAGGATAACGGTTTAGCGAGTGGGGAAAAAAAAAGAGGGTGAGGGGTGGGACACCAAAAGGGCGAAGGGCGTCTTTTCTGAGGCAAACACATGCTTTCAGCCGCCTCATCGTATGTACTGTACACTCTATTTAACTTGTCTACAGTCCGGGAATACTGTAAAACGGATAATAAAAGAAAACTTTATATCTACTGTATTGTCCGTTCCACATGCACACCTCAACTCCCCATTTCCAACGTCGACGGAAGGGGCTGCCCTCTGGGACGGGGACGGGACGGCAACTTCTTTTTTTGCGCAGACATGTGCTAGTACAGCGCCCTGAGACTTTACTAGCCGTCGGGATCATGATCGGTGTCCTGGCTGCCAGTGGATTGACACACGTCTCGGGAAAACAAATGCGGCTTCGGCAATAAGTTGTACAGTGCCAGAGGCGAAAGATCTCAAGAGAAAACACGGGCCTCCTGAACTGGGGGATAACGAGAACGAAGTGGATCGAATTTGAACCCGACTGAACCGAAATTTCACAGGCGCGAGTTTGGGGGGACGGGATCTCCCGTCGCTAATATAATCGCGCTACAGTAGTACTCTCTGGTGATGCAGTGATGACAAGATCAACGTTAGCGATGCTATGCCTTGGCTGTGGCAACCATGTTGCATGACAATGGTCTCCAAGTCCATTACATGGATGCTACCTTTGCGGGATTAAATTGCTCGATCGTTGATTGCTTCTGGGCTAAGCGCTGAGACGCGTGACGATAACGGCCACATAGTAGTTCGAGCTATGTGCCACAACGACGCAAGCGGGTGGGCTGATGATAAGTTCAACTTGCCTTATAAACAGGAAAGGTATAATGCGTATGCAGCTGTTCGAAGTAACAGGCCAGGTCATTTAATCCAAGTGACCCTGTAGATGGAGGCTTCTCAGCGTGGGTCATGAGTCACCCCCAGAAGTTAAAGTCAGAATCAAGGCGGAGGCATTTGTTAAACACCGCGCATCTCGGCAGAAAATTGTCAATGGCGACCACAGCACATCAGTAGCGCAAGGATCCACGGTTGAAGACCGAGGACACCTCTTCGGCAATGACTGACAGAAGACTGCCAGAGTTGAAACATAGGCCAACGTCCATGGTGGCATCTTAATTCGGTACGCTACCACTAGCCAACGACTCCGACGGCTAAGCCTGCCGAGTTGCACAGTGAGACCACCTCAGAGAGAACATTGAAACGCGTTGGACAAGGATAGAGACAAGATGTAGGGGTGGGGTAAAAGTGCCGATCACACATGGCAATTGTGGAAAACATCCGCGACCGACCATTCGCTCGGAAAAAAGGGTTCATTTGCGACGCCACCTTGTTCCGTGGCGTCTCCGATGCCGATGTCGCATTCACCGACACCCAGCTGAAGAGCCAGAGGTTGCATACGTTCCAGCTTTTGCCATTCAAGGAATAGGGTGGGCTATAGGCGATATGGGGGTGACGTGAATTCACGACATTGTCCTCGGATTTCGACCGTTGCGAACTGAACATGGTCGATCTTGGGGTAACCAGGCGCAGATGAATCACAGTGTTTCGTCTGTCGCGAAAACATCGACCCACATTAATATTGAGGAGGCGATGTCACCTGTAATCTTACCCGGAAGTGCAGTCGTAATTACTTGAAACATCATAGGAATGATGAAGTGAAGCAGCAGAAGCCTGTCAGGAACTATATAAAATGAAAACAATCAATTTGGCAGGAACGCCACCTGCCAGATAATAAAAAAGGGTCATCAAACAAACGAGACATATAAGCGGTCATTACCGCATAGTGGTGATGCAAACAGGCGCCATGATTGTCGAGGAAGGAAGGACGCCACTAATCGGTTTGAAAATCGTCCATAGCGAGACAGAATTACGCGCTGGCGCCTTTGGTGAGGAGTCGCTCCTTAATATTGTCAACTTGCAATATGTGTGAAGAAGACCAAAATTTCCCTACGCTGTCATATGTGTCAGTCAACGACAAATTTTTCTGCGAAGTCACAGTATCACCGACGAACAAAACATAAAGATGACATGGGTAGGTAGGTAAGGTACAAATGTCGAAAAACTCGTTATCCCAACAAAAAATAAAATAAAATAAAATAAAACTCGGGATAACGCCATCGTATTGGGTTTTTTCAGTATGTTCAGTAATGATGCACTTGGGAAAAACCGGGCACTGACCGTTGACTAGAGATGCGTCAGCGGTTTGGAGTCACCGCGCGGTGGTGGAATTGAAGGAAGGAAGTGTCTCAGGTCTGCCCAAGCGTTGTGCGTCGCTTTGCTGTGTACGTGTACGTACGTTGTTCAGTTCACCTCGCTCCGCTGCTCGCACCACCTTTTGTTTACGGATTCGTTGGACGAGGATCCCCATCCTTACGTCCCATGATGCTGACACGCCTTTCCACCAGAGCGATACAACCCAAACCCATCCATCGTCATCGGGCACGTTTTCGGAAGCCGCTCGCCGTCGTTGTACTGCGATTGCGACTGAGGATCTCGTTCCTAGCACAGACACACCGCCCTTTACCAGTTCGTCGAGGATGCCATCTCCTGTTTTCCGGTCAATGATGGAGCCCCTTTTTTCGTCCTTCACTTGACTTCTGGGCTTCTACGGACAAAGTCTTTGTCCTTCTTAGGAAGTCCAGCGCCAGGACGGTTCCATCGTTCCCATCACTGATCCACCTCCATTCCTTCTGTCCCACCTGCGAGCATGTGCGTCGGCTTCTGGTCCCTCACCCATCCGGAATACGCTCTGTGCGTCCCCCTTCCCCCGTCGTGCCCCTGGCTTGCCCTACCCTCCTTTTCATCCCGCTGACCACGGAACACGCCAAGCATCCTCTGCGCAAACCGCGACGAGTCCCTGGCGCGCCCGACCCTCCCAGCGCACTTCCATTCGTTCGAACCGTTGTCCACGCGCCCTCCCCCCAATGACGCTCGCCCGGCGGCGGACCGAGACGACATCAAGGCCCGGGGCAGGGGCAGCGTGCTCTCCGGCCGTGATGTGCAGGCCGAAGGTACCTGGCTGGGCATCAGCCAGTCCACCGGACGCGTCGCGCTCTTGTAAGTCAATTATTCTCACAGGCGGGAGGGCCCGCCCGCCTTCCATGCATGCATCCGTCCATCGGCGAACAGAAAGCTGAGAAAAACGCTTCCCCCCCTGTACTGTCATTACACGTGTGCTCCGCACACACCCACAGAACAAACATCACGGAAGAACGCGCGGCGTACGCCTCGTCCAGGGGCACGCTCGTAGCGTCGTTCCTAGCGGATCCCCGCGGACACTCGGGCCTCGCGTGTGCCACAGCGGCGGCGGCGGCGGCACTGACGTCCCACGACGCAGCAGCAGCCACTAGCACTCTAGCCACTTCCGACGCCTACGCGGGCTTCAACCTCCTCCTTCTCGAGCCGCTCCCAGGCACCAGCCCCAACACCAGCCCGACGGGTGGCGTACCCGCCGCCGCCACGCCCACGCCCACGCTCACGTACACCGCGCGCCTGCTCACGAACGGCGGTGGCGGTGGCCGCATTCGCGCGCGGGCGCTCTCCGCAGCCGAGTGCGCCTGCGGGGGTATTTCGAACGGCGTCGACGGTGAGGGTGGGGACGCCTGGCCAAAAGTGCGCCGAGGCAGGGCCGCGCTCCGAAGCGTCCTCGAACAACGCGAGGACCAGGGCGGTCCCACAGGCGGACCTGAGATCGCCGATGCTGCCGACTCGCACCTCGCGGAGCGACTGATCGAACTTTTGACGTACGTGACAGCTTCCCGCCTGGGTTTGACTCCTTCCCCAACCAACATCATTTTTGTTTCTTTTCCCTTCTTCCATAACTTTCGTTCTGTCTTTTTTTTCCCTCTCTGTTCTCCTTATTTTATTTTGTTTTTGGATCACGCATCGTCTTATGCCCGACGCGTGCCAAGCGACGACCATGTCACGTCATAGCCCCCGCGGGCCCCATACATTTCGCGTTCAAGAGCCCGAGAATTGACTCCGAGTCCCTCCCCTTGTTTTATTCAGTTCACACTCGTCGGATCCACCCCCGCGAGAACGCGCAGAGCTCAAAAACATGATCCTCGTTCCTCCGCTCAACATGAGCAGCATGTCAGGCGTCCCAACCGCTGTGTACGCCACGCGCCTGGCGCAGGTTATCCTCGTCAGGCGCGATGGGCGCGTCACGTACGTGGAGCGCGATGTGTGGACGCTCGATGGCGCGGGTACGGCCGTGCGCGCTAGCGCAGCCGACATGAGATCGTTTATATTCCGGCTGGGGTCCGATTAATAAAGTGAGTGAGAAGGCAGAGGGAAAGCGGCGAAGCGCGGAAAAATCACAGGCGTCATTTTGACGCGCGTTTATCAGACGTATCGCAGGGTCATAAATGACCGTGTATAAAGTAGGCCGTCATCGTCACGTCAATGGGATTTCTCGCACGCGTGAGTCAGGGAAGCGCGCAGTAGAAGTGATCTATTAAACGCAGGAGTATGGGTATTTCCATATGCTGTATCGGGGGTAAAAACAAAACTGTCCATAATCATGCTTCCTAGAACACAACATGCCGCAGCGGAGGGGCGCAGGCATAATTAGCGCGCGCGAAATACCGATGGTCAAAGATAGTACAAAGGAGCGCCAGACACGGAGACTTTTGAATAAACGTGGCACGCGGAGAGAAGGGGGGTATTGCCAATTAGGGACGTGAGACGGAAACAATGCAGGGCGATACGCAGATTAGGGTACATAAGATAGGCAAGAATAGCGTCATTGGAGGGAGCAGCCTAGAGCCCGTGGCCTAGAACGCCCTCTAAATGACGCTATGGAACTCCGGATGGTGGCCATCGAGATCCTTGGGGTATCCGTGTACAACAGGACGCTCGGGAAGTGGCGGGAAATATGGATTATATGCGCTGCCTTGGGCCTGCGATAGCGCGTGCCATTCTTGCAGTTGTGCAGTTCGGATCGGCGCCGCTTCTCCAGACGAGAGAGGCGTAATTACATCGCTGTCTGGCGGCGTCGATAGCGACTCGTATCCTGCGACCGAAGTCGAGTCGTTACCCGCCACATATGGTTCAGTGCAGCATTGACTGAAGAAAGTGCCGGCAGCGTGTGAGTATGGAGTCTTTGTTCCCTTATGAGAATAGCTTACTGTAGAATATCACTGAGTTCTTGTAAACGCCTTGAGAGGGCACATGGAGTGTGTCCATTGTGCTCTTGCAAGCTTCGCATGATACTAATCGCACCATGTAGCTGTTGCGAAAGCCCGACCAAAACCGCGCTAGCATTGGGATTCGCGTGACATGGGCAGTAAACCTCTGCCCGAGAGTCACTTCCTGGCTGAGAGCGATACCTTGGATCGGCGCCTGCGTCAGAGTGGTATGCTCCAGGAGGTTGCAAGTAGGGGCTGTATGAAGAAGAGGCCGAACCCTCGCCGGAGGAATTGCCACTGCTCCCGGTTGTGCCGTATTGCATCGCGTGATCATGATAAGATGTAGAACCAGGGGTCTGTGGAGGAAACAGTTGATAAGGGGAGGCTTGAGCAGAGTCGGGCGACGGAGAGAAGCGGTAGGGGAAGTTCTGGGAAATGTCGCCTGGTTCTGACTTGATTGGCGTGTGGGACGCGGAGGTACTCCCTTGGCCAACGTCAAAGGAACTTCGTTGTCGGCGGAGGTCTAAGCGCATGCCTGGTGGGCGTTTGGATGCACGCGAGTGCCACTTCTCATTTGGGTCGCCATCACAGAAGTTCGCGTCTGCCCAGCGAGGATGGGGCTTGCCTGCAACGCATCATGCACGTCAGCGTGGGGATGGATCGGGAAGACAGTGAGTGGGCTTACCGCGAAGCTCGCGGACCAGACTTTCGAGCTCAGCAATGCGATTGCGGAACCGCGTATTCTCGTCGACATTTGGATCATCCCTAGAAATGACGAGGTCGTGTTGGGAGAGAGGGTCGACAAGTACGAGACATGCACAGACCTGATACTGGGGTCGTCGATCTCGTAGACACAGAGGCCAGTCTGCGGGGGGGACAAAAAGAGGTGAGAATTACGAGTCGAGATGGTGACGAGAAAAGAGAAGGGTAATCACCAGGCCGAGTTGGATGCAGCGCTGACAAGGGCGCTTACGGTCACACTATGAGAAAGGAAATGACGAAATGAGGGACGTCGAGGCGTGGAAGGGACGCGAGGGCAAACCTTTCTTTTTGAAGTATGACAATTGAGGCAAGACTGGGTGGTGCGGTTGCGCCTGCGCCTGCGGTGATCCATGTCGAGACTGAACTCGTAGGCCGAGGCGGAGTCAGGCTTCAAGTGGAGAGGGGAGTCGAACTGAGGCTGGGAGTCCATCTGGGTTGGAGAGGGAGATGAGAAAGGGGGATGGAGGGCGCGGTATTTGAGGAGAGCGAAGGGCCAATAGAGGACATATTGGGAGGACGAAAGGACGATATGCTATATATTCGGCGATCTGACGGGATGACATCTGCATTGGTGACGATATTTAATTATTTATTTATTTTAATGGGTGGCCGGGTTCGACTCGAGTTCGACGGAGGGCGGCCAGGGACGGCAGTTTGACAGCTCGTGCGACTGGCCGGCACTCCCATATTCTTTTTTCGCTCCTCGCGGTACTCCTCAAAGGCGACTCTCGCTCTCTCCCATGCCATGCCACATCACAGCCGCAACTCTTCTGCCATTACATCTATATCTATCTCCGTTCACATCAAATCAACACACTCACTTTCCATCCCCGCCCTCTTTCTGTTTCATTTTACGTCTTTTGGTAAAACAACGTACTGTATTTACCCACTCCTCTCTCGTCATCCCCATCCTCAGGAACCCTAACCAAGCATACCCCCGGAACTCCGACTTCCCCCAAACTTGGTTCCCGCACGAGGCCTTTACTGCCCAGATCGGCCAGTTCACTCTCCACAATCGGTCGTTCTCTCAGGTAAAACACTCTTCGCTTGGCTTGCACAAACGAACATGCCAACCTGCCGGCATTCCTTCAATCGAACTTTACTGCCTCCATTCAGTTGGTTTTCTGTTTTTTTTTTGCTGTGCACCTGTAGGTTGGTCGGGGGATGGAAAGGAATGGAATAGGTCCAGCCTCGTCCGGTCGAAGATCATGGCCTGTGGTGTTGTGCACGTTCATTGGACCCGTTTTCCCGCGTGATATGGCCCATGTAGATTTACTGCGATATGAAACCTCACATCCCATCGATATGAACTCCTTGCACTTGATACTTTGGTCGGCAAAGGCGAGCACGACGTCACTGGCATCATAGGTCTGCCTCGGGCTAGCCATACGATGAGCATTCCTCACCAGATTCACAAAACGCTTTGCACACGTGAGCACGCCACATCCGCATTTTGCCAGGAAACCTCCTGCCAGAACTTTTCATCTCGCCCCCACGTTGCAAGACTCCGCGTGTGTCGGTTCGGGCCAAATCACGGGCACTTCTTCCGTGAGATTCTATCTGAACTTTCCACTATCTTGGTCCCCTTTCGGAAAAACCCAGCGCCACGACTTGCGCGCTCCGAATCTGTGACCATCTATGAAGAAGCGCAGCTATACAGTGCTTCGGCTCTAGCACTCGTAGTAGCCTGGCTCTCTGGAGAGGGGCGTGGGGCGTCCTTGATCATCAATACTCTGACGTCGGTTACCGGGCTAAAACGGGTCGACCGTCGGGAAACGGGGCTCCCTTGACCCGTAAAGGCAGGCCTTGGACTGATCAAGGACCTGCGCTCGCAAAGGATATTACTGGGACTTTGTTCGTCCTTCGCAGGTACGGCTGTCCCAATTACGGAATTTCTCAGACACCAGCGTTATAGTACAGGCCGGGAATTTTCCGGTCAAGTGACCAGTTCAACCGGTATACAGTCCCTCACACAACGCGAAACGTGGGGCCCATCCTACCCACAGGTCGGGCACTTACAAACGGCGAATCTCGCCATTCCCGACATGCTTCCGTCATGCCGCTTGTACAGTTCACAGAAGACCCTGCTGCCGTTGGAGTGATTGTGGAGATGGCCCATCCCAATTTGCTGGAAATGAATCCTTCCAGTCCTCGTGAGTTAGTTCGACAGAGAAAATTAGTGTTTCGTAATGCAGACGCTGCTCGGCAGACGCTCCGAAAAAGCAACTTGAGCAAAGTGCTGATAATAGGGTAAGCAGCCTAATGAATGATAATCGTCGATGGACAGATCCAGGCTCGAGAGGATCAAGAAGGCCCGGGAGGGGGTGCCTGCATTTTAGATCCCAATCAGGCGACAAGCGACTAGCGTTTTGCCGCCACGTGTGCTTTCGGAATTAAGCGTGCAACTCCGAGCCGTCCCTTGCTACGAACAAATTCCCTGGAAAAAAAATAGAAGTTCATTATTGATCTACCTTTCCTCTCCCTCACGTACATACATCTAGTACCAATGTGCTCTCTTGGGTACTCCCCCTCACCACCATCTCATTTCTGTCCAGATCACAGGTACAATTAAGGGCGCACGTTTCACAGACTTTGGCTCCTTTCGTACTCAGGACTCAGGGGACGACAGGGGACGCAAGTACCACACGAAACGTTTCCTAGAATGTGTGGTGGAGCCCGCCTGAGCTTCGCCGCAAGCTATTGACCAGAATGGTTTGCATCTGTACATATACGTGTATTAGCATGCATCATGATCATGATAACGTCTGGGTCCTCCCCCGCCTTTTGGCTTGTGGCGCTCTGCGTGCGAGACTCGGGCCGCCGAGGTGATGTATTCTGTCCCTCAGGCCTCAGGCCTCATTCTCAATGTCAAGCAATGGGGCCCCTGTGCTTCATGCCGTGCCGTAGCTCGAGAACCCGCGCTCGGTAATTGCGGGTTTGATGCACCGTCAACCGACTGTCGTGGGCGGGGTTCACCGATGCGGGATGGGCGTCCGATCTCTCCACTTGGACCCGATCGAGAGCGAGTGATTCCCATAGCAAAACGCTCGCAGAGGGTGCGAGCGAATACAGCGATTTCATTTCGCTTCGATGCGCCACGTGCAGGCGAATCCTACTCATACCCATACTTGCCAACCCGCGGGGCTATGCCCTTGCGCCAGTGCCGTGGTCACTTCGGGGGATTTACTTTCCACGACGCCGCCATTACGAAGATAATCGACGGATGCTGTGGGTCTCTTTAGTGATCCTTGCGTTTCCTTAGCAGGCGCTTCAATGGTGCTTCTCTTCTCATGCCATCCCGGATCCTATGTCGCCGAGGGTGTTCCACTTGAGCCTGAGCTGTCATACTCCGCGGACACCCGGACATGCTCTAGGTGGCACGACGTCTTCTCGAAGCCATGGTCTAGCCACTGATGCACGGTACGTCACCTATTCGCGATAGGACCTCTCGTATATTGGGGTTACACAGCGTGATATCTTGCCTCATCTACCGTCTCAAAAGTAGTTGCGCAGTCTGCGCTCCCTGACATGGTCATTTGTTGTTGCACGTATAACGATACATACTTTGTTCAGTTGCATACATCTATGGAGGCAGCTTTGCTGCGTCATACGAGCCACTTCTGAGGCCCCAAGCAACTGTACATGACAGGGGCAGGCCGACATTGAGAATGGAAGCTTGACAATGCAAGAGTAAGAGAAGACCAAGCACAATTTTTCATGAAAAGTCTCCAGATTTGCTGACGGTTGTCGCGTCCTGTGTCCTAAGGCGCGCAACTGCGGTGTTCTTCATGGGGTTCGACTGCGGAAGAAGTTGGAGTCACTTGATGTTTTGCATTAACGTTGAAGATAAACGCGACTTTGGAACTGGCCATGAATCGGAGACGCTCGGCGTAGCATATTCTTTAGCCATTCGACCGCGTCATCAGAGTGTGATAGGCTAACCATCGACAGAAGCCGTGCCATGGTGTAGGTCATTCTTCATACTTTCTGAATCAAAAGACACTAAGATCTTCGCGGGACTGTAAGGGCCTGCGTGCGGGAGTATCTGTACATTGCAGGGAAGATAGACCCTGCATTTGCGATCGTACCTTCTCCTGGGACGTCTTTAATCAAAAAAAGTGCTGTTTCCAGTGGCGCAGAAAGAAGACTCTAAAGGATTATACCCAGCCCTGTCAGAAGAAGTAGCGGTACCACCGCCCGCGTGTGAATGTGGTGTGCTCATGGCAGAGAAATGATTCGGATATGATTGACCCTTGGGGGAAATGTCTCGAGGTTGCTCCGCCGATGGATGGTAGCCAATGTTGGTGAGCGCTGTAGCAACGAAATTTCCACTCATTGCATTGTTGATAGGTACGAAGATGAGAACACTGTTAATAGATGGCAGCCTAGAGCGAGATCCAATGCCACTTTGGACTTTTGTCATGATGAAGGAAAGATATGACCCATCATACGTTACGCATAAATAATGCGGAAATTAATTAAAGTGAGGAGGACGCACGTGCCTTGAGACACGTGCCTTTTCATTTCCCCGATTTGGGCGAGGTTGCTGGCTGGCTGGCCGTGGCCGTGGGGCCATCGGGGGAACCACGCAAAACGCGTCCAGCACCTGACAACGCTTGTTCTCTACCCTCATCATGTCGATGCAACCCTCTTCATCTGAAGACGATGGAATCTTCTCACCCACCTCACCCACGGATGATTCCGATGCCACTATGCTCTTAGCGCCCGAAGTTCCAGAGCCAGCGCCTGGTCTGAACGGGAATCCTGTCCACTGTTAGTGTCACACATGTCTTCCATCGAGAAAACCGGTACTCAGCTGTCCTTCCTTGTGATGCAGGGTACGACGTATGTCGACAAATTCTATCTTTCCCACGCTGGTTAGCCCGAAATCACCTTTCTCATCTCATATCTAATTCGCTTATCTTCACGACAACCTTTTACGTAGGTTCTTTTATAAGCCAGTAACCCTCACGGCTCTGGCCGCAGCCCTGGCCGCCTTAGGCTATGTGGCGACGACGCAGGACGTACTCGAAGAGGGCCGAGATAAGCGAAGAGTGTACGCCTTCAGTTTACGCTCCGGGGACATCATTGTGAACGCATGCGCAGGGGCGCATATGCCGCCATCGCCGGCTTCCTTGTGTTTTCAATGATTCAATTTCGTGATGGACCTTTCATCCGGCCCCACCCTGCATTCTGGCGCGTCGTTCTTGGAGTCAACCTTTTGTATGAACTCGCCCTCGTGTTCTTGCTGTTCCAGGACTTGAACTCCGCCCGCGCTATGATGACATATCTCGACCCAAATTTGGGCCGCCCTCTTCCAGAAAAGAGTTACGCTGAGAACTGCGCATTCACACCGCAAAACATATGGGTAACCGCGCTTCACCTCGCTTTTGTAGCCCTTCTTTGACACGTCGCACGCAGAATGCCATTGACATATTTTGTTTGGCACACACGTTGGGCTGGTTTGGAAAGGCTCTGATCCTACGCGACTACTGGTTTTGTTGGGTAAATTCCAGTCCGCGGACAGAGTTAATCCTCCATCGGCTAACCGTACTGTGTTCAGATTCTAAGTGTTGCCTTTGAGTTGGCCGAATATAGTCTTCAGCACCAGCTACCCAATTTTGCTGAGGTATCCCTCTTGTTATTTCATCTATGACGCAGCTGACCTCGGGCATTTCCAGTGTTGGTGGGACCATGTAAGAATCTTCCATCATGATGTTTCTCTACTCGGACGATCGTAATCTGGGCACTCGTTTCCTAGTGGCTCTTGGATGTGTTGATATGCAACTGGTTGGGTACCTATGTCGGTTAGCCCAAGGTCTGATATTCATCTCCGAGATGGGCGCTCATCTATATCCAAGGCATGAAAGCTTGTCAGTACTTTGAAGTGAAGGTGCGTCGGTAAGCTGAAATTCCTGATAAGTTCAAGCTCACACGCGCCGCAAAGCATTATACATGGCGGGGCTTCCGCCAAAGTCGTGGCATTAGGTCCAAGACCAAACGAGTTTTCACACAATTTTCACCCCATGACTTCACAGCGTTCCACTGGCATGGAACCGCCTCCTTACTACACTATGTGACTGTTGTCATGCTCCTTGCTGTCTTCCTTGCGGCGGAGCTAAATGCCTTCTATCTGAAGGTCAGCGTCATCAGCATCTACACAGCACACATTATGACCGACATGAACTAATTATCAATGTCGGTTTCAGAGTCTCCTTTGGATGGAGCCCGATCACCCATTTGTAATCGCGAGACTGGCATTCGTGTTTTCTTGCGCCCTCCCGGC
>WNFC01036382.1_pt1 | contig 13033 bp, 11 predicted proteins | sample 5400541 | NCBI WGS metagenome assembly WNFC01 (sample SAMN13153342, study PRJNA577476) | soil metagenome | isolation source: 120 cm saprolite under Douglas fir tree site 2 hole 2 replicate 1 | place: USA:California | collected 2015-04-18
GTGGCCGAGGCGATCGTGTGGGTGGTGACGCGCCCGCCGCACGTGGAGGTGCACGACCTCCTCGTCCGGCCGACGGCGCAGAAGAACTGAGCGCCTACTCCTCCGTCTCGCCGACGGGGGCGAGCGTCAGCTGCGCCTGCGCATCCTGCTTGACCGGCGCCGCCGTCGCGGGGCTGGCCTCGACGCCGAGGGCGCGAAAGGCAATCCGCAGACCCTGGGCCGGGCTGCGCCGCCGACGGGGCCGGACCGAGGGCGGAGGCGTCGGCTCGCGCCTCGCGAGCGGCGAGGCCGGGTCCGGCCGATGCACCGGGCGATGCATCGGACGGGTCGTGAGCTCCCCCCCCGCAGCGAGGGCAACGCGCTCCCTCGCGATGCGGACGTACTCCGGGACGATGTCCGCCCCGGCGGCCCGCCGGCCGTGTTTGACGGCCGCGCACGCGGTGCTCCCGACCCCCGCATAGGGATCGACGACGAGGTCCCCGGGGGCCGTGAGCGCGACGATGAACCGTTCGACCAGCTCGACCGGGAACTGGCACGGATGGATCGTCTTCTCCACGTGGTTGGCCTTCACGTTGGGGAAGATCCACACGTCGCCCGGGTTCTTTCCCAGCGGATGTCCGCTGTACTGGCCGGCGTTCTTCCCCTTCCAGGCTCTCTTGCCGGGGTACTTCTGGGGGACCCGAACGGGATCGAGGTCGAAGGCGTAGACGTCACCCTTGGTGAACCACAGGATCACTTCGTAGCGCCCCGAGAAGCGCCTGGAGCAGTGCAGCCCGTGCTCGAAGTGCCAGACGATGCGATTGCGCAGCCGAAGCTCGTCATGCCGCTGGAAGCATGGGAACAGCACGATGTCGAGCGGGAGGACGCGGTTGGCCTCGACGTGGTTGCCGACCTCCCAGCAGATGCTGCCTCCGGGACGCAGGATGCGGACGCATTCCGCGATCACGGCGTCCTGGCCGGACACGTATTCGCCGAGCGAACGTTGGCGGGCCCGCTCGTACGCCTTGCCGATGTTGTACGGGGGAGACGTAATGATCAGCTGCGCCGAAGCGGGTGGGATGTCCCGTAGCAGGTCGAGCGTGTCGCCGAGGTAGAGCGAGACGTCAGCGCGCGCGTTCCACCGCCCAGAGATCACCAAGGTTCACCTCCACCCCGACGCAGCACCTCGGGTCCGGGCCCGTCTTATACCCATGGACACCCTGCGACCCAAGAGGAATCGCGGCGGGGACGTTCCAAGGCCCCCTCACCCGAGCGCGCCGAGTCGGCGGAGAAAGGCCGCGGTCCGCTCCCACATGGGCTCGAGCACGTCGGTCAGCTCGTGGCCCGAGTCGTACACGGCCAGCTCCCGCCCGGGCCGCGCGCGGGCGAAGCGCTCGACCGCCGCGAGCGGCACGGCCTCGTCGTGCCGGCCGGCGTGCACCAGCGCCGGCGCCGTCGGATCGGGCTCTTCCGGGTAGCGGCGCGCGTCGTCCAGCAGATCGATCGCCAGCCGCAGGTCGCGCCCCAGGCCGTAGTGGTGGACGGACGCGGTTCCGTCCTCCCGCCAGCGTGCGAGCGCGGCCGGCCCGATGCGCGCCTCCCAGCGCGCGGCGAAGCCGAAGGCCGGGGCGAAGAGAACGAGGCCGCGCACGCGGTCGGGCCGGCGGGCGGCGGCGAGCGCGGCCAGGTAGCCGCCGAGGCTCGAGCCGAGGAGCACGGCGGGCCCGCGCGCGAGGATCGCCTCGACCACGGCGAGCATGCCGGTCACCGTCATGTGCGTGAAGTCGGGCGCGAGGTCAGGGATCTCCAGCGCAATGCCGTGCTCGGCGATTCGCGCGCGGAAGAACTGCGCCTTGGTGCTGCCGGGGCCGGAGGCGAAGCCGTGGAGGTAGGAGAGGGTCACCGAGAGGGTTCATGCCAGCCCGGGCCGCGCGGTGCCAGGTGCGCCGTTTGGAGGCTGCACGTGGGGCTCTCCAAGCGTCGAAGTCGGGGCACGAATTCGAACGGACACGCGGGTGCCCCCGGGCTCCACACGAGGCAAAGGTAAGGCAGGACAACCGCGACCTCGAGACGGTATTGACGCGGAGGACTCAACTCGATGGATTCATCTCTGAGCCGTCGGCTAGCCTCAGTCCCGATTCTGAGGGAATAGGCCGGTGGCTTGGGGAGGGCCGGGCCCCACCCTGCCGCTCGGCCCTCTCCTCCCCCTCTGGCTCGTAGGCACCCTCTGCCCCTGAGAGGAGGCACAACGACCTCGCCGAACGGGCCCCGGCTCGTGTGCCTGGGCTGCCACCGAGATGGCCGCTTCGCGGCCGCGCCACCGCATCCGGGTGGGACGTCCGCCATTGCCCGATTCTGGAAGTCTCCGCCGCCGGCGCGTTGACGCACCGGGGGATCGGTCGGGTGCGCGGGGCGCTGTCCCGATCGTCCTCGCGGCGCTCTGCCTCGCGCGGGGGGCCTGCCTGGCCGCGCCGGGCGACCCCTTCGGCCCCGACGACGCGGGGTGCGTGCCCGATACCCGCGACCACCTGCACTGCGCATCGGCCCTCGCGCGCTCCGTCTCGACGCTTGTCGCGCGGATGACGGGCTGTGAGCGGCAGCAGGTCGACAACGCCTTCCGCATCCTCCATCCACCATTCGGCTCGCCGCCGCCCCCGCGCTTCGACAAGGAGGGCTGTGTCCGAGGGCAGGCGAAGGCACCGTTCGACGTCGCGCTCGGCAAGCTGCAAGGAGCCGGCGTGTGTCCCCCGATGGCGCTCGTCAATGCGCAAGAGCTGGGGGACGCGCTGGTCGCCGGCCAGTCCATGCCCGGCTCGCTGGACGCAGTGAACGCGGCCACCTACTGCGACGCGACCTCGGGGACGCTCATCGATCCGGCGGGGAGCACCGCCTCGAGCGCCGGCGGCTACGTGCCGAGCACACGCGACAACCTGCGGTGCTCGGACACGGCGGGACGGAACCTCATGCTGCTGGTCCGGGGCGTGACCGGATGCCATCTGCGACTCGCCCGTGCTTCCTTCAACAACCAACCGGTGGCGGAGCACCGGGTGCTCACGGGAGGTCGTGCGCAGGGGCTTCGCTACGGACCCCAGCTGGCCGTCTTCTTGAAGAGCGTACGGGTGTTCGACGAGGAGGCGTGCGAGCGGCGTGCCCGCGCGCGCTACGTACGCAGCGCGCGCCAGGTCACGGTGCGAGACATGTGCGCGCCCTGCCTCGATCTCACGGCGCAGGCCGCGCTCGGGGATGCGGCCGTCGCGACCGTGGAGCAGGAGAGCGGGCGCATCTTCATCTGCCCCGGGGGCATCACGCCGACCACCACCACTACTTCGACGACGACCACCACCACCACCGGGACGCCCACCTCGACCACGGAGCCCGTCACGACCACCACGGGGCCGCCGCCGACGTCCACCACCCCGACCACCACGACGCGGCCGCCGACCACGACCACGGAGCGCGCGACCACCACCACGCAGCCGCCGACCACGACCACGACGAAGACGACCAGCACGCGCCCGCCGACCACGCCACGCGGCGCGCGACCACCACTACGCGCCCGCCGACCACGTCCACCACCGCGACCACGAGCAGCACGACGACCAGCACGACGTTGCTTCCGTGCGCCGGGCTGTTTCCCGTGTGCCTCGGCAGCTGTCCCGCGGGGCTGGCCTGCAAGTCCAACCACTTCGTGGGGGCGTGCGTCTGCGAGTGAGCGGCGGGCTCGACGCGAGCCTACACGGATCGAGATGCGGCCGCCTCGACGGCGGGCGCCACCACGTCGCTCACCGTAAGCGGTAGACGACCAGCCCGCCAGGTGGATGCTTGCTGAAGACTCGGACGAGGTGCCCGTTGGGTGCGGCGAGCGATGCGAGCTCGGCGCGGCTCCGCCGGCCCTCGCGCAGCGGACCGACGGCGAGGAGAGCCACGCGCTGCTGCCGCAGGTCGTTGATCCACCCGTCGAGGTTGCCGGTGGGTGCCGGAACGGAGACCACCGGGTGCGTGAAATCCTTGCCGTAGAAGAGGTAGCTGTGATGGCTGAAGAGGTACCCGACGGCCTCACCGGCGGCCAGCTGTGTCGCGATGAACTCCGGGACGCCCCCATACGCCCGCGCTCGCTCGACGTCGCGCCGGGCCCGCATCCAAAATGTCCCTGCCGCGAGCCCCACGCAGAGCATCCCGCACGCGACGGTCGAGGTCATCCGAGACGGGGCGCGACGAACCGCGGCCGCCGCGGCGAGTCCGGCGAGGACGATGGCTGCGGCACGGGCCAAGAACGAGTTCATCATCGCCGCGACGACCCAGCCCACGCCAAGGACGAGGATGACGCCCGCACCACGGGCGGGGAGCCTGCTTGCCCCGAGAGCGCTCAGAACGGCCAACACCCCGAAGAACGGGAACGCGTAGCGGAAGGCCTGGCCGGCCCATGGGCTCAAGCCAGCGTGGGGCGGCAGCCGGTTGGTGGCGCTGAAGGGCGTGGTGCAGTAGGCGGCGGCGGTCAGCGCCGCGAGGCCGAGGAGGAGCGCGAGATGCGAGGTCCGGGGACGCCCCTCGGGGCGCGCCGATGGCACGACCAGGGCCAGGGCGGAGGCCCCCATGAGGACGAAGGGGAGCCGGAGCTGATCCCAGGCGGCACTCGCGAGGATCCTCCAGTGCCGGAGACTCGTCACGTCGAGGACGGACGCGAGGGCCGTGCGCCGCAACCAGGCCGGATCGACGAACCCCGGCAGCAGGGTGAATCCGCCCACCGCCACGCGGACGAAGCCGAGCGGATTCCCCACCTCGATCAGATTCTTCGCGTACCAGAACGCACCGACGAGGAGACCCGCGGCGGCGAGCGTGGCCGCCGACCCCCTAGTGGCAGGCGCGGGCCGCGCTCTCGTCCTCACGACGATCAGGGTTGCGAGCGGCAGCGCCCCGTAAAGCAGACCGGGGACCTTGATGCCGGCGACCATGCCCGCCGACGCCAGGCAGAGGGCTTCTGCAGTGCGCGACGCAGTCGTCTCGCAGACGAACGCGAAGCAGAGGCTCGCCATGAAGAACGACGCGAGCGGAAGGTCGACGTGCATCGTATCGACGTGCTTCCGCGTGATCGGCATCGCCAGCAGAAGGAACGCGGCCGTCAGGGCGTGAATGCGCCGCGCGCCGAGCTCGACCGCCACCAGGTACGTCGCGAGGCCGAAGATCAGCCAGGCAATCAGGTTCGGAAAGGCAACCAGGAAGTCCTCGTGGAACGGCATCAGGAAGAGGGTACACAGGAGCTCCCAGTCGAACGGGTATCGCCCGATCTGGAGGGAGAAGCGGCGTGCGTCGATGGGCGCGGGCGTCACCAGGGCGTGCGCCTGGTACCAACGCGCCATGGTGGGGAGGTGGTAGGTGAGCGAGTCGTAGTCGGTGATCGGCACCGTCCCCAGCCGGATGACGAGCGCGAGCCCGAGCACGCTGAACGCGAAGAGCAGCAGCTGTTCGGGCCAGGCGAACCGGGGGCGTGAGGCGCGAAGAACCTCGAGACGGCCGCGTCGCCCGGGCAGGGCGAGGCCGGCGAAGAAGAGGGCCGCTTCGCACGACAGCACCCCGCCGAGGCTGAGCCATCTCGTCACCCCCAGCACCAATCCCACGCACACTTGCAGGAGGCACCAGGCGACCAGCACCGCCAGCACCCGTACGGCGGATCCGAGCTCGATCGGCAGGAGCCCGAGGCAGAGTGGGATCGGCCCGACCACGATCACGGCGAAGGTGAGCAAGTCGAGCAGATGCTGCGTCAGCGCGGTCAATAGTTGTCGATCGTCGCCACCCGCTCGCGCTGGTACTCCGGGTCGCCGAACGCCACCTCGTTCCAGCGCGCGCGCTTGAACCAGAGGTGCAGGTCGTGCTCCCACGTGAAGCCGATCCCGCCGTGCATCTGCACCGCGCGGTTGACGGTGCGGCTGTAGGCGTCCCCGAGGCGCGCCTTCGCCATCGCCGCCGCGCGCGCGGCCTCGCGCGAGCGACGGTCGAAGGCGTACGCCGCGTACCACACCAGCGAGCGCGAGGGCTCGACCTCGGAGACCATCTCGGCCGCCATGTGCTTGAGCGCCTGGAACGACCCGATCGGCCGGCCGAACTGCTGGCGCACCTTCGAGTACTCGACCGCCATCTCGAGCGCGCGTGCGGCGCCGCCCAGGCTGTCGGCGGCGATGCCGAGCGCGCCGAGATCGAGGAGGCGGGTGAGGAGCGGCCAGCCCGCGCCCTCACGGCCGAGGAGCGCGCTGCGCTCGAGCGCGACGTCGCGGAGGTGGACCTCGCCCACGCGGCGCGTGAGATCGATGGTCTCCGCGGGCCGGACGCGCACGCCGGGGGCGCTCGCCTCGACCAGGAAGAGGGATGCGGCGCTCCGCCCCGTACGCGCGGCGACCAGCAGCAGCTCCGCGCCCGGTACGCCCATGACGAAGAGCTTCGTGCCGCCGAGCCGCCAGCCGTCGCGCGTGCGGCGTGCAGCGAGCGTGATGCCGCTCGGGTCGTGGCGATCGCTCTCCTCCAGGTAGGCGAGGGCGGCGAAGCACTCGCCGCCGACCAGCCGCGGGAGCCAGGCCTTCCGCTGTGCCGCCGAGCCGGCGCGCAGGAGGGCGTGAATCACGAGCTGCGTCGGCAGGAACGGCCCCGGCGCGGCCGCGCGCCCGAGCTCCTCGAGCACGAGCGCCAGGTCGAGCGTCGAGAGCCCGAGCCCGCCGTCCGCCTCCGGCACGACGAGCCCCATCCAGCCGAGCTCGGCCATCTTGGCGTAGAGCGCGCGCGGCACCCCGTCGGGCGCCTTCGCGGCCTCGCGCACGAGCGCGGGCGGGCACTCGCGCGCGAGGAACTCGCGTGCCGCGCGCTGGAGCGCCTCTTGCTCCTCGCTGAGCCCGAAGTCGATCAAACACCACTCCTTATCGTGCACCACTCCTTATCGTGCACCACTCCTTATCGTGCACCACTCCTCATCGTGCCCCACTCCTCATCGTGTGCCGCGTGCCTCGCGCGGCATGCCGAGCCCGCGCTCGGCGATGATGTTCTTCTGGATCTGCGAGGTGCCTCCGCCGATGATGAGGCCGAGCGAGTACATGAAGTCGGTCGGCCACACGCCGCCGTCGCGCGCGCGCGGGTCGCGCTTGTGGAGCGGCCCGTACGAGCCCAGGATGTCGAGCGCCGCGCGCGCGATGTCGTGGTTCAGCTCGGTGGTGACGAGCTTGTTGACCGACGCCGAGATGCCGGGCGGCCGCTTGCGGAGCGCATCGGTCAGCTGCCGGTAGGCTTCGAGCTTCATGGTCTCGACGCGGATGGCGAGGTCGGCGAGGCGCTGGCGGATGACGGGGTCCTTGCTCGCCGGCCCCCCGTTCCGCCGCTGCGTGCGCGCGAGCCGCACCAGCTTCTGGAAGGTCTGTTGCGTGCGCATGGTCGAGCCCAGCATGTTGCGCTCGTGGGCGAGGGTGGCGTTCGCCACCTGCCAGCCGGCGTTCAGCAGACCCACCAGGTTCGCACGCGGCACGCGCACGTCCTCGAAGAAGACCTCGTTGAAGCCGGCGTCGCCCGTCATCTGCACGAGCGGACGCACGCTGATGCCGGGCGTCCTCATGTCGATCAGGATGTAGGAGATGCCGCCGTGCTTGGGCGCGTCGGGGTCGGTGCGCACCAGGCAGAACATCCAGTCGGCGTACTGCGCGTTGGAGGTCCACACCTTCTGCCCGTTCACGACGAACTCGTCGCCGCGGAGATCGGCGCGCGTGCGGAGCGAGGCCAGGTCCGAGCCCGAGCCGGGCTCCGAGTAGCCCTGGCACCAGATCTCCTCGGCGGTCAGGATCTTGGGGAGGTAGCTGCGCCGCTGCTCCTCAGTGCCGTGCTGGATGAGGGTCGGGCCGACCATGGAGATGCCGAGGAGACCGATCAGCCCCGGGGCTCGGGCGCGCACCATCTCCTCGTTGACGATCGTCTGGCGCATGATGTCGGCGCCCCGGCCGCCGTACTCGCGCGGCCAGGCGAGCGCCAGGTAGCCGCCCTCGTAGACCTTCCGCTGCCAGGCCTTGGCCTCGGCGATGCGGCGCGGGTCGCCGAACTCGATCGGGCGCTCGTCGCGCTGGCGCTTGGGGACGTTCCGCTTGAGCCAGGCCCGGACCTCGCGCTGGAAGGCCAGCTCCTCGGGCATGTAGGTGAGATCCATGGCCGGGTCGGTAGCACTTCGCCGCCCGGCTGGCTACCCTCGGGGCGCTCGTGGTGACCGATCCACGCGTCGTGCGCGGCATGCAGGCCCAGCTCGCAAGCTGGCGGAGCCGGGTCGCGAGCGGCGCTTCGCGGGTCGGGTGGAAGATCGGCTTCAACTCGCCGGCGACGCAGAAGCAGCTCGGCCTCGACGGCACGGTGGTCGGCCATCTCACGCAGGCGACCGTGCTCGCGCCCGGGGCGAGCCACTCGCTCGCCGGCTCCCACCTGGTGTGCGCCGAGCCGGAGGTCGCGATCCACCTCGGACGGGACGTGCCGGCGGGCGCCGACGGAGAAGCGGCGCGCGCCGCGATCGCCGCGCTCGGAGCGGCGATCGAGCTGGTCGACATCGACCGGCCCTTGGACGATCTGGAGGTGATCCTGGCCGCCAACGTCTTCCATCGAGCGGTGGCGCTCGGGCCGCCCCGGAGCGAGCGGGCGGGCGGCGCGCTCGCGGGTGTGACCGCGCGGGCGTTCCGCAACGGCGACCAGGTCGCCAGCGTGGAGGCGGCGGCCGCCGCCGGCGATCTCTCCGCGGTGGTTCGCCACGTCGCCGACTGGCTCGCCGCCTTCGGAGAGCGGCTCCGCGCCGGCGACCGCATCATCTGCGGGTCGCTCGCGCCGCCGATCTGGGTGAAGCCCGGGGACCGCGTGCGGGTCGATCTCGGACCGCTCGGCGGTGTCGAGATCGCGCTCACGGCGTAGGCGGGGCTGAGGAAACGCGCATGAGCCACCCGAGCACTTACGTCGCGAACCACGCGTGTCATTCGTGGTTGAAGGTATAACTTCGATGGCGGAGCGTGTCGATGCGGACGTCTGCGTCGTCGGCGCCGGGTACGCAGGGCTCACCGCCGCGCGTCGGCTGGCCGACGCGGGTAGGTCGGTCATCGTCCTGGAGGCGCGTGATCGCGTCGGGGGTCGCATCTGGACACACCATCTGTCCGACGGCTCCACCATCGATCGCGGAGGCGCGTTTCTCGCTCCGGGACACGACGCGATCCACGGGCTCGCGAAGGAGGTGGGCGTCTCCACGTACAAGACGTGGACGAAGGGCGACCATCTCCTGATCGGCGGGGGACGCACGCGCCGTTACCGTGGCCTCATCCCGATGATCAGCCCGCTTGCGGCCGCGACCATCGCCTGGGCGCAGGTGAAGCTCGACTGGATGGCGAGGCAGGTCCCCGTCGACGCCCCGTGGACCGCGAAGCGTGCCGCCGAATGGGACGCGCGCACGATCGCCTCGTGGCTCGAGCGCTGCGGAATCCGGAAAGGCGTCGCCCGGGAACTCTTCGAGATGTCCGTGCGCGGGTTGTTCACGACCGACTTGAACGAGGTGGCACTTCTCGATCTGCTCTTCCTGATCCGCTCGGCGGGAGGCTTCAGCACGCTGATGTCGATCGAGGGCGGGTACCAGGAAAACCTCGTCGTCGGCGGCGCCGGGTCGATCGCGCGACGAGTGGCGGACGATCTCGGAGATCGGGTGCGCTTGAATGCGCCCGTCCGTTCGATCACCCAACGCGGGGACGCGCTTGTGATCGAAGCGAGCGACGTGGTCGTCTCGGCGCGGACGGCGGTCGTCGCCGTGCCGCCGGCGCTCTCCCTCGAGATCGTGTTCGACCCTCCGCTGCCGGAAGACCGTGTCGCGCTCTACCGGCATGCCGTCGCGGGTCCGGAAACGAAGACGATCGTCGTCTACGATGAGCCCTTCTGGCGGAGCGATGGCTTCAGCGGCCAGACGGCCGGACCGGGCACGGCAGCCGAAGTGACGCTCGACGCAACGCCCGCGTCGGGCGGGCCAGGGGCGATCGCCTCGTTCACCTTCGGACCGGTCGCGGAGCGATTCGATGCTCTCGACGCGTCCGAGCGACGCAGGGCAGTCCTCGACGAGCTCGGAGCGAGGCTCGGACCCCGGGCCGCGTCACCGTCGGAGTTCATCGAGACGGCCTGGTGGAAGGAGGAATGGACGCGCGGCTGTTCGATGGCGCATTTCCCGCCGGGGATCCTCACGCGCTACGGGCGGCTGCTCCGGGAAGCGTTCGGGCGCATTCACTGGGCCGGGACCGAGACGGCGACCATCTCGCACGGGGCGATCGACGGCGCCGTGCGGTCGGGCGAGCGGGCGGCGGCCGAGATCCTCGATCGCTTCTGGCGCTAGGTTGCGGCATGGAAGGGCGCGAGGCAATGCGCCGTTTCCGGGCGCCTACGGCTCGCGCCACCAGCGGGACACGTCGAGCTCGGCCGCCGCGAAGGGCTCGAGCCGAAGCATCCCTGCCCCCTCGTACGTGCCCGCCACGACCCAATGCCCGCCCTCGAGCCGATAGACCTCGATCGTACGGGCGAGCGGGTCGACGAGCCAGAGGTGCGCGACCTGCTCGCGAGCGTACACGCGGAGCTTCCGTCCGCGATCGATACGCGCCGTCGAGGGCGAGATCACCTCGCACACCCAGTCGGGCGCAAGCGCGAATCCTACGACGTCCGGGAGCGAGGGCATCCGCTCGCGCCGCCAGCCGGCGTGGTCGGGGACGAGCACGTCCTCGCCGAGGTGCAGCTCCGGCTCGAAGAGGATCCACCAGCCGCCGGGCCGGTCGGCGTTCCCAGGCGGGCCGTTGAAGCGATCGAAGAGCGCGCTCCCGATCGCCGAGGCGGCGAGCGCGTGGGGTGAAGCAGGCCGCGGGCTCGTGACCAGCTCCCCGTCAATGATCTCGGCGACTAGGTGCTCGGGCACTTCGAGCAGGTCGGCGTAGGTCGCGCGCCGGCGCGGGGCGGTCACGGAAGGGACAATACCATGCGGCTCGGAGCCCGATAAGCCGCGCCGCACCGAGCGCGTTTCGGGGGGAGACCTCATGTCGGCGCAGGATCCCCCGCGTTTCGAGCCGCGGCAATGTCTGGGAGCGGAGTACGCGACGGCCTCTCGAATTGACAGCCCCGAACGCACTCTCTTATAAGGAAAGCCCGTAGCCAGTCCCGGGAGCGAGGTCCGTCCGGCGACGCCGTCTGGCGTCGCAAAGGTCCGCGTGCGCCGGCGACCCGGCTGCGGTTTTTTTGTGGAATCGGCCATCGCCATCATCCCCGCGCGCTTTCATTCCACCCGGCTGCCGGGGAAGGCGCTGGCGCTGATCGGCGGGCGGCCGATGGTCTGCCACGTGGCCGAGCGCACGCGGCGCGCGCGCGGGCTCGCGCGCGTCATCGTCGCGACCGACGACGCGCGCATCGCGCAGGCGATCGCCGCGACGGGCGCCGAGGCGGTGCTCACGCGCGCCGACCATGCGAGCGGGACGGACCGCCTGGCCGAGGTCGCGCGCTCGCTCGAGGCCGCGATCGTCGTCAACGTGCAGGGCGACCTGCCGCTCCTCGACCCCGGCATGGTCGAGGGCCTGGTCGCGCGCATGGCGGCCGAGCCGGCGCTGCCGATGGCGACGCTGGTTTGCGCCCTGCGCGACGAGGCCGAGTGGCGCTCGCCGCACGTGGTGAAGGCCGTGGTCGGCGCCGGCGGGCGCGCGCTCTACTTCTCGCGCAGCCCGATCCCGTTCGATCGCGACGGCCGCCGCGCGCCGGGCGAGCCCTTCGGCTGGCGGCACGTCGGCATGTACGCGTACCGGCGGGACGTGCTCCTCCGCCTGGCCGCGCTCTCGCCCTCGCCGCTCGAGCGGCGGGAGCAGCTGGAGCAGCTCCGGGCGCTCGAGAACGGGATCGCGATCGGGGTGGTCGAATGGACGGCGGCCGAGCCCTTGATCGAGGTGGACACGGAGGCCGACCTCGAGCGGGCGCGGGCGGCCGTGGACGGGAGGGGGGCATGAGCGCGAAGGACGGGAAGACGAAATTCATCTTCGTGACCGGCGGCGTGGTGTCCTCGCTCGGCAAGGGCGTGGCCTCGGCCTCGATCGGCGCCCTCCTCGAGGCGCGCGGACTCAAGGTCACGCTGGTCAAGATGGACCCCTACATCAACGTCGACCCGGGCACGATGAGCCCCTTCCAGCACGGCGAGGTGTTCGTCACCGACGACGGCGCGGAGACCGACCTGGATCTCGGCCACTACGAGCGCTACGTCTCGACCCGGATGGGGAAGCGCAACAACTTCACCACCGGCCAGGTCTACGACACGGTCATCACGAAGGAGCGGCGCGGCGACTACCTGGGCGGGACGGTGCAGGTGATCCCGCACATCACCGACGAGATCAAGCGCCGCATCAAGGAGGCGGCGGAAGGCGCGAACGTCTGCATCGGCGAGGTGGGCGGCACGGTCGGCGACATCGAGAGCCTGCCCTTCATCGAGGCGATCCGCCAGTTCGGCTGGGACCTGGGGCGGCAGAACACGCTCTACGTCCACCTGACGCTCGTGCCCTTCATCCCGACCGCGGGCGAGCTCAAGACCAAGCCCACGCAGCACAGCGTGAAGGAGCTCACGGGCCTCGGCATCCAGCCCGACGTGCTCCTCTGTCGCGCCGCCAAGCCGCTCGAGAAGAAGGTGAAGGCGAAGATCGCCCTCTTCTGCAACGTGGAGGAGGCGAGCGTCATCAGCGCGCCCGATGTCGAGACCATCTACGAGGTGCCGCTCGTGTTCCACGCCGAGGGGCTCGACGAGCGCGTCGTCGAGAAGCTCAACATCTTCACCGGCTCGCCCAACCTGACGCGCTGGCGGCGTATCGTCTCCGCCATCAAGAACCCCAAGGAGACGGTCGAGATCGCGATGGTCGGGAAGTACGTCGATCTGACCGATTCGTACAAGAGCCTCAACGAGGCGCTCACGCACGGCGGGATCGCGAACGAGTGCTGCGTGCGGGTCACCTACGTCGACTCGGAGAAGATCGAGCAGGAGGGGCTGCCCGAGAGCGTGAAGAGCGCCGAC
>WNFC01006331.1_pt1 | contig 13031 bp, 10 predicted proteins | sample 5400541 | NCBI WGS metagenome assembly WNFC01 (sample SAMN13153342, study PRJNA577476) | soil metagenome | isolation source: 120 cm saprolite under Douglas fir tree site 2 hole 2 replicate 1 | place: USA:California | collected 2015-04-18
CCCTGCATCGCCTGGCGGAGCTGGCCGAGCGCCAGCAGCAGTGCCTGATCGGTCCGGCTGCCGCTCGTCTCGGCAGCGCTGGCAAGCTTGCTCACCTTGGCATCGAGCTCGGCGAGCGTCTCGCCAAGGCTGCCGACCTTGAGCTGCAGATCGTGCAATGCCGCCGGGTCGGCTGCCGGCTGCGCCGGCTGTTTTTCGAGCGTGGCGATGCGGTTTCCGAGGCTCTGGAGCTCCTGCGACTGGCGCTCGAGTGACTCGCGCAGCGGCGCGAGCGTTCCGGCGCCCGCGGCTTCATTCTGGCCGGTGCGCTGGCCGAGCTGGCCGAGAAGCTTCTCGGCGGCGGCGAGGCGCTGCTCCAGCGCGTCGAGCCGCGCGTTCAGCTCCGATGGGGCCGCCGGCGGCGCCCAGGGCAGCAGCGACGCGATCGCGGGCGCCCACCACGGCGAGGCAGCGATGCCGACGAGGAGAATGACGACGAAGAGTGCGCCGAGGATGCCGCGCCAGGCGGCGATCGGCGGGGCGCCGCCTCGCTGCGCCGGCGGCGCAGCATCGCCAAGTTGCTGCGCCGGCGGCGCAGCATCGCCGGATTGCGGCGGCGCGGCGACCGGCTCGTCCGGCTGCGCCGGCGCTCCGCTCGTTTCGATCGGCCGTTCCGTCATTCCGGCATCCGTCCTTCTCCTGCATCGGCGCCGGCGAGGAATCCATCGAACGCGGTCAAGAGTGAATCCTGCACCGGCGTCGCGGCGACCACGATTTGCGCCCAAGTCAGCGGCGACAGCTGCGCGGCGACGGCCGGGCTGAGCGAGAACGCCGCGACGTGCCGGCAGGCTTCGCCGACCCTCGCGGCTCGCGCCAAGGTAACAAAGTGTGCCGCGGTGCGGGGAGAGAAAAAGAACGCGGCAGAAATGTTGCCTCGGTGCAGCGCGTCGACGGCCGCTTCGCTGAGGGCGGCGACGGGCTCGGCATGATAGAGGACGCTGCGGCGGATCTCGAACCCGGCCGCGCGCAGCCGCGCGGCGAGATCGCCGGCGACAACGCTGCCGGCGGCGTGGAGCAGCGCGCCGCCTCGGGGATCGAGCCGCGCCGCGACCAATTCCGCGAGATCGCCGACATCGCCGCCGGCGCTGGCGATGTCGGCGAAACCCAGGGCGCGCGCCGCCCGGGCGGTGGCATCGCCGACCGCGACGACGGCGAGGTCGCGCCGCGCCGTCGCCCGTGCGAGGGCGCGCGCACCGTTGGCGCTGGTGAAGAGGACCGCCTGAACCCCGCTCAGCGTCATCTGCGGGTCCGCAACCGGGCGGATCGTCAGCAGCGGCTCGCCCAGCGGCGTCACGCCGCGCAGCGACAGCGCCGCCGCCAGCTCTCCGGCATCCTCGATCGGACGAGTGATCAGCGCCTGCATGCCGCCTCCCGAGCCGTTCTATTAGGCGTGCCGGGCGGTTAAGGGAAGAGCCCGCTTCCCGCCGGGCAATCGCTTGAACATGAGAAGGCGCGGTGTTGCTCTTCCTCTTCCCTTGGGGAGAGGATCGAGGAGAGGGGGAGCCGGCCACGAAAAAGGATGCTTCCGATGATAGAATCGCTTTGTGGGAGGCTCCCCCTCACCTTCCCATCGCTGCGCGATGGGCCCTCCTGAGCGATTGTCGAAGGGCCTCTCCCCGAGGGGCGAGGAACAGCGTATTCGGCCAGGCTGTGGGGCGGCGCGGAATTCCGCTATGATTGCCGCATGATCGTTCTGGGCATCGAGACGAGTTGCGACGAGACGGCGGCGGCGGTGGTCACCGATAGCGGGCAGCGGCGCATTCTCGCCGACCGCGTTCTCTCGCAGCTCGACAAGCACCGGCCATATGGCGGCGTCGTGCCGGAAATCGCCGCGCGCGCCCATCTCGAGGCGCTCGACGGCTTGATCATCGACGCGCTCGCCGAGGCTGGCCTCGGCTTTGCCGATCTCGATGCCGTCGCCTTCACCGGCGGGCCCGGGCTCATCGGCGGCGTCATCGTCGGCACGATGGCGGCGAAGGCGATCGCCCTGGTGCATCATTTGCCGCTCGTTGCCGTCAACCATCTCGAAGGCCACGCGCTGACCGCGCGGCTGACCGACAACGTCGCCTTTCCCTATCTTCTCCTGTTGGTTTCGGGCGGCCATTGCCAGCTTCTCATCGTCGAGGGCGTCGGCCGTTATGTCCGGCTCGGCACGACGATCGACGACGCCGCCGGCGAGGCGTTCGATAAATCGGCGAAGCTGCTCGGTCTTGGCTATCCCGGCGGCCCGCTCATCGAAAAGGCGGCCGGCGCGGGCGATCCCAAGCGCTTCGATCTGCCGCGGCCGATGAAGGGGCGCGCCGGCTGCGACATGTCGTTTTCCGGCCTCAAGACGGCGCTTCGCCAGGCGGTCGAGAGACTGGCACCGAACGGCGCTGCGCTGGCGCCGCGCGATGCCGCCGATCTCGCCGCTTCGCTGCAGGCGGCGATCGGCGACACGCTGATCGACCGCACGGCGAACGCGATCGCGCTCTTTCGCTCCCGCCACGCCGGTGGCGACACGCTGGTGGTTGCCGGCGGCGTTGCCGCCAATGCCGCGCTGCGCCAGCGGCTCGCCGCGCTGGCGGCCGCCAGCGGCATGGCGTTCGTTGCGCCGCCGCTCGCGCTCTGTACCGACAATGCGGCGATGATCGCCTGGGCCGGGCTCGAGCGGCTGCGCCTCGGCCTGACCGACGATCTTGACTTCGCGCCGCGGCCGCGCTGGCCGCTCGATCCGGCTGCGGCGCCGGCAATCGGCGCCGGCGTCAAGGCCTAGCGTGAGGAATAACTATCGCTGCGCGCCGCGATTTGACACTATCGGTGACAACATCCCGGGGGGCTCGGACCGCGGCGTGGCGGCCGGGTAGGGGAAGAATGGCACCGTGCAGGTGAAAAGAATGAGCTCGGCAACGCCGATCGCCGGCGAAGCGGCCGACGCGCGAGTCGGCAGCGATCCGGCCATCGTGACGAATATGCGGGTGAAGGAATTCTATCTTTATTGGCTGGCCCGCCGCGGCGACCGCCAATTTCCCTCGCGCGCCGAGATCGAGCCGACGGACATTCCTCATCTGCTGTCGGGAATCGTGCTGCTCGATGTCTCCTACGACCCGCTCGATTTCGAGTATCGGCTGATCGGCGGCGACGTCGTGAAACGTCTGGGCAGCCTCAAGGGCAAGCGGGTTCGCGAGGCGTCGCTCGTCAACCCATCATCGACTGCCTATCGGAACTACTGCCTGGTCGTCGAAAGCGGCGCCCCGCAATTCCTCGAAGGGGTGGCTATCGGCGCCTATCGGCAGGACCACCCGATCGTCGTCTCGCGCGTCCATTGCCCGCTCTCGACCGACGGCAAGAGGATCGACAAGATTATTTCCTATCTCGTCTTCCTCGAACGATAGAAACGGCGAAGCCGTTTCGCACCGCGCCCGATCGCACGGTAGACTTGGTCGCCAAGCGACGTAATCAGCCTAAGGAGCGCTTCCATGCAGCGCATTGGCATAATTGGCGGCGGCGCCTGGGGTACCGCGCTTGCCGTGACGGCGCGTCGCGCCGGCCGCGACGTCATCCTCTGGGCACGCGAAGCGGAAGTCGTCGAAGCGATCAACCAACGCCACGAGAATTCCCTCTTTCTCCCCGGCATCGTCGTCGACCCGGCGATCGCCGCGACCGCCGATATCGCTGCGGCCGCTGCGGGCGACGCCGTGCTTCTCGTCGTGCCGGCGCAACATTTGCGCGCGGTCGCCGGCGCCCTCGCGCCGGCGCTCCCCCCGGATGCGGCGGTTGTGATCTGCGCCAAGGGCATCGAGGAGAATTCCGGCGCACTGATGAGCGAGGTTGCGGCCGCCGCGCTGCCGGGCGCGCGGCTCGCCGTGCTTTCCGGGCCAACCTTCGCCATCGAGGTCGCGCGCGGTTTGCCGACCGCAGTTACCCTCGCGACGACCGATCAGGCGCTCGGACGCCGCCTCATCGCGGCGCTCGGCACGCGCAGTTTCCGTCCCTATCTCGGCGATGATGTGGTCGGTGCCGAGATCGGCGGCGCGGTCAAGAACGTGCTTGCGATCGCCTGCGGCATCGTCGCCGGTCGCCGCCTCGGTGACAATGCCCGCGCCGCTCTCATTACGCGCGGGATCGCCGAGATGGTGCGGCTGGCGCGCGCCAAGGGCGGCCGTGCCGAGACGCTGATGGGTCTGTCCGGTCTCGGTGATCTCACCCTGACCTGCACGGCGTTGCAATCGCGCAATCATTCGCTCGGCGTCGCGCTCGGCGAGGGCAAGGCGCTGGCCGATATCCTGCGGCCGCGCCGCTCGATCGCCGAGGGTGTGTCCTCCGCTGCCGCCATCGTCGCCCTCGCGCGCCGCCTTGCCGTCGACATGCCGATCGTCGCGGCGGTCGATGCGATCCTTCACCATCACGCCGATATCGACGCGACGGTCGCCGGGCTCTTGGCCCGGCCGTTCCGCGACGAGTAAGGTCCCGACACAATCTGACCGATATCGCGCGGATTAATCTAAATCTTGTAGGAAATCTGAAACCGCCTTCAATTAATGGTGACGCAACGGTGAAATCCCGGTATCGTCCCTATGTCGAATGGTCGGTCTGATTAGTGCATCTTTGTCGCACCGCTCTGCGCTCGCCGCCGGGCCACCGCCGCTCGACCTTGCGCCCTGCCGCCGCTCAGCCCGAAAGCCCAACGCCCAGACCGGCGGCGGATCACCATGTCACGCCCGCGCTCGAATCCAGATCTCGACCCGCAGAGGAGTCCAGGATGGCCAAGCGTTCCGCCCGCAATACCAAGGTCGCGCATACCCATGAGGCGAAAGTAACAAGTCTGTTCGATGGCGGGTGGAACCCCCTCTTGCACGGTGGGCCCGCTGCCCACGGGGGGGCGCATGGCGGGGCGGCGGGGGAGGATCGCGAGCAGAGCTATCGTCGGACGGTGCGGCCGCAAAGCGACAACCAGCGGGCGTTGGTCGAGGCGATGGCGGCGCATCATCTGACCCTGGCGCTCGGCCCCGCCGGGACCGGCAAGACCTATCTCGCGGTCTCCGCCGCGGTCGCCGCGATGGAGGCCGGGACAGTCGGCCGCATCGTCTTGACCCGGCCGGCCGTCGAAGCCGGCGAGAGCCTCGGCTTCCTGCCGGGCGATCTCCATGAAAAGCTGGCCCCTTATCTGCGCCCGCTCTACGACGCGCTCAACGAGCGGATCGGCGGCAAGCGAGTGCGCCAGATGATGGCCGAGGGCACGATCGAGATCGCCCCGATCGCCTATATGCGCGGGCGCACGCTGAACAATGCCTTCGTCGTCATCGACGAGGCGCAGAATTGCACCTACGGCCAGATCAAGATGCTGCTGACGCGCCTCGGCTGGCATTCGACGATGGTGCTGACCGGCGATCCCGACCAGAGCGACCTGCTGGACGGCCTCTCCGGACTCCTCGACATCGCGCGCCGGCTCGAGGCGGTGCCCGGCATCGCCGTCGTCCGCCTGACCGATCGCGACATCGTTCGCCACCCGCTCGTCGGCGAGATGCTGACTGTTCTCTAGGCGCCGGCGACCGATAACCGCGAGGGGCCGGCAAATTTGAGGGGCGGGCAAACGTGACGGGCTAGCAAACTTGACGGGCCGGGGGTGCATCGCTATAACCCGCGCTCCCATAGAACCAGTCAAATTGCAAGGGTCGGCATGGCCACTCATAAATCTGCCGAGAAGCGGATCCGTCAAACCGAGCGTCGCACCGCGGTCAATCGCGCGCGCGTGTCGCGTCTTCGCACCTTCATGAAGAAGGTCGAGGCGGCGATCGAGAGCGGCGACAAGGCGGCGGCACGCGCCGCTTTCTCGGAGGCGCAGCCCGAGCTGCATCGCAGCGTCGGCAAGGGTGTCGTCCACAAGAACACGGCGGCACGCAAATTGTCGCGCTTGAGCAGCCGCATCAAGGCGCTCTGAGCGAAGCGTCGTCGCGCGCCGCGATCAGCGCGGTCGCGTTCCGGTTTTCCGCACGGCGATGTTGGTTTGATGATGACGTCGCGTCGCGTGCGATCTCATCGGCGGGCAATCCAGTCACAGTGAAAAGATTCTGCATCGTTCTCTTTTCGATCATGTTGCAAGCGGACGGTGAGCTGGATAGAGTCACTTTTATGGCGGATCCGCGACGACGAAAGAGCGAAAAGATTTTCCGACGGGAACAAACGCTCTCCGTCGTCGCGCAGAGTAGATAGCGGTCGGCAAAACTAACAACGTTCCTCGTTCCGACCGCCGCTTCGAGCCTCATTGTTTTCAGTTGATCGTTTGGGGGGAAGCCGAACATTCATCGGCTGTAGCGAGGATTTGCGTCTCTGTCGCTTCGGGGGGGAATCGCTTTGTCGGGGGAAATCGCTTTGCAATCCAAACACGAGGCGAGCGTCGGTCGACGCGAGAGAGCCGAGACCGATCACGGCAGCGCAGATGCCGATACCCAGGCCCAGTGGGCGCGGGTAAGAGCTCATCTGCGCGAGGAGTTCGGCGAAGCCGCGTTCCGCTCATGGCTGCGCTCGATGACTCTCCTCGACGTCGTCGAGGGGCGCGTGCGCATCGGTGTGCCGACGCGTTTTCTGCGCGAATGGGTGGCGGCGCACTATGCCGACCGCATCCGCGCGCTGTGGAATGCCGAGAATGCGGCGATCTCGGCGATCGAGGTCTTCGTCACTGGCGGCGCGGCCGGCGCGGCGCGCGGCGCGCGCCGCGAGTCGGACGAGGGAGCGGTCGCACCGGTTACCGTCGTCGACGACAAGGGCGAGATCAGCGCCCCGCTCGATCCGCGTTTCACCTTCGAGAATTTCGTCGTCGGCAAGCCGAACGAGCTGGCCCATGCGGCGGCGCGCCGGATTGCCGAATCCTGCGTTGCGGCGAAGCGCACAGTGCCCTTCAACCCGCTTTTCCTCTATGGCGGCGTCGGGCTCGGCAAGACGCACCTTATGCACGCCATCGGCTGGCATATCCGCACCCAGATTCCCGGCCGCAAGGTGATCTATCTCAGCGCCGAAAAATTCATGTACCAGTTCATCCGCGCGCTGCGCTTCAAGAGCACGATGGACTTCAAGGATCAGTTCCGCTCGGTCGACGTGCTGATGATCGACGACGTCCAATTCATCTCGGGCAAGGATTCGACCCAAGAGGAGTTCTTCCACACCTTCAACGCACTGGTCGATCAGAACCGTCAGATCGTCATCTCGGCGGACAAGTCGCCGTCCGATCTGGAGGGCATGGAAGATCGCATGAAGTCGCGGCTCGGCTGGGGCCTCGTCGCCGATATTCACCCGACGACCTATGAGCTGCGCCTCGGCATCCTGCAAGCCAAGGCCGAGCAGCGCAAGGTGGCGATGCCGCCCAAGGTGATGGAATTCCTCGCTCATAAGATCACCTCGAACGTGCGCGAGCTCGAGGGCGCGCTCAACCGCATCCTCGCGCACGCGACGCTGATCGGCCGCGCCATCACCCTGGAGAGCGCGCAAGAGGTCCTGCACGATCTCCTGCGCGCCAATGATCGGCGCGTCACCATCGACGAGATCCAGAAGCGCGTCGCCGAGCACTACAATATCCGCCTGTCCGACATGCACTCGGCGCGCCGCGCGCGTGCCGTCGCACGGCCACGCCAGGTCGCCATGTTCCTGTGCAAGCAGCTGACGCCGCGCTCGCTGCCGGAGATCGGCCGCAAATTCGGCGGGCGCGACCATACGACTGTGATGCATGCGGTGCGCAAGATCGAAGAGCTGCGCGCCACCGACCGGACCCTGGCGGAAGACGTCGAGCTGCTCCGCCGGATGCTGGAGACGTGAAGGGAGTAGCCGTCAGCTAGAAGCTTTCAGCTGTCAGCTTTTGGACTTTTCAGGAGCGGATTTGGCTAACGGTGGACAGCTGATAGGTGACGGCTGACGGCTGGTGAAATCCGTGCGGAACCTGGTGATCTGTGCTATAAGGTTGCCCCGTCCGCATGCGCCTCGTTCGAGGCGAAGGCATCGGGGGTCCGCCAACGAAAAATTCGGGTCTGGCGGATGGGTCCGATCCGCCACCATGAGCAATAATCCAACTCAGCCATGAAACTCACAATCGAACGCGCCGCGCTGCTCCGAGCCCTGGCTCATGTTCAAAGCGTGGTCGAGCGCCGCAACACCATCCCCATTCTCTCCAACGTCATGATCCGGGCCGAGAAGGGACGGCTCGCGCTCTCCGCCACCGACATGGACCTCGAGATCGTCGAGGTGGTTCCGGCTCAGGTCACCGGCGAAGGCGCTACCACGGCGCCTGCGCATACCCTCTACGATATCGTCCGCAAGCTGCGCGAAGGCGCCCAGGTCGAGATGCAGATGAGCGGCGACAAGGCGGCAATGACCTTGCGCTCGGGTCGCTCGACCTTCACCCTCGCCTGCCTGCCGCCCGAGGACTATCCGCTGATGGCGGGTGGCGAGCTGCCGCACAACTTCACCCTCCAGGCCAGCGAGCTCAAGGGCCTCGTCGACCGCACGAAATTCGCCATCTCGACCGAGGAGACGCGCTACTACCTCAACGGCATCTTTCTGCACGCGGCTAAGAGCGGCGACACCGCGGTGCTGCGCGCGGTCGCGACCGACGGTCACCGCCTTGCCCGCGTCGAGATGTTGCTCCCCGACGGCGCCGCCGACATGCCCGGCGTCATCGTGCCGCGCAAGACGGTCGCGGAGTTGCGCAAGCTGATCGACGAAACCGAGCTGGAAATCGGCATCGCCCTGTCGGAAACCAAGATCCGCTTCACCTTCGGCGACGCCGTGCTGACCTCGAAGCTGATCGACGGCACTTTCCCCGACTACGACCGCGTCATTCCGACCAACAACGACAAGGTGCTGGAGGTCGAGTGCAAGCCGTTTGCCGAAGCAGTCGATCGCGTTTCGACCATCTCGACCGAGAAGAGTCGTGCCGTGAAGCTGGCGCTGGAGCGCGGCACGGTGACGTTGTCCGCGACCAGCCCGGAAAACGGCACTGCGACCGAGGAAATCGAGGTCCGCTATAACGCGGCACCGATCGAAATCGGCTTCAACTCGCGATATCTGCTCGATATCACCGAACAGATCGTCGGCGAGTGGGTGGTTTTCGCGATGGCGGATGCGGCTTCGCCGACCATCGTGCGCGAGCGTGCCGAAACCAGCGCGCTCTACGTCCTCATGCCGATGCGCGTGTGAGTTCGACGCCGCTGGTGACGCCGCTGATGGGCGAGGCCGTGACAGGAGCGCGCCGACTAGCCGAAATGGCTTTTGATCCCCATATAGATGGGATGGTGCCGGGTGGGCCGGCAAATGCGCGTGATGAGGTGCCGCGCCAGGCGGTGACACGGCTGGTGCTGACCGATTTCCGCTGCTACCGCCAGGCGCGCATGGCAGTCGATTCGCGGCCCGTCATCCTCACGGGACCGAATGGCGCAGGAAAGACGAATTTGCTCGAAGCGATATCCTTTTTGGCGCCCGGTCGTGGGCTGCGCCGGGCTCGGCTCAGCGAGATCGATCGCCGGGTGAATGGCGACAGCGCCGTCGCGGCCGCCTCCTGGGCGGTCGCTGCCGATGTCGCGACGATGGAGAGCGTGGTCCAGATCGGCACCGGGCGGGAAACCACGGCGAGCGGCGGCGAGCGGCGCGTGGTGCGCATCGACGGCGCGCCGGCGCGCAGCCAGGCGGCGCTCGCCGAGTATGTCAACCTGGTTTGGCTGACGCCGCAGATGGACCGCCTGTTCATCGAGGGCGCGTCGCCGCGCCGGCGCTTTCTCGACCGCCTCGTCTTGGGTTTCGATCCCGGCCATGCGGCGCGCGTCGCCGCCTACGATCAGGCGCTGCGCGAACGTGGCAAGCTATTGCGCGAGGGGCCGTACGATGCGGCCTGGCTCGATGCGCTCGAGGAGAGCATGGCGCGGCACGGCGTCGCCGTCGCGGCGGCGCGCCGGGACGTCGCCGCCGGGCTGGATCGTGCCTGCGCCGCTGGCGTTGCCGGCTTTCCGAGCGCGTCGCTCGCAGTGGTCGGCACGGTCGAGGCGGCGCTCGACGACCAGCCCGCTCTGGCGGTCGAGGATGAGTTGCGCGCCCGTCTCGCGGCGAGTCGTCGGCAGGATGCCGAGAGCGGCGGGGCGGCTTGCGGCCCGCACCGCTCGGACCTCGCGGTGCGCCACGCCGGCACCTTGGTTGCCGCCGAGCACTGCTCGACCGGCGAGCAGAAGGCGCTGCTGATCGCCATCCTGCTTGCCCATGCCAGGCTCCAGGCGGCCTTGCGCGGGGTCGCGCCGATCATGCTGCTCGACGAAATCGTCGCGCATCTCGATCGCGAGCGTCGCCGCGCGTTGTTTGCTGAACTGCTGGCGCTCGGCAGCCAGGCCTGGCTGACCGGCACCGATGACGAATTCTTCGCCGAATTGCGCGGTGCCGCGCAATTCCTGCGCGTCGCCGACGCGACGATCGCCGCGTGATGACCTTCAGAAGCAGAGCACGATGAACCCATCCGGTCCCCGCAATTCCCCGCAGCCTCAGCCGCAGAGCGAGCTGCCGCTGCCGCCGGCCCCGTCATCCGGCGAGGATTACCGCGCCGATTCGATCACCGTATTGCGCGGCCTTGATGCCGTGCGCGCGCGCCCCGGCATGTATATCGGCGACACCGATGACGGCTCCGGCCTCCACCACATGGTCTACGAGGTCGTCGACAACGCCATCGACGAGGCGCTCGCCGGCTATTGCGACACGGTGACGGTGACCCTCAATGCCGATGGCTCGGTGACGGTCACCGACAATGGCCGCGGCATTCCGGTCGACATCCACGAGGAGGAGGGCATCTCGGCGGCCGAGGTCGTGATGACCCAGCTCCATGCCGGCGGTAAGTTCAACCACAATAGCTACAAGGTATCGGGTGGCCTGCACGGCGTCGGCGTCTCGGTCGTCAATGCATTGTCCGCGATGCTGGATCTGCGGATTTTCCGCAGCGGGCTCGAGCATTTCATTCGCTTCGAGCACGGCAACGCCGTCGCCCCGCTCGCCGTCGTCGGCCCTGCGCCCGCCTTGCCGGAAGATGGCAAGCGCAAGGGCCGCAAGACCGGCACGGAGATCACCTTCCTGCCGAGTACCGGGACCTTCACCAAGGTCGAGTTCGACTTCGCGACGCTCGAGCACCGCATCCGCGAGCTCGCCTTCCTCAATTCCGGCGTCACCATGACCTTGACCGACGCGCGCGGCGTCGAGCCCAAGACCGTGACCATGCATTACGAGGGCGGCCTCGTCGAGTTCGTCAACTATCTCGACCGCTCCAAGCAACAGCTGCACAGCCCGCCGATCGCCATTCTGGGCGAGCGCGAAGGCGTCATCGTCGAAGTCGCGATGGCGTGGACCGACAGCTATCACGAGACCATGCTGTGCTTCACCAACAACATCCCGCAGCGCGACGGCGGCACCCATCTCGCCGGTTTCCGCGCCGCGCTGACCCGCTCTGTGAATAAATTCGCCACCGAGAGCGGCATCGCCAAGAAGGAGAAGGTCGAGCTCACCGGCGAGGACATGCGCGAGGGCCTGACCTCGATCCTCTCGGTCAAGGTGCCGGACCCGAAATTCTCTTCGCAGACCAAGGACAAGCTGGTCTCCTCCGAGGTCCGGCCAGTAGTCGAAGGCGTGGTCGCCGACAAGCTCCAGCAATGGTTCGAGGAGCATCCGCAGGACGCCAAGAAGATCGTCGCCAAGGTCGTCGAGGCGGCGGCGGCACGCGAGGCGGCGCGCAAGGCGCGCGACCTGACGCGCCGCAAGGGCGTCCTCGACATGGCCAATCTGCCCGGCAAGCTCGCCGATTGCCAGGAGCGCGACCCGGCGAAATCCGAGCTCTTCCTGGTCGAGGGCGACAGCGCCGGCGGCACCGCCAAGATGGGCCGCGACCGCAAGAACCAGGCGATCCTGCCCCTGCGCGGCAAGATCCTCAATGTCGAGCGCGCGCGCTTCGACAAGATGCTGGGCTCGGAGCAGATCGGCACGCTAATCGCCGCGCTCGGCACCGGCATCGGCATCGAGGATTTCAACGCCGACAAGGCGCGCTACCACCGCATCATCATCATGACCGACGCCGATGTCGACGGCAGTCACATCCGCACGCTGCTCCTGACCTTCTTTTTCCGCCAGATGCCGGCGCTCATCGAAAAGGGCTTTCTCTACATCGCCCAGCCGCCGCTCTACAGCGTCAAGCGCGGCTCGGGCAAGCTGGACTACCTCAAGGGCGATCCCGAGCTCGAGACCTTCTTCACCGCCGCCGGGCTGAAAGAGGCGGTGTTTCAGCAGCGTGACGAGATCCAGCGGGCCGGCAACGACCTCGCCGCCCTGGTCGACGAGGCGCGCCTGTGCCGTCACCTGCTCCAGCCGCTGGCGCGCAAATCGGGCAGTCTCGACACCGTCGAGCAGGCGGCCATCGCCGGCGCCCTCGATCCGACGCTGCTCGGCGATCCCCGGCGCGCCGCCGCTGCCGTCGCCGAGACCGCGCGCCGCCTCGACGCGCTCTCCGATCCGCTCGAGCGCGGTTGGCAGGGCGAGGTTCGCGAGGGCGACGGCTATCTGTTCTCGCGCATGGTGCATGGCGTCGCCGAGCGGCGCTTTCTCGATGCCGGCCTGCTGCGCAGCGCCGAGGCGCGCAAGCTCGCCGAGCGCACCGGCCATCTGCGCGAGGTCTACGGCGAGGCCGGCAGGCTCATCGCCAAGGACAAGGAGTTCACCGTCATCGGGCCGAGCGGTCTCGTCGACGCCGTCATGGAGACCGGCCGCAAGGGCGTCACGGTGCAGCGCTACAAGGGTCTCGGCGAGATGAACGCCGAGCAGCTCTGGGAGACGACGCTCGACCCCGACGCGCGCTCGTTGCTCCAGGTCAGGATGAGCCACGCCGACAGCGCCGAGGAGATCTTCTCGACCCTGATGGGCGACCTCGTCGAGCCGCGCCGCGACTTCATCCAGGCGAACGCGCTGCAGGTCTCGAATCTCGACGTCTGAGCCGCCGCCGCAGACTGGCA